>WBZV01000370.1_pt1 | contig 28099 bp, 26 predicted proteins | sample 5204221 | NCBI WGS metagenome assembly WBZV01 (sample SAMN12344360, study PRJNA552823) | activated sludge metagenome | biome: Activated sludge suspended growth; feature: Nitrification reactor; material: Wastewater; isolation source: activated sludge from nitrification reactor of wastewater...
AACTGATCGAGCTTCTGGCCCTTGTTCATGACGAACGAGCGCCCTTTTTCATCTGGTGTCACGAAGAGGCTGATGCCGTTTGCTCCACCGACAAGCCCGGTTTCTCGGTTAATCGCGAGTTGCATGCTGGGGATGACCGCGTACTTGACTACCCCTTCGCTGCTGCGCATCACCAGGATGTAAAAGACCTTTCCCCCGTTGTTCGCGTCAAAAGACGTGTTTTTTATGAAGAAAGAGTATTTCCCGTTTACGCTCTGCGAGGACGTTTTGACCTGAATGTGAAAGTACTCATTGTTGCGCGATGCCACTATATCGACGCCTTCATCGACCGCCATCAATGATGTGTTGAAACCACGGTAGAGCAGTTCAGCCATGACGGCATACTCCCCGGCCTTTCCCAAGAAGTTGTTTGAGACTGGCCGCAGTGGCTCGACCGGAGGTGGAGGGGTCGGTTTTGACCTGCTAGCCTTCAGCCGATAGACCCCCTTCTTGCTACCACCTGTGCCGTTCGGCACCTTTGCAAACACTGGGGATGCGGTCTTAACGTTCGCAGCCAAGGCGCTCGTCAGCTTTCGCTGCATTTCGTCTTGAGAAAGTTGCATGTTGCGGTTTGTGCGCACCGCCTCGGCTGCAATGTCTGATACGTGCATCGGGCCTTTTGCTGCGAAAAGGATATCCCGGGCAACGGCGAGGACGGGGGACAGTTCAGATGCCATCGTTGGTCTTTCGTGCGGTTACGCTAAGCCGGATTCAGGCAGGAGTGTGATGACCATTCGTACCGCCAGCCGGACTAGAGAATATCCCTTATGAATGGGTTTGAAAGTGAGGTAAGTCACTCGCTGATCCGTCGCAATGTCGAGCGTTGCGGAGCTACTGCTGGATCAATGGTGCCGTGCGCATACTTGGAGCCTATTTCTTCGCGGGGTATTGACTCCGCTGGCGTTGATGCAGGATCATCTATTCGCCCTGAGACAGAAGGGCCTGGGATTGGCGTCCTGGGATGACATAGGCCGACATGGCCGCGCACGACGCGGCTTTTTCACGTCGGCAGCATGGTTGCGCCTGTTTCTATGGTGGGCCGTGTGGTGCAGTCGCAAGACTGGCCGGTTCCTATGTCCCGGTACGCCAACGCCACACGGCTTCGCCACCCCATTGGCGTGGGGTGCGGAGAAAATCACCTTAGACATAGGAGCGTGACCATGAACAGCTTTCAGCAAGTTTTCAACATTCTTCAATCTCGCGCGTCAAACAACCTCACCGACGACGACCTTCAAACCCTCGCAGGGGCAACCAACTTCGCAAAAGGCATGGCGCTTGAATCCCGCGACGTGCTCATGGGTATCGGCTGCCTCATTGATGCCGACCAGGGCGGCACGGGGAACCTTTCCACCGCGGACGACGTGCCCTGCCTTCTGTATCACACTGCAAACACGTTCGACCTGCTCTTCAGCCTGATCGAGATGGGGGAAGACGCTCGACAGACCCTTGAGATGCGCCGCCAGGCGGCATTGCGGGGGAAGTCTCGCGCGAAGGCTGTTCAGGATCAATCCGCCCCCGAGCAGGTGGCAGCATGAGCGCCCACCGTACCCCCATCCGCCCCCGCCTCTCCGCGTATCGCATCATTCGCCGCCTCGCTGGGCCCGTACTCGCCTATCGGCTCACCTTGGCTGGGAGGGGCTGACCATGGCCACGACAAACGATTACGCCATCCGCGAGATCAAACAGGCGGGGGTGCTCGCCGTGGAGTCCATCAGCCACCTTCAAGGCCTGTTCGCAGCGATCAAACGCGCCGCAGCGGAACCGGGTGGCCATGCCGATGAGATCAAAAACCTCTGCGACATCGGCATGTACTTGGCCGACGATTACACCGAGAACGTCGAGGCGCACATCGAAGGGCTTCAATGCACGATGCGGGCGAAGGTGGCTCAATCATGATCCATCACCGTCACGCGACCCCATCCGCCCCGCCCCTCTGTCCCTGGGGCATGAACGCGTGCCCCGGTCCTGCCTGATGGTCCTTGGCTCGACCGTAACCGAAAGCGAAGGGGGTGAGACATAGCACCAATCCAGGCGTCTTGATCGGGTGCCCCTAACGCGCCCAAAGGCGGGTGTCGGGGTGGTCATGCTCGACGCGCAAATATTGTTGCATCATTGGGGTGTGCTGGCGGATCGCCACTGCTGGCACGCGTTCTTCAACACCCAGCCTAGCCTCCCTCGCCACGAGGAGTGGCTAGGAGCTTTTGCACGGAGAATCCACGATGAGAATCGGAAGAGACACCAAGCGCAGGGTTGATGACATCAAGGAAGAGATGGAACAGCCCCTGCGCCAGCTTGAAATGTACCTTGTTCGCCTCAACGAGCACGCAGGGACAAAGCGAATGGCTCTGCCGCTTGAAAATGCCGTAGAGAAACTACGCCGCTGGCAGCGGGAAAAGCACTTCACCAGCCGCAGGTAAGCCGGACCACCGATGCGGTGCAGCAGGGGATCGTGCCGCATCGGTGAGGTTGTGCAGGCTGACGCTGCACTCAGAGACTCATCCGCTTACCGCGACCTGACATGGACAGGCCGGCTATAGCGGCAGCGAGAAGGGCGGACATGCTCGGTTCAGGTACCGAATGCCCAATTGGACGAACAAGGAAACTACCCACAGCCCGGTTGCCGTCATGGTAAAGCTGCATGTCGTTACTCATGACCCACGTGATTGAGACAGGATAGCCGGGCGGGTAGGTAACGGATATGTCTGCGCGTCCCACGTACAAGTCGTAGGGAGCGAGCATCGAGTCATCATAGAGGCCATAAGCCCGACTCTGGTTAGTCAGATCCGGAGGTTCTGCTGTCGCACCGACGACATCAAGGAATCGGATCATCTCAGGATCTTCTGCCTCCCCACCGTCTGACGAGCCTGCGTACTGCGTCAGAAATAGCCTGACTTCCCCTTCGGTCGCGTACCTCCACCCATGAGCGATCCATCCACCCTCTCCGCCAGCAACTTGGCTGAAGGAGAGCCTTGCCGTCTGCGTGAGATCTAGCCAATCCAGCCCGGACGCCTCATCGCGACTAAAAGCCCCCATGTCGATGAGTGATCCTGACGCACTGGGTGCAAGGCCCAACGTCGCAAGGAGAAGCAAAGCAGCTTGAACGTACTTCGAAGTTTTCATAGACCGCCTGCTCGCACCGCTCGATTCAAGCGATTTTTTTATGTGGGGCCGGTTGTGGGGTAGAAAAGAAAAACGCCCCGAAAGGGGCGTAGTTCTTAGCTTCTTGGCGGAGAGTGAGGGATTCGAACCCTCGATGCAAGTTTTGGCTCGCATGCTCCCTTAGCAGGGGAGTGCCTTCGACCTCTCGGCCAACTCTCCTCCGCAAGAGCTGCGCATTATAGACAAGGCGCAGATGCTCGTCAAATCAGGCCGTGGCTTGATCCAGACCGAAGGCGCGGTGCAGCACGCGGACTGCCAGCTCCAGGTACTTCTCGTCGATGGCGACCGAGATCTTGATCTCGGAGGTGGAGATCATCTGGATGTTGATGCCTTCTTCGGCCAGAGTACGGAACATGCGGGAGGCGACGCCCGGGTGGGAGCGCATGCCAACGCCGACGATGGAGACCTTGGCCATGGTGCGATCACCGTGGATCTGGCGGGCGCCGATGTGGGTCTGCACGCCTTCGAGGATCTTCATCGCCTTGTCGTAGTCAGGGCGATTCACCGTGAAGGAGAAGTCGGTGGTGCCATCGTGGCCGACGTTCTGGATGATCATGTCCACGTCCACATTGGCGTCCGCCACCGGGCCGAGGATCTGGTAAGCGATACCCGGCTTGTCGGGGACGCCCAGCACGGTGATCTTGGCTTCGTCACGGTTGAAGGCAATGCCGGAGATGATCGGCTGTTCCATGTTCTTGTCTTCCTCTACGGTAATCAGGGTGCCCTCACCTTCTTCCTGGAAGCTGGAGAGAACACGAAGCTTGACTTTGTACTTGCCGGCGAACTCCACCGAGCGGATCTGCAGCACCTTGGAGCCGAGGCTGGCCATTTCCAGCATCTCTTCAAAGGTGATGGTGTCCAGCTTGCGGGCTTCCGGAACGACGCGGGGGTCGGTGGTATACACCCCATCCACGTCGGTATAGATCTGGCACTCGTCGGCCTTGATGGCCGCCGCCAGGGCAACGCCGGTGGTGTCGGAGCCACCACGGCCGAGGGTGGTGATGTTGCCGGCTTCGTCGACACCCTGGAAGCCCGCCACCACCACAACCGCGCCGGCGTCCAGATCGCGACGGATGTTGTCGCCATCGATATCGAGGATGCGGGCCTTGGTGAAGGCGTCGTCGGTGAGGATGCGCACCTGGCCGCCGGTGTAGCTGCGTGCCTTGACGCCCATGTCTTCAAGGGCCATGCACAGCAGGCCAATGGTGACCTGTTCGCCGGTGGAGATCACCACGTCGAGTTCGCGCGGCTTGGGATTGGGGCTGATTTCCTTGGCCAGGGCGATCAGGCGATTGGTCTCGCCGCTCATCGCGGACAGGACGATCACCATCTGGTTTCCCTGGGCGTGGGACTTTGCGACCCGCCTGGCAACGTTCTTGATCCGTTCGGGATTGCCGACGGAAGTGCCGCCATATTTCTGAACTATGAGCGCCATCTTGACTTCTAAGAAGATGTGGATGTGGAAAGCGCGAGATCTTAGCGGATATCGCGATCTCTTGCAGCTTCGAGTTTCTTTCGAGTGATGTGCGCCTTGTCACGAAATTGAGATGTGGAAAACCCTAGCCCATGCAAATATGTCGTTGTATGAGTTGCGAGTAGTGATCTATACTTTTCGACATATAACGAAAGTTATATTCCGCAACAGCTAGCCTGTTGTTAAAACTAACAGAGTAACCCCTTGAGGATGGCCAAATGAAGACTACTGAAAAAGTTGATGTACGCGAAATCCGCCGCAAGCTGGGCATGAACCAGTCCCAGTTCTGGTCCAAGATCGGCGTGACCCAGAGCGGCGGTTCCCGCTACGAGAGCGGCCGCAACATTCCCCGCCCCGTGCAAGCCTTGCTGCGCCTTGTCCATATCGAGCAGGTGGACATCAGCAAGATCAAGAAGGATGACGTGGAAGTCGTCGAGTACCTGAAGAGCACCAATCCGGAGCTGTTCAAGACCCTGAAGAAGGAAGCCCGCGCCAAGAAGAAGGAACGCGTGGCCCACTGATGCAGGCCCGGGTCAGGGGCTGACCGCAACGGCCAGCCCCTCGTCCCTCAGTCGCGTGGCGATGGCTTCGAGTTCCTCGGGGCTCAGGCGCTGCAGATGTACCGCTTCAGGCTGGAAGGACGGCCGGGCAACCCCGTACAGGAGGATGCCTTTCAACGACGCCGTCCCAGCCGTTTTCAGGATATCCATGTAGGCATCCATGAATGCCTGCGTAGGTGACGCTCCGTCCCAACGGAACAGGCAGGTTTGCACCCAGGTCGGGCACAGGGACGCACACAGGGCCAACCGGTGCGCATGAGCTTGCGGCTTGATGTCGACGCCGTTGATGCGTGCGATGTCTTCCTGAGTTCCCCCATCCACTTTGAACCACACCTCCCCGCCTGCGCGTGAAAGCGCCTTCAGGGCGTCCTGAACCTCGGGTCTGTGCACCAGACTGCCGTTGGTGATCAAGCGGATGGGCACCTCCGACAGGCCTGCCTCATCGCGGATCGACACCACACGCTCGACGATCTCGCCGAAATTCCGGCATCCGGTCGGCTCTCCGTTGCCCGAAAAGGCGATGTCACGAATCACCCGGGCTTCGGGCGGCACATGCTCCTCCATGAAACCTCCATGGATCAGCTCGTCCAGAAATCCGGCCAGTTCGCGCTCCAGCAGCGGAAGGTCGATCTCCGGCGCCGCACCACGCACCAGCCCCGGCACCTGACAGTAGGCGCAATGCCAGTTGCAGGCATTGTTGGGGTTGAGGTTGATGCCCACCGACACGCCGCCGGCCCGCCGCGACACGACGGGATAGACGTAAGTCATGTCGATGAAGCTGCGGTTGTGGTCAGTCACCGTGAGCATCTGGCGAGGGGAATTCATGCGGGCATCCGGCTTCAAAACGAGGTCGCGTATACTACGGGACCTTTTTTCACGACCGGTGTACCCCATGCGTATCACGCGCCGCCTGGAATTCGACGCGGGCCACCGCATTCCCGACCATGCCAGCCAGTGTCGCCATCTCCACGGCCATCGCTACGCGCTGGAGATCACCCTCTCGGGGGAGATCATCCAGGCGACCGGCGAGGCGGTGAATGGCATGGTGATGGACTTCGCCGACGTCAAGGCGGTCGCCAAGCAGCATGTGGTCGATGTGTGGGACCACGCCTTCCTGGCCTACCGGGGCGATACCGCGGTGGTGAGCTTCCTGCAAAGCATGCCCGGCCACAAGACCGTGCTGCTCGATGTGGTGCCCACCGCGGAAAACCTCGCGGCGGAAGCCTTCCGCATCCTTGACCCCCTGTACCGGGATGTCTACGGCAATCACCTGCGCCTGGAGCGGGTGCGTCTCTTCGAGACACCCAACTGCTGGGCCGACGCCCTTCGCAGCGAACTGGACTGATGCCCCACGGGCGGGAACGCACCCTGCCCCGGCACACCTCAGACAATACGCACCGACAGACTCCCGACTCCGTCCACGCCGGCTTCGATCACATCTCCTGCCACCACCGGGCCGACACCCTCCGGGGTTCCGGTAAAGATCAGATCGCCTGGCTCCAGCCGGAAATAGGTGGACAGGTTGGCAATGATCTCGGGCACCGACCAGATCATGTCCGCCACCTGTGCCGACTGGCGTAACTGTCCATTGACCTTCAGCCAGATCGGCGCGCGATCCATCGGGCCGGCGGCAGCGACCGCCACCAGGGGGGAGATGGGCGCAGAACGGTCGAAGGCTTTGCCCAATTCCCACGGACGGCCCTTGTCGCGGAGTGCGAACTGGAGATCCCGGCGGGTCATGTCCAGCCCCGCACCGTAGCCCCACACATGGGCCGCCGCCTCATTCACCGGAATGTTCACACCGCCGCGCCCGATGGCCACCACCAGCTCGACTTCGTAGTGGAGATTTGACGTGGCAAGGGGATAGGGCAGATCGACTATCCGGCCGGCGTGTGCCGGCACCACGGCATCGGCCGGCTTGCAGAAGAAGAAGGGCGGTTCGCGGGTCGGGTCCGAGCCCATCTCGCGGGCGTGGGCCGCATAGTTGCGCCCGACACAGTAGATACGACGCACCGGAAACAGCGCATCGCCACCCTGCACAGGAACGGCGGCCGGGGTCGGCTGGGGGATTGCATAGGCCATCAAGGAACTCCGTGCAAAGCCGCCATCATGACCAAACCCGGCCCGCCCGTCAGCCCTCCGCCACGCCGCAGTAACCGGCTACCACCCAAGCATGGCCCGCCAGCGCCACACTGCCTCCACCCCAACCCACACGGAGACAGGCATGGCCAAAATACTCATGATCTGCGGCGACTTCTGCGAAGACTACGAAACCATGGTGCCCTTCCAGACCCTCCTCACCGTTGGCCATACGGTGCATGCCGTATGCCCCGACAAGAAGGCCGGCGACACCATTGCCACGGCCATCCACGATTTCGAAGGCGACCAGACCTACACCGAGAAGCGCGGTCACAACTTCACCCTGAACGCCACCTTTGCCGAGATCCGTGCCCAGGACTACGACGCCCTGGTGATTCCCGGCGGCCGCGGCCCCGAGTACCTGCGCATGTTCCCCGCGGTGACCGAGGCTGTGCGACATTTCTTTGCCACCGATAAGCCGGTGGCGGCCGTCTGCCACGGCGCCCAGCTCCTGGCCGGTGCGCGTGTCCTCGAAGGCCGCATCTGCTCGGCCTATCCCGCCTGCCAGGCCGAAGTCGAACTGGCGGGCGGCACCTACGCCGCCATTCCCATTGATCAGGCCATCACCGACCGCAACCTGGTCACCGCACCCGCCTGGCCGGCCCACCCGGTCTGGCTGGCCCAGTTCCTGGCCGTGCTCGGTACCAAGATCAGCCTCTGATCAGGATTGTCCCCAACTCGGCGCACGCCCCCGCAGCACCTACAATGGTCTGACGGGGGCGTTCCCCGTTTCAGGAGCCATGCGACGATGTGCCAGATCTTCATCAGCGCCGACCCGGAGCTGTACGCCACCCGAAGCCGCTCCATCCGCCTGCACGGCGTGGCCACCAGCCTCCGCCTGGAAAAGCTGTTTTGGGCTGTACTGGAAGAAATCGGCCAACGGGACGCCCTGAGCGTGCCCCAGCTGGTCAGCCGTCTCTACGACGAACTGGTGGCAAGCGGTCGCCTTGACGAACACGCGAACTTTACGTCCTTCCTGCGGGTCACCTGCATGCGCTACCAGCAGCTCCAGCTGGCTGGCCGCATCCCCACCGATCCCCGCATTCCCATTCGCGGCCTCGACGCCGCCTGGGTGCTGGCCACCGGACACCGCCCTGCCGCCTGACTACACGCCATGATCGATCTCTATTACTGGACCACCCCCAACGGCCACAAGATCACCCTCTTCCTTGAAGAGAGTGGCTTGCCCTACCGCATCCTGCCCATCCACATCGGCAAGGGCGAACAGTTCCAGCCGGACTTCCTGCGCATTGCCCCCAACAACCGCATCCCGGCCATTGTCGACACCGCCCCGGCAGGGGGAGGCGAACCGATCTCCGTGTTCGAGTCCGGCGCCATCCTCCTTTACCTGGCCGAAAAGAGCGGGCGCTTCCTGTCCACCGACCCCCGCGTCCGCATCGACACCCTGCAATGGCTGTTCTGGCAGATGGGCGGCCTCGGCCCCATGGCCGGCCAGAACCATCACTTCGTCCAGTACGCACCGGAAGTCATCCCCTACGCCATCGAACGTTACGTGAAGGAAACCGCGCGTCTTTACGCCGTACTCGATAAACGCCTGACAGACCGGGATTTCATCGCCGGCCCGGACTACTCCATTGCCGACATGGCCTGCTACCCGTGGATCGTGCCCCACGCCCGCCAGCGACAGGAGCTGGACGACTTCCCCAATCTGAAGCGTTGGTTCGAGGCCATTCAGCAGCGCCCCGCGACCCAGCGTGCCTATGCCCTCGCGGCAAACATCAATACGGCGCCATCGGTCAGCGAGGAATCCCGCCGCGTTCTTTTCGGACAGGATGCAACAACCGTAAAGAATCCGTGAGCCGCTGACGGGACGGCCGGGTGAGCTTCCGGTAAAATCGCGGTTTATCTGAAGCCGCTTCTTTCCCCGGGCCCAAGACCGCTTCACCTTTCACCCGGCCCGCGCCCCGTTCCCATGACTGCTCCCATCGAACGTTTCGACCAGCTCGATCTCCAGGCCCCCATTCTCGCGGCCCTCGCCGAGATCGGTTACGAAACCCCCTCCCCCATCCAGGCGGCCTGCATTCCGCACCTCCTGGCAGGCCACGACATCCTGGGTGAAGCCCAGACCGGCACCGGCAAAACAGCGGCCTTCGCCCTGCCCGCCCTCGACCGTGTCGACATCAGCAAGCGCAACCCCCAGGTACTGGTTCTGGCTCCCACCCGCGAACTGGCCATTCAGGTGGCCGAAGCGTTCCAGCGCTACGCCAGCAAGATGCCGGGCTTCCATGTGCTTCCCATCTATGGCGGCCAGAGCATGGTTGTGCAGTTGCGCCAACTGCAAAGGGGCGCCCACGTGATCGTCGGCACCCCGGGCCGGGTCATGGACCACATCGAGCGCAAGAGCCTCAACCTCGACAACCTGAGCACCCTGGTGCTCGACGAGGCCGACGAGATGCTGCGCATGGGCTTCATCGATGACGTGGAGTGGATCCTCCAGCATCTCCCCGCGGAGCGCCAAACGGCCCTCTTCTCGGCCACCATGCCGGACGCCATCCGCCGGGTTGCCCATCGCTACCTGCGCGACCCCAAGGAGGTAAAGATCAAGGCCGCCACCGCCACGGTCTCCACCATTCATCAGCGCTTCCTGCAGATTGCAGGCCCCCACAAGCTCGACGCCCTGACCCGCATCCTCGAGGTCGAGGACGACTTCGACGCCGCCATCGTCTTCGTGCGCACCAAGACCGCCACCGTCGAACTCGCCGAGAAGCTTGAAGCCCGTGGTTACGCCGCGGCCTGCCTCAATGGCGACATGACCCAGCAACTTCGCGAGCGGGTCATCGAGCAGCTCAAGAACAAAACCCTCGACATCGTCGTCGCCACCGACGTGGCCGCCCGCGGCATCGACGTGCCCCGCGTCAGCCACGTGATCAACTACGACATTCCCTACGACACAGAGGCCTACGTCCACCGCATCGGGCGCACCGGCCGTGCGGGTCGTGCGGGCAATGCCATCCTCTTCGTCGCGCCGCGCGAAACCCATCTCCTGCGCCAGATCGAGCGAGCCACCCGTCAGCCCATCGAACTGCTCAAGCTCCCCAGCCGCGAGGCCGTGGCCGACAAGCGTGTCGCCGCCTTCCGCCAGCAGGTGGCCGAGGTGCTGGAAGCCGAGGACCTGGGCTTCTTCCTTGATGTGATCGCCGGCATGGAGGCCCAGCACGACGCCGAAATCCACGAGATCGCCGCAGCCCTGGCCTTCCTTGCCCAGAAGGACCGCCCCCTGCAGATGCCCGAAACGGGACGCCCCGACATCGCCCAGCTTGCGAGTGGCAAGCCCGAAGCACGTCCTCCCCGGGAGGCACGCGAGCCCCGTGAAAATCGCGGAGAGATCCTCGAACGCCGCCGCGATTACGCGGAAGGTCGCCTGGCCCGCTATCGCATCGACGTGGGTCGCGAACACATGGCCTCGCCCAAGGACATCGTCGGCGCCATTGCCAATGAGGCGGGCATCGAAAGCCGTTTCATTGGCCAGATCAATCTCTTCGAGAATTACAGCACCGTGGAGCTGCCCGCCGATCTGCCCAACGAGATCATCCAGATCCTGCGTCGGGCCCGGGTGCGTCAGCAGGCGCTCAACCTCCGTCTGGCCAGCCCCGAAGAAGCCGCCCGCGAACGCGGCCGTCCCGGCCCCGGTGGCCGCGGCGCACCGCCCAAGAAGCCTTTCCGCAAGGAAGGCGGTTTCGACCGCCCGGGGGGAGATTTCAAACCCCGCAAGCCCCGGGTCTAAAGCCCGGGCTCGGCACCCCTGAAAAAACGTCGCGAGCGCTTCGATTCGGCACCAGGAAGCGCAAGCGCAGGGGTGCCGAATCATCCCAGGGGCAAACCAGACCGTGCAGGGGGCTTACGCAGACGTGCTCAAATCGAGACCCCCGACAATCTGCTTCAGGGCATCGAAGCAGCGGGCGTCGATGGCCCGCCCCACCTCGTCACCCATGATCTCCAGGGTTTTCGACACCGGCACCGCCCCACGGTAGGGGCGCTCCGCGGTAATCGCATCAAAGATGTCGGCCGTCGTGATGATGCGGGTTTCCAGCGAAATGGCGTCCCCCTGCAAGCCTCGCGGATAGCCCTTGCCGTCAAGACGCTCGTGATGCGCCCCGGAGACCCTGGCCAGTTCGCCAAAGGCGTCTATCCGTGACAGGATGGATTCCGTATAGCGGGCATGGCGCTGCACCGCAGCCCACTCGTCCGCATCGAGCTTGCCCGGTTTGTCGAGGACGGCATTGCTCACCCCGAGCTTGCCCATGTCATGCAGCAGGGCGCCGCGCCTGAGCCACCGTCGGCGCGCCGGATCGATCTCCAGGGCTTCGGCGATCCGGTCGGCATAGAGTGCCACCCGGCTGCTATGGCCTGCCGTATAGGGGCTCTTCGAGTCCACCACCTGCCCGAAAGCGATGGCGATTTCGTCGAGGTAGTCTTCATCCAGTGGCACCACGAAGCGACCCGGCTCGAGGGTGAACACCGCCCGATCGAGATCGGGTGCCGCCAGGTGCTCCCAGAATGCCGCCGATTCGGCCACCCGCCGGAAGGCCGCGACCACCGCCGGGTCGAACCAGCTACCGCATCGGTCCTCCACCTCCCAGCAAGCGGCATCCATGCCGTCCGACACATTGAAGACGTCCACCACCTGCGCCAGCAGGGCAATGCGTGAGTACAGGGGAATGGCTTCAGCCTGCAGGTGTGCCGGTCTCCCGCCTCCATCCCAGTGCTCGTCAAGACACTGTATGCCCATGGCCACCGCTTCGCCGAAGCGCAACTGGCGCGCAATGCTTGCACCCCGGGTGCAACGTGTTTCGATCAGTTCCTGGGCGATTCCATCACCATTCCGGAAGATGTGGGCAATCGCCTTGAAACGATCAGTCAATGCCGTACCCAGACCCGTATGACCGATCACGAAATTCAGCACCTTGGGCAGACGGCCATCCACCATCTTGAAATCGCGCTTGAACGACAGATCGTCAGTGAGATAGAGCTGGCAGATCCGTGCCGCATTGCTGCTGCACCCCAGGTCCTTCAGCAACAGCGTGTAATAGAGCTCCCATAGCGCCTCGTCGGACATTCCCATGGCCTTGCCCACATGCATGCCGATCCAGCAGCAACGCACACAGTGTCCTTCAGGCTGCCCCTCGGTGATGTCCAGGGCATGACTGAGCGCCCCGATCAGCTCCGACAGCTTCAAACCTCCCAGCGGCATATACCCACTCCATGGCGAATCACACCTTCCCGCCTCGGTGAAGAACAACGGGCCCCGTCAGGGGTAACGGCCGCAATCCGCCTGGCTGAAGCGCAGCCCGGGCGTTGCGGCCACCCAACAGTCGACACATGGATGAGGATCGGCTCTGTTAAAATGAAACATTACAGAAATCATTTCGAAATAATTTCATGTTCGGACGCTTGCTGCCCCATGAGGGCCGTTTTTTTGAACTGTTCAACTCCCATGCGGAGCAAATTGTCCTCGGTGCCCAGGCGCTCGTCGCCCTGATGGAGGATCTGGCCAGTGCGGAGCAGCGCATCGCCGCCATCGAGGCCATCGAACAGGCCGCAGACAAGATCACCCACGAGACCGTTGCCCAGCTTCACAAGAGCTTCATCACGCCCCTTGACCGGGATGAGATCCACGGTCTCATCAACGCCATGGACGACATTCTCGACACCATCCAGGACGTTGCCGAGTGCACCACGCTCTACCACATTCAGCGCATCACCCCGGAAGCCCTGCAACTGGCCAACGTGAGCCTGTCCTGCTGCACCCGGGTGAAGATCGTCGTCGGGCTCATCTCCAACATGGATAACGCCAGCGCCATCCTCCAGACCTGCCAGGAAATCGACCGCCTCGAAACCGACGCCGACCGCATCATGCGCGGCGCCATGTCGCGCCTTTTCCGCGACGAACGGGACGCGCTCCAGGTCATGAAACTGAAGGCCATCTACGAGCAGCTCGAATCGATTACCGACCGCTGCGAGGACGTCGCCAAGATCGTCGAAGGCATCGTGCTCGAAAACGCCTGAGCACCACCATGGAAACCGTACAGATCGGGTTCTGGGTCATCGCCGGGCTGGTTGTGGTCGCCCTGCTCTTTGACTTCATGAACGGCTTTCACGACGCGGCCAATGCCATCGCCACCGTCGTCTCCACCGGCGTGCTCAAGCCCCATCAGGCCGTGGCCTGGGCAGCTTTCTTCAACTTCGTGGCGCTCTTCGTGTTTCAGCTGAAGGTGGCCAGCACCGTCGGCAAGGGCATCATCGACCCTTCCGTAGTGGATCACTACCTGATCTTCGGGGCACTCCTCGGCGCCATCACCTGGAACGTGGTGACCTGGTACTACGGCATTCCCTCCAGCTCATCCCACGCCCTCATCGGCGGCATCGTCGGTGCAGCCATCGCCAAGGCCGGCACTGATCCGCTGATCGCCTCGGGAATCTGGAAGACCGTCTCCTTCATCATCATCTCGCCGCTCTTCGGTTATGTGCTCGGCTCCCTGATCCTGGTGGTGGTCGCCTGGATCTGCCGCAACAAGACCCAACGCCGGGTGGACAAGTGGTTTCGCCGCCTGCAACTGGTTTCCGCCGCCATGTACAGCCTCGGCCACGGGGGCAATGACGCCCAGAAGACCGTCGGCATCATCTGGATGTTGCTGCTCGCGGCCGGCGTCACGGCCCAGGGCGATCCGGTACCCATGTGGGTGGTGGTGCTGTGCTACCTGGCCATCGGCCTCGGTACCCTCTTTGGCGGATGGCGCATCGTCAAGACCATGGGCCAGCGCATCACCAAGCTCAAGCCGGTGGGCGGCTTCTGTGCCGAAACCGGTGGCGCAATCACCCTCTTCCTGGCAACCAGCCTGGGCATCCCGGTCTCCACCACCCACACCATCACGGGTGCGATTGTCGGGGTCGGGTCGGTGCGACGCACGGCGGCCGTGCGCTGGGGGGTGGCCGGCAACATCGTGTGGGCCTGGGTGCTGACCATTCCCTGCTCGGGCCTGATCGCCGCCGGCGGCTACTGGCTGGGCCGGAGCATCTTTTAAGGCACCGGAGTGCTTGACGGGGACGGGGAGAAGCCCGATCCTCGCGCCACTCCGTTTCAGCTACCGCTTCGCCGATGTCCACACCCTCTCTCAAGCAACAGAAGACCTTTGCCCTGGTCCGCATCATCGGCGGCTTCGCCGCCGCCTCGGTGCTGGGCTATTCCTTCATCGCAAATGTGCTGGCCGGTCAGCCGGCCGAGGGGCCGGTACTCCTCACCGGTGTGATGGCCCTGGTCGGCCTTGGGTATGCCGCCTTTTACACCCGCAGCCTGAGTCGTGTCGCGCGCCTTGAAAAGGGCTCGGAGAAGGCTTGAAACCCGCCGTCCGCAAGCTGCTCGGCCTGTTCGCGGCCGTCATGGTCCTTGCGGGCTGCGCCAGCACCGGGCCCGTCGAGTCGCGCCCCTCCCCGAACCTCCCGCCGGCCCCTGGCACCAGCCCCGCCCCCGTGGCCCCCAAGCCGCCCATCAGTGCCGAGCCGCCTCGCGTTGTGCCGGCGCCCGTGCCGGCGCCGCAGCCTGCCCCACTCCCCGCACCGCGCCCCGCCCCGGCGCCCTACCCCGACGAGAACGAAGGCCGGGCTCTCGTTGCCAGCTACCTGCCCTTTCCCCTGAAAGACCGCGATGGCTGGGCGGCAGATATCTTCTCGGCCTTTTCCGCCCTGCGTATCCCCGTCACCCCCGACAACATCTGCGCGGCCATTGCCGTGACCGAGCAGGAGTCCACCTTCCAGGCAGACCCCGAGGTGGCCGGACTGTCCCGCATCGTCTGGAAGGAAATCGACACGCGGCGGGAGCGCCTCCACCTGCCGAAACTGCTGGTGGACGCGGCCTTGCTCAAGACCTCACCGGACGGTCGCAGCTACAAGGCACGCATCGACAGCCTGCGTACCGAAAAGCAGATGAACGCCCTGTTCGAAGACATGATCTCGGAACTGCCCGCCGGCAAGACCCTGCTTGGCGGCTACAACCCGGTCCGTACCGGCGGCCCGATGCAGGTGAGTGTGGCCTTTGCCGAGGAACACGTGAAGGAAAAGGGCTATCCCTATCCACGGCGCGGCAGCGTGCGTGACGAGGTGTTCACCCGCCGCGGCGGAATGTACTTCGGGATCGCCATCCTCCTCGACTACCCTGCCCCCTACAGCCGGCCGCTATATCGCTTCGCCGACTTCAATGCCGGTCGCTACAGCAGCCGGAATGCCGCCTTCCAGGACGCCGTGGCGAAGCTCACGGGTCAAGCCCTGGCCCTGGACGGTGATCTTCTCCGCTATGCCGACGGCGTCCCGGCGGCGGAGCCCAGTGCCACGCTCGCGGCGCTGCAGGGTCTGGCGGGCCAGCTTGGCCTGTCCCGGTCCGAAATGCAGCGCGACCTGCGCCTGGAGAAGACGGCACGATTCTCCGGCACACCGCTTTACAGCAAGGTCTTTGCCCTGGCCGACAACCGCACCGGCACCCGCCTCCCCCGCGAGACGATGCCCCGGATCGATCTGAAGAGCCCCAAGATCCAGCGCAAGCTGACCACGGCCTGGTTTGCCGAGCGGGTGGACGCGCGCCATCGCACCTGTCTCGGACGCAACCGATCAGCTACGCCCTGAACATATGTCGGCAGGCCCGGCACTGGCGAAAACATTGCAGCGAGCGCTTCGGGCTTGCGCCGGGAGTCGCAGCCCTGCAAGGCCCGGGTTTGCGCCATCGCAGGGGTGAAATCGGGCCGTGCAGCAGATCCATCCACAAGCCCGGTCCTTGATCCGGACCAAGGGCGCTGGGGATAGGCGGGTTTTACAATCGAGTACATGCCACGCCCTTCAGGCGTGGTTTAATTTGCGCCAAAACAACGACCGTGGGAGATAAGCACATGAATTACCAGGAGCAGTACGCAGCAAAACGCGTCACGCCGGCCGAGGCCGTCCGCAACGTGCATAACGGCGACACCATCGTGGTGCCGACCGCCGTTGCCGAACCGCCTGCCCTTCTTACCGCACTGTCCGAGCACCGCCGTGATTTCCACGATGTGAAGGTGTCCCAGATCCTGGCCGTTCGCAAGTTCGGCTACCTGGATCCCACGACCGCCGAGCACGTCCGCCACGTTGCCTACTTCTTCAGCGGCGCCACCCGTCCGGGCTTCCGTGAGGGCGTGGTCGATTTCACGCCAAGCTTTTTTTCCGAGATGCCCCAGCTGATCGAACGCGGCCTGATGCCCGCCGAGGTGGTGTTCACCCAGGTCTCGCCGATGGATCAGCACGGTTACTTCTCCCTGGGCATCGCGGCCGACTACACCATGGCAGCCATCCGCAAAGCCCGTGCCGTGATCGTCGAAGTCAACGAAAACGTGCCCTTTGCCTTTGGCAACTGCCACCTTCACATCTCCCAGGTCACCGCCCTGGTTGAGAACAACGAGCCCGTTCTCGAAGTCGGCCTCCCCACCATCGGCCCTGTCCAGGAAGCCATCGGCAAGTACGTCGCCGACCTGATCGACGATGGTTCCACGCTCCAGATCGGCTACGGCGGCATTCCGGACGCAGTGGTGATGCAGCTCACCCACAAGAAGGATCTGGGCATCCACACCGAGATGATCGGCGACGGCATCCTGACCCTCGTGGAATCCGGCGCAGTCACCAATCGGCGCAAGAACTACCTGCCGGGCAAGATGGTGGCCACCTTTGCACTCGGGTCCAAGAAGCTCTACGACTGGGTTGATCGCAACCCGATGTTCGAAATGCATCCGGTGGATTTCACCAATGACCCCTATCTGGCCGGCCAGAACGACAACCTGATCGCCATCAACGCCACCCTGGAAATCGACTTCCTTGGCCAGTGCGGCTCCGAGAGCCTGGGCCCCATCCCGTACTCCGGCACGGGTGGTCAGGCCGACTTCGTCCGTGCCGCCAACCGGTCCAAGGGCGGTAAGGCCTTCATCGTCCTGCCCTCCACGGCCAAGGACGGCGCCATCTCGCGAATCGTTCCGACCCTGACGCCGGGCACCCACGTATCCACCAGCAAGAACGACATCAACTACGTGGTGACCGAATACGGCGTGGCGCAACTGCGCGGCAAGACGGCCAAGCAACGCTGCCAGGCCCTGATCGCCATCGCCCACCCGGATTTCCGTGCCGAACTGACGGAGTCCGCCAAAAAGATGCACCTGCTGTAATCCGGCATCGCAGCAAAGACAACGCCCCGGTTTTCCGGGGCGTTGTCTTTTTTACCCAACAGATCGTGTGATGGGGGAATCCACCCGGCGGGGAATGCCCCTCAGGGCATTTCGGCTTCGAGAGTGAAGGTGGCACCATCGTCCAGCCCCAGCACGGACACCAGATAGGGCATCACCTTCTTCAGCGTGGCCGGCAGTGTCCAGGGCGGGTTGATGACGAAGAGACCACTGCCATGCATGCCGAAGCCGTCGTCCGACGGCTTGCGCACGTCCAGGCTCACATGCAGCCAACTGGTGATCGGCAGGCGCTTGAGCTTGTCCGGCAGCTCCCGCGACTGCATGGAGTTCAGTTTGGGGTACCACACGACGTAGGTTCCGGTCGCGAAGCGGCGCAGGCACTCCTTGAGTGCCGCAAGCACAGTGCGGTAGTCGGTCTTGATTTCATAGGGCGGATCGATCAGCACCAGGGCCCGCCGGGTCGGCGGGGGCAGAAAGGCGTTGATCCCGGTAAAACCGTCCTGCTCCAGCACGATGGCCTTGCTGCCCGCCTCATCGAAGGTCTTCTGCAGCAGGCGCCGGTCGGCCGGGTGCAGCTCAAAAAGACGCATCCGGTCCTCTTCCCGAAGAAGGGGTGCCGCACAGCACGGCGAACCCGGGTAGAGGCGCAGCTTGCCGCTCTCGTTGAGATCACGCACGAGCTTCAGATAGCTCTTCAGCTCCTTGGGCACATCCTTGCGCCCGAGCAGTCGGCCCACGCCGTCCTCGAACTCGGCGTTCTTGCGGGCAAAGGCCTCATCGAGGGAATAGCACCCCGCACCGGCATGGGTATCGATGTACCAGTAAGGCTTGTCCTTCTGATTGAAATACTCGAGCAACTGGACGAGGACAAAGTGCTTGAGCACGTCGGCATGGTTGCCGGCGTGAAAGGCATGGCGATAACTCAGCATGGCGGATGCACCCGGACACGGGAACGAAAGATCAGGGGCGCGATGCTACCACCTCCCCCACACCACCGCCTCCCTGCCCGTCACTCGGCGGCATCGTACTTGCGCCGGGAGCCCTTGAACCGGTCCACGGGATACTTGGCCTCGTTCTTGGCAAGCTTGGCCAGCGTGGCGGCCTCCAGATCAATGCCGGCCCTGTCGGCGATCAGGAGAAGATAGAGCAACACGTCGGCACACTCGTCCTCCAGGGCCTCCCGGGCATGCAGCTCGTTCGGCAGATCCGCCACCTCCGCATCGCTCTTCCACTGGGTGAGCTCGAGCAACTCACCCGCCTCCAGGTTGAGGGACACGATCAGATTGCGCAAGGAATGGAACTGGGCCCAGTCCCGCGCATCCCGGAAGGCTGCGACCTTTTGGGTCAGTGCATCCAGATCGGCTGCCACGGCTCAGGTCTTCCTGCTGTCGAGAAAGGCGGCCACCGCGAGATCGTGCTCTTCAGACGTGTGGGTGAGGGCCTGGTAGGCCGCCGACAGCTCCAGGATCGAATCAAGACGCGTGGTCTGGGCCTCGCGCATCAGGCGCTTGGTCATGCGCAGGGCCTGGCCCGGATTGGCGGCGATGCGCTTGGCCAGGGCCCGGGCCTCGTCAAGCAGCCGCTCCGCCGGCACCACGCGGGACACCAGCCCGGCCTCCAGCGCCTGCCGGGCATCCAGCAGGTCACCCGTAAAGCTCATTTCTGCCGCCCGGGCATACCCCACCACCCGTTGCAACAGCCACGCGCCACCGTCACCCGGGATCAGCCCGAGCTTGACGAAGCTCTCGGCAAAACTGGCCTTCTCCGACGCAATGCGGATATCGGCCATGCAGGCCAGGTCACACCCTGCACCGATGGCCGGCCCATTCACCGCGGCAATCGTCGGCACATCGAGACGGTAGAAAGCCAGCGGGATGCGCTGGATACCGTTGCGGTAGTTCTCCCGCACCGCCATGCCATCCCCCGCAGCCAGACCCCGCTTGTCGCGAAAATCCTTGACGTTGCCACCCGCACAGAAGGCACTGCCCGCCCCCGTCAGGATGACCACCTTCACCGATGCATCCCGCTGCACCCGTTCGCAAGCCTCCACCACCCCATCCCACTGGATCTGGCTGGACAACGCGTTGCGCTCCCCGGGGGCATTCAGGGTCAGGGTGACGATACCGTCCTGTTGTTCAAAAACCACAAAATCACTTGCTTCCATATTGCACGCCTCCTCGCTTCGCCGGCAGCGCCCATCGTCCTGACAGGCCCGCCGTATGGGTCTAAGCCCTTCTTTCCCTTGCCGAATCTGACCCACAATGAGTCCGGCTCCCCTTGCACTCGAACGTTACCCTGTTATTATGGCGCGCTCTTCAGTCGGCCATTCGGCGGCACGGCTGAAACCACCATAACAGGAAAAATAACATGCCGATTTATCGCCTCGGAGAACGCGCCCCGGAGATGCAGGAGGGTGTATGGATTGCCGACAACGCGACCGTCATTGGTGACGTTCGCCTCGGCAAGAATGTAAACGTATGGTTCGGTGCGATTCTCCGGGGAGACAACGACCCGATCACCATCGGCGAGAACACCAACGTGCAGGATGGCTCCGTACTGCATACGGATGACGGCGTGCCCCTGGACATCGGCGCCAACGTCACCATCGGCCACAAGGTCATGCTGCACGGCTGCACCATCGGCGAAGGCTCCCTGATCGGCATCAATGCCGTGGTCCTCAACCGGGCGGTGATCGGCAAGAACTGCCTGATCGGTGCGAATTCACTGATTCCCGAAGGCAAGGTGATTCCCGAGCGCTCGCTGGTATGCGGTTCGCCGGGCCGCATCATCCGCGAACTCACCGACCACGAGATCAGCCGTCTCAAGGCCAGCGCCGACGGCTACGTGGAGAATGCGCTGCGCTACCAGGAAGATCTGGTCAAGCTGTAAGCGCTGCACGCCCGGCAAGGACGACACAGGGCTGGATATCCGCGGACATCCAGCCCTGTTGCACTCACTGCAGCGTGAGAATCACCGGTTGGTGATCCGAGGCGGCCGTGGCCTGGTCCACCGACACCGCTTCCACCCGGTCCACCAGATCGGCGCTGACGAAGAAATAATCGCAGCAATAGGCCCGGTCGGGCCACTCGGCCCCGTTGAGCCCCACCGTATTGAGATGCGGGATATCGCCATAGCAGGCGCGCCAGGCGTCCTCCCAGCCCGACACGTCGGCGCTGATGGGGGCGGTCATGCGGTAGAACTCCGGGCTGCCCGGCTCGCAGTTGAAATCCCCGCACACCAGGGCCGATGCCGGGCGCGGCCACACCGCAAACGGCGAGTCGGGCGCACAGTCCCGCCCTGCCTGGCCGCCCATGCTGGCGAGGCGCACCGCGTCGCACTGCAGGGTATGCAGGGCCACGATCTGGGTCATGCGCTGGATCCGCGAGTAGTACTCCAGATGGGTGTTGAGCACCCGCAGGGCACCGGCAGGCGTATCCACCACCACCTCCAGACAAACCCGCGGCATGCTCGGCACGCCCTCTTCCGGCGGGCGCGGCAGGCTATGGCGAAATACCTGACCCACCGGCAGACGCGACAGGGTCAGGTTGCCGAAGCGGCTCCTGCCGCCGGCGCCATCGGGCACATCCACCCCGGCCGCAAAGTGGGCGCTGTAGCCCGGGAAGGCCTCAGCCAGCAACGCCACTTCATCAAGGGGCTGGCCATCATCGTGGAGGCCGGCAAAGCCGATGGACACCTCCTGCAGGCACAGCACGTCGAACTCTCCCAGCGTGCGAATGGCGGCAATCGTGCGCTGCAGATCCACAACGCCATCTGCGCCACGGCCCCACTGAATGTTCCAGCTCAATAGCTTCATTGAAAAAACCCGTTCTCCATGGTCATCGATCCACGCCGGCCAAGCCGTAACGGGATCGTTGGAATCGAGCATAGCAAGGCCGCGCATCCGCCTCCTCCCCTATCCGCGCACTGCCGTGCTCAATTGCCGAATGCGCTGCAGGTGCATGAAAAATCCGGGATTTTTGTCACGCTGACGGGCCGCCCGGGATCGCCCCGGCACGCTCAAGACGGTCACTGCCCTGCCGTAAACCCGCATGTCACCCGCCAACGACCACCCCCATGAGCACACCCCAAGAACTCGTCGCCTGCGTCGAAAGGCTCGCCAGCCTCCCCGCCGTCTATCACCGCATCCGCGCCCTTCTCGACGATCCGGACAGCTCCGTGCAGGATCTCGCCAATGCCGTATCCAGTGATGCGGGCATCACCGCCCGCGTGCTGCGGGCCGTCAACAGCGTCCTGTATGGCTTTCCGGGCAAGATCGAGACCGTCGCACGGGCGGTCAACCTGATGGGCATGCAACAGGTCCATGATCTGGTCCTCAGCACCTCGGTGATCGGCGCCTTCTCCGGCATCCGCCCCGCACGCATGCACATGGTCCGCTTCTGGAAGGACTGCGTGTTCCGCGGGCTGGCGGCCCGGGCAGCCGCCCGCGAACTCGGCGTCGGCGATCCGGAACGCATGTTTGTGGAAGGGCTCCTTGCCGACATCGGCCACCTGGTGATGTTCCAGGCCGTGCCGGAGGCCGCCGATGCCGCCCTGACCGAATCCCGCCGCAGCCAGGCCCCCATTCACCAGATCGAGGACGACATCGTCGGCTGCAATTTCGCCGAAGTGGGCGCAGCCCTGGCCACCGCCTGGCACCTGCCCTCCGGCTTCGCAACCGCCATCGGCGCCCAGCTCAACCCGGCAATGGGTGGCCCCCATGCCACCGAGGCGGCCCTTCTCAACATCGCCAACCAGATCCTCGCCACCGAGGAAGATGCCGGCACCGACCCCGATGAAGCCGCCCTCGCGCTGATCGACCCCATGACCCTCGCCCGCTTCGAGGTCGAGGTCAGCCGGCTGGCCGCCATCCGCGCCGCCGCCCGGGAGGAAAGCGCCGCCGTCATCGCCCTGTTCTTCCCCGGTCAGGGCTGATTGGCCTCCTCGGAGCCTTTTCAGAGCCGGCGGAAGACCGTCTCCAGGGGCTCCCCGGCCATCACGCTACCCCGCCACACCACCGTGGTACTCGGCTCGATCACATCGTAGGCCCGCGACACCCATCCGGCCATGGGCACCTCCGAACCGTGCAACACACTCACGTCTCCCCCTTCCGGGAGCGACATGCCCAGCCGGATCGGTCCGTTGGACACGATCAGGCCGTCGGGAGTGCAGGTGACGTTGCAGTCCTCGCTGAAATGCCAGTACAGGCTGACGCTCTGCGACGCGCTGCCCAGGACCTGATCCTGCACGGTAAGACAGGTACCACGACTATCCATCTGCCAACTGCGGCGGTGCACCGGCTTGCCCGGCAGGCGGCGATAGCCATCGTGCTCGGCCACCAGACGATCCGCGCCACTGGTGGCAACACCGGCCCGCTCAAGCAGTGTCGTGCGAAAGCGCCGTAGCCACACGAAACGCCCCCCGGACAAGGCCTGGTCGTCCCTCCCCAGCACCAGCGTATTGTGCATGGCGCTCCCCCGAAAGCCATGCCGCCACTTCGCCGGCCCGTGGTAGGTTCCCGTCCCGGGATCAATCAGAAACTGCCGGCCCGCCACGGACAGGGTGAAGGACAGGGCATCTGCGTGGCCATGGGCTGCAACGCCCCCGAGGCCCAGCGGCCCCGCATCCGCCACCACCCGGAACTCGTCGGGCGTGTCCAGCCGGCTCCCCAGCACGAACACCCCCCCTTCCGGGAAATCCGTGCGGCGGGTCGCAGGCACCCCCTTCAGCAACAAAGTGTCGAAGCGTGAGCAGGCATCCGCCCCCAGCAGCCACACCGTGCGCGTGTCCAGCACGCCGGCCTTGCGCGCCAGGGACGGATTGCCGAACAACAGGGCGCCGGTAGCCAGCTGGGAATGGAAGGGGCACCCCCCGGCAGCCAGGGACAGGCCCGACACCACGCCATCGTCCGCATCACCAAAAGAGGGAACGTTGCCACCGGCATCCATGATGCCCGCCACGTACTCGAGCATGGCCTCCATGCGCTGCCAGTAGTCGGTGGAAAAGGGCTTGCCCGACCCCCGCGCCGCCAAGCCGGCCAGCAGCAGGAAATCCCAAACAAACTGCTGGTAGCCGGTGGACTGCTCCTTGTGCACACCATCCACCGTGCACTGGCGCAGCACCTCCCGCTCCAGCCCTTCCCGGCCCGCCCGCCGCCACAAACGGGCTTCAGGCCACAAGGGCCACGTGGCACCGGCCACGTAAAGCCCGGCCAGCTCACCGATCAAGGGGTGGCCTCCCGTCGACTCGCGGGAACGGAAGCCGCGGATGAACTCTGCATGCCGCCACACACTACTGAGCCAATCGATGCGCAGCACCTTGCCTACCGGACGCTTGAAGAGCGGTGACTGCATGCCGCCGATCAGCTGCCATACCGTCGCCCAGTTGATCAGACGGATGGCCGCCTCAAGGGCGCTCGACCAGTTGGCCCCCCGCGGATGGGGGCACTGAACAAACCAGCTTTCCAGGAGCAGGGCGATCCCGTCCAGGTAGCGCTCCCGCCCGGTGAGCTGCCAGGCCTGGGCCAGCACCACCAGCTCCCGATGGCGATTGAGTTCGCGCAGGTATTTGATGTCACCAAACGCCGCCGCGTCGTGCACGTCCATGCGCCTGCCATCCCCCAGGGGAAGCAGCACTTCCTTGTCCGGGTTGCGGTTCCACTCGGGCGGAAAGCCCAGCCCCAGAAGGCGCGAGAACACCCGCCATTGCCCGGAAAGCACCTCGTCGGCACGTTTGAGGGCAAGCCCGTGGAAGGCCGGCTCCAGCTTCGGCAACCAGACCGCCCCCACCTTGTCCAGACGTGCCGCAGGCACCGTGGCCGCCTTGGCCGGGCGCCGCCGCACCACGGCCCGGCTTGCCGATGAACCGGCGCGCTCGACGATCTCTGCAACAGACATGCAGCGCAGCCGGTTCCAATACCACCCCACCTGGGTCAAGCTCGACATACGGTTGTCCGCTCCGCACCTGGCCAGTCGATTGGCCACGCTTAAATCTGTGAAAATCATCCCGCAGCAACACATGTAGCGGGACACGAAAGAGCATCAGCAGTGGAAATTCCGGGCGCACTCCCTTGGCCGGTGTCGCTGCAAACGCCCCCACACCGGCACAAACATCAAATTCACCTGCAAGAAGCCAAAACAAACCTCAAATTTGCCAGCAAAGTTATCACCTCCTGCGTTTTGGTCAAATACTTTGTTTTTGCAGTTTGTATCAATTTACAAGACGCACGGGTGCCATTGCCCTGACAGCCTCCGTCTCAAGCCCGAATCCGCGTGGTCGACCTGGGCACGGGTGCACCCGCTCATCGCCCTCCCTCCGCGTCCGGCCAGACCTCCGGCATAGGCGTTTCGGATAGACTTCTTCTTGCCCTCCACCCCAAGCCCTTGCCAACGGGCCGCACGATGAAAGCCTCCATCCGGATTCTCGGCACCGACCTCCTTTGCCGCAGCCAGGACAGCATCCACCCCGAATCCCGCCTCGACGGAAGCTGCGCCCTACCCGCGCTCCAGGGCTGGGCAGCCCGCTATGACATCGCCTGCCGACGGGGCGATGACGCAGCCTTGCTGGCCATCGGGCGGGAGCTGTTCGAATGGCTGAACCAGGGCGGCTGGGCCGGCGCCTGGGCGCGGGGCGGTGGCCCGCGCCAGCTGGAAATCCGCGTCTCCGGCGTCGATTCCCCCCTCGCCCTGGCCCTGCTCGACGCCCCCTGGGAACTCCTCGCCCTTCCCGAGGGCCATCTGGCCGACGACAGCGTCCAGCTCTTTGAACTGGCCCGGCGCATTGGCGAAGAAGCCCCGCCCCCCGAACCTCGCCATGCCGACCTGCAACTGCTCTTCATGGCCGCCGCGCCCCGGGGCGAGCACCCCCTCAGCTTCGAGGAGGAAGAAGCCGCCATCCTCACCGCCACCCAGCGCCTGCCCCTGCACCTGGTGGTCGAAGAGAGTGGCGCACCTGGCCCCCTGGGTGAACGCCTCGACCTGGACGGCCCTTTTGAAGCCCTGCACCTCTCCTGCCATGGCGACATCGACCGGGCCCAGGGGCCAGTCCTGGCCCTGGAGGATGAAACCGGCGCCCTGGCGCTGACCACTGTGGGCCAGCTTGTCGGCGCGCTGGGCGACCCCCGCGTGCTGCCCCTGGTTTTCCTGTCGGCCTGTCGGACAGCCGAGCAGGCTGACGCCGGCCCCCGCAGCAGCGAACCCTTCGTGCGCGAACTCATCCGCGCCGGTATCGCCAACGTACTGGGCTGGGACGGATCGGTTTACGACAGCGACGCCCTCGCCTTTGCCGAGCACTTCTATGGCGAGCTTGCCAGCCTGCACAGCACAAGCCGTGCGGCAGCCGTCGCCCGACAGGCCCTGCGCCAGCGCCAGGTGGCGCATCCATCAGAAGGCAGGCACTGGCACCTGGCCCGTCTCTACCTCGGCCCCCAAGGCGGCGGCCCCCTTGCCGCCCGGGGCAAGCCCAAGCGCAAGCCCGCCGGTGGCGAGGAACAGTTCCTCGACGCCGCCCACCAGCAGGTGCCCGTTGCAGGGCGGGGCGAGTTCGTCGGGCGCAGGCGCCCCACCCAGGATGTGATCCGCGCCTTCCGGAGCGGCGAAAAGGGCGTGCTGATTCACGGCATGGGCAACCTGGGCAAGTCCAGCCTGGCCTACCGCATTGCCACCCGCCACCCCCGCCACACCAAAGTGGTGGTCTTCGGCCGCTACGACGCCCTCGCCATTTTCGACCGGCTCTGCGAGGCCTTGCCGGCTGCGGAACGGAGGCCGGTCATCGACACCTGGCGCAACGCCGTCCTCGCCAACGCTGGCGAGCTTGCGGATGCCCTGGAGGCCCTGCTCGATGGCCCCTTCGACACCCGCCCCATCCTGCTGGTCATCGACGACCTGGAGCGCATCCTGGAAGCGCCGAGCCCGTCCGATGCCACCGCCACGCCGCTCAGGGCGGATTTTCGCGCCCCCCTCGCCGCCGTCCTCCACGCCTTCCGGCGCGCACGCACCGAATCGCGCCTCCTGGTCACCAGCCGCTACCGCTTCAGCCTGCCCGCCCCCCGGGGCGACGATCTGGCGGACACCCTCGTCGCCATTCCGCTCCAGCCCATGGACGAGACCGACCGGCGCAAGCAGTTGCGCAGCGCCGCGCGCCTGGCCCGGCAGAACGGCCCGGCCACGGTGGATAAGGCCCTGCTGCATCAGGCCCAGCTGCTCGCCGACGGCAATCCGGGCCTTCAGGCCGTCCTCACCCGCCCCATCCTTGTCGGCGAAACCGAGGTGGCCGCCCAGGCCATGGCCCACATCGGGCACTACCAGCAGCACGGCGTACCGCCCGCCGACATCCAGCGCCTGATCGACCAGGGCGCAGCGGCGGATACCGGCAACGCCACCCTGGCCTTCTTCAAGCGCATGGCCTTTCACGCCTACCGCCAGGCCCTCACCCCCGCCCAGGCCGAGCTGCTGCGGGCGGCCTGCCTGTTCTCCCCCGGGCTGCCGGTTCCCCGCAGCGCGCTGGAGGCGGCCGGGCAGGCCGCCGGCGTCAGCGCCCCCGCCGCCGCACTCGATCGCCTGATCGGGCTGGGGCTGGTGGACGACTGGGGGCAGGAAGACACGGTCGCCCAGGTGTCCGCCAACCCCCTCGCCCGCCCCCTGGCGATCCCGCTGGATGACACCCTGCGCGCCCGGCTCGCCGACGCCGCTCTGCCGCAACTGGAGCGGCACTGGCGCGCAAGTGACGGTGCCTTTCCGCTCAGCCTTCGCGCCGTCGAAGTCGCGCACCTCGCCCTGGCCGCCACCACGCCCGCAGCGAATCTCCTGAACGACGCGACAACCTCCGCCGCCTTATTTCTGTTCCATAGCCAAAAAGATGCCCGGCAGGCCCTCCACACCCTGCTTCAACCCGCCATGCAGCGCCTGAAGGCCCAGTCCGTTCCTCCCAGCACCGGCTTGTTTCTTATCGCCGCCGATTGTGCTGAACGTCTGGGCGAAGTGACCGTGCTTGATCAGGTGCTCGACGCCTGTACCGGCCTGGAAGGTGACGCCTCGACCCTGGGTTCGGTGCTCCTGCGCCGGGGATATCGGCAATCCACCCTCGGCAACCCCTCCGCAGCCCACACCGCTTTCACCGAGGCCGCCACCCAGTTCGACAAAGCCGGTGCCATACGTGATCGAGCCATTGCCCTCGGCGAGATCGCCGACATCCATTACGCCCGCGGCGAGCTCGACGAGGCCCTGCGCATCCGCATCGACGAACAGTTGCCCGTCTTCGGAAAGCTCGGCGACGTGCGCTCGCGGGCGGTCACCCTCGGCAAAATCGCCGACATCCATTTCGCCCGCGGCGAGCTCGACGAGGCCCTGCGCATCCGCATCGACGAACAGTTGCCCGTCTTCGAAAAGCTCGGCGACGTGCACTCGCGGGCGGTCACCCTCGGCAGGATCGCCGACATCCATTTCGCCCGCGGCGAGCTCGACGAGGCCCTGCGCATCCGCATCGAGGAAGAAATGCCGGTGTACGAAAAGCTCGGTGACGTGCGC
>WBZV01000053.1_pt2 | contig 27905 bp, 18 predicted proteins | sample 5204221 | NCBI WGS metagenome assembly WBZV01 (sample SAMN12344360, study PRJNA552823) | activated sludge metagenome | biome: Activated sludge suspended growth; feature: Nitrification reactor; material: Wastewater; isolation source: activated sludge from nitrification reactor of wastewater...
GGTGTCACTGAATCCGGAGACACTATCGTGATTTGTGTTATCGATGAGGGACTTGAGATAGAGCATGAGGACATTTTCCCAAACCTTTGGTTCAACCGGGCAGAAATCCCAGGAAACGGGGTTGATGATGATCAAAATGGTTATACGGATGACTACCGAGGTTGGAACACTTTTAAGAATTCGGATGTATTTGATCCTGGCAAGCATGGCACTGCTGTTTGTGGGTTAGCTGCAGCAAAGGGTAATAATGGGAAAGGTATCAGTGGAATGGCTTGGGATACACGACTCATGTTCGTTCAGGGTGGCGGTGACGAAGCAAATGCTATTGAATCCTATGCCTATCCTTTATTATTTAGGAGACTTTACAATCAAACCAAAGGTAAAAAAGGGGCCTTCGTGGTCGCGACCAACAGTTCATGGGGAGCTGACCTGGGTAAACCGGAGGATTCTCCCTTATGGTGTGCCATTTATGACAGCCTTGGAAAGGAAGGAATTCTGAACGTTGCTTCTACGACAAACCAAAACATAGATGTTGATGTCGAAGGTGACTTACCGACCACTTGTCCCAGCGATTATTTAATCACCACCACAAACATCACTGACTTGAACCTCAAAAAATCAGCAGCAGGCTATGGCAATAAGTCCATTGATTTAGGTGCTTATGGTGAATCAACCTATTCGACTTATGTCAACAACAGTTATCGGTTTTTCGGTGGAACGAGCGCTGCTGCCCCTCAGGTGACCGGTGCCATTGGCTTATTGTATTCTTTACCCTGTAGTGCATTGGATCAATTGGCATTAAGCTTTCCTTCTGCCGCTGCAAAAGAAGCAAAGCGTCTATTGATGGAATCGGTCAAACCAAATGCATCTTTAAAAGAAATAACAGTAAGCGGTGGAGTGCTCAACAGTTTTGATGCACTTATGAGAGTCTTTCCGTTCAAGATTTCCAAACCTGATATACAAACGCTGAGCCTCACAGGAATTGAAACGGAATTACAATTCCCATTCAATGTCCGGTACCGCAAACTGGGAGACAGTAGTTGGATTGTAAAACTTTTTACCAATGGAAATCAATTTGACTTGACGGGACTTGAAACCTGCACCGAATATGAGCTACAATTTAAAAATGCCTGCCCACGTTGGAGTCAACTGTATTCACCCACAAGGATTTTCAGGACAGGAGGATGTTGTGATCCCATTGAAAACATTCAGGTTTTACATAATGCCGGGGAAACCGTAGTATTTCAATATCAGGATGCAGCTCAAGGCACTCGACTAACTGCACTGATAAGAAAAGAAGGAGAAATTAAATGGGATAGTATTCTTTTTCCAAACAACAATTCCCTTTTTACTCTATCCTACCTGGACCCTTGTACACGCTACGAACTTTTTTTGTTTTCTTACTGTAATGGCAAACCCAGCTATCCTTCACAATCTTACTTTTTCACAACTTCTGGATGCTTCAGTTGCAGTGATCAGGATTATTGCAGACGTTATAGGCCCTCTTCAGAACTGGAATGGTTACACTCTTTAAGCTTGAATCAAATTTCATTTATTAGTGGCAACAATCAGGGGTATGGCAATTTTGTTGGAACCAATCACCAATGGACTTTGGAGAAGAGCAAGCACTATACGATACAATTAAACGCAGGGTATTTATCGGACACCAGCAGTATGGTAGCCGGTGCCTGGATCGACTACAATCAAGATGGCCAATTTGATGACGCCGAAAATTTTGCACTCCCTGCCATCAAGTTTACCGGATCCATTCAATTTGATTTCCAAATTCCGTTGTCAGTTCCATCTGGTTGGACACGAATGCGAATTGCCATAAAGTTTGCAGAATTTTCATCCACTGCTCCTCTCGCCTGTTTTCAGTCACTCGAATTTGGCGAGTATGAAGATTATTGTGTTTTAATAACGGATGCGATTTGTCCACCGGTTCAGGATTTTATTTTCTCCAACCTACAAAATGATAAAGTTCAAGTGTTAGCAAGCCCGTATCCCAGTAACCAATATGAATATGCATTTCGAAAATTGTATGAACCTTATTGGGTGGTTGGGTCATCGAATTCTAGATTAATACAATTATCCGGTTTGGACAGTTGTACACGATACGAATTCAAACTTAAGGGTGTTTGCAATCGTATGACATCTCAATCGCTGAATAAATATTTTACTACTACAGGAACGGGATGCATAGTTCAAAATGAAACGGTGCAAAGACCAATATTGTCTGTTTATCCAAATCCAGCCAGGGATTATCTGATGATCAAATTTGTGGACCTTCCATTATCTTTAAAATACCGCTGCATTTCTGCTCAGGGTTTGCACTTTTCCCTGAATCCTTTAGTTCAAAGTTTAAACAAGCAACAACTCATATCCATTGACCATTTACCTTCCGGTTATTATATCCTGCAGTGCTTTGCTGAATCTGGTATAACTTATAACTATTCGTTTATTAAGCTTTAGGGTTGCGGATCAACAGCTCCTCCCTGCCTGGGCCATTCGATAAATAAGTCACAGGTGTATTACCGTACTGCTCTATGTAATGCAGATAATCATTAAGTTCTGAGGGTAATTCTTCAAATGAACTACATGTGTTCAGGTCCTGTTTCCAACCCTTAAAGGATTCAGTTAGGGTGTCTTGAATATCACTAAAATGGTAAGGCCATTCATCAATCCTCTCGCCATTGTTAAGTTGATATCCATTGACCATTTTTATTTCTGGGAATTCATTCAATACGTCCACTTTTGTTACGCATAATTCAGTGACCCCATTGATCATTATGCTGTATTTGAGTTGTACCAGGTCCAACCACCCGCAACGTCTCGGCCTTCCTGTGGTAGATCCAAATTCATTTCCTGCCATTCGAATTTGTTGCCCGGTTTCATCATTTAATTCTGATGGAAAAGGTCCAGAACCTACCCGAGTGCAATAAGCTTTAGTAATGCCGATTACCTTTCGGATTTTGCTGGGTGCGATTCCTAATCCCGTGCAAATACCTGCAGCGATCGTATTGGAAGAAGTCACAAACGGATAGGTTCCAAAATCAACATCAAGCATTGTTCCTTGAGCTCCTTCGGCAAGAATATTTGCCCCATTACTGAGCCATTGATCGATCCAATAAGCGGCATGGATGCTTTTGAGTTTCTTAATTTTTTCAATGGACTCAAACCACTTTTGCTCTTCAGATTCAAGGTCAAAAGGTACGGTGGGAAATTGTTTTAAAAACTGGAGATGCTTTTCTTTAAGGATCCGATAATCCTGATCAAAGGAATTGTTGTCCATGTCACCAATTCTCAAGCCATTGCGGCCCGTTTTATCCATATAACAGGGACCTATTCCACGCAAGGTTGAACCAATTTTAGCTTTTCCTTTTGAGGCTTCTGATGCCTGATCGATCCACCGGTGGGTTGGCAAAATCAATTGGGCACTTTTAGAAATCAGCAACCTGTCAACCAAATCGGGAATGAAAGGACCTGCCTTGTCAATTTCATCATTTAAAGTAATGGGATCGATGACAACCCCATTGCCAATCAGGTTGAAAGTATTTTTTCGAAATACCCCCGAAGGCAGGGTATGCAATACAAATTTTTGATTATTGATGTACAGGGTATGCCCAGCATTTGGGCCTCCTTGAAAACGACAAACCACCTGATACTGGTCTGCCAGATAGTCAACTATTTTTCCTTTCCCTTCGTCCCCCCACTGTAAACCCAGGATTGCATCAACGGGCATAATGTAATGAATAATGGTAAGGGGCTAAGGTACGACAAGGCCTTGAATTAATTGGTATGCTTCTGATTAACCAAGTCAAATCATAAAATAAGACCTTGTTTTTCACTGATTTATTAAAGAAATCCTGCTGCCATTAATAATGAATACATCAAAAGCAATCCGGCAATGATTTTCTCCATTAGGGTAATCGTCACTTTCTTTAAGGTCTTCAATCCAAGAAATGCACCAGAAATTGCACCGCTAATGGCCGAAATTATCCAAAATTTATGATGGACTAACATTTGTAAGTCCAGAGCAGATCCATAGATAGAAAGTCGGGTAATATCCACAAAAGTTGAAATTACAACGGTTGTTCCAATAAATGCTTCTTTACTTAAGCCAGATTTTATGAGAAAAGCACTTCGCAATGCCCCCTGGTGTCCGGAAAGGCCGCCAAAAAAACCACTCAGCATACCTCCGATAGGTAAATATTTACGATTGATTTGCAGGTTCTTGAACATCGGCCATATGTCCATGCAAACAAATAAGGCAATCAGCAGACTGATCACAAATTTCAATGGATAGACGCTATAGTGATGCCCATACAATTGGTAATCCACCAAGGGAACCTGTGAGGGCAAACACAACAACAGCCAGGCGCCAAATATTGCAAAACAAACCGCAGGAATACCAAATTGAAACAAAATTTTTCGGTCGGCATAAAATCCTATCAATGATAATTTAAATACATTATTGGCGAGGTGTACAACTCCAGTCAATGCAATCGCAGTTTCGACTGGAAAATAAATCATGAATATCGGAGTCAACAGTGTACCTAAACCGAAACCGGTATAAAATGTCAACAGCGATGCAGCAAATGCAACTAAAAATAAAATGCTTAAACTCAATACCATTTGAACAAAATACAACACGAAGATAAATTCCGTTTTTGCCTTTTAGGAGACTTGCTCATTTCTTTTATAAACTATTGAGCAATTCCTGCATCGCGCTAATAGGTTGATCACACCCTAAATTACCGTTTGAGCTAATTTAAACCACTTCATTAAATGGGTGAGTTGGCAATGAGTCAATGAAGCACATTCATAGAGGAGACGAAATGCACCAGAGTTTAGTGATGTCCGAGAATTATAGCAGCTAAAAGTCACCTGCACATTGAGAAAAAACAATTTATTTTATTAAAACAAACTAAAGGATCATGAAGCAACTTCCCGAAGTCCTACATTCATGAATCAGGTTTCTCCTTCTGGGAATTAATTCTTCTCTCAAGTGATTGCATGTCAAAACCATCCTTTACTGGTATGAGATCCATTACGTATTCACTCCAAGCAACAATGGTCAGACTTGGGTTAACCCCCAGATTGGCCTGGATCACAGATGCATCCAAAACGTAAAAATCAGGATAACCAAGCAGTTGGCCATTTACACCAATGACTCCCTCCGAAACCTCTTTCCCCATTGGACAGCCACCCATTAAATGTGCCGTGGTAGACATTCCAAATAGCACTTCTGTAGCTGCATTTTGAGGAACACCCTTCACTTTTTTAGCATATCGCAACAAGGCTTCTTGTCCCTGCTTTATAAAAACTGGTATCTGACTTCCGGTTGTTGAGCCCAGGGATAGCCGTACTCGACCCCAAGCCATTTGGGCATTCATTTTCAAAGATCCTGGAAGTCGCTGCATGACGAGGAATATAATAGAATGACGGGCTACATTCCATTGGAGCATGCTTCGGATCCAATCTAAAGGATGGGTTATTGCAGCGTAAAACATTTTGAATATTCGCATCAGTATAGACCCCTCGCCGGCAGCCATTACCGCCAATTTAAACATCGCACCTGAGTGATCGGGATATTTACACAATTCAACAAATGTATTTGTATCGGGCTTCATGATCCGGCTAATGGCTAAACCATGATTGAGTCTATGGGGCGAAGCGGTCACTCCAGAAATCATTTCGCAATTGGTTAGAATACCACTTCCCAATTGATCACTGATGCCTGGCATCGTGCCAAATTTCAGTTTCTGATCAAATAATAATTGCATTGTGCCCAAGACTCCAGCAGAACATATGATTCCTTTAGCCGTATAATGTTTTTTGGTCTTTATCCATGAAGTGCTCGAATGTGTCGTCAGTTGGTATCCTCCGGAAATAACTGGTTCTATCCGATAAACTAACTCTTCGGTTTGAATTTTTGTACCGAACAAATTTTCTGCAAACCACAAATAATTTTTATCCAATGTATTTTTTGCATTGTGTTTACATCCTACCATACAACCAGCACATTCTTTACAAGGCGAACGATTTGGTCCTAAGCCGTTAAAATAAGGATCCCGCTCTTCATGAGATGTTCCAAAATATACGCCCACTGCATCCACAGGGCGGTAACTTGAGCCCACACCCATTTCATCTGCCACTTCCTTAAAAGCGAGGTCTTCAACATATTCTTTTTCGTATAAAGTACTTCCGAGCATAAATCGAGCCCGGTCATAAAATGGTTTAAGCGTATCTTTCCAATGCCCAAAACGTGCCCAAGACGGATCTGTAAAAAAATCTTCCTCAGGAGTCATATGCACGTTGGCATACACCAATGATCCACCTCCAAGTCCGATTCCACTCAACACAAAGACTTTTTTAAAGAACTTCAACTGCAAAATACCAAACCAACAAAGCCAGGGAACCCACAAGGATTTTTTCACATTCCAATTTGAATTTGGAAAATCCCTGGATGTCCATCGTTTTCCCTTTTCAATTACGAGCACTTTATATCCTTTTTCAGAAAGACGCATGGCGGCGACGGATCCTCCAAAGCCTGAACCAATGACGATATAATCATAATGATTTACGCTCATTTTACAAAAGTAGTTCAAATTCGTTGTAATCCACATTCATCACCTTTAATGTCTGAACTTCAAACAATATGCTTACATAAAATTGAATTTGGTTGACCGGTTAACATCGTTTTAATTCGCGATACTAACATTTGTTAGTTTTAATAAATCCGAAGATGGTTAATGCGAATATGAGGGCAGAATCCTTAGCCAAGTTTTGAACAATTAAGGGCACTTCTAAATATTGTTCTTTGATGCCAAATTGAATTGAACACAACAGAATTAGGCGCGACGAAGGAAGTTATGTGAAACAATAACTGACTGAGGAGCAACGACATATTGTGAAGTTAAATTCAAACAATAATAAGTTTTCGATTAGTTTTGGAGCAATAGTGCAATTTTTAGAAGTGCCCTTAACTTAAGTCCTTAGTCGTCCTTCAGAACGGCGATATCGTTAAGTCTATGCTTCGATTCTTTCCACCGCTGTAATTCCAGGTAATTGGGCAAGAGCTTTTATGATGAGATTCAAATGTGCCTTGTTATTTACATTCAGACCGATTTTCCCTTCGAAGGTTCCCTGATGACCTTGAATGCTAAATGAAGTGATGTTGACACCCAGTTTGGTTGAAATGTGATGGGTAAGACGTTCGATAACTCCGGGTCCATCGTCAATCCCTTGAACATTTAATATCGCATTAAAAGTTTCGGATACCATATCAGACCACTCCGCTTTGAGGATGCGATAACCATGATTGACCATGATGTGTTCGGCGTTTGGGCAATTTGAACGATGTACTCGGATGCCGCCTGTCGAAGACACAAAGGCAAAAATTTCATCTCCATGCAAGGGATTGCAGCAATGAGCAAGACTGTAATGAAATTGCCTACCTGGTTCACCATTGATTAAAATGCCTTCTGTACCTGAATATTCCGGAAAAAGTGATTTTTGCTGGGTTTCTTTATTTTCGAGGACTTCTTCTTTGCGTTCTGTCAATTTTCCACGGTCCAAATCAAACCGCCTTAAGCTTTCGGTCACATCAATCTTTTCCTCCCCTATGGCTTGAAACAAATCAATTCGTGACTTAAAACCCAGTACTTTAACCAGTGTTTCCAGATTGTCTTCAACGTCGATTTTATTGTTTTTAAACTTACGTTCAAGAATTTCCTTACCCACATCAGCCAATTTCTTCTGCTCTTCTTTTAGTGCAACGCGGATGCGACTACGTGCTTTACCCGTCACCACCAATTTTAACCAGGCCTCTGTAGGTTTTTGATTCTTGTTGACGATCACTTGGACCTGATCCCCACTGTTCAAGGCATGTCCCATGGGTACCAGTTTATTATTTACTTTAAATGCGGTGGCCTTACTGCCGACATCGGTATGAATACTAAAAGCAAAATCCAGGACGGTAGCTCCCTTTGGCAATACCCTCATTTCTCCCTTCGGTGTATAGATATAGACCTCTTCCCCATATAAGTTGGACTTAAAATCATTTAGAAACTCGATAGCATCATTGTGAGGCGTCTCAAGCACGTCGCGGATGTTATTAAACCAGTGTTCATAAACATTTTGCATGTTACCCACCTCTTTGTATTTCCAATGTGCTGCATATCCCTTTTCAGCAATCTCATCCATTCTGCTGGAACGGATCTGAACTTCAACATACCTTCCTCCTGGACCAATTACAGTGGTATGCAAAGATTCGTATCCATTGGATTTGGTGGTAGTGATCCAGTCCTTCAACCGTTCCGGAATAGGTCTGTGAACATCCGTTACCACGGAGTAAACCAACCAGCACGCGGACTTCTCTTTTTCAAGAGGAACTTCCAATATGATGCGTACGGCAAACAAGTCATAAATTTCCTCAAAAGCAACTTTTTTGGTTTTGATTTTATTGGCTATGGATGATATGGCTTTAGGCCGGCCGTAAATTTTGTAAGGAATTTGCAATTGATCCAACTGTTGGCGCAGAGGTCTTATGAAATCATTGATAAACTTATTGCGGTCTTTTTGAGTCTGTTTGAGTTTTTGGGTAATCTCTGAATACAATTCCGGCTCTGTGATTTTAAGACAAAGGTCCATGAATTCAGATTTAAGATTATACAAACCCAAACGATGGGCCAAAGGAGCATAGATATAGGTCGTTTCTGCTGCAATTTTCAATTGCTTAGTCCTCGACATGACATCGATAGTCCGCAAATTATGAAGGCGGTCAGCCATCTTAATCAAAATCACTCTGACATCATCCAAAAGTGTGGATAGAACTTTCTTGAAATTTTCAGCCTGAGGACTTTCAACATTGTACAAACCATCCAATTTGGTCAGACCGTCAACGATCTTGGCAATTTTAGAACCAAATTCACGTTGGACATCTTTTAACTGAATGGGCGTATCTTCTACGGTATCATGCAATAAGGCTCCTATAACTGCAGTCGGACCTAATCCCAATTCTTCAAAACAAATCCTAGCCACCTCAAGGGGATGAGTTATATAGGGCTCTCCTGATTTCCTACGTTGGGCTCCATGCGCCTCCAAAGCAAATTCAAATGCATGTCGGATTTGTTTTTTGTCGGTTTCATCCAGAGGATGCTTGGAAAATGCCCGTAATAGACGCCTATAAGAGGCACGTATATGCCTCTGGTCAATTTCCTTTTGTGCCGGATTGACCTCCATCATGGGAGCTGCTGACTGCATAATATAAAGACAAAATTAGCAAAAATATAGTTCACCGAGACCCCATTTTTGCAATTATTTCTATTACTTGATTAAAATTAAAGTCTATATATATTATATTTTTTATAATATGAAATTCAATAATCTCCCTGATAAAAATGAATTGATTGTTTAAATTTGCGCTTCTTTTGCGGGCGTGGTGAAACTGGCAGACACGCCAGACTTAGGATCTGGTGCCGAAAGGTGTGTGGGTTCGACTCCCTCCGCCCGCACTTTTTGAACAAATACACCCCCTCAGCTTGTTTCTCATAAATAATAATTGATTTCACTTCTTTATGAACATTCAACTCGAACCTATTGGTCCACAGCATAGCCATTTACTGGTATCACTGGCACCAGCTGATTATCAACCTCAAATTGAGACCAAACTCAAAACTTTACGCAAAACGGCCAGACTCAAAGGGTTTCGGCCAGGTGCGGCTCCGGAAAGCATGATTCGTAAATTATACGAGGAAGAAATCAAAGCAGAACTGATTCAGAAATTACTTAATCAAAGCATCCAAGACTACCAAAAATCCGAACAGTTGGATTTCCTGGGTGATTTGATGGACGTCCCGGGGCATGCGATAAGCGAAGACCAGGAACATTACACATTTAAATTTGAGGTTGGCCTTGCACCTCAAATTCATGCGGATGAAATTTTTGAAAAATTATCCGTAAGTCGGTTTAAAATTTTGCCTTCTGAAAATGATATCAACGAAGAAGTCAAAAAATTTCGCCACCAATACGGCGAACAGTTAGAAGTTGAATCCCCAGCCATCGAAGCAGATATTCTGAATCTTGAGGTCAAAGAAATGGATCAGGATCAGGTAAAAGAAAATGGTTGGACATCCTCTTTTTCAATCATCCTGGACGATGTTCTGATGGATGATTTGAAAAATGAGTTGATCGGTAAATCTAAAGGGGACAGTTTTGTTTTTGATATTCACCATGTTGAAAAAGAACTGGATGAAAAATCCATTCGTCAATACCTACTTAAAATTCCTGCAGACCAGGATGAACAAATTGTGGTCAACAGTATATTTCAGGGAACCATCAATAGTATAAAGCGGAAAGTTCCTGCAGAGTTGAATGAAGAATTATTTGTCAAAGTATTTGGACCCGATACGGAAATTCGCAATGAAAGTCTATTGAAGGAATATTTTTCAAATGAGATTGAGAAGTATCTTGAAGTGGAAAGTCATAAATTATTGGACATCGAATTGGTAAAAGAAATTGTGACTGCTGCCCATCTCACTTTTCCTGAAGATTTCATGCTACGTTGGTTGAAAAAAACGTACCCTGAATGGAATGAAAAAACCGATCATGAAATTGCACATGATTTTCTTCATTTTAAAGAAAGTATGAGTTGGAGGCTGATTCGGGATTATTTACTTAAAAATCGTTCAATAGAAATTAAGTATACCGATATCATCGATAGTGTAATTGATGAAATACAACAACGCTATCCTCTGGGAAATCTGGCTCCCGAAATGAGAGAACAGTTAGCCAAACGTTTTCTGGATACTGAAGAAAAAGTCATGAAATATATGACCGAAACTCAAACCCGAAAAACTTTGGAGTGGATCAAAAATCACATTACCATTCAGGTTAAGGAAGTTGACATGCAGGCGTTCAAAGACCGGGTAAAACATGTAACTTCACATCACCATTAATAAAAATAGAATTATCATGTTTAAACAGGATGAATTTAAAAAATATGCCGTCAAACATTTAGGAATGTCTTCCATGCATCTCGATCAATACATGCAAGGCTCCATTCCAAATATTTCAGATTTTACCCCTACAGTCATTGAGGAACGTCAGTTGAACGTAGTGGGAATGGATGTTTTCAGCAGACTTATGATGGACCGAATTATTTTTATGGGTGTTCCCATCAATGATTATGTGGCAAATGTCATTCAGGCACAATTGCTGTTTCTCGACTCTGCAGACCCTAAACGGGACATACAAATGTACATCAACAGCCCTGGTGGCTCTGTGATAGATGGCCTTGGGATTTATGATACCATGCAATATGTTAACCCTGATGTAGCTACCATTTGTACCGGACTTGCTGCTTCTATGGGTGCAGTTCTGCTCAGTGCCGGAACGAAAGGAAAACGAACTTGCCTTCGGCATAGCAGAGTGATGATACATCAACCCTCGGGAGGCATGCAAGGTCAATTCAGTGATATGGAAATTTCATACCAGTTGATCAAGACCATGAAAAAAGAACTGTACGAAGTACTGGCTCATCATACTGAACAGGATTACGCAAAAATTGAAGAGGATTGTGACCGGGACAACTGGATGACTGCAAATGAAGCGAAAGAATATGGCTTGGTGGATGAAGTGTTGATCCGTACAAAAAACCGTTAAGCTCATGGCCAAAAAAAAATCTTCTGATCTCTTGGAAGAAATGTGTATTCTTTGTGGGCGTACCGGATTAGAATCGGGCATTTTGGTACAGGGTGAAATGGCTTCTGTGTGTGAGCATTGTGTGCGTCATGCATATGAAATTGTCGAAGAAGAATACACTAAACAAAATAATAAAAGTAATAAAAAAGAATTTCAACTGCCCTTTGGGTTTTCACCACGCTTTATCAAAGAATATCTTGACCTCTATGTGATCGATCAGGAGGAAGCAAAAAAAATTCTGGCTATAGCGGTTTATAATCATTACAAACGACTTGCAGCGCCTGAAGACAATGAGGTTGAATTGGAAAAGTCGAATGTGCTTTTTATCGGGCCAACGGGTACTGGCAAAACCTTAATGGCTAAATCTTTGGCGAAATTACTTGATGTCCCTTTTGCAATTGTTGATGCAACATCGTTTACCGAAGCTGGATATGTCGGTGAGGATGTTGAAGGAATGTTAAGCCGATTACTTCAAAGCTGTGATTACAATATCAGTAAAGCAGAAAAAGGGATCATTTACATCGACGAAATTGACAAGATCGCCCGAAAAGGAGAAAACCCTTCCATCACTCGGGATGTTTCGGGTGAAGGCGTCCAACAAGCGATGTTAAAAATAATTGAAGGGGCTGATGTCAACGTACCACCAGCCGGAGGTAGAAAACATCCTGAACAAAGTTTCCTGAAAGTAAACACCAAAAATATTTTGTTCATTTGTGGTGGGGCTTTTGATGGTATCGAAAAAATCATTGCAAAACGAATGAATACTCATGTGATTGGTTATCAACATACAAACGTTCGTTCGGACTCTGATAACATTAATCATTTGCGGTTTGTAAACCACCAGGATCTAAAAAAATTCGGGTTGATACCTGAATTACTGGGCCGGTTACCGGTTCTTGCATTTCTTGAAACGCTTACCACTGAAACCCTCAAAAAAATCCTTGTACAACCAAAAAATGCCATCATCAAACAATATCAAAAACTTTTTGAATTGGATGGTATTCGTTTGGAGTTTACAAAAGATGCAATTGATTTAATTGCTCAACTTGCATTTGATAACAAATTGGGTGCCCGTGGCTTGCGTTCTATTTGTGAATCCATACTAAGAGATGCCATGTATGAACAACAGGAGATGCGTTTCTCGGGTAAGTTGACCATAAACAAAAACTATGTAGAAGATCACCTGGATCCTTTGGTCATTAAACTTTCTGCCTGAGTCTGTATCAACGTTCTTTTTCAGCCATTTCACTGCAACCTTGGTTATCAATTTTTAAAAGATTGCATAGCTAACTTCATGGCAATTGTACTTGTTCCTCTTTCTATTTCAGGAGGAGTTTATCCCCCAATCGACCCGAAGGGTAACCATCCAGCGCCTAGGAGAAATGTTTTATTTGTTGCTGTAACAAGCTAATCCGTTTCAGAAAAGAATTACTAACGGATTTTTCAAGTTTTTGAAAAATTTTGAAAATGTAATATCTTGCAAGGGACAAAACATTTATTCACCTTCACAACTCAACGATTCATGAACACACTTTTAGGATTAGGAAAGTATTTATTGGCTCTGCCCATGGCAGCTTTTGGGATTCTTCATTTTATGCATGCCGATGCTATGGCTGGAATGGCACCTTTTGGGGGTACCATTACCATTTATTTTACCGGTTTGTGTTTAATATTGTTTGCCGTAAGTGTTCTCATGGGCAAGTACGACAAGTTAGCGGCCGTATTATTAGCTTGCATGTTGATCTTATTTGTCGTACTGATTCATCTAAAATCAGCTATGAATGGTGATATGGGTTCATTATTAAAAGACCTTGCCATTGCAGGCGGTGCTCTGTTATACGCACAGTCTTACGCAAAAGACAACAGCATTATTGGTTAAGTAACCCATTCAAGATAAAAAAGGCCGTTTAAACGGCCTTTTTTGTTTTAAGTTGTTGTGTTATTCAACTTATCGAACTAATAAACAGAATGTCAATGCATCGATTTGCCCTTGAATTAGCCTACAAAGGAACCTCCTTCAGTGGCTGGCAAATACAACCCAATGCAGAAAGTATTCAATCCATTTTGGAAGAAAAATTGAGTCTACTTTACCATTTACCCGTGAAACTGGTAGGTTGCGGACGAACGGACAGCGGTGTTCATGCGGGTTATTTTATAGCTCATTTTGATCTCCCGTCCACCAATCCTATTCCATTGAACATACGATCATTAAATGCTCTTTTGCCCGTTGATATCTCAGTCAATAACTGCTGGATTGTTCCGCCTGATTTTCATGCCCGGTTTGACGCTATCTACCGAAAATACATTTACCGGCTACATCTTAATAAAGATCCATTGGCTTTAGTGAATAGCACATGGATGAGGAACATTTCCAAACTTTCCGAAAAGTCTTTGAATGAGGCAGCCGAAATTATTCTAGGCCTTCATGATTTTCGGGCATTTGTTAAAAGTGGTCATCAATTAAATTCTTTTGAATGCAAAATTTATGAAAGCCGTTGGGTGGAAACCAAAGCCGGAAATTGGGAGTATCACATAGCTGCCAACCGATTCTTACGAGGCATGGTTCGGTTGATCGTTGGAATGACTATACAATATGCTCAAGGAAAACTTTCTTTAGCACAAATTCGCGCAGATCTCGAAACCGGCGTTCAATTGTCTCAGTCCCTTAGTGTTCCGGCTCAAGGCCTCACCCTTGAAATGGTAAAATATCCGGAAGCCTTGTGGCTACAGAAACAAGCCTTAAACTTCGGGGTATAACGGAAATTGTTCCATGTACTGATTGATGGATACCTTAATGGAACGGATGATTGAGTCATCTTTGCGATAATGGATCAATTGGTGTATCCATTCTGCGACTTGTTCAAAATCTTTTTCTAAAAATTTCCTGCTGGTCAAAGCAGCTGTACCCAGGCGAATTCCTGAGGTGATCATCGGTTTTTCAGGATCATGGGGTATCATGTTTTTATTGGTAGTGATATCCGCCTGAATGAGCAATTGTTCGGCTTCCTTACCTGTAATGTCTTTTGACCTGAGATCAACCAAAAACAAATGGTTGTCCGTTCCGCCAGATACGATGTTAAATCCACGATCCTGCATAGCCCTTGCGAATGACTTGGCATTGCGTATTACCTGTCCTGCATATTCTTTATAAGTCGTTTGTTTAGCTTCCAAGAAAGCAATGGCCTTAGAAGCAATGACATGTTCCAGTGGACCACCTTCTGTCCCAGGAAACACCGCACTGTTTAATGTTTGCGCCATACTTACCGGGTTGCCTTTGGAGTCGGTTTTACCAAACGGATGGTTAAAATCTTTCCCCATCATTATGATTCCTCCTCTTGGTCCACGCAATGTTTTATGAGTTGTAGAAGTTACAATGTGGCAATGAGGTAAAGGATCCTGTAGGTATTTTGCTGCAATGAGTCCGGCGGGATGGGCAATATCTGCCATCAATACCGCCCCTACTTCGTCTGCAATGGCGCGAAACCCTGCATAATCCCAATCTCTGGAATAGGCAGAAGCTCCACAAATAATCAGTTTTGGTTTATTCGCAATGGCTTTTTCGCGAACTTCCTGCAGGTTAACGATACCTGACTCAGGATTTACACCGTAAGACACCGCCTCGAAATATTTGCCACTAAAATTGACTGGGGATCCGTGAGATAAATGACCTCCATGGGCCAGATTCAAACCCAGAATGCAGTCGCCGGGTTTCAACAGTCCAATAAATACTGACATATTAGCCTGAGCGCCTGAATGCGGTTGCACATTGGCAAACTGGGCTCCAAATAAATCACATAAACTGGAAATGGCCAGGTTTTCAATCTTATCAATGACTTCACATCCCCCATAATATCGCTTACCCGGATATCCTTCCGCATATTTATTATTGAGCCAAGTCCCCATGGCTTGTATTACCTCCAGACTGGCAAAATTTTCGGAAGCAATCAATTCGACACCCCTGCGTTGACGGGCCAGCTCGTCATAAATTAAACCCCAGACCTGATTATATTTCTTCATATTGTTCAAAAGCCAACAAATATAAAAGGATTTAAAGCAAGGCCTTTTAAAAAATTCTTTTAACCCGGGACGCTATTTTTTGAATAGGATATGAATGGGTGCAGGTTAACTTAATTTACCCAGCCCCGTTGCTTTCGGATAACACAAGTAGTACCGTGATTCAACATTGGAAAGGTGTTGCAAACTTAAAATTTCGGAAGCAGGCACTATTTCATTCTTCTTGGTTCGGATCCAGATTTCCTGATCGCCTTTTTCATAAGCGTTAAAATCTATTTTATTTAATTGCACTAAGTCGTTGGCTTCGTCAACATGCCAACCAAGCTGCTCAATGCACATGTGCTTTCTTTTTAATAAACTTTCTTCATCTATAGCTTTATCCAGTACTTCTACCTTAAAAAACTCTCTTTGGATTAACCCCTTTGCTAAAAAGGATACCATTGGGTCATCGGCATATTGGCAACATTTTAGAAACATTTCAACGTCCGTATCATCAATTTTTTGAAACTGATTTAATAAGTATTCTGTCTGACTTTTCCAATCCAAATGGCGGTCAAGGGCAATAAAATACTCCAAAGCGGGTGAAGCAAACCTATTCAGTTGCAATTGTTTGCAACGAGCCAACAGACTCTGCAACATGTTTTCGGCCGATACAGAGGTCTTATGCATATAAACTTGCCAATACATCAACCTACGAGCTCCTAAATAATTTTCTATGCTTAAACCTGCTTTTTCTTCAAATACCAGTTTTCCTTCTTCTACGTCCATCATGGTCAACAAGCGATGATAACCAATTGTGCCTTCCACCACTCCACTATAAAAACTATCCCGATTTAGATAATCCATACGGTCCAGGTCCAGTTGACTTGCCACCAGTTTGCACAAAAACGATTTGTGATAGTTGCCTTTGAATATCTCAATAGCTAAATCCAGTCTTCCTTTCAAATCTTCATTGAGCGCTTCCATAATCCAAAGGGTCAACTTTTCATGTTCCAAGGGCACAAGGCTATGTTCCAAAACATGTGAAAAAGGTCCATGTCCGACATCGTGTAACAAGGCGGCAATGGTTACAGCTTCTGCTTCTTCACGAGTGACCGGGTGAGATTTTTGGCGAAGTATTTCAATGGCTTGAGTCGCAAGATGAAATACTCCCAGGGCATGATGGAATCGCGAATGGACAGCCCCCGGATAAATATAACATCCCAATCCCAATTGTTTAATCCGCCGCAAACGCTGGAACCACGGATGGTCCACAAGGTCTAGGATCAATCCTTTTGGGACCATGATGAAGCCATAAATAGGATCATTGAGTATTTTTATCCCTGGCATAAATTAATTGGAATAATTTATTAACAGATCGTAGCGTTTTTAGTGATATAACAAGTCAAAAGTATGGATAAAATCAAGATTTTGTGGGCAGATGACGAAATAGATTTATTAAAGCCGCAGTTGTTTTTTTTGGAGAAAAAAGGTCATCACGTAGATACCTGTACTAATGGATACGATGCCATAGATAAATTGGAAAAAAGCCCATACGCATATGACTTGATTTTTTTGGATGAAAGTATGCCCGGAATAACCGGTTTGGAAACTTTAGCTAAAATAAGAGAAAAAGGAATTCAGATCCCCACGGTGATGGTGACAAAAAATGAAGCTGAAAATATCATGGATGAGGCTATTGGCTCTCAAATTGCAGATTATCTCATCAAACCAGTAAATCCAAATCAAATCATTCTCACCATCAAAAAACTTGTGGAAAATAAACGGCTAGTCACTGAAAAGACCAGCATGAATTACCAAACCGCTTTCCGCGAATTATTTATGGAGATTAATAGTGCTCCAGATTACAGACAATGGGTGGACATCTACCGCAAATTAATTCAGTGGGAATTACGGTTTGATCAAAACAGTTCTCCGGAAATGCAGGAGATTCTACTGAATCAAAAAAACGAAGCCAACAATGAATTTTGCAAATACATAGTTGCCCAATACGGGTCATGGTTTGCATCAGATAAATTATCTCAACCCTTGTGGTCTCATCAGCTGCTATACCAAAAAGTATTTCCACATCTAAAAGAAAACGTACCGACTATTTTTCTATTACTGGATAATTTGCGTTACGATCAATGGAAGGTCATTGAACCCATTTTATCAGAACGGTTCCAGCTTGAAGAAGAAAGTTCTTTCTATTCTATTCTTCCAACCACTACCCAATACAGCCGCAATGCAATCTTTGCAGGAATGCTTCCTTCCGAAATAGAGACCTACTATCCTGACTGGTGGCTGAATGATCATGAAGAAGGTGGAAAAAACATGAAAGAACCTGATTTATTGGCTTCCAATATCAAACGTTCCATTCGAAAAGAAATTAAGTTTGATTACATCAAAGTGCTTAATGTGAATCAAGGCAAACAAATGTTAGACAATATTCATAATTGCCTTCAAAATCAACTAACAGTAATCGTTTACAATTTTATAGATATGTTGTCTCATGCTAGAACTGAAATGGAAGTTCTCAAAGAATTAGCCTCTGATGAAAAGGCATATCGATCACTGACAAAAAGTTGGTTTGCTCACTCTCCTCTTTGGCAGGCACTCCAAAAAATCAGTGACCAAAAGGTACAATTGATCATTGCTACAGATCACGGTACCATTAGGGTTAAGAACCCTTCTAAAGTAGTAGCCGATCGGGACACTACCAACAATTTAAGATATAAAGTTGGAAAGAATCTGAATTATGAAAAAAAAGAAGTCCTGGAAGTAAAGGATCCTCCAAAAGTTGGCTTGCCAAGGCCCAATGTATCCTCAACGTTTATCTTTGCGCGAAATGATATGTTTTTCTTGTATCCCAACAACTATAATTACTTCATGAATTATTACCGAAACACTTTTCAACATGGAGGTATTTCAATGGAAGAAATGATCTGCCCAGTCATTCGCATGGTCAGCAAATGAGTTAACGACGTATTCTCTACTAAAGAATTTTATCAATTGTAAATCATCAGGGTCTGGTGTCAAGCCAATTTTTAGGTAATGTTTACCTCGCATCAAAAGATAAGCATGCATTTATGAAACCCTTCAAGTCAATTGATTCTAGTCGTTTTTGGAAGATGCCTGCTCCAAAATTTTTGTCCACAATTGGAACTGACCCTTATTGCTCATCACACAGATCTTTTTTCCAAAAACGGTTTGATCCTGAAATTGTATCTGGATAAATATGCGTCCAAGACGTTTTCGCGACCGAATAATTTTTGTATGTTCTGGAAAATATCGAATGGTTTTAAAGTAATTCGTAATATAAAAATATTTTCCATCCCACTCAACTCGCTTTAAAGGGTAAAAGACCCAATAGATGATTAACATTCCCACCAGGAATGTAATGGTGAAGAAAATACGAAAAAGCTGAGGTTGTGAACTTGGAATATCTTCATCGGCAGTCATCCAGCTGAACAGTGTGAGTGAACCCCATAGTACCATCCAGAAAACCGGCAGGAAAATCCGAAACACCAGGGTCATGGTTGAGGTGAGTAATGTCATGATCAGGAAATGGTTTCTTTAGGATACTTGAGTGCAGCTACGTAAATACTGATCTCATATAGCAAAAGCAAAGGCAGTGTAACCACTACCATAGAAGTAACATCAGGTGGTGTAATGACAGCTGCAATCACAAGAATGACAACAATAGCATGCCTTCTATAGGTTTTCATGAATTCAGGTCCCATAATGCCTAATTTCGCTAAAAAGTATATGACCAGTGGCATTTCAAAGACTAAGCCTGTTGCCATGGTGTACATGGTCATTGCATCTACATATGAAGAAAGTGTTGCAGTTGCTTCTACCAGATCACTTACATTGTAGGATGCAAGAAATGCGATAGAAAACGGTGCTAAAACATAATAACCAAACAAAATACCCAGGATAAACAGTGCCGTACAATAAAAAATTACTCCAGTGGTAGCTTTTACTTCTTTATCATACAAACCGGGCTTAACAAATTTCCAGAACTCCCTAAAAACGAGAGGAAAAGAAAGAATAATCCCAATGAAAAAGCTTACTTTCAAATGAATCATAAGTTGTTCACTCAATTCCCTTGTGATCAACTTAATGTTTTCAGGATAGAAGCAGGTTAATTCAGATAAATTACAAAAAAAGCGATAGGTAATAAAATCTTTATGTAATGGGCCTAGTAGAATAACATCAAAAATAAATTGTTTTTGAGTAAAAACGATTACGGTGGTAATACATACGTAAAGGGCTGCACGAAATAGATGAGATCTTAAGCTATCTATGTGCTCAAAAAAACTCATTTCCTTTTCTGAAGGTCCTGAGGTCTTTTTGTTAAAAAGTTTGGCTAACATGGGTATTTATTACAATGTCGTGCAAATTTAATTCTATTTACATCAATCAAACTCAACGAATCCTTATGGGTAGATTGCAATTGCTGAATTCAGAATATTTTACCATTTTTGGTTAACGTAGGTACCTCCCTGTTTTACCTCCTAATGATGGATTTTTCTTTAGAGGCTGCATTGATTCAATAACCCATCAAACAGATATGTACAGGAATCCGTATTTTTGTTGCTTTATGAGAAAATTCCTGATTCTCCTGTTGGTACCCTTGAGTTTGTGGTCTCAAGAACGCAAAAAATTGCTGTTTAATCTAAATCAGTGTGAATTAAATGAACAAAATCGTTTTGTACCTGAATTGCAAGTAGTTGCCACACCGGTTTGTGACTGTGGGCTGGAATTTGAAGCTTTGGAACTTCAGGATCAGCGTATCTCTATTCAGGGTGTACAGGATACCCTTTTTTATTCTGATTTCAGCATTGGTTTTTCTGTATTAGTTGAACCTGGAACTGGAAATATCGACTTACTTTCTAAAATGAAATCGTGCAATGCGGACACCTCTTTAAGCATTGTATACCAACACAGAGACTCCACTTTTGTCTGCTCTTTTCAACAAGGCTTTGACCGGATTGTTCAACTGGTTGGAAAAAGTGATCAATCTGCATGTTGGCAACAACTCGCCGTTGTAAGATCAGGAGGACAATTTCGGCTATTCATCAACGGTCAGTTGAAAGATGAGAAAAACAATGGTTTCATTATCCGCCTGAACAATAAACAGCCACTAACATTCAACGGATCGCCTTGCATTTTTACTGGAAAAACCCGTGGCCTGATTGACCAAATATTTGTGGCCAATTATGCTATGAATAGCGTTGAAGTAAACGAGGAAATTCTGTTACAAGATCAAATACTCACTCAAGATACCCTTATTTTTTTAGGTGGTTCGGCAAGATTCAGATCAATTTCTGATTGTGCAACATCGGTACAATGGACTCCCTCTACTGGTCTGAATGCTGACAATGTATTGAATCCAGTGGCCACTCCCATAAAGGAAACCCGTTATGTACTTAAAATGCAAAATGTATTTTGTCTTGCTACTGATACCGTATTGGTGCGGGTGGTTGATACTGCCAAAAGTGATTGCAACTTGCTCAATCTACCCACCGCTTTCACCCCAAATGATGATCAACTCAATGATCGTTTTTATATTTCGAACAACTACCTGATACAAACTTTACAATATTTCGATATTCTGGATCGAAATGGAGGAATTATTTATCAAATCAATTCTCCCAATGACAGCTGGGATGGAAACTGGAATGGAGATCAACTCAACACAGGTACTTATTATTATCGAATCGCTTACACCTGTAAAGGAAATATTTACAAGAAAACAGGATCTGTATTTTTATTGCGATAAGGCTCTTATATAATACTCCTTAGAGGCCAGTTTTAAAGACTATACAAAGAACAATTAAGATAGCTTTTGAAAGCTATTTATGCAATAGTTTTGATTGCACATGACGCTAACAAATAAAACAAAGCGCCTAGATTAAAACCATGAAGAGCATTTGAGTTTCAAACTTGATTCAACTGGCATACTGTACCCAACCATGCCCTTATTATTTGAACTCCCGTGGCCCTCCGGGCATACCATGCACTTCTAATGAGTGTTGTGTTTGACACAGTCCTTTAACGGAGCAACGTTAAATCACCTCTGTAAAAGCTTGTGGTGCCGTCAAGAAATACAACTTCAGCCACATAAACAAAAACGCCTGGATTCATGAGATCTCCGTTATTGCCAAATCTTCCATTCCACAATTTCATTTTTTCACCATTGCGAACTAGATTTTCCTGACGGTTGACTAAATTTCCCCATCGATCAAAGATGGAAACAGACCGAACCGACTGAACCCCGGCGCCGAGGGTAATTTCAAAATCATCGTTGATATTATCCCCATTGGGAGAAAAAACATTAGGTGCATAGAACCTACGTGTACTTCTTACGATTACTGTAATTTGATCGCTTACCTCACAACCATCTTCATCGGTCACACTTAATAAATATACCGTTGTTCTACCAGGGCTGACAAATGATGTTGTACTTCCAGGATTGTGAACCCCTTGAACCGGAGTCCAAAGTATTGTGCTGATTTTTCCTGTATTAAACAGTTTACCGTCCAATAGCACACTATCTCCAAGTTGAATGGTATCATAATCTTTACCAAAGTCAAGACTCAATAAATTGCTTGGATTTTGGATAATTATCGTGCTGTCCCGATAACAATTGTTTTTATCATAAATCCGAATGGAGTATGTTCCAGGAAACAGGGGCACCAATTCTCCTATATTGACCGGTGCTCCGTTATTGATGGTAAAACGGTACACCGCCCCAGAACCTCCACTGGCCTGGTTCACTGAAAATTGAATTTGATCATTTTCACATTTTGGAGTATCAATTGGAGTTAAAGTAAATTGGATTGGAGGTGGTTCAAGTACAGTGTAACTGGCCTGTCCGGTACATCCTCGAAAATCGGTAACGACCAAAGTGTAGGTACCCGCCGCCAAATTCGTTAATACAGAGTCAGCTGGGGCCGCAGGTGTCCAATTAAAATTTCCAGGACCTCCATTACCACCGTTCCATGCTGTTGTAATGCGCCCATCTTGGCTACCAGGGCATGATACGTCCAAGGTTGAACCAGCGATGATGTTGACTCGAATGGAGTCTGGCTGTCTCAATCGGATGGAATCAATGTGTGCACAATTCAAAGAATCTTTTATGGTCAAATAATACGTTCCCTCCGCTAAATTAGAAATTGAGGAAGCATTCACATTGGGATTAACCCAGCAATATTGATAAGGCTTTGTGCCTCCTTTTGCTTTCACCGTAATTTCTCCATCCAGCATCCCATAACATCTTGGTGAAATGACACTGAGTTGTGCACTATCAATGCTAATTGGGACAGGTTCAGGAACATTAAACAACATGGTATCGGCACAAATCCCACAACTCACAATGACAAATTGCTGGCCGCTGCACAAGTTTCTAACCGTATCATTACGCGAAAAAACTTGCTTACCTGAGGACCAGGTAATGGAAACAAAAGTATCCTGGCAATTAGTATTGAGTATTGCAGAACCATCGCAGGTTCCAACGGTTGAACAACTGGTGGGGTTTACCCCCGTAAGGTTAACTCCGATGGCTGGCGGCTCATTAAGCGTAAAACAGGTATCCAAAGGTGGGCAGTTGCCAAAATCATCAATTCGAAGACAATAACGTCCTGCTTTAAGATTGGTATTGTTAGGCGTTTGAACATTATTGTCCCATTGATAGGTATAAGGTCCCTGACCTCCGGTAACATTGACTACAATAAAACCATCAGCACTGCCATGACACCTGGGGTCTCTGATGACCACATTGGCTACACGCAAGGCATTTCCCAAAGGATTGACGGTCACCATAGCGGTATCCGCACATCCATTTGCATCAGAAATGGTCACTGAATACATACCTTCCCGGATTCCAGATATCGTGGCCGTAGTATCTCCGGTACTCCAGCGGATGCGGACGAACGGCAGATCCCCTGCAGTATAAAATAACTGAGCCCTTCCTGTGAAATCACCTGCACAATTTGGACCGACAGCTATAATGCTATCAATCTGCGGTGATTTTGGCCGAACAACCTGGTAAACCCGAGTAGCTGAACAACCCAGCTGATCGGTCAAAGTCAAGGTGTAAAATCCTTGGCCAATATTACTGAGGCGGCTTCCGGAGGTCATATTACTCCAATTAAAACTATATCCCGGTGTACCTCCAAAACCCCTAACATCAATGATGGCATCAATTCCAGGATTACAAGATTCCGTGGTGTCTAATATGTTTTCAATGATTTGAACTCTGCTGGGTTGGTTTCGCAAGTCAATGGTATCAATCCGTTGACAGCCACTGGTATCTGTGATCTCTAAGTAATAGATACCGGCAACCAGACCAGGACTGGTATAACGATCAACCCCATTGATTCCCCCTAAAACCAGGTTATTGTTTTGATTCATTAAACGAAAGGAAAGCGGGATGTTTAATGTTCCTGCAGACCTGACAAAAGAGTGAATGATGGCAGAGCTATCTCCAAAACATTTTACACTGTCAATGACCAGGCTATCGATCAAATCTCCCGAATAAGGTATATCAAAGAATACCGTGTCTGCACAACCTCTGGAATCCACAATAATGACAAATTGCTGTCCCGCCAATCGATAGTTGTAACTGGCCGTATCCGTAGTGTTAGCGGCAACATTTTGGCTCCAGAAGAAATCATACTTTCCTCCCGGATAGGGATTGCCTCCTGTTGCCCGGGCAACTGCTGCGCCATCATCGGTACAAGAGGCATCTTTGACCAGTTCCACCGAGGTATGGATGGTATCAGCAAACAATGTGAAAACATCAGACGCTTGGCAACCTGTTGAGTCCTTCACTGTAACTGTATAGTCTCCAACACATAACCTTCGAAGTGTGGTAAGTCCAAAATCTCCAGTCGGTCGCCAACCTATGGTTAAACTTCCAACTCCTCCGGTCACACGAATATTAATTTCCCCATCACAGGTATTCCAACAAGTGGGTTGTTTGATTCCATTAGGAAAAATGGCAATTGGAACACCCATACCTATGGTGAGGTTGATGTTGGTATCTTTTCCGGTTGAATCTTTTACATTGACCATATAGTTGCCGGGAAAAAGATTATTGTAAACCAAACAATCACCGCTTTTTTGAAGAACATCGACTTGAGGAGGTGCTACCATGGTTACCGTATATGGAGGGGTGCCACCAAATGGTTTGATGGTAATGCTTCCCGTATTCGTCACGGTTCCACAGGTATAGGTAATGACACATAGGTCAACCGGTTGTCCTATACAAATTTCGTTATCACCCACATTGATTTCTTCAAAACATTTTTCATCTGCATTGCAATCAAGAACTTCATTGGGTACAGGACTTTTATCAAAAAAACTAATGGGTGTACAAGAACCTGGCTCCCCGATCAATTTAAATTTGATCATAATGAGTGTATCACCAAAACTCAATCCATCGCAATCGGAATTGGGGTTTGCCCACAAAAACCGCACTATTTTTCTAGTGGTATCAAAATTGATGTTGGTATTTGGATCCAGACCTACTAATTTGGCAGAAGCCCACTTATCAACTGGCTGTATAACACTAGGGTCATATTTAAGGGCAAACTGGACAGATAAAATCGTATCGAAGTGATATACCCTAATGGGGACCCAGATACAATCTCCTTTAGGAGCTGTTCCACCGATAATGTCAAATTGCACACATTGACTCAATACCGGAGAAAATGCACATTGGATCTGTAAAAAAATAAAAACGAGATAGGGTGTAAATGGTCTACATAGTATTTCGGGCCTCATTTAAATTCGCTTTAACGCACAAAGATATTAATTAAAATGTTTATATGATGTATAGGGCAATGTCTAATCGGAACGAAAGTTGGGATAAATTAGTCTAATTCAGGTTGTCTGAATCCAAAAAATCAGGGTTTCCCCTGACAAAAATCTTCGATAACCAGGAATTTCCGTATTGGTACGGGATAAAAGACAAATCTGGTATTGGTTTCGTCAACAACAAATGAGCGTCGTTTCCAATCGCTATGGTTCCTGTTTGACCGTCAATTCCAAGGTTTATGGCTGGGTTAATGGTTAAGGCATTAAGGGCTTCAATGGGTGTCATTTTCATTTGATTGCACGCCAATCCCCAAACCCACGCTAGATCAGCGTTGGGTGAGGTACCCGGATTAAAGTCAGATGCGAGCACGACACCTAAACCGGAGTCGATCATCTTTCGTGCAGGCGGGTATTCCAGATTCATAAAAAACGCTGCGAACGGCAACAAAACCGGGTGCGTAGTCCCCTTTTTTAAAAGTTGAATTTCGTCGTCATTCAGAACTTCAAGATGGTCAACACTGATTGATCCATGCTTTAATGCTATTTCCAGTCCACCGCTATGGGTAAACTGGTTGGTGTGAACCCTAGCCTTCAGACCATACTGTGCTGCAGCTGTTAAAATCCGATCGGTTTCTTCCGGACTATAAAATCCTTTTTCGCAAAACACATCACAAAAATCTGCTAATTGCTCTGAGGCAATTCTGGGTAACATTTCTTCAATGATTTCACGGAGATATCCATCATGGTTTTCACGGTATTTCATTGGAAAAGAATGTGCGCCCAAAAAAGTACTTTTGATGGGAATGGGGACAACCGATTTCAATCGATGAATGACCCTCAATATTTTTAATTCACTTTCTGTACTCAGGCCATAGCCACTTTTAATTTCGAGGGCCAATGTACCTCTCGCCATAGCCTGTTTAAGTCGAATGAATGATCGGTCGAATAATTCATCTTCGGATAGTTGGTTCAGTTTTGCGGCAGAATTGAGAATTCCGCCTCCCCTGGCTGCAATTTCCTGATAAGATAAACCTCTGATTCTGTCTTCAAACTCCCGATTTCTCCACTCTGCAAAAACCAAATGCGTATGTGCATCAATCAATCCAGGCATGACATATCCTTGATTGGCATCCATCATTTCATATCCGTCAAGCGGTGCTTCATGATTGGGACCAAATGCGTGTATTTTTCCATCTACAATGGTCAAAAAAGCATCTGTGATGAAAGGTAACTGATTCATTGCTTCACCTCGGCGAAACTCTAAATTCCCATTGGAGACCTGCAATAGCTTACCAATGTTTCGAATCACTATTCGCTTAGATTGCATGCGTCTGATTTAATGCAAAACAAATCATTTAAAAACAAACGAGAATTTTTTAGATCTCCGTGAGCCATTATTCAAAATGTTATAGCTTAGTTTGATAGAGCAATTCTGTTGCGTTTATCACATGCTATTTTTAAGTTGCCATTTTACATGGCTACATGATTTCTTTCATTTCTTGGTTTTATCATCATTCTGAGCAACACAGAATTGTTTTAACTATTTAATCAAATTCAGATGTTGATCAACGATAACGGATGTAATTCTCTTGGATTGTAAATAATCGCGATACAACAAAGCTTCCTGAAGACTTTCAAAAGTTCCTGCAATGACCTTATATAACTTTTTCTCTTTCCGGGTTTCTTCTGCAATCCTTACATCGAGCTGATGTTGTTCTAACAGTTTCATTCCAAATAAGTCAGCATTGTCTTTACTACTAAACACACCGGTTTGTAAACCATAAGTGTTCAGATCTTTCACCACCTTGGGCGATGCTTGGATATCGCGGTCGAGGCTGGAATTTCCCGTTGAAGTTGCGATCATGTCATCTTCTTCAAGTTCTTTGAAGTCATCTGAATCATCCGATGCATTTATGCCAGCCACATCAGCTGAAGCATTAGGGTCCATTGATGGAGCAGGATCGACTTTGGAAACTGTATTTGGATTGATGTTTTCTTCAGCCCATGCAATAAATGATTCAGGATTAAAGCTTTGTTCGGCTCTAGCCAGAATTTTGCCAGAAGCGCGCATCATGATGAGGGTAGGCAGGACAGTCACTTTATGTTCCTTTTTAAGTTCCTCGTTTCGGGGATCATCAATATTGAGTTTGAGTAAAACAATTTTTTGCTGAATCAATTTTTGAACAGAAAGATTCGAAAAAACTTCCTTTTCCATGTATTTACATGGCTGACACCACTTGGCTGTAAATTGTAAAACCAATACTTTTTTCTCGAGAACGGCTTTTTGCCTGGCGGCATTATAGGTTCCATTAAAAGTTACCAGGCTGGGGTCAGCACCGAATACAGTGGTTGACATCATCAGGGTCAGAGAGAAGAAT
>WBZV01000197.1_pt2 | contig 27886 bp, 25 predicted proteins | sample 5204221 | NCBI WGS metagenome assembly WBZV01 (sample SAMN12344360, study PRJNA552823) | activated sludge metagenome | biome: Activated sludge suspended growth; feature: Nitrification reactor; material: Wastewater; isolation source: activated sludge from nitrification reactor of wastewater...
CGCAATCTGGCTATATCGCTTTATTACGTTTTTATATCTCCTAATCGTTTGATTTGAATATCCTTTTATGGACTGTGAATACTCACAAAACATCTTGGACAAGATTTCAATATCCATATATTTTTAATCTCCGTCAGAGTATTGATTTTTGAAGTTTATATGTCAACGACCTGTTCACTTCGGGAGCTGGTCATTCAAAATGGGGTCTGTGCCAATAAATCCTTTAGAACTTTATTATAATGCTATAAATTAGATAAAATCCTAGGGCCATAACCTTAAGAGAAACAATGGAGCGGCCATTTCCAAATTGACGCATATTAAATAAAGCTAAAACTTAATTTTGACACTTTAAACAGGAAGAATCGTTCGACCTGTTCACCACTCAAAAACTTCATGGAAAATACTCTGCAATTGATTGTAATTAATAATAAAATTGCTCGACTGTATGTCAGTATGGCAAATTTAATTTAAAGTGTCAAAAGACTTAAAAGGATAGTTTCCCTATGTCTTCCTCCATATCTTCAGTTTGTAAAGATCGTGTATATCTCATGGTCATTGAAATATTCTGATGCCCCATCATTTTTTGAATTTTAAAAATATTTACATTAGCCTCAACAAGTTTACAGGCAAACGTGTGGCGAAATTGATGAAGATGAAAATTCACTCCAGATTTTACAGATAGATTTTTAACCCAATGTTTTAATCCTTCTCTTGTTAAACCAGCATCACCTCGATTGGAAATAATGAGCCGTTCGGTTTTTAAGCTCCTTCTTTCTTTAAAATAGTCCTTTAGATGAAGTAGTAGCGTTGGATGGATTTTTAGCACTCGTGTCCTCTTTGATTTTGAGGTTTCACCATTTACCCTAATTTCTTTCTTTTCAATATCAATATCTTTCACTTGCAAAGAAACAAATTCACCTTTCCGTATACCACAAAATAAAAGAAGGCTAACCATTAATGTATCCCTGCGCAGAAGAAGTGTATTGCTTGAACATCGAATGATTGCTGAATATATTCTGTTGATTTCTTCATCCTCTAATCTTCGAAAATCATCATAATTTACTTGTGGAGCTTTGATGTTTTTCAATGGGTTTTGTTCCAAATATCCCTTTTTGCAAAGCCACTCAAAGAATACAGTAAGTTTACTGTATTGAGTTTTAATAGTTGAGCTTTTTACCCCAGTTTTAATTGTATTTTTACCAACAATTCTTGAACGTGTTTTAATACGTTTAAAAAACAAGTTCAACATTTCTGTTGATAATTCTTTCGTAGAACAAATTTCAGACATCACTTTAGAGAATAGATTGAACACGGCCATATATCCCCGAATTGTCTCATGACGCAAGCACATGGAAAATTGGCACTCATTAATATACTCTTTAAATAGTTTTTGAAGCTGAGAATTAAGCAATTTATTGTGTTCATTTTCCATGTTCAAAGTGTATTCAATACATCCAATGAGGATAGACAGTATTTCTTGCCAGAATGGAAAAATATACTGTCTTGGATAGAAGTACTTCAAAGATCATCATTGAAGTATGCAAAAAGTGAATTCAAAAATTACGTATATCGGCGTCACAACATACAGGAATCAGCTAAAGCACTTTGGTATTAAACAAGGGGACAGATTGATGCATACCTATATGATTGGAAAAACCGGAACTGGTAAATCCACACTTATAGAATCAATGCTTAAGCAAGATATTCAAGCAGGAAGAGGTTGTTGTTTGCTTGACCCTCATGGAGATTTAGTTGAAAAGATTATAAAACAAATCCCTGAACACAGAAAGAAAGACTTAATTTATTTTGACATTACCGACCCTACATTAAAATTAAAGTATAATCCTTTTAAGAGAGTTAGCTATGAGAAAAGATCATTAGTTGCTTCAGGTATCTTAGATGTATTCTCAAAGCTATGGGATAGCGCCTGGGGAGTAAAATTGGAACATATACTAAGACATGCAATTCTAACTTTACTTGATCAGCCAAAAGCTACAATCGCCGACATTGTTGAGATATTACTTAATAAGGATTTTAGGACGGAGGCCTTGAAGCATGTGAAAAGTGAAAGCGTAAAGAAGTTTTGGAAGCGAGAATTTAAAGAGTATCACAAATATGATCTCTTGCCAGTATTGAACAAGATTGGAGGGATGCTTGTGCATCCGGTCATTAAACGAGTATTAATTGATAACCCTGAAGAAATATCTTTAAGAAAGGCAATGGATGAAAAGAAAATAGTTTTAGTAAATCTGTCAAAAGGACATGTCGGAGCGGACGTATCACATATTTTAGGTGCATTGTTTATTACTTCAATTGCTTCGGCCTCTTTCAGCAGAGTTGATTCCAATGAAGAAAATAGAGTTCCATTTATGGTTTATGTGGATGAATTCCATAATTTCACCACCTTATCGCTTATCGGTATGTTTTCGGAATTAAGGAAATTTAAAGTCGGAATGACAATGGCTCATCAATATATGGCTCAACTTGATTCGAATATTAAAAGTGCAGTATTGGGCAATGTTGGAACGATTATTTCTTTTCGTATAGGAACGGAGGATTCAATGTTAATGGCTAAGGAAATGTATCCAGATTTTGATGTTGAAGATTTTATAAATTTACCTAACTACAAAATCTATTTAAAGCTAATGATTGATGGTAAACCGAGTAGACCATTTAGTGCAATAACAACAATTTAAATAATATGGAAACGCGATTTATATTTAACATATTCCATTTTTGCATTTCATCGTTTCGATTTCTATCGTAGAATGAGTAATTTGGAATTTATCAATCAAGATATTTTTTACATCATTTGTTATCCTTTGGCTCTTAGCCTCATCTCTTTCATCAATCAAAACATGGCAACTTAATGAAACAAAATGTGAAGAAACGGACCAGATATGCAGGTCGTGTATACTTTTTACTCGAGGCAAACAAAGAATAGAATTTTCAACTGCTTCATAATCAATGCCATCCGGCACACCTTCAAGCAAGACATGTAGCGTTTTCGTCATTAGTATCCATCCGCTTATTATCATCAGTACGCCTATCAAAATACTTATTAAAATATCAAAAATCGGGTTAGAGGTGAAGTATATCAAAATCCCGCCAATCAAGGCACCAATAGAAGATAGTGCATCATAAAAATGATGAAAAAAAACGCCACGCATATTCAAGTCTTTTTTATCTTTTGAAAAAAGATAAGCCATTATACCGTTAAAAATAGCAGTAGCAAAGCCGACTATAATGACAATCAAATAGTCTACCTCCTTTGGATTTTGAAATCTTTCATACGCTTCATAAAATATGTAAATGGCCAGTATAAACAGCACAAGCGTGTTTAATAATGCACCAAGTATAGTAGCTCTTGCATAACCATAAGTTTTAGCCTTCGTGCTTCTTCTTTGACTTACCTTTTCAGCAACCGAAGCGACAATAAGAGATAGGACATCGGTCAAATTGTGGGAAGCATCAGATATTAATGCCAAACTTCCAGAAAATATTCCAGCAATATACTCAATCGCAGTAATAAGCAAATTGAGGAAAATGCCAAGACCTAGTTTTTTGGAGTGACTATGTTCGTAAGACATGCAAGTTTAGTTTAACATTTTTAAGAATTAAGTAAACAAAACTTACTTATGTCCTTTTAGCCTCACATAAGTTGTTATCTACAAACTGTTATTTTTTAATAATTCACCTTTACGGTTTATTTGAATCCTTTTTGCAGTTTAATAGTATGAAGTACCTGTTCATTAGTACCAATGAGTTTTACGAAGTAAAGGCCATCCATTAAAGGGCTAATGTCATAGCTTTTTCTTTGAATCGCTTTAAAAGAAGCTACCTTATTACCTAAAATAGAATATAAATCAATCCTGCTCAGACCATGATTAAAATCAATAAAAAAATCATTACTTGCGGGATTTGGATACAATTTTATTTCAATGTTGCTGATTTCATTATTGGAAACTACTTTATTAAAGAGATAATCAACTCTTAATTTTTTGGATGTATCTTCTTTCTCATAAACCCAAATAATAATGTGTGCTTGTCCAGCAACGCCATTGTCTGTAACATACACATCTAAAAGAGTCGAATCATTTGCTTTAACTACATTTGGAAAATTCTCTGGACATTTCCCAAGATCGGGACTGTAACAGTAGTTTGCATCGCAAATATATGTGTTCCAGTCTAACGGCAATTCAAGAATTTCCCGAGTCCAAAGCACTTTAATGGTACTATTAGTCCTGTTTTTAACTGTACCATGTGCTTTATGACTTGTCATATCCGGAATGAACGAAATGCTGTTTGGATTAGGCTCAACAACAAATCTTTGATCTTGTGCGAAGATCCCATTAAGGCCTAAGATGCCGAGAAGTAAAAATTTATTTTTCATACTTTTTTATTTTTTATACTTGTTGTAAATATACTTATGTAATTATAAATTCCTTTACTGTCTAGATAATTTATTTTCATATTTAGCAAAATCGACAATGGTAAGACGAACCCTTATTAATTCGTTTTAGAATCATCTATAATAAAAAGATTACCTCGCTACTCAAATTTCATCAGATTTAAGCTAATCAATATTACAATCAAAGTGACACCTACATCTGCAGCAATTGCCAACACCAAATGGCTATAACCAACTAATGCCAAAATAATGAATATGGCCTTTACAAGTATAGCCGCGATAGTATTAAATTTTATTGTATTAACAGTCGCTTTACCCAATCGAATGAGAAATGGTATGAGTGAAAGTTTATCATTCATCAAAGCGATGTTTGCAGTTTCAATTGCCGTATCACTTCCGGCAGCTCCCATGGCGATACCCACAGACGATAGTGCTAATGCGGGAGCATCGTTTATTCCATCTCCCACCATGGCCACATTTTTATTTCGAGTTGTAATTTCTTTAATTCTAGCGACCTTGTCTTCTGGTAAAAGTCCACCGTAGACTTTTTTAATATTTACGATTTCCGCTATATATTTTGCAGAGGCTTCAGAATCGCCCGTGAGCATGATAGGCTCAATGTTCATTTCTGTTATTTTTTTAAGTGCATCAACACTATCCGGTTTTACTTCATCCATTAATCCAATAATACCCGCTACTCCTTTTCCGAAGCTAACGACTACACTTGTTTTTCCTTGTTCTGAGAGTTGTTTGACAATTTCTATGGCTTCGTCACTTACAGGTTGATGCTCACTTATGAATGCAAGTTTACCAACAAATATAGTTTCATCTTCACAAACCATACATTTTGCTATAGCTCCTTTGCCTGCGATACTTTCAAATTTTTCAGTTTTGTGAATTTCATAACCTTCCTTTTTTGCCGCATCAACGATAGCCTGCGCCAACGGATGTTCGCTAAAAATTTCCGCACCTGCGGCACAAGCAAGTAATTCTTCACGGTCTGTACCCTGAAGAGTAATAACATCCGAAACGGTTGGATTACCATAGGTAATGGTTCTTGTCTTATCCAAACATATTGCTTTAATATGTGCCAGAGCTTCAAGAAATTTTCCTCCTTTCACGAGTGCTCCTTTGGAAGAAGCATTCCCGATTGCCGAATAAATCGCAACAGGAGTAGAAATCACCAAGGCACACGGACAAGCAATGACGAGTAATGTAATGGCTTGCTGCAACCAATGATTCAGTTCCTGATTAAACACAAATACAGGAATGCCAAAAAGTAGGCCCGCTATTATAAGTATTGACGGCGTATAAATTTTTGCGAATTGTTGTATGAATTTTTGAGTTGGACTCTTGCTAACGCTTGCTTCAAAAGTAAGCTGAATAATCTTAGAAAAGGTAGTATCCTTGGAAAGTTTGGTTGTTTTGATTTCTATAAAACCACTTTTGTTGAGTGTACCTGCAAATACATGATCTCCTTTATGTTTATCTTGTGGAATTGGTTCTCCTGTTATTGTCGCCTCATCAATTGCAGATTCTCCCTTTTCAATAATCCCGTCTAATGGGATCAAGTCATATGGTTTTATCTGAATCAGAGTACCAACAGGAATTTTATCAATAGCAACTTCCGATTGGCTTTCAGAAACAAAGGCAGTTTTAGGAGATCTGGAAACGAGTTCTTCCAATGCGGATTTTGAATTTTCAATTCCAATATCTTCCAATCGCTCTCCTAATACATATAATACAATTACTACCGCAGCTTCTGGATACTCTCCAAGATAAAAAGCCCCAATAACGGCTATAGTCATCAATAAATTTATGCTACTGAAATTTAATTTTATGAGTGCCTTTAATCCTTGCCATATTACTCCGTAGCCAATCACAAGAATGAATATGGCAAATACAAATGGTGCGAATGGCTTTGGAATATGTATGTTCAGTATGGAAAGGATTTCTAACCCCACCACAATAACAATGACAAATAACAGAAAGAGAAATTTCCTGTCGTGAATTGGAAGTTTCATTATTAAGTTTTTATAATGTTTCTATTCTGGAAATCCGTTCACTTTCCAACACTTGATAAGGTTGAGTTCTTCATCAGTTAATTGCATAGACGTATCAGGTGGCATTTCACTTTCCAAAATGATAGCTTCGTAAAAGTGATCAAAATGACGAGTCAAACTGTCGTAATTAGGTATATAATACCAATGTTCGGCACCTTCAGCCCCTTGTGAATGACAATTTGAGTTGCCGCATTTAGTGGCGAGAAGGTTGGAGACCTTTCCAGAATTAGAACTGAATGTAGCACCACTCACAACAGAACAGTTTATAGAATCATCCTTCTTGCAAGCAAATATCCCGAAGCTCAAAAGAACCATGTTAAGAATAACAATTCTTTTCATAAAGAATTAATTTATTTAATTTTGATTAAAATACTTAATGTTGATGGCCTTCACCTTTGTTGCTCATTTTAGCTAATATAAAGAAAGCTCCGTTAGTGACTATTTTCGCATTAGCAGGAATTTCTTTCAATAAAGTAATTTCGCTATAGCCAACATCAGTTGTTCCTTTGCGGATTGGAATTTTTTCAAATGTCGTTCCTTCTTCTTTATGCTCTTTTTCTCCATGAGGTTCATTTTCCTGTTTCTCATCATGATGATGACCGTGCTCGTCATGATCATGCGCCTTTTCTCCAGCTTCATTATGTTCGTAATGCTCTTCTTCACTATGTTCATCAGTAACAATAAAAATATAGTCTTGTCCTTCATGGTTAACAATAGCTGATGTCGGGACAGCATCTACGTTTGCCTTTTCTAAACTCACTAATGCAGTAATATTCATCCCATCAATAAGGCCTGTTTTATTACCCTGCACTTTAGCATGAACAGCAATAGCCTTAGTACTTTGTTCAAAAGTATTGCTGATACTATATACAATAGCGTCATATTCTTTGCCGGGGTAGTTGGTAAGTGTGAAATGTATCGTTTGGCCAACTTTTAACTTTAATAAATCTTTCTCGTATACGTATAAATCCAGATGTAGCTGGCTATTGTCAATAATTTCAGCAATTGGATCATTAGCATCTACAAAACTTCCGATGTTTACCATTACATTGCCAACTGTTCCACTTATTGGGCTGGATATATTTACTGTTGATCGTATGCTTTCACTGGTCAGTGTCGTTGCGTTAATCCCAACTAACTGCAATTGTTTTTGTAAACTGGACTTCCTCGCTTTTAGAACTCCAAGTTCCGCTTCACTAGCCTGTAAAATTTTTAATGCTCCAGCATTTCCCGTCTGCAATTCTTTCTGTCTAGTAACTTCCAGTTCCGCTAAAACGGCTTTAGAAGTCGTAACCAAATATTCTTCCTGCAGCATAATGAAAGAGTTATTTGTAATTGTTGCGATCATTTGGCCTGTATTCACTTTATTCCCTGGTTGCACAAGTATGGACTTAATTACTCCGCCAGACAATGCCGTCGCATTTGCTTTATTTTGATTTGGCACTTTTAAAATACCATTTGCCTTAAGTGAAGAAGTGAGTTGTTTCTTTTCAATGCTTCCCATTTCAATTTTGATAGATTTCATTTGTTCAGGTGAGAGGGTTGCCGTATTTGTGTTTTCGTGTTCATCCTCATGAGCTTCTGAATGTCCGGCTTCTTCTCCATGATTGTGTTCTTCATTCGCTTTGTGCTGATGGCATGATGTAAACATCCAACTTGTTGCACCGATGGATAATAGTATTATAAACTTTTTCATTTTTATTAGTTTTATTTGTTGATTAAGAAATCGATGTTGATAATAGTCTGATTGAGTTGATTAATGGATTGCAGATAATTTAGTTGAACCTCAGTCGCGGTTTGTAAAGCCTGCAAGTATTCTATGTACCCTATGTCGCCACTCTTAAAACCTGCATTTGCTGTATTGATGATAATATTGGCATTAGGCAAAGCAGTTGTCTTATAATAATTGTAATGCGATAGGTTTTGTTTGTATTGCTGAAAGGCAGATTCCATTTGTGTTTGCAATACCAACCTTCCGTTCTCTGCCTCTTTTTGCAAAGCCTGTTGTTTGTATTCAAGAGATTTTATCTTTGCAGAATTACTGAAAAATGTGAGAGGAATCCCGAGGCCAATATTTATCCCTTGGAACCGTTTGCTACCGTCATAAAATACTTCATTGCCATCTACTGTTTGTGTTCCTATTATAGATTGATTGAAATAACCAACAGAAAATTCTGGTAAAGAAGTTGCCTTTTCTATCTTTTTGTTTTGCTCAGCAATGACGGCTTGTTGATACAAAAATTTGAGTGAAGGGTTATTATTAATCAATGTTGTATCTATGGAATTTCTTAAAAGAATCGGATCTATTTTATCAGCTTCTCTGACATTGAAATCTTCAATTACATTCATCAAGGACTTTAAGGAAATGTAAGCAATTGAAAAATCGGTTTCATTTTGTTTTAATAATAGCGAAAGCTGTCCGCGTTTAGTTTCAGCAGTTGCTTTTTCCAACAGATTTGTTTCACCGGTTTTATAACGAAGCATTGCTACTTTTACAAAATCACTGAACAAGCTATCCAAGTTTTGTAATTGTTTTTTTGCAACTTGCAAATACTGTAATTGATAAAAGTAAGATTTTACCTGGGCTTTTATTTTGTTACTGGTTGTTTGCTGTTGCAATTCACTGCCAATCAATTCCGCCTTGTACAATCCGGATATGGCTGAAAAATAAGTAGGAAAAGGAATTGCCTGAGAAATTTGAAATGAGTTGTCCTTCTGTATACTATTAAATTGGCCATATTGAAAATTTAGCTCTGTTTTTGGCAATTTAAATACCGATTTTCTGAGTTTACTTGAAGATTGCACATTCAACTGTTGTGATTGCAATTCCAGATTGTTCTTTAAAGCGGCGTCAATAGCGTTCTCCAAAGTAAGGGTTTTTGTTATATTCTGGGCCTGCAAATTGTTAAACGAAAAAAATGTCAACAACAAAATGACGGAAGAAATTTCTGTTTTTATTTTTCTCTTTCCTGTAAACAAAATATAGAGTAAAGGGAGAACAAATAAAGTAAGAAATGTAGCTGTAATTAGCCCACCAATTACAACTGTAGCCAGCGGTTTTTGAACTTCTGCTCCGGCGCCATGAGAAAGTGCCATGGGCAAAAATCCCAAAGATGCAACTGTGGCAGTCATTAAGACAGGTCGCAAGCGAATTTTAGTTCCTTCTCTGATCCTTTGTAGAATATCAGTTACACCTTCCTTCTCCAATTGATTAAACGTACTGACTAATACGATTCCATTCAAGACAGCTACACCAAACAAAGCAATAAATCCTACACCGGCAGAAATGCTGAAAGGCATATCGCGCAATAATAAAGCAAATACACCTCCTATCGCAGCCATTGGAATGGCTGTAAAAATAAGCGTGGCTTGTTTTACAGAAGAGAATGTAAAATAAAGTAGCATAAATATTAAAGCAAGCGCAACCGGTACAGCAATCATCAATCTTGCTGAAGCTGCCTGTAAATTTTCGAATGTGCCTCCATAAGTATAATAATATCCCTCTCGTAATTTTACTTTTTCATTTAGTTGCGATTGAATGTCGGAAACTACGCTTGCTACATCCCTGTCTTTGACGTTAAAGCCGATTACAATTCGACGCTTTCCTTCTTCACGGCTGATTTGTGCAGGACCTAATTCCATTTTTATTTCAGCAACCTGTGATAACGGAATTTGTATACCACTGGCTGTTGGAATATACAAATGACTTACATCTTCAATATTATTCCGATGGGTACTATCCAACCGGACCACTAAATCAAACTTCCTTTCATTTTCAAAAACCACCCCGGCTTCACCACCTGCAAATGCTGTACTTACAATATGATTGATAGCCTCAATATTTAGTCCATAATTGGCAATTTGAGCACGATTATAATTTATCACTATCTGTGGTAAACCGGCGACTCTTTCAACACTTGGTTCTGTGGCTCCTTCAACTTTCTGCACGATGTTATTTACTTTGTTGGCATACATTAAAAGTGTATCCATGTTCTCACCAAAGATTTTTACAGCTACATCTTGACGAATACCCGTCATCAATTCATTAAATCGCATTTGTATAGGTTGACTTTTTTCAAAGAAAACACCAGGGATATTTTCCAATTTCTCATAAATTTCATCAGCAAGTTCATCATAAGAAATCTCGCGTTTCCATTCGTTTTGTGGCTTTAAAATAATCATCATGTCGCTTGCTTCAGGAGGCATAGGATCAGTGGGCACCTCAGCACTACCTGTCTTGCCAATTACCATTTTTACTTCATCAAATTCCTTAATTAGCCGGGAGGCCTGCATAGATGTTTCTATACTCTGCGATAATGAGGTCCCTTGAGACAAAATACAATGGAAAGCAAAATCTCCTTCTGCCAATGTTGGTATAAATTCACCTCCCATTCTTGAAAAAATGAAAGAGGTGATGAAAAATATTACAACTGTAATTCCAACCACAAAAAGTTTGGCTCTTATAGCTCCTTGCAAAAGTGGTGCATAGATGCCTTGGAAAAACTCCATCATCCTGTCGGAAATATTTTTTTTGTGACTTATTTTTTTACTTAGAAATAAGGAAGACACCATGGGAATATATGTTAGTGATAAAATGAAAGCGCCAAGTATGGCAAACGAAACGGTTTGAGCCATCGGCCCAAACATTTTCCCTTCAATACCTATCAATGAAAGAATTGGCAAATACACAATTAAGATAATGATCTGCCCGAATGCGGCTGAATTCATCATTCTTCTTGCACTCTCGAAAACTGTTTCATCCATTTGTTTTGTGGAAAGTTCTGTCTTTCCACTTGTCAATTGACTGGTAGTGATGCGGTGAAAAATACTTTCTACGATAATAACAGCACCGTCTACAATCAAACCAAAATCAATTGCACCCAGGCTCATTAAATTTGCGCTTACTCCAAATACATTCATCATTCCCAGAGCAAACAACATCGACAACGGAATTGCAGAAGCCACAATCAATCCGGCGCGAAGGTTTCCCAGAAATAAAACTAAAATGAAGATTACAATTAATGCACCTTCGATTAGGTTCTTCTCGACCGTGGAGATAGCGCGATTTACTAAATCAGTTCGATCTAAGTATGGTTCGATAACAACATCTTTTGGCAATGATTTTTGAATGGTTTTCATTTTTTCTTTTACCCTGTTAACTACCTCTGCACTGTTTGCTCCTTTTAGCATCATTACCACTCCACCAACGGCATCTACCTCTCCATTATAGGTTAGTGCTCCATATCTCACTGCAGATCCCAAACGCACTTCTGCAATATCTTTAATTAAGATTGGAATTCCATTAGGATTGTTTTTGACTGCAATATTTTTGATATCCTCAAAAGAGCCAATCAAGCCGACACCACGAATAAAGTAGGCGTTTGGTTTTTTATCGATGTATGCTCCACCCGTGTTTTCATTGTTCTGTTCAAGAGCAGTAAATATTTCCGGAATGCTTATTCCCATGGCAATGAGTCGGTCGGGGTTAACGGCAACCTCGTATTGTTTAAGTTGGCCTCCAAAGCTATTAACTTCTGCAATGCCAGGCGTACCATAGAGTTGACGAGCAACTATCCAATCTTGCATGGTACGTAGATCCATAGCCGTATATTTCTCTTCACTTCCTTTTTCTGGATGTATAATGTATTGGTATATTTCACCCAAGCCGGTACTCACGGGTGCTAACTCAGGTCTGCCAATGCCGGAAGGTATTTTTTCTTCGGCTTCTTTTAATTTTTCATTGATTAGTTGACGGGCAAAATAAATATCTACCTTATCATCAAAAACCGCAGTGATTACGGAAAGCCCAAAACGGGATATGCTTCTCAACTCGATCAGATCAGGAAGGTTGGCAATGCTTTGTTCGATCGGGTAGGTAACTAATTGTTCTACCTCTTGTCCTGCAAGTGTTGGACATAGAGTTATTATTTGAACTTGGTTATTGGTAATATCTGGAAGTGCATCAATAGGTAATTTACTTGCAGACCAAACACCCCATATAATAAGAGAAAGTGTCATTAATCCAATAATGAACTTATTGTGTATGCTAAAAGCAATAATTTTGTCTAACATAATTTGATCAGTATAATGAATAAGAAATATGTACTTCCAGTTATTTGAACTGAAAGCAACTGCATACATGTCCGATTAAGGACAAATAAATCTTATTAACTGATCTTCGGCGGTTGCCAAATATGGAAATAAGTAACAGAAAGGGGTGATTCTATATAAACAGGAAAATCTATTACGTAAACTTGTTCGATTTCAGATAAGATTTCCGGTATATTTAAGCTAATCAACGAAGTGCCGCAACAGGAACATATGCAAAAAGGGGTACAGTTTTCTTCGTCATGCTTGTGATGGTCATGATCGCTACTTGAAGATATTTTAATTTCCTCAATTTCATTACATTCTCTACCATCACCACAAGGCACTAACGAGAGCACAAGGATATAAAGGTTAAGCGTAATTGCAAAAGATTTCATCGCGGCAAATGTAAGGAAAAAAATGACTTTTTTAAAAAAAGTAAATTATACATGCAATGAGAAGAAAAATGCTAAACCTTTTGAATCAGATGGCTATGTATAACTGCTATAAATATATGATATTCAATTAACAATTCTTTAAAATTCTTTTATTTTTACTGTAACCAAACCAGCGCTAAACCACTTTATAAGCTTTCATATGCCATGCGAAATTTACTTTCAGGAGGCGGCTAAAATCCATTCCAAATGGATTAATGGAAATCACCCAATCTGTACCTTTCAAATTATTTCCTAATCAATAAATCCACAAAAGAATTCAAATGAGTATTTCAATTAAAATAGAACCAACCAGTGATTTAAAGGAGTTTTGGAAGCTCGTGTTAAAAAGAGTACATGTTGAATTTGGTAATCATAAAGCTCCTGCTATATATGGTGAGGTATCAGCAATTATTCCACTATTATATATTCTTACTATTGCTGCAATATCTGGTGATATCTACCTTGCGGTTAATATTTTAATGAAAGCAGGGGTCAAGCCTGCTTTTGTCTTTATACAGATTGGCGCAGACATCGTTCTTGCAATCTTACCATTCCTCTTATTGAAATTAGGATTAAAATTTCTAGATAAAGTAGCAAATAAAAATTTGAAACTATTTTATGAGTTAGATTCCAAGCTAGAGCGGAAAGATGAATCGGCAATCCAATATCAAAATAGGAAGAAGGAAAATGACAAAGTACTTTTGCCTCCTGTTGAAAGTAATTTATTCTGGAGCAATTTAGTCACTTGGCTTACGAATGCAGCAATTTTTGGAGTTGCTTATTGGAAAATACACACTTATGCAAGTACTATTCCCTATAATATAGTAAACACTGCGAACGGCAAAATGGTAATTACCTTAGCTATCTTGGTTGCCTTGTTCCATATTATTGCAACTGAAAACACATTGGTTCATTCACTTTATTGGTTTCATAAGAAGAAAGTAATCGCCAGATACAATCAGGTAATGAATCCTAATGATGAACCTAATATTGATGATACTGAAATAAAATATGTTGGAACATATACAACTGCAAAGTCTGGGTATACCGAAATAGTCAAGGAAGAGCAAGATAAAGTTGTTTTAAAATATGCTTATATTATAAGGGATGAGGATATTAATATCTTGTTAGCTAGAAATACTGACGTGAAAGCCAAAATGGGAATTATAGCCGCATGTAAACAAATTCAATTAAACCAATAAATTGAAATGTTATGAAAGGAATATTTATTTTAATATTGTATGTAATGATTTTTTGTTCTTCATGTGGTGAAAGGACTGCTATGCCGTATTCAATTGAGTTTATTTGCGACCAACCATTATCAACCACAGGTAAATTCCCAGATTATTTTGCTAAATTATTGACTCCTGACGCATTCACTGATGATCATTTTATACTACCAAAACCGATTAAAATAAATCGCGTTGATCTAGGCAATACTTCATCGACAATTGAGGCTTTTGCTTTTGAAAATATTGCCGATCCAACATTTGATTTATATAATACATGGCTTCCCGTTTACTTTAAAGATAGTATTCCTCCACAAGTGACATTAGCGCCAAAAGGCAATCAAGGTTCTGCCATTGATTGGATAAAAAATAATGCAGATAAAACAATTTTGATTATCTCTGGAAATGACAAAATACCGGGACTTTCCGGTAAGAACTTGATTTATTGTGAGGATGAATTAGCTGTGAAACCTAAAATTGTTGAATTATTAAAAAAGAGTTCAGATACTAAAATCTATTTAGTAAATTGTAATGGATTAAAGGTTGATGACGAAACCAGCGAAGAAGAATGGGTAAGTGCAGGCGATAAAGAATCAGAAAATAGTGATTATCATATAATTCTTGTTAATGCAGAACCATATATTAAAGATGATAAAGACCATGATTACGGGCACCCCGAGGCTTATAGCATGTTGATTAAATCCTGTAAAGTTGCAATTTCTAAAGGCCAGGGCCCGGATTTAGCGAGTCATTTGCGTGAGGACTGCGAAAGAAAAGAGATTATTTGTAGAAAATTAAAACCCGGTCATGAAGGAAGATGGCGCTTGATTTTAATGGCATTAAATGAAAATAATTCAACCCTCTTGGAACAGGTGTATGCCGAGGTTAAGAAAACAAGACAAGAATTAATTAACGATCTGCTACATAACAAAGAGCACAATGATCATCATGAAAAACATTAACGTGAATCGTATACAGACTCTTAAAATTAATTAATTAACCGTTCAGTTTCTTCTCTTTTCTTTTCATAAGGCTAAGTTTAATCTTTTCGGCGAGTGATCTTGCCCCCGTGGTAAGTGCTAAAAGTGGAATCATCCCTGTAGCTGTGAAAAATGTGCTTCCCGCAAAGGTTTTTAACTTATCTCCGACATTACCGTCACCCATCAGTGCAAGTGGAGGAATAGAGAGTTCTATGTAATCAACAAGTTGACGTTTTGAGTTTGCGTAGCTTTTTTCTAACAACACAATTTTATTTTGCAATTCCTTTAATTGATTATCATCCATAGACTGCAGGTTATTTTTAACGCCTTCAGGTCCTCCGACATCGTTTAGTTCTTTTTCTACACTCTCTAAATTATTAGAGAGTGTATTTAGAGAAGAGTCCAAATTTGCATCGATATTTTCTTCGGCGGATTCTATAGGAGCTTCTTGTTTTTCGGTGGGCTTTTCGTGAATCTCATTATTATTCTTATTTTCTTCTAAAGTCATATAATTATTGATTAGAGTTGGTAATAGATTGTTTCAACTGCTCAATCTTTACTTCTTTTATTAACAGACGTAGAGATGACATTGAATTATTTAATGCTTCAACCAGAGCAAGTTCCTCCTCTGGCATTGCAGAACCATTTTGCACCTTTTCCACTAATTCTAAAAATTTATCATTCATACTCTTCATTATACCCTTTATTCAATTTGCGTCAAATATGAACTGTGGATAAAGGAAAATGCAACTTATTACTATTAGTATAATCCAAAAGGTTGGTAAAAGTCTGCTAAATAATTAAAGCATAAATCGCCAATATGGCAGATTATACCGTCTTGGTATTCCTTTCCATTCCAAATACACTGGTTTAGAAATATTCCTTAACAATCTAAATCAGTTACCATGAATGAATTAAGTCACATCGCCGAAATGAATCTTCTTTGGCGTGTCGCCGAAGTGAAAGTGAAGTATGAAGGCAAGGTTAATTTTAACGAACGTCCATTCATTAAAGGTTCAAAATCTGCTGAACACGTACTACGAGCAAATTGGAGTGACAACATGGAATTACGAGAGGAATTCAATGTTTTGCTTCTCAATAGAGCTAACCGTGTCAAAGGAATACTCCGGTTAAGTATGGGAGGTATTGCCGGAACAGTTGCCGATTCCCGTATTCTATTTGCTGCCGCTTTGAAAGGCTTAGCCACGGGAATAGTGTTAGCTCACAATCATCCTTCGGGTTGTTTTAAGCCAAGCAATCAGGATATTGAGCTGACCAAAAAAATTAAAGCAGCTGGACAAGTGCTTGATATAACTCTGTTGGATCACATCATCCTTGTACCTAATTCCGGTTATTATTCCTTTGCAGACGAAGGAATGCTCTAAGTAAATCATTTTTTCACTTTTAAATTTATTACAATGAAAACGACAACTGAACCTAAGGTTCAACAAACTTTTATTGCTTCACTTTATGATGAAGTGTCAAATAGAATAATCGCAATGATTGAAAAAGGCGTAGCCCCGTGGAGAAAAACATGGAGTACATTTGGATTAGCTCGTAATTATGTTTCCGGTAGATTATATACTGGCATTAATTACATTCTAATGAACAATACCGGACATCTTATTCCGTACTTTGCGACATTCAACCAAATCAAAGAATTGGGTGGAAGTATAAAGAAAGGTGCAAAAGCCAATATGGTCATATACTTCAAAGTGTATTACAAGGATAGTGATGACAAAACCCTTGCTCCGGAGGAAGCCAAGGCCAGATACCAGAAAGGAGAAGACATCAGGGTCATGAAGTTCATCCGCTATTACAATGTCTTTAATGTTGAAGAGTTCGAAGGTATTGAGATAGACCATGGCCGGTTTCCGGAGGTAAAACTCTCGGATAATGAGAAAATCACCCGATGTGAGGATATCATCATGAATTTGCCTAACCCACCGGATTTGAGGCAAATTGACGCAAATAGAGCCTTTTACTCGCCATCACAAGACTTCATAAATCTCCCATCCATAGGTCAGTTTGAGACTTCGGAACATTATTATGCTACCTACTTTCACGAGCTTATCCATGCCACCGGACATTCATCCAGACTGGCAAGGGCTGAGGTTATGGACTATTCCGGATTTGGAACTAAACCATATAGTAAGGAAGAGCTGGTGGCTGAAATGGGTGCTTCATTTCTTTCTTGTCATTGCCAAATAACCTATGATTCTTTACTTGAGAATAATGCTTCCTATCTGGCAGGCTGGCTTAATGTCTTGAAAGAAGATTCCAGATTTATTTTCAAAGTTTCTGCTGATGCACAAAAAGGTGTGGATTACATTCTGAATCTGTGAATTTCTGAATAAGATTCTTCAGATAAGCCTGTAAGTAAATTACACTTGCAGGCTTTTTTTAGCTTATAATTCATTACGAACATATTTTTATTTTATTAATTTATAAAAATTACTAATATACTTGGCAATAATTATCAATCGATTATGAGAGTTTTTTAAATACAAGTGTATGTCTTTCAATATATTATAAAAAAATAATTTGTATAAATGGATTGCTTTGTTATACATTTGTGCCAACGAACCCAATTACAGTAAACTCTTGTTCAAGAGTTTTTTTAAAACGAATTTAGCACACTATTAAGCCATTGGTGTTTTATAAACACTGATAACTTGATGTATTGTAAATCAAATTGTATAATGTTATGTGCATTATGCAAGTGATTATATTGACTAAATTAAAATTGATTAAAATGAAATAAAAGAAAAAAGCTGGCTCTTTGTCGGAACCAGCCATTGAATTTACTTTGAACCCGGTTCTCATTTCTTGGTCGAAATTACCGGAATCAAATAAACAATGCAAAGATAGATTATTCGGTCAAATTTTCCAACACCGAATTATAAACCTTAAGTCGTTCCGACAAAGGAGTCCAGCATATTTGAAAACAATTCAGTATGCGTATGACTCATTCATTAACTCCTGTTCATTCTCCATTTCTTCTGCTACTCATCAAGCATGAAAAGCTTCTTGATGAATAAATAATAATATTTATTGCCAATACTTCTATTTTTTGAAAGGATTTAAATTTTGAAAACTACACCATTTAATTTTTTTGTTCACAATTAATAATTAGAAATGAAACATAATAATGAATTTTATTTCGGTATTCGAGTTGACTCACTCGAGCAGGATATTAAATCAAGCCTCGTAGAACTTAAAGACAAGGCTATTCAAAACACTGATCTCATTGTTCATCAAGGACTGAAGGATACTCTTGTAATTCAGCACGAAGTCGCTACGGGTATAGAGGTTATTAAAAACAAGGTTAGTAAGACACTCGATACAGAGATTGAGAAACTTAACCAAGAAATTCTTCAGGGTGATTTAGATGAATTAAAAGTTCGGACAATGCATGAGGTAGATATTAAGGATCAGAAGATCAAAAACCTTGATGTAGATATTAGGAGAATTAAAATTACTTACGATTGGTCTTCTTACTACAAAGTATTGATTGGAATTGTCGCCTTAAGCTCTATTGATGCGTTAATGAATTACTCCAGTTATCAGGTTATTGCGAAGTATTTGTTTCTTGCAATTCTTCTTGCGATCGCCACGGCAGTTGGCCTCTCCTTTGCATCGCATACAATTGGTAAACGGATGCAAAAAGCTTTAACCACAAAGGCAAAGTGGATCTGGTTTTTATCTTGTCTTTTCGGAGGTGGAGTTGTTTTCTTTGGTTTAGGCTTATTGAGACAGACATATCTCAGGGATACCGGTCTTCTCGCCAATTCACCAATCATTTGGATGCTTTTAAATAACTTCTTCTTTGCAGTTGCTATACTCCTTGCCTATACTAAGCTTCCAACGGAAGCCCAGGAAAAGGAAAAGCAGTTGAAAGATCAGAAGCTTTTAGAGATTGAAAAGTTAAAGAAAGAAAAAGGTGAATTGCTTGGTCAACTAGAAAGAGAGGTAAAGAGGATTAATGAATGTAAACAAAAACTAGAGAGTTTTAAAATTTACATGAATAACCTATTTATCCAACTGGATAGTGAAAGAGACCATATTATTTCGAATTGTAATCGTGAATTTACAATTAAAAGTGGTTCACGTATTCCACCGTTATCACCACCTCAATTATTAATCCAAAACAATCAAATGTCATGAAAGCAATTTACACCTTTTGCACACTGCTGATTTTGTCAGCAGTGTGCTTTTCATCTTGTGATGATAAACTGAAAACCCACAGCTTTACTACAATTTTGGATTTGACTGAAATCCATTTTAATGGAATTTCAATTTCTGAAATCAGAAAGGTATCAGCTCTGAATAAAAATCCAATGAATGGTGAGTGGATGAGATTAGTACCGATAACTGAACTAGGATTTAATAAATCTTATGAAGTTGGAATTCAAAAGGACTCGAACCTTTTGATGGGTAATGATTATGAAAGAACCGATCTGGTAAACGGGTATTTTTCCAAGATTGATACTTGTTTGAAATTAATGATTAGAGAAAAACATGAACGAACAGCATCTGTAATCTTTAAAGTAATTACTGAGGAGCTTAATAGATTGAGTGAATCAACGGCTGATTCAAAAACTGCATTAATCAATACTGACTTTATGGAAAAATCTTTTATAAATTTCTACGACACAGCAACGATAAATGCAATCAGAAAGCATCCGGATACTATAATGCAAAAATTGTTAAAAAGGTATCCCCTTAAACTACTAAATGGTGTAGAGATTTACTTCGCCTATTTGCCCAAGAATATTGAAGATAGTGATAGGTATGAAGTTTTATCTCAGTTTTATAAAAGGATGTTTGAATCATTTGGGGCTAAAGTTCATATCGTAGGAACACTTTAATCACCAAAACGAATGATATGTCCCAGACAAATAGAAACATCTTTTTTGAAATATTAAAGTCATTAATTGTCTCTACATTAAAATTATTGACCCTGCTATTTGCTTACTCTTGTAAGTTGTCCGGAACGATACTTTTAAAAACTGGTGAATTTTTAGAAAAACTATTGGCGAAATGATAAAAGTAATCAGTTTTATATTGGAATTGTTATTTGAAATTGCTTCAGCTGTTTTTACTGGATTTATTGAGTTTATTGAATCACTCATTGGTCAGGAACGAAAAACGGAATATGATGCGGATTTCGTTCCAGCCAGTGAGATTTTAAGTAAGTTTGATAAAGGATTTTGTCTTACCGGAAGCCATTGCCTCTCAATTACGGAAAGTTATAAGAACGGGGTCGCTTTCGGTGGTTCCGGTTCTGGAAAGACTTCCACTATACTCATTAATAGCGCATTATTAATGGCGAAGGGAAACTCAAGTCTAATTTTTAATGACCCAAGCCATGAAATCCGTTTATTAGTCAGCGGAGCACTAATTGAAATCGGATATGAAATCAGAGTAGTAAATTACAGCAGTTTAAATTCTGAATGTTTCAATCCATTAAAAAGATGCAAGACCATATCAGATATTCAGAAGCTTGCGTCATTGCTTGTGCGAAACTCATTAGGTGATTCCAAAGATCCGTTTTGGAATAAAAGCGCAGAAGCAATCATTTCTCTTTTCATTAGATACCTAATTTTTTATTCGGAACCAGAATATCGCACGCTTTATAATGTGCTCCACTTAGTCAATGTATTTGCTGGTAGTCCGGAAAAAATAGACAAGCTAATTGTAAAGGCAAAGGATGAAAAAATGCTTTCAGAATATAAGGCATTTGTTTCGTACGGCGATAAAACCTTGTCTTCTATACTCGCTACAGTAAAAGCCTCACTTATTCTGTTTACCGATGACGTAATAGCATCAATTACTTCGATTGATACAATTGATTTTGCAGAGTTTAGAGCGAAGAAGGTAGCCTTATTTATTAATAATTCAGTGCCAGACATGCACTACTACGGAGCATTAACTTCTCTTTTCTTTCAACAATTTTTAAATGAATTATTGGTGCGTATTCCGGATAAGAATGAAAACAACATCTTTTTTCTTCTTGATGAGGCTTCATCAATGTATTTGCCAGGACTTTCAACAACAATTTCGAATATACGCAAATACAATAGTGGAATACTTTTAATCTACCAAGATTATCATCAGCTTGAACACATTTATGGAACTTACGAAGCCAAGAATATTACAGCTAATTGCTACGCCAAAGTTTATCTCCCTGGTCAACCAATCGGAACTTGCAAGGAGCTTGAAACAATTTTAGGGCGATTTGAATATTTAGATGAAGATGAAGTAAGGCACACAAGACAACTCATGACAGCCGATGAAATAAGGATGACGGACAAAGCAATAATATTGATTGGAAACAAACCGCCAATTCATGCACAACTAAAACCATATTATGATGACTGGAGGCTAAATTCAAAAACGAAAAGACCACCTTATGAGCCATCCAATAGACTTCCTTTTGATGTGCCACCTTTAATTCAATTGGATGAAGAGAAGAAGGCTTAATACCAAAAGCAATTTATATTCCTACTTGCAATCCAGTGGTGTTCTTGAAAACGGAACGAATGACGATATTCAAAAAATCAGAAGAGAGTATTGGAGAGAATACAAAAAGATTTGGAGAAAAAATAAGCGGAAAGCTAATAAGGAAATTGTTATTTCATTCACAGCAGATGAACTTAATGAAATTCAAATACAATCCGGACGGCACAAGTTAAATCGAACCAAATTTATTAAGCGAGCTTGCTTCGCTTACATTAATAAATCCTTCATGGTACCTGATTTGAAAGAAGTCAAAAAAATATCTCAGTTTCTTGCAATGTCATATAACTCCATTCAGGAAATGACAGCAGAAAATACAATTGACTTTAAATCCGGCAAATCAATTTTAGAAGCCATTTACAAATTGGAACGAGAAATACTTCCGGTATTGAATAATCCAAAGTCTATAGAAGTATTAATCAAAGAGCATATTTTGAAAAATACAAAGAATAAAAACTCATTGATTGAATTCATCAATTCAATATGATTCTAAAGAACCTCACAAGAAGATCAAATACCAGCCAATTGGTAAATTATCTTTTCAAACAGGAAAAAGATAACAAGCCCAAACCCATTCTAAAACATAATTTAAGAAGTCGGACAACCAAAGGTTGGACAAAGGAGTTAGATAAAAATTTTGAAACGAGATTGAATAAACGAAAGGACAACATCCGGCTTCATCATACAATCCTTTCTTTTTCAAACAAGGACAAAAAACAAATCAATCCAGAATTGTTAAAGGACATAACTAAGAAGTACATCGAACTTCGAGGCAAAGACAACATCTATCTGGCTTCATCTCATCATGACAAAGAGCATATCCATCTTCATATAGTTATGTCCTCTACCAAATTGATTACTGGCGAATCAAACAGGATTTCAAGACAGGAATTTAAAGACCTGAAGCTCGCTTTAGACGAGTATCAAAAAGAAAAGTATCCTGCACTTGTAAATAGTCTGCCTTCTCATGGGAAATCGCAAAAACTCCAGCTTTCCGACCCTGAGCTGAAGCTTCAGGATCGGGAAGGAGAATTATCCCAAAAGCAAGAGCTTTTGGAAACCGTTCAGACGGTTTTTGATCGGTCAAAATCGATTGATAATTTTCTTTCTGAGCTCAAATCCGAGGGGTATAATTCGTATAGTAGGGGTGGCAAAGTGTATGGTGTAGAAGATGAATCTGGGCGACATTATCGGTTTAATACCCTCGGTTTTGACCTCAAGAAGCTGGAGGAATTAGACCGACAAGCTCAAGAAGAAGCAAGGCAACTTCAAGAGCTTGCCAGTCTCAGGGATGCAAAAAGTCCGGAACAGGAGCAGGATCATGATGGATTTGAACGTGAGATGGGAGAGGATAATGATGACCTGACTGAAGACCCAGATTCCAAAGATTCAGAAGAAGAATCCGGAATTCAAGACGAGGATGATTTAGAATCAGAAGATACCGAAGATGACTAGGCTGGATGCTATTTTAGGAAAGTTGCAAGATTGCATTTCGCCATGGCGATATGAATATCTGCCTTATGGCGAAATGCAATCTTGGCGGGAGACCCGCACCCCTGTTTAAATATATAATATATTGAACTTCAAGACGTTGTTTTAGGATAAAAACAATTGAAAAATCAATTAGTTATTCATGTGTATTTTTGTGCTAAAATCCGAATCATGCCTCAGTCTTTAGAAGATCAAAAACAAGAACTAATAGATAATGCCCTTCTTAATTTTGGTTTAGAATATTTTGAAAAATTGGAAAAGTATAGTCAGGATTTGATTATTCTAAGCAATGATAATCAATATGAATATACAATTTCAATAAATAATCAAGGAGCATTTTATGCCAGCTAGAAATGATATAGCTAACGAAATATTGAATGCCAAGAATGCGGCCCAAGATAATGTAAGGAGAAAGTATATTGCCGAGTTAGCAAACTATACCACTAGAGATACAATTATTTACATTACTGCTTATACTACGAGCAAAATGTCAATAATTCCTCCTGCTTTAGTATCTATTGTAAATGATGACATACATGGATTTATGTCCGCATTACATGGGCTAAATAATGACAAATTAGATCTAATTATCCACAGTCCGGGTGGCTCTGCAGAAGCCGCGGAACAAATTGTAAATTACTTAAGAGCAAAATATTCACATATTAGGGCTATTGTACCACAAAGTGCAATGTCGGCTGCAACAATGATTGCCTGCGCCTGTGATGAAATAATTTTAGGTAAACATTCTGCCATTGGCCCTATTGATCCACAGATTACTTTTCCAACCCCAACTGGACTCTTTACCGCTCCAGCTCATTCACTTCTTGCAGAATTTGAACAAGCAAAATCAGAAGTTGCGACAAATCCCAATCTGGCTCCAATCTGGGTAAACAAATTGAAAAACTTACCTCACGGAATACTTGATATTTGCAAAAACACCACTGAGTTATCAATAATTGTTGTTGAAAAATGGCTCAAGAGTTTTATGTTCAAACAAGATGCCGATAAAGATGCTAAGTCGAATGAAATTGCAAATTGGTTAGGCACTGCAAGTAATCATAAAACACATGGAAGACCAATTCCAATTACTGAGGCCAGGAGTAAAGGTTTAAAAGTTATTGAACTAGAATCCGACCCTACTTTACAAGAAAAAGTACTTTCCGTTTTTCATTCAACCATTCTTTCAATAGAAGTCACCAACTGCATAAAAATTATTGAAAATCAAAATGGCAAAGGAACGTTTAGTCAATTCAACAGAACCTAATTTGAAATGGCATATCAGTTCTAAACCAGAATAAGTAAATAATCCAAATTCTTACAAATTCAAAAGCTAAGAACTAAATCAAGTGCTTCATCAGTACTCTTGTTTATAAAATTAGCTTGATATCCAATTGTTGTAAGAACAGAAGTATGCCTGTAAAGCTTTTGAAGCATCTGAATTGGAATCCGATCTCCAGAAAGATTTCCAAAGGTATGCCTCGCAATGTGCATAGTGAGTTTTTTATTAATTTCTAAAATTCCTGACAATTTTTGCAATGATTCATCAATGGTTTTTGTTGCGTTAGAAATTTTCTTTTGGACATCAAACAAATCTGAATGATTCAAAACGGAATCAAGATTAGAAAATATTAAATCCTTGATTTCCTTCGATTTGTATTCTGCTAATATTTTAGCGGCTTTATCCGGAATTTTCAGAGAACCGGCTTTTTCATTTTTGCCCATTTTATAAATAAGTCTGTCTTTATTAATATCAGACCATTTCAATCTGAGTAAATCAGATATACGCATTCCGGCAAAATAAAATGAAAGTAGCCATAAATTTCTCGCATGTTCTAATGACGAGCCTTTTGGTAATATCACCTCCTCTAGTTTTTTCACTTCTTCAATAGAAAGGCTAATTTTTATAGAGTCCGGAAATTTTATTTGGATTTTACTTTTACCAAATGGATAGTATTTCTGATCAATAATATTATCATTAATGGCTTGGCTGAATATTGAACGAATTACTACTAAATGATTCACAACAGTGCGTTCGGTTATCTGTCTAGTTCCTTTTAAATATGCCTTAAATCGATTAAGCAATGGAACAGTAATATCCTGAAATGATATGTCATCGACTACAATAAATTCCTTGAATCTTTGAATCCTTGGTTTATCTGCGGAGTATCTATTGTATTTACCACTTCGTTTTAAAGTTTCAAGATAGAGTTCCGCTTGACCAAAGAAAGTTGACTTGCTTTTTGTTTTTAAACTATTCCTGATTGCTTGTGGAGTAAGATTTGGTTTCTGTGTTTCTAGTTCCAGAAATCTACCATTCGCTTCAGTAATTTTTTTAAGAATAAACTTATTTAATTCTTTCTGATTTGGGTGTGATGCTTTAACTCGTTGTTTGGTTGTATCCCATTCATCAGGATGAAGATATTGTCCCAGATGAATCAGAGATTTTTTCCGGTCTTTTATGATTTGAATACAAAGAGGTAGCTTTGACTCCTTATTCGGTTTGTTGACTCTGAGTATTATTTTGATGGAGGCCATAACCTTAGTTTCAATCTTGGGTCGAACAAAGGTCGAACAAATTTTGAAATAATGTGTATTCAGGGTGATTAATATTTTTTGTATTTATCTAAAAATCAATTGTTTGAATACAGATGAATACATATCAAACCAGATTAAAAAGGACTTAAAATCCTGTGGCCAGAAATGGCCGTGCGGGTTCAAGTCCCGCCCCGGGTACAGGTTTCGGAGGATTCATCAAACTCCAATTTATCCTTAGGTAGAACATAGGTAGAGCAAATTGCTCCATTTTTGCCCTTAAAGAAGATTTCGTATTTTTGATTCATGGAAGTCATTTGTCTTGAGGATGAAGCCTTTTATGCTTTAATTGAATCTGTTGTAAAACGGATCAAGGAGAAAGAAGGCATTAAGGAGGATAAATGGATTTCAACAGACGAGGCTATGAATAAGCTCAGGATTAAAAGCAAAACTACCCTTCAAAAACTCCGAGATGAAGGAGCGATCCGGTTTTCGCATCCAGAGAAAAGAATTATTTTATACGATACTGATTCGATCAATGATTATTTAAATAAACATTCAAGTGATAATATATGATTGAGCTTAATGAAAAACAATTTATTTCTGGCTTCAATAGTGGATATTTATTGGAAGCAAATGAATCAGCGTTGTTAAATAAATTGTTATTAGAAATTCATCCGATTAACTCCTTCATGTTGGGTCTTAAACTTGGTCAGATGGAGTACCGACTGACACGATCGACATTAGATATATCAAAAATTAGAAGTAAAAAAAGTAATGAAAGAGAAAAATAAACTCCAGAATTTAAAAGAATATCTTTATATTTGAACAAATAAAATACCCCCATAAAGTATGGGGGGTAAAGTTAAACAATGTACTTAGTAAGGGACTTTAATACTTTTTTTGCAATCTGAAATTTATCCTCCTGAGTTCTTTCAATCAGATTAGGTTGATATTCTACAGAACTTTGATAGTTGTCTGGACTTCCGCCATCAACTAATGCGTAGAAAATAGAAAGATTTAACTTTTTGCCTTTTCGGTTCAAGTAAGTTTCTAATTCAGCTCTTGTAAAAGATCTCCAGTAATTCTGATCTAATTCAATGCAAAAATCAATTAGATCCGTTAAGAATAATTCAACTTGATAGTTCTTGAAATTAGAGTCCCAAAATGGTTTGTGGTTTTGAAAATGAACTGGTAACGTTTCCATTATATTTTTGATTTAAATTCATTTTATAACATGCTTTAGATGATGTCAATGGTGATGCTTAATTTAATAATTCTTACTATAGATCTATTAACTTTATGCTGAATTCAAGTTATTAATGCAAGAGTATTTTTAAAAAAGACCTCATTCGGTGTTTTATAGTTAAACATTTTCAAGGGTCTGTTATTGAGTAAATGTTCAACTTCTTTGATTCTGCTTTCAGATATTTTTTCAAAGTTAGTTCTTTTTGGAAAAAAACGTCTTAATTGTCCAATTCGATTTTCTACACTTCCTTTTTCTTGTGAGCTATATGGATTTGCAAAATATACAATTACATTGAGAAGATGATGTTTTGCAAAGGCCAGATCATTACCTGTGGTGATACTTCTTATTGGTTTCTCAGCCCTATTAAGTATTGATGTGATTTTTGAATTTATGTAATTTGATTTTTTATTTTCAATTTTTTTGAGCCAGATTTTACGAGATTTCCGATCCTGAATTATTAATACTCCAGGTTTGCGGTTTTTTCCTAAAACAATATCCATTTCCGTATGACCAATTCGCTTCCTTTGATTAATGTGCTCCGGTCTTTGGGCAATTGAAATTCTATTAAAAATATGTCCTCGGTTTTCATATTGATTTGATCGCTTTCGCCTACTACCGTAGTGTTTAAGGAATTTATGTAAGCTTTTATAAGACCTGTTAGAACGTTTATTTCCATGCTTGCAGTCCCAAATAAATTTATATATAGTCTCATGGCTGAACATATTCGCTTTCTCTAATTTAGCCCTCCCACTAATTAACTCCGGCGAGAGTCTTTGCTCCTTTATAAGTTCGCTGATTTGAGATTTCATTTCAGGAGTAAGCTTAATAGCTTTTCTCTTATGCTTATGCCTGTGCTCGGTTTTAGCCTGTGCTCTGGAGGCAAAA
>WBZV01000372.1_pt1 | contig 27873 bp, 24 predicted proteins | sample 5204221 | NCBI WGS metagenome assembly WBZV01 (sample SAMN12344360, study PRJNA552823) | activated sludge metagenome | biome: Activated sludge suspended growth; feature: Nitrification reactor; material: Wastewater; isolation source: activated sludge from nitrification reactor of wastewater...
AGAGGTATGCGCATGTGCCGCAAGATACCCCGGCCCGCAGGTCGGTTACCTGCTGGCATCGACCCAACCACCCGGTCGTGGGATGTCAGCGCCGGCCCAGGCCGAGGACGCCGGGGTTGAGGATCCCGGCCGGATCGACCGCGGACTTGGCGCCGACCAGCGCCTGTGCGAAGACCTCGGGTAGTTGTTCGGTGTACCAGTGGACGTGGTCACGACCCACAGCGTGGTGATGGGTGATGGTCCCTCCCGACGCGATGAGCGCCTCGCTGACGCGGCGTTTGATCGCATCCCAGATCGCGATCTCCTCGCCGGGCGGGACGGGCGCCAGGACCGTGAAGTAGGGCGCAGCGCCGTCGGAGTACACGTGGGTGAGGCGGCAGGTGATGCGGCCTGGGTGCCCACACAGTTCGGCCACGGCATCCATGGCCTCGTGCCGGACCGTGTCGATCAGCGACTCGAGGCGGTCCCAGGTCACGGCCGTCTCGAAGGTTTCGGCGAGGATCCCGAGGCTGACCAGTGTGTCCCGCAGGTACGGAGCCTGCAGGAACGCGTCCCGCCACTGCTGCTCCCCGCTGCCCGCGGCCTGCACGACGCCACCGGCGGCGGTGCACACAGCCAGGGCCGCTTCCAACTGCCCCGACATGTCCACGCCACCTTCGAAACCGAGGACGAGCATCGGCCTATCGTCCGGGCCCGGCGCCTCATCGCCGTCGATGAGCCGGCAGTTGGACGGCATGAGGCCCGCCTGAAGCACAGTCCGGATCGCATCACACCCGCGTGCGAAGTCGGGGAACCGCACCGTGACCGAGTGTTTGAACTGTGGGCGCGGCACCACACGCATCCAGGCCTCGGTGATGACGCCGAGGCTGCCTTCACTTCCCAGTAGCAGGCGGTCTGGGCTCGGGCCCGCTCCGCTGGCAGGAAGGCGTCGCGACTCCCACACCCCGACCGGTGTCACCGCCCGGATCGACTCCACGACGTCGTCGATGTGCGTGGGACCCGAGGCGTAGTGCCCGCCTGCCCGGGTGGCCACCCAGCCCCCCAGGGTGGAGAACTCGAAGGATTGCGGGAAGAAGCGCGTCGTGAGGCCGTGCGTGCGCAGTTGCTCCTCGATGCGCGGACCCGCAGCACCGGCCTGTATACGCGCCGCTCGGCTCGCGGGATCGACCTCCAGGACATGGTCCATCCGGCGCAGGTCCAGGGAGAGCACAGCCTCGAAGCGGTCAAGGTCACGACCTTCGACACCCCCCACGACGCTGGTGCCGCCTCCATAAGGGATGACCGCGACGTTGCGGTGCCAACACCACTCGAGGATCCGTTCCACATCGGCTTCGCGGTGGGGGAACGCGACGATATCCGGAGCACTGGCGAAATCGCCGCGGAAACCTCGGATGATGTCCCGGTAGGCCTTCCCCAGAGCGTGCGTGGCGCGGGCATGGTCGGATACGTCTGCCAACTCGCCGAGTTGGCCCGCACCGAGTCGCGGCGTCGGCAGGCTGGCGGCCTCAAGCGGGACTGCGGGTTCGGGCTCGACGCGGCCGAAGCCGAGGTACTCCACGATGCCGGGGGCCGCCTGCCGGATCTGGTCGGTGGACAGGGAACGATCGACATCGCCCCAGCCCCAGTGCTTGCGCATCGCTCCAGTCTACCCTACGGAAGGGGTCCCGGATCCCTGGTTCAGACCCGGGATCCGGCGTGCGCCGCCTTCACGTCGCGGCCCAGGATCCGACGTAGTCTGGCGCCATGACGTTCATGACCGCCGAACGAGCAGCGCTGGCCGAGACCGTCCGGGACTTCACCGCCGACCAGATAGCGCCCAGCCTCGACCTGTGGGAGCGGGAGGGGGAACTCCCCCGCGACCTGCACAAGCAGGCGGCGGCCCTCGGGCTGCTCGGGGTGGGATATCCCGAAGAAGTGGGCGGGTCCGGCGGCGACCTCGGCGATGTCATCGTGGTGACCGAATCGGTACTGGCTGCGGGCGGTTCGGGCGGCGTGATCGCCGGCCTGTTCACGCACGGCATCGCCATCCCGCACATCATCGATTCCGGCAACGAGGACCTCATCGACGCCTGGGTGCGCCCGGTCCTGGCCGGCGAGAAGATCGCCTGCCTCGGCGTCACCGAACCCGGTGGCGGATCCGATGTGGCGAATCTTCGCACGCGTGCCGATGAATCCGGTGACTCCTGGGTGCTCAACGGCGCGAAGACCTTCATCACCTCGGGTGCACGCGCTGATGTCGCGGTGGTCGCCGCGCGCCTGCGGGGCGCGCCCGGTGCGGCAGGGATCGGCCTGTTCGCAGTCCCCACCGACCAGCCGGGATTCCAGGTCACCAGTCGCTTGGAGAAGATGGGCTGGCACTGTTCGGACACCGCTGAGATCGGGCTCGTCGATGCCCGCGCGGAACTGATCACCGATGAGGGCTTCGCATCGCTGGCCCGCCACTTCGCGACCGAGCGCCTGAGCCTTGGTGTGAGCGGCTACGCCACGGCGGCCAGATGTGTGGACCTGACCAGGGAGTGGATCCGGGCGCGCGAGACCTTCGGCCGGCCGTTGAGCGCCCGGCAGGTGGTCCGGCACACCTTCGTGGAGATGAACCGTCGCACAGATGTCGCGCGCTCATACGTCCACCGGCTCGCCGAAGGTGGGGAGGTCTCTGTCCTCGACGCCATCTACGCCAAGCAGACCGGCGTGAACTGCGCGGCCTTCGTCACCGACCGTGCAGTGCAGTTGTTCGGAGGGATGGGCTACGCGCGTGGTGAGGTGGAGCGGCACTACCGCGACGCCCGGATCCTCGGTATCGGCGGCGGTGCGGACGAGGTCATGGCGGACCTGGCCGCCAGATTGCTGGGGTTGTAGCCGGGGTGGCTTACGACCCCGTTTGCGACGTTGTTGACAGTCAGCACGATCCGTTGCGACGTTGTTGACGCGTCAGGGGCCGATTCCGGTCAACAACGTCGCAAACCAACTGCAGCCCGGTCAACAACGTCGCAAACGAGCCGCCGTGGGTCCACATTCCGGGCGGCGCGGGAGATCGTCAGCCGGTGCGGTCGACCACGTAGTCACAGACCGCTGCCAACGCGTCACGCGCAGCACCGGCAGGCAGTGGTTCGAGGCACTCGCGAGCGTCGTCGGCCCACTGCCGTGCCACCTGGCGGGCACGGGCGACAGCGTCGTGCCCACGCAGCAGCGTGAGCGCCTCCCCCACTTCCGCCTCGTCGAGCGGGCGGGTGAGCAGATCGGCCAACCGCGCATCCTCAGCAGCGGCGTCGCGCAGCACGATCAGGCCGGCGAGCGTGGGCACACCCTCCTTGAGGTCGGTGCCGGGCGTCTTCCCTGAGTCCACCGAGTCGCTGGTCAAGTCGACGAGGTCGTCGGCGAGTTGGAACGCCACACCGATGCGCTCCCCGTAGCGGGTGACCGTGTCGATGGTCGGCTCGTCGCAGCCGGCGAACATGGCCCCGAACTGCGCGGAGGTGGCGATCAGCGAACCCGTCTTGTCACTGAGCACCTGCAGGTGGTGCTCAACGGGGTCCTCACCGTCCGCCGGCCCTACGGTCTCGCGGATCTGTCCGGTCACCAGGCGCTCGAACGTACGGGCCTGGATCCGCACTGCTTCGGGTCCGAGATCGGCAAGGATGTCGGAGGCGCGGGAGAACAGGAAATCCCCGGTCAGGATGGCCACGGAGTTGTCCCACCGGCTGTTCGCCGAAGGGCGTCCCCGACGCATCGGCGCCTCGTCCATCACGTCGTCGTGGTACAGCGTGGCGAGGTGGGTCAACTCCACCACCGTGGCCGCGTCGTAGACCTCGTCGTTGTCCGCATCACCGAAGTCGGCGCACAACAGCGTCATGAGCGGCCGGAAGCGCTTCCCGCCCGCCTCGACGAGGTGGACCGATGTCTCCGTGACGAACGGGTAGCTGCTCTTGACCGCCTCATTGAGTCGGGTCTCCACGCGTTGCAGGCGGCCGCGCAATCCGTCGCGCAGGACCGGATCGGTGAGGAATGCCAAACTCGTCGGCACCGATCACCCCTATCTGATGAACGTGGAGGCCTTGTCTGCCAAGTCCAACACGGATTGCGGAAGCACGCCAAGAATCACGGTAACCGCAACCGCCACGCCGATCGCCACCGCGGTCAGACTACTGGGCACGACGACCGACGGAGCGTCCTCGGCGCGGTCGGTGAAGAACATCAGCACGATGACCCTCACATAGAAGAACGCGGCGATCGCGGAGGCGAACACACCGACGATCACGACCGGGGTCGCGCCGCCCTGGATACCCGCCTCGAACACCGCGAACTTGCTCGTGAAGCCCGAGGTCAGCGGGATCCCGGCGAAGGCCAGCAACATGATCGCCATCGCCCCTGCCACCAGCGGTGAGGTCTTGCCCAGGCCCGCCCACTGCGACAGCTTCGTCGCCTCACCAGCCGGGTCGCGCACCAGGCTCACGATCGCGAAGGCGCCGAGCGTGGAGAAGCCGTACGCCAGCAGGTAGAACATCGTCCCGGACAGGCCCGCGGCGTTGGTGGCGATGACGCCGATCAGCATGAAGCCGGCGTTCGCGATCGCCGAGTAGGCGAGCATGCGCTTGATGTCGGTCTGGGTCAGCGCCACGATCGCTCCGATGAGCATGGTCGCGATGGCCACCGCCCACATGACCGGCCGCCAGTCCCACCGCAGACCGCCGAGTGCCACGTAGCACAGACGCAGCAGTCCGCCGACCGCGGCGATCTTCACGCCCGCCGCCATGAACGCGGTCGCCGGTGTCGGCGCTCCTTGGTAGACGTCCGGGGTCCACTGGTGGAACGGCACCGCACCGATCTTGAACAGCAGGCCGACGAACAGCAGACAGGCGCCGGCGATCAGCAGGCCGTTCCCACCCGGGTTGGCCGCCATGCTCTCCACGATCCCGTTGAACGAGATCGTGCCCGAGAATCCGTACAGCATCGCTGCACCGAACACGAAGAAGCCCGACGAGTACGCACCGAGCAGGAAGTACTTCATGGCCGCTTCCTGGCTCAGCAGGCGCCGGCGACGGGCCATGCCCGCCAACAGGTACAGCGGCAGCGACATGACCTCGAGGGCCACGAACATGGTCAGCAGGTCGTTCGCCGTGGCGAACATCATCATGCCGCCGGTGCTGAACAGGAACAGCGGCCAGACCTCGGTCTGAAGCCATCCGCGTTCGGTGAACACCCGCTCGTCCTCGCTGCCCGGCAGGGCCGCGGCGGACGGTGCGAACGCGTCGCCGGCCGGATCGATCATCCGTTCGGCGATCAGCAACGCCGACACCATGGCGATCAGCAGGATCGAGCCCATCATGAACAGGCCAGGGCCATCCACTGCGATGGTCCCCTCAGCAGCAAGTTCGTTGGTGCCGGCCAACCGGACCACCACCACGAAGGCAGCCAGGAGCACCACCGCGACCAGCCACAACTGGACCATCCGGCGGTGCGGGCGGGACACGAACGCCTCGACGAGCACGCTCAGCACGCCGCCCCCCAGGACGATCAGCAGTGGCGCCACCAGGGCGTACTTGATGTCAGGAGATGTGAAGGTCTCCACCACGCCGTTCACTGTCCCTCCCCTTCCGCGCGGCACCCATCGGCGAAGTCACACTCGCCGGCCGGTCCGACCGTCGGGTCCTGCACACCCACCGCGACCAGGGTCTGGTCGACCGCGGGGTTGATGACGTTGAGGGCCGGGGCCGGGAACACACCGAGGGCGATGATCACGGCGACCAGTGGCGTGACGGCAAGCATCTCGCGGCCGGTCAGGTCCTTCACGTCCTCGCACCCCGGCTTGACCGGCCCGGTCATCGTCCGCTGGTACAGCCACAGCACGTACAGCGCAGCGAAGATGATGCCCGTCGTGGCGATCACGGCCGCCACCGGGTACCTCACGAACGTGCCCAGCAACACGAGGAACTCCGACACGAAGCTGCTCATGCCCGGTAGCGCCAACGAACTCAACCCGGCGATGAGGAAGAAGCCGGCGAGCAGCGGCGCGACTTTGTAGATCCCGCCGTAGTCCTCGATGAGTTTCGACCCTCGTCTGGTCATGAGGAAGCCGGCGACGATGAACAGCGCCGCGGTGGAGAAGCCGTGGTTGACCATGTAGAGCGTCGAACCACTCTGGCCCTGGCTGGTCATGGCGAAGATGCCCAGGACGATGAAGCCGAAGTGGCTCACCGAGGTGTAGGCGATCAGGCGCTTGATATCGGTCTGGCCGATCGCCAGCAATGCGCCGTAGATGATGCTGATGACCGCGAGGACGATGATGATCGGCGTGTAGAACTGCGACGCCTCCGGGAAGATCGGCAGGCAGTACCGCAGCATGCCGAAGGTTCCGACCTTGTCCAGCACTCCGACGAGCAGCACCGCGCTGCCGGGCTGGGCCTCAGTGGCGGCATCCGGCAGCCAGGTGTGGAACGGCCACAGCGGCGCCTTCACGGCGAACGCGAAGAAGAACCCGAGGAACAGCATCCGCTGGGTGCTGGCATCCATCCCCAACTGCGTGAGAGCCAGGAAGTCGAACGTCCCGGCGCCGAACTCGCGCTGGCTCACGACATACAGGCCGATGACGCTGGCCAGCATGAACAGCCCACCGAAGAGGCTCACGATGAGGAACTTCACCGCGGCGTACGAGCGGCGGGCACCGCCGTACCGACCGATCATGAAGTACATCGGGATCAGCATGACCTCGAAGAAGACGTAGAAGAGGAACACGTCGATCGCCGCGAAGACACCGATCATGCAGACCTCGAGGGCCAGCATCAGTGCGAAGTAGCCCTTCGTCGGGGCATCGGAGTAGTCCGCCTCGTTCCATCCCGCGAGGATCACGACCGGCACGAGCACCGCAGCAAGTGCGATGAGGACCAGGGCGATCCCGTCCACCCCGAGGGCGAAGGAGATGCCGAAGGACTCGATCCACGGCGTGGAGGTCACGAACTGGAACGGTTCGGTGCTGTTGGGGTCGAACTGCAGAGCCATCGCGATGACCAGCACCGCCGTGGCGACGCTGAAGCCCAGAGCGACCTGCTTGGCGAGGTCCGGCTTGTCCTTGGGAAGCAGGGCCACCACCACGGCGCCGATCGCCGGCACCAGCATGAGGGTGATCAACCAGTTCATCTAGAGCCTCACCACCAGCATCACGGCGAAGAGCAGGAACGCTCCCGCCAGCATGGACATCGCATAGGACCTTGAGAAGCCGGTCTGCCACTTGCGCAGTTTGCCGGACACCGCCACCGTCGCCGATCCGAGTGCCAGCAGCGTGCCATCGATGCTGCGGTTGTCGAACCAGACCATGGCGCGGGTCAGGTACTGACCGGGGCGCATGAACACGGCCTCGTTGAACGCGTCTCCGTAGAGGTCGTGCCGAGCAGCCACCGTCAACGGCGAGACCGACGTCGGTGCCGTCAGCGGCACGTCGCGGCGGTACTGCTGGTAGGCCAGCAGCGCACCCACGATCACCAGCAGCAGGGTGCCGCCACTGATCACCCAGATGGGCAGCGGGGGCTCCGGGTGCTCGAAGCCGGTCACCGGTTCCAGCCAGTTCTCGATGGCCCCGTTCCAGGCGAGCACGAATCCGCTGACCGCCGAGAGCAGACCGAGGATGATCAGCGGGATCGTCATGACCGGCGGCGACTCGTGTGGATGCACGTCGTCGGTCCAGCGCTTCTTGCCGAGGAAGGTCATGGTGAACAGACGGGTCATGTAGAAGGCCGTGATGCCGGCACCGAGTGCGGCGGCGAGACCGACGAACCAGTTCTGCGCGAACGCCGCCTCGATGATCTTGTCCTTCGAGTAGAAGCCCGAGAACGGAGGCACACCCATGATGGCGAGCCAACCGGCCGCGAACGTGATGAAGGTGATGAACATGACGGTCCGGATCGCACCGAAGCGACGCATGTTCTCCTGGTTGTTGAACGAGTGCATGACCGACCCGGCTCCGAGGAACATGTTCGCCTTGAAGAAGCCGTGGTTCACGAGGTGGAAGATCGCGAACACGTACCCGATCGGTCCGAGACCGGCGCCGAGCATCATGTAGCCGATCTGGGACATGGTCGACCCGGCCAGCACCTTCTTGATCTCGTCCTTGGCGGTACCGATGATCGCACCGAAGATCAGCGTCACCGTTCCGACGATCACCACAAGCAGCTGTGCGGTGGGGGCGGCGTCGAAGATCGGGTTGGAGCGCACGATCAGGTAGACACCGGCGGTCACCATCGTGGCCGCGTGGATCAGCGCCGACACCGGGGTCGGGCCCTCCATCGCGTCCAACAGCCACGACTGCAGCGGAACCTGCGCCGACTTACCACACGCGGCGATCAGCAACAACACGCCGATCCACGTCAGGTCGCCCTGACTGGCCTCACCGACCTCGGAGAAGACGTCCGGGAAGGTCACCGTCCCGAAGGTGACGAACATGAGCATGATCGCCACCGACAGTCCGAAGTCACCGACGCGGTTCACCACGAAGGCCTTCTTCGCGGCCACGGCGGCGCTCGGCTTGTACTGCCAGAAGCCGATGAGCAGGTAGGAGGCCAGACCCACGCCCTCCCAGCCGACGTAGAGCAGCAGGTAGTTGTCGGCCATGACCAGCAGCAGCATCGCGGTCACGAACAGGTTCAGGTAGGCGAAGAACAGCCGCCGCTTCGGGTCATCGTGCATATACCCGATGGAGTAGATGTGGATCAAGGAACCCACACCGGTGATCAGCAGCACGAAGGTCATCGACAACTGGTCGAGCTGGAGACCGACGTTGGCAGTGAAGTCGCCGACGATCACCCAGTCCCACAGATGCTGGATGATGCCACGGTCCTCCGAGGGCCGCTGCAACATCGCCAGCCACATCATCACGGCCAGCACGAAGGAACCGATCGGCAACACGGTCGCGAGGTAGTGCCCCCACTTGTTCGTGCGGTTGCCCAGCGTCAGCAGGATGAACGCGCCGATCGCCGGCAGCGCGATGATCACCCAGATGTAGTTGAAGATCCCCTCCGGCGGGGCATACGTGATGGTCGGCGTCGCGGACGCCAGCAGGTCTGTGTTCATCAGAACCTCAACAGACTGGGTTCGTCCACAGACGCACTGCGGCGCGTGCGGAAGATCATGACGATGATCGCGAGACCGACGACCACTTCAGCGGCGGCCACCACCATCGTGAAGAACGCGAAGACCTGTCCCTCGAGGTTGCCGTGCATCCGCGCGAAGGCCACGAACGCCAGGTTGGAGGCGTTGAGCATCAACTCCACGCACATGAAGACCACGATGGCGTTGCGGCGGAACAACATGCCGAAGGCCCCGAGGCTGAACAGGATCGCCGCTAGGACGATGTAGTGATCAGTCGTCACTTTCCCTCCCCTTCATCGGCCTGACCGTGTTCGATCTCGTCGACGACGACGTTGTGCTGATGCATCACCTCGTCGACCTCCTCGACGTCGACACGGTCGACCTCGGAGTGCTGCACGGCCATGGGCCGGGGCACTGAGATCTCGGCAGCCGAACCGTCCGGAAGCAGTGCCGGGGTGTCGACCGCGTTGTGCCTGGCGTAGGTGCCTGGCGGTGGCAAAGGACTGGGGTGTCCGCCCTTGAAGCGGGCCGTGGACATCTCGCGCTGGGTGGGCTTGGGGTCCACGTGTTCGCGGTGGGTGAGGATCATGGCTCCGAGCGCCGCGGTGATCAGCAGCGCCGACGTCACCTCGAACGCGAAGACGTACTTCGTGAAGATCTGCTCTGCGATCCCCTGCACGTTCCCGCCGTTGACGGTGTTCGCCTCCTCGAGCGAGCCTGCCGGCATCCCCGCGACCGTACTGTTGAGCAGCCCGACCAACAGCACCCCGAAGCCGATACCGAACAGGATGGCGGCCGGGCGTTGGCCCTTCAGCGTCTCCACGAGGGAGTCCGAGGAGTCGACGCCGACGACCATGAGGACGAACAAGAACAGCATCATGATCGCGCCGGTGTACACGATGACCTGCACCATGCCCAGGAACGGGGCCTGCAGGCTTACGTACAGGATGGCCAGGTTGATCATCGTCATGGCCAGGAACAAGGCGCTGTGCACGGCTTTGCGCGAGAAGAGCATCCCGAGCGCGCCGAGCACGGCCAGTACCGCGCAGACCCAGAACACCGCCGCCTCCCCGGTGTTCTGCGCGGCCAGAGTTGCGGTCACGTGGCGCTCCCTTCGACCGCGTCCTTGAGCGGCTCACCGAACCCGGTGACCCGCCCCTCGTAGTAGTCCTTCTCGGTGGCGCCGGCCACCATGTCGTGCGGCGGCGCCTCCATCCCCGGCAGCAACGGGGCAAGAAGGTCCTGCTTCTCGTAGATCAACTTCTGACGGCTGTTGTCGGCCAGTTCGAACTCGTGGATCATCGTCAGCGCCCGGGTCGGGCAGGCCTCGATGCACAGCCCGCAGCCGATGCAGCGCAGGTAGTTGATCTGGTACACCCGGCCGTAGCGCTCCCCGGGTGAGTAGCGGCCCTCGGCACTGTTGTCTGCGCCCTGCACGAAGATCGCGTCCGCCGGGCAGGCCCACGCGCACAGCTCGCAGCCGACGCACTTCTCGAGACCGTCGGGGTGACGGTTGAGCTGGTGCCGGCCGTGGTAGCGGGGCTTGGGAGGGAACTCGTCCTTCTCCTCGGGGTACTGCTCGGTGACGACTTTGCGGAACTGGGTGACGAATGTGGTTGCGAAGCCTTTCACCACCGGAGGGACATCAGGCATTGCGCGGCTCCTGTTCCACGGCGGGGACGGTACTGGGCTCGAGCAGTTCTTGGCCGGGCATCGGCGGCACCGGGTGCCCGCCGGCGAACGGGTCGACCGGTTCGACGAAGGACGCCTCCGCGGCTTCTGCGGCTTCGGCCCGCTTGTCGCGACGGATCTGTGCGACGTAGGAGGCGATGATCAACAAGAAGGCGGCGAACCCGAAAGCGACCAGCACCGCAAGCACATCCGAACCGTCCGGTCCGAGCAGGTAGCGCGTGACGCCCACGACGATGACCCAGGCGATCGAGATCGGGATGAGAACCTTCCAGCCGAACCTCATGAACTGGTCGTAGCGCAGACGGGGCAGGGTGCCGCGCAGCCAGATGAAGACGAAGATGAACACCGCCACCTTCATCAGGAACCACAACATCGGCCACCAGTTCTCATTGGCGCCCGACCAGATGGACAGTGGCCAGGGGGCACGCCAGCCACCCAGGAACAACGTCGTGGCCAGCGCCGAGACCGTCACCATGTTGATGTACTCGGCGAGGAAGAACATGGCGAACTTCAGCGACGAGTACTCGGTGTGGAAGCCGCCCACGAGTTCGCCCTCGGCCTCGGGCAGGTCGAAGGGTGCGCGGTTGGTCTCGCCGACCATCGCCGTGGTGTAGATCATGAACGACGGCAGCAGCAGCAGGATGAACCACAACTTGGTCTGCGCTGTGACGATCTCCGAGGTGGACATGCTGCCCGCGTAGAGGAATACCGCCACGAAGGACAGACCCATGGCGATCTCGTAGGAGATCATCTGCGCAGTCGAACGCAGCCCGCCGAGCAGCGGATATGTCGAACCGGACGCCCATCCGGCGAGCACGATGCCGTAGATACCGATGGAGGCGATCGCCAGGACGTAGAGCACGGAGACGGGGAAGTCGGTCAACTGCAACATCGTGCGCTGCCCGAAGATGGAGACCTCAGGTCCCAGCGGGATGACCGCCCAGGCCAGGAACGCCGGGATGGCGGACAGCAGCGGCGCCAGGATGTAGACGCCGAGTTCGACCTTGCGGGGGATGATCTCCTCTTTGAGCGCGAGCTTCACACCGTCCATGAGGGACTGCAGCAGGCCGAACGGGCCTACCCGGTTGGGGCCCACACGGCTCTGCATACGAGCCACGACCCGGCGCTCGGCCCAGATCGTGATCAGGACGATGACGACCAGCAGGACGAACACACCCAGGACCTTCAGGCAGATCAGCCAGAACGGGTCGCCTCCGAAGCCGTCGACATTCATGACGTCCTCCCGACACTCACTCGCACGGTATCGCCGCTGGTGACGCCGAGGTCGGCGACCAGGTTCGCGCCCGAGTTCCCCGGGGCCCACACGACGCCGGCCGGCATATCCGTGATCAGGGCAGGCAGAGTCACCGATCCGGTGGTTCCGGTCAGCGTCACCGGGTCCCCGTCGGAGATGCCGAGGTCGGCGGCGTTGGCCGGACCGATCCTCACCACCGCAGGACGCGCGGTCGCGGCGAGGTACGGCTCGCCCGCCTGCATGCTGCCGTCGTCGACGAGCTGCCGCCAGGTGGACAGCACCGCCTCCCCCGCTGAAGTCTCCCGGGCACCTGCGCCCGCGACGCTCGGGCGGTCGGGGCGGGTCGCGGGCTGCGCCGTGGACGCCTCCGCCCGCAACGCGATCGGGTCGGCCGGACCGAAGTCCTGCAGCATCTCATCGGCGATGGCGGCCAGCACCCCGGCGTCGCTGAGGATCAGGGATTCACGGAACACCTGCGGGAACGGCCGGCGCCGGCCCTCCCAGTCGATGAACGATCCGGCCTTCTCTGTCACGGCCGCCACCGGGAAGACGATGTCCGCGGCGCGGGTCGCGTCGTTGTGGTGGGTCGCGAGGGCGATGACGGTCGGAACCTGCGCGAAGCCGTCGACCAAGGCCGCCCCGTCCGGGACGTCCCGCGGGTCGAACCCGGCCAGCACCAGGGCCCGGAACGGCGGTTCGGGTTCTTCGTCCTCCACCGGCACGACCTCCGTGGACGCCGACTCCGGCGCCTCGGGGTCCGGCACCGGAACCAGTGCCTCCTCGGGTTCGGCAGCGGTCACCAGTGCCTCGATGACACCGGGGAATCCGACGCCGGCAGCCAGTTCACCCCAGGCCGCTGGTGCCATACCGGGCAGCAGACCTGCCTCCAGCGCACCGCGCTCCCCTGCCCTGCGCGGCACCCAGGCCAAGCGGGCACCGGTGTCGGCAGCGGTCTGGGCGGCCCAGCTGAGCAGCCCGGGAGCGGTGGCGGCCCGCTCTCCGACCATGAGCACTGCGCCTGGTTGACGCAGAGCCTGCATGACATCCTCGGAGCCCGCAAGCGCCTGGATCTCCTGACCGGGCCCCGCCGCCAGCACCGTGGCACCGAGTTTGGACAGGCCAGGGCTCGCCCACGGGGCGACCGCATAGACCTTGGTGGTGCCCTTGGTCACGGCCTTGCGCAGGCGCAGGAACACGATCGGGGATTCGTCCTCCGGCTCGAAAGCCACCAGGACGACCGCCGGGGCGCTCTGCAGGTCCGTGTACGTAGGACCCTCGGAACCGGCCACGACCGAACGCAGGAAGTCTGCCTCCTCGGCGCTGTGGGGTCGCGCCCGGAAGTCCACGTTGTCGGTCTGCAGGATCGTACGGGCGAACTTGGAGTACGCGAAGGCGTCCTCGGAGGTCAAGCGGCCACCGGTGAGCACGGCCGCGCTGCCAACGGCGGCGGTGAGGGCGTCGGCGGCCATCCCGAGGGCTTCCGGCCAGGAGGCGGTGCGCAGGTCCCCGTTGTCGTCGCGGACGAGCGGGTGGGTGATGCGGTCCTCGGTGAGGTACGGGAAGGCGAAACGGCCCTTGTCGCAGTTCCACTCCTCATTGATCTCCGGCTCATCACCGGCAAGTCGCCGCTGCACCTCGCCGCGGCGCACATCGGTGCGCAGCGAGCAACCGCTCGCGCAGTGTTCACACACGGTCGGCACGGACACCAGGTCGAAGGGGCGAGCCCGGAAGCGGTACCGGGCATTGGTCAGGGCACCGACCGGGCAGATCTGCACGGTGTTGCCCGAGAAGTAGGAGTCGAACGGGGTGTCCTCACTGATCCCGACCTGCTGCTGGGCTCCCCGCTCCAGCAGGTCGATGAAGGCATCGCCGGCGATCTCGTCGGCGAACCGGGTGCACCGCGCACAGGACACGCACCGCTCGCGGTCGAGCAGGATCTGCGCGCTCACGTTGATCGGCTTGGGGAACGTGCGCTTCGACCCCTCGAAGCGGCTCTCCGCCCGTCCGGCGCTCATGGCCTGGTTCTGCAGCGGGCACTCCCCGCCCTTGTCGCAGATCGGACAGTCCAGCGGGTGGTTCAGAAGCAGGAACTCCATCACACCCTTCTGTGCGTCGTCGGCGACCTTGGACGTGCGCTGGGTGCGGACCACCATGTTGTCGCCGACCGGAATGGCGCAGGCGGGCTGCGGCTTCGGCTGCCCCTCGATCTCCACCAGGCACATCCGACACGCGGCCACGGGGTCCAGCAGCGGGTGGTCGCAGAAGCGCGGGATCTCGATGCCGAGTTGCTCGGCCGCGCGGATGATCAGCGTGCCTTTCTCCGCGGTCATCGACACCCCGTCGATGCTGAACGCGACGTGACCCTCGGGCACGGTCACCTCGTTGCTGCCGGATTCTGTGACGGTCATGCCTTCACCTCACTGAAGACCGTGCTGGCGGCCGGGTCGAAGGCCACACTGCTCGGGGTGGTCGTTCCCGCCTCGAACTCGTCGGCGAAGTACTTCATCGCCGACGGGAAAGGTGTCGCGGCAGCATCCCCGAGGGCGCAGAAGGAGCGACCGAGGATCTGTCCGCACACGTTGTCCAGCACGACGAGTTGATCGCTGCGACCGCGGCCCTGATCGAACCGGTGCAGCAGATCGTGGATGAACCAGTTGCCCTCGCGACACGGGGTGCACTTGCCGCAGGATTCGTGCTTGTAGAAGTCCAGCCAGCCGGTCACGGCACGGACCACTGAGGTGGTCTCATCGAAGACCATCGGCGTCCCGGTGCCCAGCATCGAGCCGGCCTCGGCCATCGCCTCGTAGGTCAGCGGCAGGTCGAGGTGCTCGGCGGTGAGCATCGGCACCGACGACCCGCCGGGCAGCCAGAACTTCAGTTCATGGCCCTCCCGGACACCGCCGGCGTACTCGAGGAGCTCAGCCATCGGGATCCCCAGCGGAGCCTCGTAGATCCCGGGCCGCTGCACGTGGCCGGAGACCGCGAAGACCTTGAAGCCGGGCGACTTCTCGGTGCCGAACGAGCGGAACCAGTCCACGCCGTTGTTGACGATGTAGGGGACGTTGGCGATCGTCTCGACGTTGTTCACCACAGTGGGACAGGCGTACAGACCCGCCACCGCCGGGAACGGCGGCTTGAGGCGCGGCTGACCGCGGCGGCCCTCCAGCGAGTCCAGCAGCGCCGTCTCCTCGCCGCAGATGTAGGCACCGGCGCCCGAGTGCACCACGAGGTTGAGGTTGAACCCACTGCCCGCGATGTTGTCACCGATGTACCCCGCCGCACGCGCCTCGCGCACCGCCGCGTGCATCCGGCGGATCACGTGGGGCACCTCACCGCGGATGTAGACGAACGCATGGTCGGCCCGGATCGCGTACGAGGCGATGATGATCCCCTCGATCAACGCGTGCGGATTCGCCAGCATGATCGGGATGTCCTTGCACGCACCCGGCTCGGACTCGTCGGCGTTGACCACCAGGTAGTGCGGTTTCCCGTCGTTCTGGGGCACGAAACTCCACTTGAGCCCGGTCGGGAAGCCGGCGCCGCCACGGCCGCGCAGACCGGAATCCTTCACGGTCGCAATGACCGCGTCCGGTCCCATCTCGAAGGCCTTCGCCAACGCGCTGTAGCCGCCGTTGCGCCGGTAGCCCTCGAGCGTGAACGAGTCGGGCTGGTCCCAGTGGGCGGTGATCACGGGGGTGAGCGGCATCAGATGACCTCCGCGTCCGGGGCTTTCATATCGTGCTCCTGGGCGTAGCGCAGTCCGGCGAGCATGAGGTCGTCGGTGGCCGGGACCTCGCCGAGGCCGTCGTCGTCGATGCCCGACAGTGTGCGTTCGGTCGCCTTGAAGTCGCGGATCACCGGACCCCGGGTGGACTTCACCTCGCGGCCCGCCCGCAGATCCTCCACCAGCTGCCGGGCCGATTCGACCGTCATGTTGTCCATGAACTCCCAGTTCGCGGTCATGACCGGTGCGTGGGTGCAGGCAGCCTGGCACTCGATGCGCTCCAGGGAAATCTTGCCGTCCTCGGTGACCTGGTCGTGGCCGACGCCCAAGTCCTCCGACAGTGTCTCCCAGATCGCGTCGCCGCCGAGGATGCCGCAGCCGGGGTTGATGCAGACTCCGACGTGGTACTCGCCCACCGGTTCGTCCTTGAACATCGTGTAGAACGTGGCCACCGCCTTGACCTCGGCGGTGGTGAGTCCCAGCACCTCGGCGCACATGATGATGCCGCCCTCGGTGACGTAACCCTCCTCGGACTGCGCCAGATGCAACATGGGCAGCAGTGCGCTGCGTGCCTGCGGGTAGCGCGCCGCGAGATCCATCATCTCGGCGCGGGTCTGGTCGGTCAGTGCCATCAGCGATCCACTCCACCCATGACGGGGTCGATGCTTGCCACGGCCGCCACGACATCGGCGACCTGTCCGCCCTCGCTCATCGGCGGAACGGCCTGCAGGTTGTTGAAGGACGGGTCCCGGAAGTGGACCCGGTACGGCCGGGTGCCACCGTCGGACACCACGTGGACACCGAGTTCGCCGCGGGGAGCCTCGATGGCGACATAGGCCGAACCGGCCGGCACCCGGAAGCCCTCGGTGACCAGTTTGAAGTGGTGGATGAGCGCTTCCATGGACTGGCCCATGATGTGCCTGATGTGCTCCAGCGAGTTGCCCATGCCGTCGGAGCCGAGTGCGAGTTGCGCCGGCCACGCGATCTTCTTGTCCTCGACCATCACCGGTCCAGGAGTCAACCGGTCCAGACACTGTTCGACGATGTTGAGGCTCTGCTGCATCTCCTCGAGACGGATGAGGAACCGTCCGTACGCGTCGCACGAGGTCTGCGTCGCGACCTCGAACTCGTAGGTCTCGTAACCGCAGTAGGGCTGCATCTTGCGCAGGTCCCACGGGTAACCCGTGGAGCGCAGCACCGGCCCGGTCATTCCCAGCGCGATGCAGCCGGTCAGGTCGAGGTATCCGACGTGTTCGGTCCGCGCAGTCCAGATGGAGTTGTCCACCAACAGGTTGGCGGTGTCGGGCAGACGCTTGCGCAGGTAGGCCACAACATCGGCGACCATCTGCTCGGCGCCCTCGGGCAGATCCTGCGCGAGGCCGCCCGGCCGCACGAAGGCGTGGTTCATCCGCAGGCCGGTGATCGACTCGAGCACGTCGAGGATGTACTCGCGCTCCCGGAAGCCGAACGTCATCGCGGTCAGCGCGCCGAGTTCCATACCGCCGGTCGCCAGGCAGACGAGGTGCGAGGAGATGCGGTTGAGCTCCATGAGCATCACGCGGATGACGGATGCCCGCTCCGGGATCTGGTCGGTGATGCCGAGCAGCTTCTCGACGCCGAGGCAGTAGGCCGTCTCGTTGAAGATCGGCGCCAGGTAGTCCATCCGCGTGACGTAGGTGACCCCCTGCGTCCAGGTCCGGAACTCCATGTTCTTCTCGATGCCGGTGTGCAGGTAGCCGATACCGGAACGGGCCTCGGTCACCGTCTCCCCGTCGAGTTCGAGGATCAGGCGCAGCACGCCGTGGGTGGACGGGTGCTGCGGTCCCATGTTGACCACGACCCGCTGCTCGACACCTTCGTCGCCGCGGACCTGATCCCAGTCGCCACCGCTGACGGTGAAGACCTTGCCCTCGGTCGTGTCGTAAGAACCCGCCTCCTCGGCGGTCTCGTAGATGACGTCTTCACTCACTTGTACTCCCGGCGTGTGTCCGGAGGTGGCACCGTCGCACCCTTGTACTCCACGGGGATGCCACCGAGCGGGTAGTCCTTGCGCTGTGGATGCCCCACCCAGTCGTCGGGCATCTCGATCCGGGTCAACCCCGGGTGACCGTCGAAGACGACCCCGAAGAAGTCGAAGGTCTCCCGCTCGTGCCAGTTGTTGCCGGGGTAGATGTCCACGATCGACGGCACGTGCGGATCGCTGTCAGGGCACGTGGTCTCCACAGACAGCCGACGGTTGTGGGTCATGGACAACATCGGGTAGTGGACGTGCAACTCGCGTCCGGCGTCCTCGGGCCAGTGCACGCCATTGGCGCCCAGACACACCTCGAAGCGCAGCGCGGGGTGATCGCGCAGGGTCTGCATCACGTCGTGCAGGTGCTCACGTTCCACCTCGAGGGTCAGTTGATCGTGAGCGATCACGACCTTGGACACCGCCGGGCCGAACGCGTCACCGAGCGCACCGGCGAGCGTGTCGACCGCCTCGTCGAACCAGCCCCCGTAGGGCCGGGTCGCAGCCGGCGCGGCATACACCCGGCGGACCAGGCCGCCGTAGCCACTGACATCGGGAGTGCCGTCGACACCGAAGGCACCTTGCCCGCTGGAGATGACATCGAGTGTCTCGGTCCCGGCCGGGACGACGTCTGCGGCCGATTCGGGGTTCTCGCTCACCGCATCAAGCCCTTCATCTCCTCGGTGGGGATCGCCTGCAGGGCCTGCGCCTCGAGTTCGACGACCTCCACCTCACGGTGCGCGCCGAGCTTCGTGTGCTGGACCTGGTCGTGGATCTTGAGGATCGCGTCGATGAGCATCTCGGGCCGCGGGGGGCAACCCGGCAGATACATGTCGACCGGGACCACATGGTCGACGCCCTGCACGATCGCGTAGTTGTTGAACATGCCGCCGCTGGAGGCGCACACACCCATCGCCAACACCCACTTGGGGTTGGGCATCTGGTCGTAGATCTGACGCAGCACCGGGGCCATCTTCTGGCTCACCCGACCGGCCACGATCATGAGGTCGGCCTGCCGCGGCGACGCCCGGAAGACCTCCATGCCGAAGCGCGCGAGGTCGTAACGGGGTGCGCCGGTGGCCATCATCTCGATCGCGCAACAGGCGAGCCCGAAGGTGGCCGGCCACATCGAACCCTTGCGCGCATACCCGGCGACGGCCTCGACCGTCGTCAGCAGCACTCCGCTGGGGAGTTTCTCCTCAAGTCCCATGTCAGTCCCATTCCAGACCGCGACGACGCCATACGTAGGCGTACACGACGAGCAACGTGATGATGAACAGGACCATTTCCACGAGTCCGAACAGCGCAAGCTGGTCGAACGCAACGGCCCACGGGTACAAGAACACGATCTCGATGTCGAAGATGATGAACAGCATCGCCGTCAGGTAGTACTTCACCGGGAACTTGCCCCGGCCGATCGGCTGCGGAGTGGGCTCGATGCCGCACTCGTAGGCATCCATCTTCGCGCGGTTGTAGCGCTTGGGACCGGTGATGCTGGCCACGCTGACGCTGAACACCGCGAATGCAGCGGCCAGGATTCCCAGGATCAGGATGGGAAGGTACACATTGCCCATCGCTATCGACTCCTTCCGGTCGGCTCAATCCTAGGGGCAGGCCGTCGTGACGCGCCCAGCGAGTCATGCATAGCCGACGCGGTCCGCGCCGGCGATACCGCAGGCAGGCCCTGCCGCGTGAGGCGGAGTGCGGCGGTGGCACCAACAGGTCCTGCGCCGACCCTGGCCGGGTGATCCATCCGCTCTCCTTGTGAACGCGTTCACGAGCCCCCGCTCGAGTCTAAGCCTGCCGGTGCATGCCGCAGGTCGAGTGTCGGGTGGTGACCGATTCCAGGTGCTGGAACCGGTCCCGGCGCCCTAGGCCGCCGGCGACTCCTCGGCTGCCGCACCGGTCACAGTGAACGAGTTCACCATCTGGTCGAAGGTCGGCTGCAACCCGTCCCAGTTGTCTGTGGCCGACTGCGTCAGCAGTTGGTACTCGATGTCGCCGTCGAACAGGAAGTACAGGTCCGAGGTCATGGGGGTGTCCTCGACGACGAATGTGGCCTGCGCCTCGAACCCCGGGAGGCCGGACACCGTGGTGGGCGTCAGTTCGGAGATCTGCATCTGATCGCTGGACTGCTCGAGCTGCGGGATCACACTCTGTTCGAGTTCGGCCTGCACGGCATCGAGGTCGGCCTCGGTGATCTCCTGGTTGAGTTGGTAGACGTTGACGACGAAGGCGTCACGGTACTGACCTCCGACCTGGGTGCCTGTGGTGTCGAAGACCGCCACGGAGTCGGCGCTGCCGGCGCCACTCTCGGCCTCCCACGACGTGTCGCCCTTCTGCTCGAACGGCGGGGCGTACTGGAAGCTGAAGCCGTACTTGTCGCTGGTGTATGTCTCGACGTCTGCCGGCACACTCTGCTCGGCGGTCGGGCTCGCCGCAGGGCTCGACGAGTCGCCGCCGACACTGACTTCGGCGGAGCACCCGGCCAGACCGAACGCCAGGGCTGCGGCCGCCGCTACAACTGTGATTCGCATGAGGGATTCCGTTCGCTGGAGGGACGGATTCAGGCTACTCCCCTGTGCAAGGCCACGATGCCGCCCGACACGTTGCGCCAGGCGACATCCTGCCAACCCGCGTCCATGATGACCTCGGCCAACCCGCGCTGATCGGGCCACGCCGCGATCGACTCGGCCAGGTACTCATATGCCGACGAGTTGCTCGATACGCGGCGGGCGATCGCGGGTAGGGCCTTCATCAGGTATTCCTCGTACACCGTCCGGAACGGCGGGAACACCGGGGTGGAGAATTCGCACACGACCAAGCGGCCCCCCGGGCGGGTCACACGCCGCATCTCGCGCAGGCCCTGGAGGGGGTCATGGATGTTGCGCAGACCGAAGGAGATCGTCACCGCGTCGAAGGAGTCGTCGGCGAACGGCAGCCTCATTGCGTCACCGGCCACGAACGGCATGGCGGGCAGCCGACTGCGACCCACCTGGAGCATGCCCAGGGAGAAGTCACAGGCCACGACACTGGCGCCGCGGTCCGCGAAGGCCTGACTGCTCGTGCCTGTTCCGGCGGCGATGTCCAGCACGCGTTGCCCGCTGGTGGCACCGACCGCATCGGCGACGAGTCGGCGCCATTTGCGGGTCTGTCCGAGCGCGAGCACATCGTTGGTGACGTCGTATCGACTCGCCACCCGGTCGAACATTGCGGCCACTGCCGTGGGTTGTTTGTCCAAGTCGGCTCTGCTCACCGACTCAGTCTCTCACCAGGGCATCCACCGGCTCACCGGAGAGCGGCCGGGCTCCGCCGTCGCGCAAGCCGATGCCCGGCTCTAACCTGGAAGGGTGACAGATTCGCCGGTGACCGTGCGCACGCGCCTGGTAGAGCCCGCTGAACTCCTGTCACTGATCCCCCACGACTCCGCACCGATGAGCTGGGTCCACGAGGGCGACGGCCTGGTCGGGTGGGACATCGCGGCGACAACCACCGTGCGCGGACCCGAGCGCTTCGCCCGGGCGCAGCGGTGGTGGACCCGGTTCTGCGAGTCGGCCGCGATCGATGATGAGGTGCTCGCCCCTGGGACCGGCCCGGTGGCTTTCGCGTCGTTCTCCTTCGATGCCGCCGACGAATCGGTGATCACGGTTCCCGGCACCATCGTCGGCCGACGCGACGGCAAGGCCTGGATCACGACCATCACCCCCAACCGGCCCGACCCGCTGCCCGAGCCGCCCACCGCCGGGCTACTCGAACCCGCACCTGACGGCGCCCACTACCGGCGCCTGGTGGCCCACGCGGTGGACGAGATCTCCGCTGGCGTCTTCGACAAGGTGGTGCTCGCCCGGGGGGTGCGGTTGACCGGCGAGGTCGACGTGCACCGCACGCTGCGCCGCTTGGCCGACCGCTACAGCGACTGCTGGACGTTCAGCGTGCACGGCCTGATCGGAGCGACTCCGGAGCTGCTCGTACGGCGCACCGGCGAGCAGGTCATGTCCCGCGTACTGGCAGGCACCGTGCCGCGCATGTCCGACGACCACGAGAGCGGGCAATTGGCCACGGCGATGGTCGCGTCCGAGAAGGCGCGCGAGGAACACGCCTACGCCGTGACCTCGGTGGCGCAAGCGCTGGGGACACATTGCACCGACCTCGACGTCCCGGCCGAGCCGAGTGTGCTGCGACTGGCGAACGTGCAACACCTCGCCACCGACATCAACGCGATGCTGGTGGACGAGACCTCCGTGGTCGCCATCGCGGCCGCTCTGCACCCGACAGCGGCGGTGTGCGGAACGCCCACGGAACGTGCCATGCAGTACATCCTCAGTCAGGAGGAACTCGACCGCGGCAGGTACGCGGGACCGGTCGGGTGGTTCGATGCCAACGGCGACGGCGAATTCGGCATCGCGCTGCGCTGCGGTCAGATCGCCCCCGACCAGATGTCGATCGAACTGCTCGCGGGCTGCGGCATCGTCGCCGGCTCCGACCCGGACTCGGAGTTCGAGGAATCCGAGTCGAAACTCGCAGCGATGCGCTGGGCACTCGGCGAGGACTGAGCCCCGCACCTTCGAGTCCGTGAGTCGTGGGTACTCCCGTGAGCCGTAGGCGGCCGCTTGGGACTCACCGCAGTACCGGAGACTCACCTCAGCGATTCAGGCCCGGCCATGACAGCACTCCGAGAGGACGCACTCGCCGCGGTCCTACTCCCGCGTCAGAACCCCCACGTCCGGGCCGACCTCGTCGAGGTACAGCTGCTGCGCCTTGCCGGCCTTCACCTTCTGGAAGATGGCGCCACCCGTGAAGCCCTTCGGCATGTCGATCGACGTGTACCCGTAGCTGTTCGCCGTCCAGTGGAACAACGGCACCTTCGTCTCCAGCCCGGGTCCGATGCGCATCTTGAGCTTCTTGCCGTCCTTGACGATCTTCACCTCACCCACGTAGTCGTTGCGGTACGTGCCGGTGTAGGTCTTCAGCGCCTTCGCGGGTTTCGGGTTCGCGGGCTTCGGCTTGCCGTCCACGGTGTTGTTCGGCGTCGTGAAGGGCGCGAACGCCGACTCGGTGAAGGCGAGCCAGTCACGGGTCACCGCTCCCGTCTCCACGATGTCCATGTACGAGGCGGCGATGGCCTCGGGCACCCCGATCGGCCACGTGTTGGTCAGAACCACAATGCCCGTGTTCAGCGCCGGGATCATGAGGATCGTGGTGGCGGCACCCGCGGTGAAGGCCCCCGAGTGGGTCCAGTGGACGTTCCCGCTGGCACTGCTGCGGGTGTCCAAGCCGAGGGCGTAGCCACCCACCATGGTGGCGTCGTCCGAGGTCGGAAGATTGTTGATCTGGATGGACCGGGCCTCCTGCAACGGGCCCTTCTTCACGACCCGCTCACCGTTGAACACACCGTTGGCGAGTTGGAGGCGCAGCCACTTCGCCATGTCGAGCACAGTGCTGCTGGCACCCCCGGCCGGAGCCTGGGCGTCGGCATCGCGGATCTCCGCCGGATCCCACTGACCATCGATCTTCTGGTGCAGGGACGCGCGGTTGGAACGCTTTGTGAAGTCCTTGTACCGGTAACTCGTGTTGTCCATCCCCAACGGCCCGAAGATCTTCTTCTGCGCGAGCTTGGGCCAGGTCGTGTCCGCCGACTCGGCGGCTGCCTGCCCGCCGACGGTCATGCCGAAGTTGCTGTAGGAGTACGTGACCCGGAACGGCGACAACGGCTCGTATCGCATGCGCTTGATGATCGCTTTGCGGCCGAAACCATAGAGCTCGAGGTCATTGCCGACGCTGCCGGGCAGGCCGCTTCGGTGGGAGTACATGTCCGCCACGGTGACGTTCTTCGTCACGTACGTGTTCGCCAGGGTGAACTTGGGCAGGAACTTCGTGATCGGGTCGGTCCACTTCAGGTCCTTGTCGCCGACCGCCGCTGCCACGACGGTCGCGCCAAGCGGCTTGGAGACCGAGGCCAACTGGAAGACGGTGTCGGTGGTGACCGGCTCGTTGGTCTTCGTGCTGCGCACCCCGAAGCCCTGGCTGTAGATGACTTGGTCGTTGTGCACGACGGCGACCGCTACGCCGGGCACCCCGGTCTGCTGCATCGCGCTCTCGACGATTCCCGGGAGTTGCTGCACAGCGAGCGCGAAGTTGTCGGTTTCCGCCTGCGCGCCGGACGGGACGGCTGCCAGCATGCCGGCGACCAGGCCGGCACTCACCGCGTATCGGATCATGAAGCACACCTCACCACGCGGAGACTGGCGCGCGCAAGGGCCGATCAGACCAGCAGCCACGTCGCGCGCACACCGGCGACCCGGTGACCGGCCGGGGTGAACAGGGCCGCCGCGGAGATGTGCTTGCGACCTTGGCTGCTCAGTTGCGCGCCCACCGCGATGTACGGCCCGACCGGATCGATCGGCTCGGAGTCGAGCAGACCACCGGTGAGCCGGCCCGTCACCAGGCTCATGTCCCCGATCGGCCAGGCCCAGCCACTGGTGCAGTCCAGAGCCGCCCACACCCATTCCTCGGCCACCCTGCCGCGGGGGTGCCACACGCAGGCCACCAGCCCATCCGACACCCGGCCGGGGTGGATGCGCAGGCCGTCGTCACGCAACCTGCCACACCCGAAGCAGGTCTCATACCGGTTGGGGACCGCCCCTGCGAAGCCCGCCTGCGCCGCGTGCGCCTGTTCCAGGCTCACGAAGGGGACAGGCTCCACGATGAGGTCCACGGGGTCGGCCTCGGCCACAAGCATGTCGCCGTCCCACACCGACAGATGCGTGTCCTCGTACTGCTCACGCAGGTCGGTGTCCAACGGCGCGGGAGCCCGCAGCCACACGTCAGTCCCCGGGCCGGGCAGACGCACCGCGAGGCTCCCGGCAACATATCCGCCGTGACCGGAATCAGGCGGACCGTTGAACTGGCCTGCGATCCTCACCCGAGCGCCAGCCGGATCTGACGGTGCAGCGCGGCTTCCTCGTCCCGGCTGACCGGCCCCACCACAACAGCACGCAACCCCTCGCCAGATGCGGCGGCGGTGAGGGCACTGATCAGATCGGGACCGTCGTGGACCAGCACGCCGTGGCTGCGCAGCACCTGCCGGATGTCGGTATCGACTGGCGTGCCGAAAACCCGCTCATAGACGTCCGCGAACGCGTCGTCAGCCTGCTCCAACGACCCGAAGATCCCACCGCCGTTGTTGTCGATGACCACGAGGCACAGATCCGGCACGGCCTCCTCGGACCCGATCACCAGGCCGTTCTGGTCGTGCAGGAGTGCGAGGTCGCCCAGCATCGCGAACGCCCGGCCGCCACCGGCACTCTGATGTGCCAGGGCGGCGCCGATCGCGGTGGACACCAGGCCGTCGATGCCGTTGACGCCGCGGTTGGCCAGGACCCACGGTGGATCGCGCCGCACGGAGGCGACCGCCTCGAGATCCCGGATCGAGCGGGACGAGGCCACGAAGATCAGATCGTCGGCCGCCGCGAGGTTCCACAGCATCTGCGCCACATGCAGGCCGGTGGGCTGGTCGACGGCGGACAGCGCCTTCTCGATCACCCGCTGCGCAGCCGCGTCTGCCATCAGCCAGCTGTCCAACCACTCGCTGGAATCGGTCACGTCCGCAGAGGTTGGAGGGGCCGGCACCGACGCCAGTACCGCGGCGGCGGTCCGCGTCGGATCCGGCCAGTCCGTGATGCGCTGGGGCTCCGCGTGGATGTGGAGGCCGGCCTCCCGGATCATCGCCAGCACACCGCGGCTGAGGCCCACTTTCCCGACCGTGACCACCAGGTCCGCCCGGTGGCTCTCCCGGAACGAAGGCTGCGCGCTCAAGAGGCTGGCGTGGGCCAGAGCGTTGCTGCCCGCCCGTGCCAGGCCAGTGGGTTCACTGTGCAGCGGCCACCCACAGGACTGTGCCAGGTCCACGGCCGCGGCGGCGTCCTCCGGGTCGTCGATGTCCCCCACGATGACCAGCCCTCGTTCCGGCAACTCCGGCGCAGCGATGTCCTCGAGGAGTTCATCGATCGGCTCCTGCACGCTGAGCATGAGCCTGCGATCCACCGTCCAGGTGCGCACGACCTGAAGTTCGTCGCCGTCCTCGTCGACGAACGATTCCCCGTCGTGGCCGGTGAGCGGCTCCACCCACATGTCGTCGTCGTCGGGAACCAGTGGATCGCGGAAAGCGACGTTGAGGTGGACCGGACCGCGCTGCCAGGAATGGGTTGCGACGGCACATGCGCGCGACACCGTGCTGCGCCAATAGGCCACTTGTCCGCGTGCCCGGGTGGGCGCCTCCACATCGGCCGACCAGCGCACGATGCCGTCGAACACGCGCACCTGGTCGATGGTCTGGTTGGCGCCGGTCCTGCGAAGCTCCGCAGGCCGATCCGCGGAGAGCACGACCAGCGGTAGGGCGCTGTTCCACGCCTCCTCGACCGCGGGCCGCAGATTCGCCACGGCCGTTCCCGAGGTCGTGATCACCGGCACCGGGGAACCGCTGCGCTTGGCCAGTCCCAGGGCCAGGAAACCGGCGCTGCGCTCGTCCACGCGCACGTGCAGGCGCAGTTCCGCGCGCTCGTGTGCCCGTGCGGCCTCGATCGCCAGCGCCGCACTGCGGGATCCCGGCGCCAGGACGACGTCGTTGACCCCCGAGCGCACCAGTTCGTCGATGATGACGCGGGCAGCCGCGGTCGAGGGATTCACAGCCTTACTGTGACACGCGCCGCTCAGGCCTCGATGCGCTCCTCCGTCACCGGGGAGAACACGTGCATGTGCTCCTCGGTGATGACCGGGTGGATGGTGTCCCCGATCTTCGGCGGCACGCGGCCGTCGGTGCGGATGACCACCTGCTCATCTGCGCCACCAGGAACCTGCACGCGACCGTAGACGTACGCGTCCGACCCCATCGACTCGACCACGTCGACCACGACCGGGACACCCTCGCCACCGGTCATCTCGGTGTCCTCCGGCCGGAATCCGAAGATCACGGACTTGAGGCCTTGCGAGGACGCCGCGGAGATCACGTCGCGCGGCAGCGGGATCGTCGACGAGCCGATCTGCACCCCGTCGCCGGAAAGCGGGACCTCGACCAGGTTCATGGCCGGCGAGCCGATGAAGCCTGCGACGAACACGTTGTTCGGGTGGTCGTACAGGTTGCGCGGGGTGTCCACCTGCTGGAGCAGGCCGTCCTTGAGGACCGCCACCCGGTCGCCCATCGTCATGGCCTCGGTCTGGTCGTGCGTGACGTAGACCGTGGTCGTGCCGAGCCGGTGCTGCAACTGTGCGATCTGGGTCCGCGTCTGCACGCGCAACTTCGCGTCGAGGTTCGACAGCGGCTCGTCCATGAGGAACACCTGCGGCTCGCGCACGATCGCGCGACCCATGGCGACACGTTGGCGCTGACCACCGGACAACGCCTTCGGCTTGCGCTCGAGGTACTCGGTGAGGTCGAGGATCTTCGCGGCCTCCTGTACCCGGCGCTGGATCTCGTCCTTGGACACCTTGGCGATCTTCAGCGCGAAGCCCATGTTCTCCCCCACGGTCATGTGTGGGTAGAGCGCATAGTTCTGGAACACCATCGCGATGTCCCGCTCCTTGGGCGGCAGGTGGGTGACGTCGCGGTCACCGATGAGGATCCGGCCCCCGTCGATGTCCTCGAGCCCCGCGAGCATCCGCAGGCTCGTGGACTTGCCACAGCCCGACGGTCCGACGAGCACGAGGAACTCCCCGTCGGCGATGTCGAGGTTGAGTGCGTCGACTGCCGGCTTCTCAGATCCGGGGTAGACCCGCGTTGCGTTGTCGAAAACGACTCCAGCCATGGTTTCTCCTTAACCCTTGGTCCCACCGGCGGTCAGGCCCGCCACCAGGTTGCGCTGAACGAGAAGGAACACGATGACCGCGGGGATCGTCACCAAGATGCCTGCGGCAGTGAGATAGCCCCATTCGGTCTTGAACTGCCCGACGAACGTCTGCAGACCCACGGCCAAGGTCTTCTTGGCATCGGAGGTCAGGAACGCCGTGGCGTATGCGACCTCACCCCAGGCGGTGAGGAAGGTGTAGAAGGCGGTCACCGCCAGACCCGGCCTGGCCAGCGGAAGGACCAGTCGGTAGAAGGTGCCGAACGGGGTCAGGCCG
>WBZV01000373.1_pt1 | contig 27849 bp, 8 predicted proteins | sample 5204221 | NCBI WGS metagenome assembly WBZV01 (sample SAMN12344360, study PRJNA552823) | activated sludge metagenome | biome: Activated sludge suspended growth; feature: Nitrification reactor; material: Wastewater; isolation source: activated sludge from nitrification reactor of wastewater treatment...
ATCTGAAGATTGAACGAACGCGTAGACGGAAGTCTACGCACAATAGAGAGCAAAGACCCTGTTTCTGACCAGTCAAAACTCCACCCGGTCGGAAATATACCCCCTCCTGAAGCGCAAGCTCCCTTTTTTGTCCCCCACTTCCAGGTTGATGAGGTTGCTTTGGTCGTCGTACAGACTCATGAGGAACTCGTCCCGGATTTCGATCTGTTTGGGGCGGGGCACATTGGCGAATTCTACATAGATCCAGGCAGCCCCTCCTTCATATTCTTTGCCGAGCAGCTTCCCGGAGAGGGTTTTCCCGTTGACTTTCACCTGAAAAAGAGCGTTCAGATAGGTCTGAAGGTATTTATCGGCTTCCGGGTGTTCCTTTGGGGTGTTCAGTTGCAGGCGGATTTCTGCGCCACGTTCCTTTTCCATTTGTTCCATATGCAGCTCCAGATCGTCCACAAAAATTTTGTGAATGACCTGAAGGGTTTTTTCCTTTTCGGAATAGGCCATGTCCGTAAGGGTCAGGTGGATAGGATGTGCGCCAGGAAGCGCTGATAGGCAAAAAGATATCCAGAGAGCGATCATGTTTTTTTTCAGAAGAACAACAAAATAATTAAAGTGGTTGGGGGAGATCCCACAACAACATGAATACAAAGGACGGGTTTCCCAATCTACCCTCAACAGGGTATTTTTCATTATGCCAGAGACAGACCATCGCGCAGGAAATGGCGAATTTTCTGCAAAACAAGGCAAAGCCGGATTAAAAAAAATTGACAACCAAGCACTTGTACAAAAAAATAATAAAAAATTCACACGCAAAACAGGCAGGTTTTAGTACTTTTGATTAGTTAAATGGGCAAATCCAATTGCGTCAAGCTTTTTGGAGCATGCAGACAACTGCACGAAAAAAAGGAGAAACCAATTCGGATACTATGCCCAATAAATCATAACTCATGAAGCAACCTTTACCCATTTCCAGGGGCGGTCATTGGCCCCTGAAATCGTTATTGGAAAAGTTCCCTCCCTTTTCAATGGCTTTTTCATGCTGTTCCTGTTTGATTTTTGGGGTTTTAATTGCCTTTCCCTTTGTAGTTAATGCCCAGTTTGTTCCCCAGGGAATTAATTATCAGGCAACAGCCTTGGATGAAAAAGGCAGGCCTATGGCCAATCAGAGAACCGTTTTGAGGATTTCTTTGGGATCAGGCATTGAGGCGGTTTCCGTTGCGCATTATACTGAAGAGCAGGAAGTACAGACGGACGATTTGGGCCAATTTGTTCTGGTTATTGGAGAAGGCAAAAAGATCAAAGGGACCATGGCTTCCGTTCCATGGGCTGAGGAACAGATTTGGCTTACCGTGGAGATGGAAGGCAAATCCGGACAGCCCTTTACCCTTTTGAGCCGCTCCAACCTGCTCTCCGTTCCGTATGTCATGCATGCGAATACAGCAAACCAACTTGCTCCAGGCGAGGAAAAGAACCAGTCGATCTACTGGCTTACCGGGGGAAATTCCTTAACCTCTCCGCCTACGCATTTTCTAGGCACCCGGGATGCGCAGGATTTTGTCATAAAAACCAATGACACGGTTCGGATTAACATAACGAAAGAAGGGCAGTACCAAATGATCGCTGGGACCCAGGTGAACGGGGAATCCAGCGATATCAATGCCTATCCGGTAACCATAGAAGGAAGCGAGCAAGGGATCTACATTAAGGTGAATGGTTCCCGAAACCATACCAACAATTTTTTGACCTTTGGAGACGACCAGCAATTTAGCTGGGGCCGGGTAGAGGGGCAAACTTTCCCCGAACTCGAGGCTACCTGGCGATACCAATTGCAGGTTTCTGTCTTTGCGCTGCAAGGGGCTTCGCTTGGGCTGAGAATCGCAGCGTGGATACTGCAAGCGGTTGGGGAAACGTCTACGGTTTGCGATGGCTTTGCTACCGCCGGGACGGTGGCGCAGATCGCCGCTTTTGTGGTTGAAGCAGCGGGTGTGCTGGCCAATTCCATTACCTGGGGCATCGGGATCCGCCGGGAAATCGGGGTGTTTTATGCCTCCGGCGCCGGGGACTATGCAGAATGGCTGCCCCGCCTGGAAGGCGAACGCGATATTTTCTTTGGAGAGATCGTCGGCGTAACGGCTGGAAAAGTATCTCTAAATACGTCGGATGCCGATTACTACATGGCGGTTTCTATGCGGCCTGCCGTTTTGGGCAACAACCCGGCGCCTGGGAAAGAAGCGCTTTACGAAAAAATAGCGCTTATGGGGCAAGTACCAGTCCGGGTCGCCGGACCGGTTTCCGCAGGCGATTATATTCTTCCTTCAGGAAACCACGATGGGTACGGGATTGCCGTTCATCCTCAAGACATGAAATCCGGAGATTTTGGCCGGGTCGTTGGCGTAGCCTGGCAGGATGGGGCTGCCGATGTCCCTTTCAACTATATCAATACGGCAGTTGGGATCAATTCAAAGGACCTAAGCAAAAAGGTGGACCTGCTCAATCGACGGGTAGAAAATATTGTTGCTTATCTCGAAGGGAAAGAACCCCTGCTGGATCCCAGTGCCCTGGCATTGGCTTCCGCTCCCGGTCCCAACCAGCAAACGCAAATGGTAAAGGTATTGTCGGACGAACAAATTGATCAGCTTCTAGACCGGTATGAACCATTCTTCAAGGGGCTTGCCTTCCAGGTAGAAAAAGAATTGAAAAAACAAGGCTATGATACTCAAACCGAGTATATGCAGGATTTTCTGAAAAACCCTGTCCCCATATTGAAAGAAATGCGCCGAAATCCAGAATTCTATACCCAATGGGCCCTAATCGACCGACAGTTGCCCGTTTCAAAATAACCAGATTTCCCCTTTTCCCAATAGGGATCAAACGAACGCTTACAAAAAACGCATGCGCATGAAAAAATTTCTGGCTTTATTGATGTTCTTCCTTGGGTGTGGGGTATCCATTGACGCGCAACCTGCAGCCAAAGGGATTCCTTATCAGGCCGTAGCGCGGGATGCTGCAGGCCTTCCTCTGGCAGGCTTACCGGTCGTGGTGCGCATCCAGGTGGGTCCGGAGGCAGCGTCCGGGGATGTCTATTACACGGAAACGCACGATGTGATCACCGATACCCGCGGGTTGTTTTCTCTTGTTATCGGCCAAGGGAATCCCAGAAAAGGCGATTTTGCCCGTATTCCTTGGGAAAAAGGGGCTGTCTGGCTTGAAGCGGCGCTGCAAAGCCCAACCTCGCCGGCCTACCGCGTGATCAGCAAATCCCAACTGCTTGCGGCGCCTTATGCGTTGCATGCGGAGGTTGCCGGGCGGCTATCCAAAAAGGGTACGCCAGAGGAAAAAAACCAGTCGATCTATTGGACTACCGGTGGGAATTCCGATACCAGACCTCCAATCCACTATCTGGGCAACCGGGATAATGTTGATCTGAATATCAAAACCGCCGGCATTACCCGGACCACCGTGACCAAGACCGGCCAAATGAAGATCATTGCCTCCAGAACCGGTCCGGATGACGCGCTCCATTCGTATCCCCTCATTGTGCAAGGGAGTAACCAGGGAATTTATATTAAAGTCAATGGGTCGAGGGACGGTAATAATAATTTTGTGACCTTTGGAGATGACGAACGGTTTAGCTGGGGCGCCATTGAAGGGCAGACCTTTCCTGATCTGGAAGCATACTGGGCATATCAACTTCAAATTACCGGTTACATTCTAACAGGCGTAGCCCTTGGAGGCAGCATTGCCGCCTGGAGTGTCGCGGCAGGCGGGGCGTACGGCTCCGCCAATGTCGTTTCTGGGATTGGAATTACCCTGGATGTTGTCGCGTTGGCGGTTGACCTGGCCAACCTCCTGGCCAATTCGATAACCAACGCCGTCAATCTCCGAAATGAAATCGGCGTAACCTATTCTACCGGCAACGCCGATTATGCGGAATGGCTGGAACGCATTCCCGGAGAACGCAACCTGTTTCCCGGAGAGGTCGTTGGGGTGAAGCAAGGGAAGGTTAGCCTGCAAACCGATCAGGCGGACCATTTACGCATTGTCTCCCGAAACCCCGGCGCATTGGGAAATATGCCTCAGCCTAAAGATCAGGAGCAATACGAAAAAATTGCGTTCATGGGCCAGGTACCCGTTCAGGTTTATGGGCCCGTTGCTGCCCGCGACTATATCCTGCCCTCTGGAAATAACGACGGGTTTGCCATCGCCGTCCATCCCCAGGATATGAAAATTGGCGACTATGCGCGGATCATTGGCGTTGCCTGGGAATCAGGGCGCGATAACGTTCCCTTTAATTTCGTAAATGTAGCTGTTGGAATAAATGCCAACCACCTTAGTGCGCATATTGAAGCCCTGGAGAAAAAAGTGGACGGGATTACGGCATTTTTAAAGGGCGACTCCCAATCAGTGGTAGCCGGGGGAACGTCCCCTCCTGAACAAACCAACCTTTTCACCAAGGCCTCCTCCGTATCAAATAAGCTGGACAAGACGTTTACAGACGCTGAATTCGATCAGATTTTGGATACTAACGAAGGATTTATCCGGGAGGCATTTGCTCAGGCCAAAGGCCATCTGATCCAGAAGGGGTTTGATCTGGACAATACCCCTTATATGCGCGATTTTATCGACAATCCAATTCCTGTCATGAAGCAATTGCGCCGCGATCCGGCATTCTTTACCCAATGGGTGCAGATCGATCAGACCATTAAAAATGAAATAAAAAAATAAGACCGGCCAGGGTTCATCGTATTAAAAAATAATGCTTTTACTCATGAAAAAATGTCTCCTTCTTCTCCTGTTATCTTCCTTGGCGTGGTCTTCCCTTTCCAGCCAGTCATTGGGCGTCCTGGGAATGAATTTTCAAGCCCAGGCGCGGGAAACCGGCGGAAGGATTTTGGCAAATGAACCGGTTAAGGTACGTATCGGGTTTTCTTCGTATGAAGCGGATTCGGCGAAAACCTTTTACTCCGAAGTCCATCAGGTTACTACCGGCACGCTGGGGTTGTTCAACGTGGTCGTCGGTCAGGGAGAACCAGCCTACGGCGCCTACGCCGACATCCCCTGGGAATCCTTGCAAATATGGATGGATATCGAACTGGAATCCACTCAAGCCAGGGAGTACGTGCTCGTCAATCGCACGAAGCTGCAAGCGGTGCCCTATGCCTTATTTTCCAATACTGCCAATGAATTGGCTGACGGCAATGCAGATACCGGCGGCGATCTGGAGAAAAACCAATCTATTCGCTGGCTAACAGGTGGAAACACCAAAACAGATACTTCGGCACATTTTATCGGTACCCGCGACCAAAAGGATTTGGTCATTAAAACCAATGGCATCCCAAGGGTGACGATAACGAAAGAAGGACAGTTCCAGTACACCGGCGGGATCCCTTCCGGCCCGGACGATGTGATAACTTCTTATCCCATGGTGGTCCAGGGTTCAAGACAAGGCATTTACATCAAAGTAAACGGCTCCCGAACCGGCGCTAACAACTTCATTACCTTTGGGGATGATGTCGAGTTTCTGTGGGGTGCAGTAGAGGGGCAGAAGTTTCCGGAACTGGAGGTATATTGGAGGTATCAGCTTCAGGTAGCTGTGTACGCGCTTCAAGCCGGAACGCTGACCGCAAGCGGAGCGGCTATCTTTCTTAAGGACGGCGGCTTGTGGTCGAGCCTGGTTTGCGTTCTGGTGTCGATTATTTTTAGTTGGAGGGCGCCGGGGCTTGCCGTGGAAGCTACGGCTGTTGCTATCGCTGCCGCGGTCGTTATCGTACAGGCAGGCGCCCTGATCAATGAATCGGTGAGTTGGGGCGAAGGTGTCCGAAGAGATATTGGGGTAACCTATTCCACCGGTGCGGCAGATTATGCCGAATGGCTTGAACGGCTGCCCACAGAGCGGGATCTGGAAGCGGGAGAGATCGTCGGCGTCAAAGCGGGCAAGGTTTCTCTGAATACCAGGGATGCAGACCATCTGATGGTGGTTTCTTCGAATCCGTTCTTTCTTGGCAATGCTCCTCAGCCCGACCAGGAACCGCTATTTGAAAAAGTGGCCTTTCTCGGACAGGTCCCTGTCCGGGTAGTCGGAAAGGTGGAGGCAGGCGATTTTATTTTGCCCTCCGGCAACCACGACGGACTGGGCGTAGCCGTCAATCCAGGCAAAATGCACCTGGCAAATTATGCCGAAGTGGTAGGCGTCGCCTGGGAACCGGGTAAGGAAAATCAGATCAATCTGGTGCAAATGGGCGTTGGGCTCCATTCCAATAATGCCTTGGCGCCCAAAGTGGAAGAAATCTCCCAACGTGTGGAGAACATCATTGCCTACCTGGAAGGAAAAGAACCGCTGGCCCCGGGCGGCGCATTCTCTTCTTTAGCCCCCGCTCCGGGGCGTGCTCCTGGAATGCAGATCCAGGACCAGCGAATGCCCGATGAGGAGTTTGATCAATACATCGATGCCAATGCGGAAAAGATCCAAAAAATGTGCCGGGACCTCCAGCAGCAACTGCATGACCAGGGCGCGGCTTTGCCGGACACACCGGAACTGAGGGAGTTCTTCCAGGACCCTACCTCCCGGATCAAAGCAATGCGCAGGGATTCTCTTATGCGTCTTTATTGGGGGAAGGTGGATGAAATCATCAGAAGCCAACGATAAACACACCCTATTCGGATAAGTCCCCTGGTCGGTTTTGCATCCGGCATGAAATTTTATTTTCTTTTTTTGCTGCCTTGGGCAAAAACCGTCTTTTGAGACAGGCCCAGCCCCTTTCGAGAAGAGAAAAGGAAAAAAAATGCGTTCCAAGACCAGGATTAATAATTGAGGCAAATTTTACAACAACATAGGCACGAATTTGCCCTTCTACCCTGAATGCGGTATTTTTTCTAACTCGTCCGGACAAAAAAACGCGCTACAAGCTACGGATTTACTGTTGAACAAAACGCTTACGTCTCCCAAATACATGAACAATCAGCCATTTATTAAGAAAAATTAATCTAAAGACAATGGCGCAATACGGGAGGATTTCCTTACATTTGCATGGAAGAATTGGGTGAAATCCGGATCGGATGTTCCCAAAAAGTTTGCCGGTTTGTAAAAACTGATGGACTTTTGGAGCGTAACTGTTTGGATTTCAAACTAATAAATCATAACTCATGAAGCAACCTTTACTCCAATCTTTGGACGATCAGGCAATTCCGGTATATTCTCCGGTATGGGCTGCCAAATTCCTCTTTGCCGCCCTTCTGTTCGTGTCGCCGCTTTTCCTTCAGGCGCAGTCGTTATCTTCTCAGGTGTTTGGCAGCGCCGGAGGGGCTGTTTTGCATAATGGAGTACGGGTCAACTGGACTTTAGGCGAGACAGCCGTAGCCCGCTTGTACGCCGACAACGGCAAAGGCTCGGTCACGCAAGGCTTCCATCAGCCCTCGCTTCAGGTTAAGCCGGTTTCCGGCCTCAACGCCATGCCCGTGAGCATCGCGCCCAATCCGGTGCTTTCCGTCCTGAATCTGGGTCTCCCGGCATCCCTAACCGCCGAAGTGACTGCAACCCTCGCCGACGCTCAGGGCAATGTGGTCCTGAACCGGGTGCCACTCAGGCCAGGCTCTACCGAGCTGGACCTGAGCCTGTTCCCCGCCGGTATGTATTTCCTGACCATCCGGCAGGCAGACCAGCCGGCAGGCCAAACGTTTAAAGTTGTCAAATTGAAATAAACAGAAGACTTATTATCTCGAATACAACGAGCCGAATAAACCGCCATAGACCATGAAAAGACATATACTCTTCTTTTTTGTCGGTTGCCTTTTGGCTGCGTTCCCGCTGCACGCTCAGTTTGTTCCCAACGGAATAAATTATCAGGCTGCCGCTTTGGACGCTTCCGGTCAACCTATGGCGAATAAAAAGATAACCCTTAAGATCTCCCTGGTTTCCGAAGTCAGAGGCCGGACCGTTCACTTCTCCGAATTCCATGAAGTGTCTACCGACGACCTCGGCCAGTTTAACCTCGTGATAGGCGAAGGGAAAAAAGCCTCGGGAACATTGTCCAGAATCCCCTGGGCCAAAGAACAAATCTGGATGGACGTCGAACTGCAGGGCGACCAATCCGGCGCTTTCGACCTGATCGCCCATTCCCGCCTGCTTTCCGTACCCTATGCCAAGCATGCCGCAACAGCTGGCCGCCTGGCGCAAAGCAACGATGCCACCCTGGCCGAAGAGAAAAACCAATCAATTTACTGGCTTACCGGAGGCAACTCCCTCACCTCGCCGCCTACCCAATTCCTCGGTACCCGCGATGACCGGGATTTTGTGATTAAAACCAACAATACTGCCCGCCTTACCTTCACCAAGGGAGGGCAGGCACAACTCGTGTCTGGGGTCGACGGAGATCAGGATCAATACGGATCGTATCCGCTGACCATTCAGGGGAGCAGACAAGGGATCCACATCAAAGTGAATGGTTCCCGCGACGGCGATAATAACTTCATGACCTTCGGCGACGACCAGCAGTTTAGTTGGGGGCGCATCGAAGGACAGACCGTTCCCGAACTGGAAGCGGATTGGGAATACCAGATGCAGGTGGCTTCGTTCACCCTGGGTGGGATATCCCTGGGATTGCGCATCGCCGCCTGGATAGCCAAAGCCATTGGCGAAGGCACCTCCATTTTTGCTGCGGGTTCCATTGCAGGTACTCTTGCAACGGTAGCAGCATTTTCCATCGAACTGGCCGGTTTGCTGACGGAGTCCATCACCTGGGGCATCAAGATCAGGGAAGATATTGGCGTCACCTACGCTACCGGTGCGGGCGACTATGCTGAATGGCTCGAACGGGCGGAAGGGGTGCGCGATTTGGGCTACGGCGAAATTGTAGGGGTAGCAGGAGGCAGGATCTCCCTGAACACAGAAGCTGCTGAGGTGGTCAAAGTCATTTCCCGCAGGCCAATTCTCCTGGGCAACACCCCTCAGCCGGGGCAGGAGGCCGCTTTTGAACAGGTGGCTTTCATTGGCCAGGTGCCGGTGCGCGTGGCCGGGGCCGTTGAACCGGGCGATTATATTCTGCCTTCCGGTAATAACGATGGATTTGGCATTGCCGTTAACCCAAAAGACATGAAATCCGGCGACTACGCCCGCATTGTTGGCGTTGCCTGGGAAGCTGCTAGCGGCGATATGCCGTTTAACTACATCAATACCGCGGTCGGCATCAATTCCAACGATCTTAGCCATAAAGTAGACCGCCTCAACCGAAGGGTAGAAAATATCCTGGCGTACCTCGAAGGCAAAGCTCCCCTGATGGAGGATGCCGAGTTGGAAGCCGTTACAGCCATTGAGGCAAAACCCCAAACTAAATTCACGAAATTATATACCGACGAAGAAGTGGACCAATTGCTCGACCGCTACGAGCCCTTCTTCAAAAACCTGTACGCTCAGGTAGAAAAGGATATGGTGAAAAAAGGCGCCGACCTCAATGCAAACCCGAGGTTGAAGGCCTTTTTCCAGGATCCCGTGCCCGTCATGAAGGAGATGCGGCATAACCCGAATTTCATGACCCAGTGGGCGTTGATGGACCAGAAATTTTCTCCCCGCGGAGGAAATTGACGAAAACGATCATTTAAAAAGGTGCAGTGGCTAAAATATAAAGCAGGCATGAAAAAAAGTTTACTTCTCCTTCTTTCCACTTTGTGCTGGGGATTTTCCTTAAGCGCCCAAACCGTAGCCGGAGGAATCCCTTATCAGGGGGTAGTCCGCGACGCTTCCGGCATCCCTGTGGTCAACGCGCCCGTTACTCTCCGGGTTACCCTTGGCTCGGTGGAAAAGAGCAATAGCGCTACCTTCTATTCTGAAATGCAGGAAGCGCAGACCGACGAACAGGGTCATTTCAGCATCGTGATCGGAGAAGGCAAAGACGCCAAAGGCGCCCTTTCCGAAGTGCCTTGGTCCAGTCGTCAGATTTGGGCTGAAGTAGCCCTTCAAACATCTGCCCTCCCTTCATTCCGGGTGCTCAGCCATTCCCGCCTGCTTGCTGTTCCGTATGCCATGCACGCGGGTACCGCGTCCGAGTTGACTAACCCGCAGGATCAGGACGAAAAGAACCAGTCTATCTACTGGACTACCGGCGGCAATAGCCTGACAGCGCCGCCTACCCATTTCCTGGGCACGCAGGATAATAAGGATCTGATCTTCAAAACGAACAACACGACCCGGGTGAAAATGACCAAAGAAGGTCAGATGCAGGTTTTCAGCGGGGTCGACGGAGCCGATGACAATCTCAACGCCTACCCCATGACCGTGGAAGGCAGCGATCAGGGGATTTACATCAAAGTCAACGGCTCCCGCGATGGAGACCACAACTTTGTCAACTTCGGCGACGACAAAAACTTCACCTGGGGTGAGATCGAAGGTCAGACCATTGCAGAACTGGAAGCGGATTGGGAATACCAGCTTCAGGTAGCGCTTTATACTTTGCAAGGTGTGGCCCTGGGCGGAAGTATTGTCGCCTGGACCGCTGGAGCCATAGGCGCGTTTGCTTCCGGTTTGAATGCGGCCTCCGGCGCCGCGATCATTCTCGACCTGGCCGGCCTCGCCGTAGATTTGGCCAACTTGCTGCAGGAATCCATTACCTGGGGCATTAATATCCGGCAGGAGATCGGTGTGACCTACTCCTCCGGCGCGGCGGATTATGCCGAGTGGCTGCAGCGCGGCGCAGGGGTTCGCGACCTTTTTGCAGGGGAGGTCGTGGGCGTAACGGGCGGATTGGTATCCCTGAATACCCGGGATGCGGACCACCTCTTTGTCGTGTCTTCCACCCCTCTTGCGTTAGGCAACCAACCCGCCGCAAAAGATATGGTGCGTTTTGAAAAAATCGCGTTCATGGGGCAAGTGCGCACCCGCGTGCTCGGCCCGGTGTCTGTCGGCGATTATATCCTTCCTTCAGGAAACAACGACGGCTTTGCCATTGCCGTGCATCCCAACGATATGAAACCTGGAGATTATAGCCATATCATCGGGGTATCCTGGGAGAATGGCCTTGCCAATGTACCGTTCAACTGGGTCAACGTAGCTGTGGGAATCAACGCCAACGACCTTAGCCGCGAGGTAGTGGACCTGGAGAAAAAAGTGGAAGCTATTATGGCCTATCTCAAGGGGCAGTCGGGGTCCGTCACAGGGGAAAGCGGCGGCGCCATTACAGCCAGTCAATATGTAACGACCGCTCCCAAGGTGGAGGGCAGCAAGGTTTTCACCGACGAAGAGTTTGACCAGGTCCTGGATACGAATACCGAGGTGTTGAATGAACTGTTCGCCCAAACCAAAGCCCGGCTGATCGAAATGGGAAATAACCCACAGGATCACCCCCGGCTCATGGCCTTTTTGGATAACCCGGTACCTGTTTTGAAGCAGATCCGCCGCGATCCGAGGTTCTTTAACCAGTGGGTTCAGTTGGACCATAACATCATAGCGAATCAGAAAAAATAATCAGAGGAAAACCGGAGCGCTGAGCGTGAAGGCGCCAGGCTAAATAACATCGCAATGAAAAAATTTATACTCCTTTTTCTGATCCAGGCAATCGCTGCACTCTCCCTACTGGGACAGGCTTCCAGTGATGCGGGTATGAATTTCCAGGCGATAGCCAGAGACGCTTCCGGGAGGTTGATCGCCAACCAGCCCCTTCAGGTGCGCATCTCCCTTACTTCAAAAGAGGGGATCGTGCAAACGCTGTATTCCGAAATCCACCAGGTAGCCACCGATGAACAAGGGTTATTTAACCTCGTGATCGGTGAAGGCCGGAAAGCGGTCGGAACGTCCTTTGCTGACGCGCCCTGGCAGGCACAGCCCATCTGGCTGGAAGTGGAGATAAAATCCGAAGGCGCCAACCGCTTCGAATGGGTCAACAGCACCCAACTGCGCGCCGTTCCCTATGCCTTCCATGCCGAAACCGCCAACGAACTGGCCGATCCGGAACTGGCCAGGAACCTCGATCTGGAGAAAAATCAATCCATCCGCTGGACGACCTCCGGTAATGAACTGACCGAACCCGAAACGCATTTCATCGGTACCAAGGATAATCAGGACTTGGTCATTAAAACCAATGGCCAAACCCGCGCTATCCTGACGAAAGGGGGCCAACTTAAACTTTTTAGCGGCGTTTCCGGGAAAGATGATCAGGAATCTTCCTACCCCATGACGATCAAAGGGTCCAAACAGGGGATAACGATCAAGGTCAACGGCTCCCGCGATGGAAGCAATAACTTCCTGACCTTTGGCGATGATCAGGAATTTATGTGGGGCGCTGTGGAAGGCCAAACCATTCCTGAACTGGAAGCGGATTGGGAATACATCCTTCAAAATACGCTGTTTGCGCTTCAGGTAGCCAGTTTGATTGCCCAAGGGATTGGGGTAGGCCTGGAAGCTGCAGGCTTATATGCCGCAGGAACCGGCGCCGCCGCCAGCCTGATCTTTGCTTTTGCCGCCCCAGGGTTTTACGCAGAGGCTATTGCCGTTACAGCGGCCGCGGTGGTGCTCGGGGTGCAGGCAGCAGCGCTCATTGCAGAGCAGACCACCTGGCAAACGAAGATCCGGGAAGAAATCGGAGTGACCTACTCTTCCGGCGCCGGCGACTACGCCGAATGGCTGGAGCGCAGCCCCAAAGAAAGGGACCTGATCTATGGCGAAATCGTCGGGGTAAAAGCGGGAAAAGTATCGCTCAATACCCAGGATGCCGACCATGTAATGGCCGTTTCCCTGAAACCGATCTTCCTGGGCAACGCGCCCCAACCCAACCAGGAACACCTCTATGAGAAAGTCGCTTTCATGGGCCAGGTGCCCGTCCGGGTGGCTGGCAAGGTAGAAAAAGGCGACTACATCCTGCCTTCCGGCAACAACGACGGCATCGGCATCGCCGTTAACCCTGGCCAGATGCGCATTACCGATTTCGCCAAAGTGGTGGGCGTAGCGTGGGAATCGGCGGATGAAAACCCGCTCAATATAGTCAACATGGGCGTGGGACTGAACAATAAAGGCCTGGCGCCCAAAGTGGACGAAATTTCCAAAAAAGTAGATAACATCATCGGCTACCTGGAAGGCAAAGAACCCCTGCTGTCAGGCGCAGGCCTGGCATCTGCCGCTTCCGCTCCTTCTTCCGCGCCTATGCAGAAGCAGTTCACCGATGAAGAGTTCGACCGCCTGATCGATCAGGATGCCGAAACCATCCGCAAGCTTTATGCCGATATACAGCAGAAGCTTATCGAACAGGGAAAGGAAATTCCCGATATGCCCGGGCTGAAAGCGCTTTTCGCCGACCCGGTCGCCCACATCAAGGCGATGCGCCGCGACCCCGCGTTCAATGCCCATTGGGCTCACCTGGACACTATGATCAAATTGAGAAACTAATCGGACAATCACCTATATAGAACCTATTTCATCTTTCGCAAACGACCAACAATCATAATCGGTATCTCATGAAACGACCTGTACCCTCTCCAATTATCCTGGTGGATAAGAAGCAAGTGGCTCTTTTTCCTTTGCCTTTTAGGAAAATTGCCCTGCGGTTTGCTTTACTGGGCGTCATTTCCCTTTTATCGCTTTCTGCAATGGCGCAACCCTCAGGAGCTAGTGTAACCTCCGGCTCGCCCTATTGCCCTAATACTTCTATTACGGTTGGGTTCACAACATCTAACTGGACCAATGCCTCCGTGGCCCATATAGACCTTATGGCAAGCGACGGGACTACGGTTATTCAAAATGATATAGGATCGACCTATACTGCGGATGCCCCAGCGCCTACTTCCCTTACCGGGACTCTTCCCGGCTCAGTGAGTTATGGGACACAATACCGGTTGCGCGTTCGGGTTACCAATTCGAGCCCAATTACCGGAGATGGTACCACGAATTCCGGCCTTTTCACAATAACCACCCCTACGATCAATGCGCCTACGGTAACCCCTGCCGGGCCTTATTGCCCCGGGGATATGATTACCGTTTCTTTTACTACCGGTGGCTGCCCTTTTCCGGGAGGTAACGTCTTCACTGTCCAATTGGACGACAATGCCGGCTTTTCTTCTCCGGTCAACCTCACGCCAACCGGCGCTTCAAGCCCTTTAGTGGTTACTATTCCTACCAACACGGGGCCCGGCTCCAATTACCGGGTAAGGATCGTGTCCAATACTTCCCCTGTGGCGCCGAGCGGTGGCAGTGCCACCTTTCGAGTCAGGACTCCCGGATTCACCAATGTCCTTCCATCTACCTTATGCCAGGGTGCGGGGTATGATCTGACGTTTAACACGTTTTCTAGCCAAACCTTTAACCCAGGGAACAAATTTATTGCCGAAATCGGAACGGTATCTGCCGGAACGTTCACGGCGGTGGCGCCGATCGGATATTATTCGAACAACGCCACTATAAATACGAATACCACCCAGACCATTAAAGCGGTTATTCCCTTTAATTTACCTAGCGCTGGGTCTTATTATTTGCGCTGGCGCTCTACCAGTATGCTGGATACCAGCTGCTTTACAGGTCCTTTCACCGTCCCTCAAATCCGCCAGTTTACCGACCCGACGAACGCTTTTATTTGCTCCGGATCGACCAATTTTAGCGTTACCAATGTCCCTGGAGGCGGAGGACCGGTGTCCTATCAATGGTACCAAACGAACCCCATGGTTTTTTCCATGAAGACCTCCGGACTGGCATCGATTGCTGTGAACAGCATTGCTAAATCTGGAATGAACGTATACGCTGCAACGGGCACGGGACTTTCCATTTCAACCGACGGCGGCCTGACTTACTCCAGTACGGTGCTCGGCGCTTATTTTGTCAGCAATGTTGTCGTTTCGGGAGGTTCGGTATATGCCGCTACGAATAATGGGTTGTATAAGCTGGATTTAGCAGGCGCAATTCAAACCCATTACACTACAGCAGGCCCCTATTTTCTGCCCAACCTCAACGTAACCAATGTACTGGTGGACGGCGCCGATATATACGTTTGTACAAGCAATGGCTTGGCAAAGAGTACTGGAGGGGGGGCATTTGCCTTACTTGACGGTTCGCCGGCCTTTGACGTTTTTGTCAATGGTTCGTATATCTACCTTGCCACTTCTGCTGGGGTTAAGGTCTCTCAAAATGGAGGCGCTTCCTTTACCACTTACACCACGATGAATGGTTTGGGGAGCAATAACGTCCAGACAATTTATGTCAGGGATAACATCGTTTACGCCGGAACTGATTTCGGTGTCTCTTATTCCACGAATGGGGGAACGGAAGGCGCCCTTCAATTTGTCTTTACCACCAAGGGGTTGCCAAGTAATAACGTCAGAGATATTTTCGCTGCCTCCGGCGGCGCCATTTATGTTGCGACAAACGGTGGGTTTGCCATTGGGATGAAAGGTTTTAATGATACGGGTAGCCCGGCCATTGAAGCATTCTCCCCTGTGATTGCCGGCCTCACCAATCCGTTTGTTACGGGAATCATCCTCGAGCCGAGCCAATTAATCCTGGCTACACTGGGCGGGGTGGCCATTTCGCCGTTTACGTTTTCCATGGGGTCAGGCACCTCTACCCAAATGGTTTCGGCAACTCCTGATAATTCGCTCAGGAGATTTCAGGCGATTGTCTCAAAAGATAATTGCTTTTTAGGTAGTAACCCTGTTCGTATCGCCGACATTCCCCCTGTCATCTCGGTTCTTGCCGATTCGACTTATGGCCCGCCTGTTTGTGGCGGCACCACTGGCCGCATCTATGTTCAGGGCCTCATCCCTAACACAAAATACCGGCTTAATTTCACCAATGGCCCCTCCCCGGGTATGCCTAAAAATGGCGATACGATAACCGTCGATGCCAAGGGATACGTCGGAATTAATTTACTGGCAGCAGGTACCTATCATATTTCCTTCAACAGCCTCGTCGAGCCGCCTGCCGATGGTTGCGTATCCAACCTGCTCATGGTGACCATCAACGATCCGAACAAACCGGGCAACCCTTCGGTGGCTGCTAATCCATTACCTCCAGTCTGCCAGGGGACCAATATCGTGGTTAACCTGACTTCGTCGTTGAGCGCCACAGAGGAATACCGGTGGTTCAGCGATCTCGCTGGTACTCCACTAAATCCAACGCCGACCTCTGGCCCGGGTTCCAATATGTATTCTCCAACCAATATCCCGCTTACCAGCGGCATATTATATGTGGCCAAGCGCGACAAAGTGACCCAGTGCAATAGCCTGGACACCTTGGATATAGCCTATACGGTCAATCCTGCTCCCGCCATCACGTGTACGGGCGACGATGTGGCCCTGACCATTACTATTGGCGGCCTTACTGCGGGCAACTACACGCTGGCCTATTCCGGTCCGGCAGTGGGAAATCCTGCGCCTGGTCCTGTAGTCGTGGGAGGCTCAGGCCAAATCGTCATTACCGGCCTGACCATCGGCAACTATTCGGGCATCTCGGTGACCAACGCCGCAGGCTGCCAATCCAACGTGATCGGCTCTTGCCCGTTGTTTGGCCCTCCGGCCGACGACGTGATCGGCGCCAACAAGCTTCAAACCGTTAAATGCGGTATCCCGGCTGTTGCAGGCGGCTACTATCAGAAAGCCCCGAGCGGCAACGGATACGAAACCGGTCTGGGCGTGGCCGTTGGCCGCATCCTTCAAACCAACGACGTGCCTGCCAATCCCAATGAGAATGTAGAACTTCGCGGCTGGCTCCGCTTCGACCTGAACAGCTATCTGCCTAAATACGCGCGCATCGAGCGCGTGGAATACCAGCCCGTTTCAGTAGAAGGGCCGTTTACAACCATCGCCGACGTTCCTATCCTGAGCGCCACCGGAGATATCCAGTTTGATATTACGCAAGTCTCCCAGGCCAACTATCCGCTGCCTGCCGGCTTCAGCCCGGCCGCTTTCGCGGATCTGGCCGATACCAAATACGCCGATTTCACGATTTCCCATAGCGTAACGGGGCCGTTTACCGACCTCGGCCCGCAAGGCGTGACCGATCTGCAAAGCCGTTTGCTGAACGACGGGATTTTCCAACTCGGTCTTACCCTTTCCGGTACCGATTTCGACGTGCCGGTATACCAATTCCACGGGATCGTCTTTGACGAGGCTTCTGCCGCCCCGATCTCGCATCAGCTGTGCGTAACCTATTACATTGAAGACTTCGGCGATTTGCCGGAGCCTAAATATGCAACCGACCTCGCAGGAGGATTGGTTGGCCCAAGCCACCGGATCGATTCAATCGATGTAGATACGCGTCCAACCGTAGATACCCGTCGCCCCGCGCTGTTTATCGGCGCAAATCCTCCCGATGCAGAAAGCAATGGACAACAGTCCACCAATGCCGACGACGATGACACGAACGGGGGTGATGATGAAAACCTTTCCACGGCTTCGTTCTCCGCGCCGCTGATCGCCGGCACGAACGTTAACCTGACGGTTCCGGTGACCAACTACCTCCCAAGAGGGGCTGCCGTTAGCGTCTTCATCGATTGGAACAACGACGGCGTGTTCAGCAATACGACCGAGCGTATTCCATGGCCGGTTGCCGCAGCTGCCCTGCCTGGCGCCCCGGGCATGGTTACGCCGTATACGGCAGACTTGGTGATTCCGGTAGCCGTGCCGATCGACCTGATCACCGCTACGGTGGGCGTCCGCGTGCGCCTCACCTCCGCCGGCGTCTTTGACGCGTATGGCCCTGCGCCTGATGGCGAAGTGGAAGACTTCCTGGTAGAAGTCCGCGGCCTGGACTATGGCGATTTGCCCGACCCGGCCAATGGAATTGCCACCAATGACTTCCGCACCCGTTTTGCCGACAACGGCGCGCGCCATGCCATGGTACTCGCCGCGCCGGTATATTTAGGCCAAACCGTTGACGCCGAAGCGGACGGACAAGCCTCCGCCAACGGCGACGGCGACGACCTCAACCCGGTACCTTCGGTCGACGATGAGGATGGAGTGGTCTTCCAGGCTACGCCGCTGATCCCAGGCCAGATCGCTACCGTGACGGTTACCGCCCGCAACGGCCATCCAACCGATCCGGCTACCCTTTACCTTTATGCCGACTTCAACAACGACGGCCTGTCTTCCTTGCTTCCGGTAACCTTCCTTACAGGTAACCCGGTATTCACAGCGGGAACTACAGATACCCGCGTCTATACCTTCCTGATGCCGCTCAACGCCGCCTATATTGGCAATAAGGCGTTCTTCCGCTTCCGCTTTACCACCCAGGCGTTGGCCAATAATGCCACCGGCGCATACGGACTTGCGCAGGATGGGGAAGTTGAAGATTACATCAGCGGCGATATTTCTCTGTACGATTGGGCCGACTTACCAGAGCCGATCTACAACACCGATAGGGATGGCGGCACGCCTGGCCCAAGCCACCGGATCTCCGCAGTCCATGTCGGCAACGGAGTTTATCGCAACGGCTTGTTTATTGGTATGACGCCTCCGGATATGGAGAACGAAGGACAACCTACGGCTAATGCCGACGGCGACGATATGACCTTTACGCCGGACGACGAAGACCTGAATCCGACGAACAACTTTACCAACCCGCTGACCAACGACCGCTTAATTGCTGGAAATACTATTACCCTCACGGTGCCTTACGTCAACATCACAGGGGTAAATGCCAAAATGATCGCATTTATCGACTGGAATGCGGACGGGGACTTTGAAGACCCAGGCGAGCGCATTGAACAGGCCGCTAACTTTGCAGACCCTGGCAATGTGACCTTCCTGAATATTCCGATTCCCGATTGGGCAGGTTCCCCAAATACCGGCGTAAGGATACGCCTTACGACAGGGGAGGTACTTGACGCCAACGGCCCAGCCCCGGATGGTGAAGTGGAAGACTTCTTCGTCAGTGTGTTCGGCTATGACTACGGCGACCTTCCCGACGACGAGACGCCGGTTGCGGTAGTAGGCCCATTGACCGCTCAGGGAGACTACCAAACCATCTTCATTACCGACGGTACCCGCGGCCCGCGCCACTTGACCGAGCCGAATTTGAAGATCGGCAACACCGTCGACGCAGAAGGCAACGGCCAGCCCCACCTTAATGCGTTTGGCGATGACACCCATGGCATCGACGACGAAGACGGTATTATTCAACCCGACTCCGTCGTGCGTGGCAAACCGGCCATCTTCAAAGTATTTGTAACCAACAATACCGGCGCACCCGCTTATCTCTACGGCTTCGCCGACTGGAACGACGACGGCGACTTCCTGGATATCGCTCCTGGCGACAATGAGCGCGTAGGTCCGGTGATTGTACCGGCTGGCGCCAGCGGGTATTACCCCGTCCAGTTTATCGTCCCGCTCAATCCTTATCCGCTGCCCAACCGCGTCGCTACGCGATTCCGGGTAAGTAATACCGACTATGCCCTTTCCACCGGCCCCCCTCAAGCCAATGACATTAACGGGGAGGTAGAAGATATGTATGTCGCCATCGTGGGCTACGACTGGGGCGATCACCGCGAATTCACCGGATATTTCACCGATGAGTCGGGCGGCGTTCAGGGCCCGAGCCACCGGATTGTGGCCGGCCTCCACCTCGGCGCGACGGCTCCTGATCCGGAACCCGACGGCCAGATCGACCTTCTGCTCGACAACAGCAACGCCGATGACCTCAACGGTCTTGACGATGAGGACTTCAGCCAGAACAACTTCATCACGACTTTTGCCAACCCGAATACGCTGATCGGCGGCCTCCACTCGCCCTGGATCCTGATCCCTGGCGAAGCGGCCAGCTTCCAGTACACTGCTACCAACAATATCCTCGATCCGAACCTGCCTGGTTTCGGGGAAACGGCCCGCATCGAATTGTTTGCCGATTGGAACAACGACGGCGACTTCGAAGACGCTGGTGAAAGATGGCAGCAAACCCTTGCTCCGGGCAACGTCAATACGCCGCTGCAAGTCAACTTAACCGTCCCTGCCGATGCCGTTCCGAACGTACACCTGAAGGCCAGGGTGCGGATTTCTACGGAAACCGTGCTGGATGCCAACGGCAAAGCCAAGAACGGGGAAGTCGAAGACTTCATCTTCGTCGTAGCCGGCCTTGATTTCGGCGATAATCCGGACGCTTCCAATGGTACGGGCAAACAAAACTACCAGACCAGAAGAGCGGATAACGGCGCCCGCCATGCGGTTCAGTATATTCAAACAACGCCTGTACTCGGAAACCCGGGCACCATCGTTCCGGTAGGTACGCAGCCCCAACTCTTCCTTGGCTCGATCATCGACACCGAGGTAGACGGCCAGCATTCCGCTAAGGCAGACGGCGACGACCAGAACGACGGTACCAATAACGGCACCCTGGACGACGACGAGGATGGCATCACGTTCCTTACGCCGTTCATCCCCGGCACCACGGCTCAGATCGCTTACCGTGGCAGCAACCGCCGCTATATTGGAGGAACTATTGGCGGATCTTTCCGCCGCCCGGCCTTCCTGTATGCGTTTGCCGACTGGAATAACGACGGGGTGTTCTCTACGGTTCCTGCCGATGGGGAGCGCATCCTGGTGAATATTCCACAGCCCGGAGTCGTTGGCTCGGAAACCTTCAACGGGATCATGAACTTCCCGGTTCCGCCAACGGCTGACTTCAAAGAAGGATATGTCCACTTCCGGTTCCGCCTGGGGTATACCCAATCCGAGGTAGAAGTACCCAACGGTATCTCCCGCAGTGGGGAAGTGGAAGACTATTACATGCCGGTCTTCAAACTGGGTAACCTGGTTTGGGAAGACCGCAACAACAACGGCTTCCAGGATGCGGAAGAAATCAATCTGGGAATTGACAGCGTTCGCGTGGTACTGCGCTACGGCGGTATCAACCCGGCTACCGGCGCATTTGATGGCGTAACCCAGAATACCATTGCCGATCCGCATACCTATACCAGAGACGTCGCTTCTCCTGCCGATCAGATCGTCGACTATGTCTACGATACGCTTACGGCAAATAAGGGGCTTTACTGCTTCCAGGGCTTGATCGAGGGTAAATACCAGATCATTGCCGTGGATACCTTCGGTCTCACCCCGACCCGCTTCGACTGGATCAAAAATATGACCGAAGAAGACCGCGATTCCGACGGCAAGCCGTATAAGAATCCGTGGGAGTACGTCCTTGGCGACCGTCGTCAGTCCAAGAGCCAGCAGTTTAACCTGCTCCGCGACTCTATCGGAACGGATGAAGAAGGTATCCTGGATCAGGCCAACCCGCAACTGCTCGATCCGAATGCGGTGTTGTTGTACCCGGATGCCAAAGTCGAACAACGCATCGACTTCGGTTATGTCGGCTACGACTTCGGCGACCTTGCCCAAACGGGCAACAATCCTTCGGTTACGGACTTTAATACGGAAGAAGACGGCATCGGCCTTCGTCCGGAAGGACCCAAGCATATTGTCACCCCTGACCTGCGCCTTGGCCGTTGCCAGGACGTCGAGTGGGAGGGACAGCCCGATCCGGACGCCGGCGCTGAATTCAAAACAGCCCCCGACGGTGGCGGCGACGATCCGATCGCCAGCTTCGGCGGCTATCCCGGTGCAGCGCACGATCCTTCGCAGGGCCGCCGCTGGCCGTTCCACCAGGCATCTAATGCTTGCGGCGACGACGAAGATGGCGTTACCTTCAACACTCCGATGGTGCCGGGTTACAATGCCCAGATCTCCGTGCGCTACAATGCCAGGCTCAACCTCGACGGCCCGGATGCCTACCTGCATGCCTGGTTTGACTGGAACGGCGACGGGAACTTCTTCCGTGCCGATGGCAGCATCGACTCGGCTGAACACGTACTCTTCACCCACCTGAACGGCAACCCGATCGCGCTCGAACCGAATACTCAGGCTGTTCGCCTGGAGATGAGCTTCCTGAAGTCGCCGGATGATTCCATCCGCCTGACCTTCCGCGTACCGGGTACAGATACGACCAAGTACAACAACGGCAATATGCTGACGCGCTTCCGCATCAGCTTTGACCCGCGTCTTGGACCGGACGGCATCCTGGACCAGAGCATCAATTTCCCGAACGCGCTTGGCCTCAACTTCCCGGCGACGCACCCCGGCGCAGGTAATTCTACGGTTCCTGGCGGCGTAGTGCCTTACGGCGAGGTAGAAGACTACTTCATCTCTCTGTCCAAGGTGGGCAACCTGGTTTGGGAAGACCGTAACTACAACGGCATTCAGGATACTCTCGCCGATGGAACTCCGATCGAACCTTCGATCCCCAACGTGCCGATCAGGCTTGAATTTGCAGGTATCGACGGCATCTTCGGAACCGCTCCTACGGATCCGTACGAGTATGTCTACCACGACACCACGGATGCTCAGGGCCTCTATTATTTCTGCGGCCTCATTGGCAACGTAGATCCTTCCGGCATACCAAATCCGACCTATCGCCTGGTCGTTTCCGATCCGGATGATATGACGTCTACGTACAACAACCCGGATCCTTCCGACGATGGATGTACTCATCCGCTTTACGATGTTAATAGCAACGGCGATGACGAACTCATCGATGGGGAAATGCTTACTATCGGTGGCGCGACCAAGTTTGAGCGGGTCACGATGGATACCTTCAGCATTACCAACCCGATGATGCTGTGCGTCGATGAGCATGGGTACTACGATGTGGGCAACGATAAACCTGGCAATAACCTGCCGCCAGATATTGATGCGCTGAATAACTTCCCGGATAATCAATACGACGAATCGCGCGACTTCGGATATGCCGGCTTCGATTACGGCGACCTGCCGATCGCCAGCGTAAAAGCCGGTTCGGCTTACCCGACCCTGCGCGATTCCATGGACGGGCAGTTTAGCGGCAAGTTTGGCGCACGCCACGTGATCCAGCCGCGCTTGTACCTGGGTAAAGGCGTAGACGCCGAACTCAATGGACAGCCCGACGACGACGCAGGCAGCAAAGCCGGCGGCGACGACGACGATCAGAGCAAGTTCGCCAAAGGCGACGGTACGGACGACGAAAGCGGCGTGCTGCTGCTGTCTCCGCTGCTGCCGGGCGAACGGGCGTTCTTCAAGGTCAATTATGTGTCTCAGGATACCAATAGAACTTCGGGTACCGGGTATGTGAATAGATCTGCTTACCTCACTGCTTTCATCGACTGGAACGGCGACGGCGACTTCGGCACCTCCGCCAGCCCGGATCCGAATGAATGGATCGTCTTTACGCATAAGAAGGAAAGCGGCGCCAACTTCAACATCGACAATATCCTCGATGTAGCGGACGCGAAAACCATGTTGTTGCCGGCTACGGGAACCAATGGTGTCGATAGCGTGATCCTCGGCTTCGATGTGCCCAACCACGCCCTCTTTGATTCGGGCGTTGTGTACATGCGGTTCCGCTTGAGCTGGACGAATTACGAGACACAGTATCCGATGACCTTCCCGAACGGTCTTGGACCAGACAACAATAAGTTCCACATGACCGCGACTCCGTTCGTGAAGTCTACCCCGCCGTTCTCCGATATGGATAACAACAACGGCCGTTATCCGTACCCGGATGGCGAAGTGGAAGACTACGGGATTCCGGTGGCTAAGATCGGCAACCTGGCCTGGTACGACCACGACGTGTTTGGCGATCAGGATGCCACAGGCGAAGAGGGCGTAGATACCATGCATCTGGTGCTGGTTTGGGGCGGAATTGATCCCGCTACCGGCCAACCCGATACGGTAGGTTACCAGACGCCGGAAGCGGTGTTCGCCGACCTGTCCCAAGGTTCTGTAAGCGACATCCTCTACAACCGGACCCTGATTCCGCCTACTGCATTCCCGGCCAATACGTATACGCCGGAGGGAGGCATCAAGAAGACCGGCGTTTCTACCGAGAACGCAGTCAGCGGCATGTATTCCTTCCGCGGGCTGATCCCCGGACGCTACTATGTTATTCCGGAGAAATACCTCCAGCGCGACAGTACCAGCTTCGTCGATTTCTGGCCGAAGCACCGCGTACTCACCCTGCAGGACAACCCGGGCGTAGACGATAACAACGACAGCGACGGCATCGATATCACAGGCGCAACGGCAGGCCAGGTCAGCAAAGGACCCGGCGCGTTCGTCCGGATCAACGACGGCAACGCCAAATATCCGGAAGTATGCGTCAACGACCGTCCGCTGAATGAAAACGGCCTCCTGATGGACGCCGTAGATAATGCCAACCCGAACTCGAAGGCCTACTTCCCCGACGAACAGTGGGATGAATCCATCGATTTCGGCTGGATCGACGAGCCGAACATCGAAGCCAACCTCGACATAGTAGGCGTGGACTTTGCTACCAGCCAGGAGTGCAAGCACCTCAACGTGATCATGCACCTGTGCATCAAGAACCCGACCGAAGTGCCGCTCGACAGCTTCATGATGGCTCTCAACCTGAAGCAAGCTTACGGCGATGCCTTCGTTGGCAATGTCGAGGTTAGCATCGTGGACAGCGCCTTTACTACGACTTCCGGCAACATGAAAGTGAAGAAGTCGATGATGGGTGCAGTTGCCGCGCTGACGCCGTTCATCAACCCGAACTACAACGGCGACTCAGACATCAACCTGTTCAACTCGGTTGGGGCCGGCAAGACCTGGAACGACGTCTCCTTCTACCTGCCCGGCGATTCCGTGATCTGCGTGCGGATTGAGTTTGAGATCGACGGCGAAAAAGACGCGACCTTCAATGCAAATACCCCGAATGGCTGGTATTCGCAGGCTCAGGTTTGGGCGCGCGCCGTAGGCTTCAACAAGTTAACGGGCAAGAAGCGTCCGGTTCTCGACTTCCGCTTCTTCGATCCGTTCTTGTCCAACGACCCAGGCGATGCGTTTGTGGTTAACCCGCGCTTTGGACAACCTATCCAGGTTATGGATTGGTCGGATGAATTCGACGATCCGATGCCGATGGCTGGCCTGATGTACCCTGACGGTGGGGATGGCATTCTGTTCGAAGGTATGGTGGCCGACCGCGGCGCCAATGGCGAATACAAGACCTTCCCGATGCCGCCTAGCGTGACGGGTCGCGACAAGTATGCGGATGAAGATAATAAGACCATCCAAAATGACGAGTGCTGGATTCGCACCCGCTGGAACAGCGGTATCAAGGACATCAATATCAGCATGGATAAGAACTGTGAAGCCATTATCAATGCGGATCAGTTGGTGCCGAACTTCCTGCCCGAGTGCGGTTTCGACAAGTACCCCGAAGGCAGCTACTACCGCGTGATCATCCAGGATGAGCATACCGGCGAAACGGTATGGGCTTCTGTAGATCGCGTTCCGTTCGACGCCTCCAAGTACCTGCACCGCAAGCTGATCTACAAGGTGCGCAGCGTAGCCAACCATTGCGAACCGGTCTGGGGCCGCCTCAACCTTGAGGACAAAACGGTGCCGGTGGTAACCTGCCCGATCAGCCCGGCTGATCGTAGAGTTGCCGCCAACAGCCAAAGCTTTGTATCTGGCGCGCTTCCGTTCGTCTGCACGGATATCGACAGCGTATTGAACAAGGAAGCTTCCTGGAAGAATCCTTCCTACGCATACTTCACCGGTATCGCCACCGCTACGGATTCCTGCGGAGAAGTGTACCTGGATAAAGTGAGCGACGCCATCACGTACGTCACCGATTGCGCGGTCAGCTATCCAAACAACCGTAAGTTGTATGCATTCATTATCCGGACATTCTTCTTCCGCGATCAATATGGAAACGAAGGCATTTGCAAGCAGCAAATCAACTTTGTCCGTCCGACCATCATTCTGCCTGAGTGCAAGGTGGAAGTGCTTAATGTCGCGGCCAAAGGCGATACGCTGCTTAAGCCGGAAGACCTGCTTGCCAAATACGGTTTGCCGGAATCCGTTCCGTACTTCCTGAATGCCGTAGGTAAGAAGATTTACCTGACGCAGAAGGATTACTGTGGCTTCTCGGTGGATTATGTGGATGAAAATGTATTCGTGACTGGTCAATGCGGTCGTAAGATTATCCGCCGCTGGTCTATCTTCGACTGGTGCGCCGGAACGGGTACCAACTATCCGAAGGACTTCTACCAGAGACCGGCCACGGATGCGGACTGCTATAACAATCCGACTTGCGGAGACAAGATCTATTGCTGGGAACAGCATCTGGTCATTGGCGACGACGCCGCTCCGATCGTTTTGATACCGGATATTGACAAGGACGGCTTCAAAGGATCCGGATACAACAAGAATCCGGACAACAAGCCGAATCCGAAGGTGTCTACGGCTACGTTTGATGCTCAGGATGTGTTCGAATTCTCTACCGGTCCGATGGATTGCACCGGCGCATTCCGGTTCACCAAAGACATGCTCCAAGTGACGAACAAGCAGCCGGGCTCCTGGTGCTTCAACCTTGCCGTTCTGGTTCGCCGTCCTGTTCTCGATCTGGACGAGCGCCCAACCGGTCAGTTTACCCTGAAGGCTGATCCTACGATCCTCGTTTCAGGCGACTGCGACAAGGGCTTCAACATCGCCGGCGTACCGATGCCGAAGGATACCAACACCTTCTGGTTCCTCGAGATCCGCGTGTTTGACGCTTGCTACAGGGATACTACGATTTACGTTCCGTTCCGCATCGTCGACAAGATCGCTCCGGTGATGAAGTGCGACGACAAGCTGAATGTAACATTGGATAACGACGGCGTAGGCAACATCGCCGCCAAGGAAGTAGACGAAGGCAGCTGGGACAACTGCAGCAAGATCGAATGGATGAAAGTCCGCCGTCCGATTGGCGCGTGCAGCACCAACTTCATAGCCCTGAAGCGCTTCGTCGACGCCAATAAGAACGGTAAGATCGATGCCAATGTGGATTATATCGACGAAAACCGCAACTTCAAAGCTGAAGATACCGAGTACTTCCGGATCAATGATATCGGCGGCGCGCTGATGTCTCCAATGCTGGATACCGTGCCGGTATTCTGCTGCGACGGCGACTCCATTATGATTGAGCTTTGGGGCGCGGACAAGTCGGGCAACCGCAACTTCTGCTGGAATTGGATCCGTCTGGAAGACAAGACCGGCCTGGAATACCTGATGCCGCTGCCGCAGACGTATAAGTGTACTGAAGAGCGCGAGCGCCTGCACCTGCTGTCTATCGCAGGCACGTATGCGGAAGGCACCGATACGTACAAAGCGGCTATCGACCTCCTGAAAGGCGATGTGACCGTCATCCGTGGCGCCTTCTGTACCGGAGTAACGCGCGAGATCGTGGTCAGTCCAAACCTCCATTGCGACGCCGGCGAGATTTCGATCACCTGGAAACTCACCAAGCCGACCGCGCATGGTCCGCAGGTGACGACCACCGTGGCGGTGAAGATCACCGTTCAGGCAGTGCATGAGTATAACCTCAAGTTCCCTGCTGACGTGAAAGGGACCTGCGGCGCTATTGCCGATACCGCCAATGTGGTAGACGGAGGCGAACTGGCCTGCGACGTACTCGCCGTCCTGGTTCAGGATAAGCGCTACGACAGCACCACCGATGAGTTTGGCAAATACTTCTGCTACAAGGTCTTCCGTACCTTTACGGTGATCAACTGGTGCCAGTATGACGAAAGCTGCGCCGAACCAATGCAATGGGCAGTGATCGTTCCGCGCGATCCGGACAACAACGGGTACAACGGCGTGAACGTTCTGGTGCGCGATCAGTTTGGCGGCGGTCAAAACACCGCAGTTCCTGGAACAGGCCTCTTCAGCGGCGCTGGTATGGACGGATGGGAAGAGATCTACTACGAAGACGGCTGCGGCAATGGCAAGAACCTGATTGCAGAATCCTGCGAGCGGGTACTGGCCAAGGGCAACCATAACGACAAAACGCGTCTGTTCTGGTACAACAACAGCAGCCAGACGGTTTGCGCCAATACCTCCGGGTATGGCAATACCGGAAAC
>WBZV01000140.1_pt2 | contig 27836 bp, 27 predicted proteins | sample 5204221 | NCBI WGS metagenome assembly WBZV01 (sample SAMN12344360, study PRJNA552823) | activated sludge metagenome | biome: Activated sludge suspended growth; feature: Nitrification reactor; material: Wastewater; isolation source: activated sludge from nitrification reactor of wastewater...
CAAATTCTGCATCTCTTTGTCTCCAAGGTTTTTCCCCATCCGTAGTTAAAAAGTCCGTCCAGCGAGATAGCATATTTCCCCATAAGTGTTTTACAATATTTGCAATACTGTTGTTCTCAGAATTGTATTTCCAAAAAAGTTGATCATCGGTAAGTTGATCGATTGTTTTTTCACCGAGTAACTTATAATACTCAAATTGCTTTTTGATGCTGTTTAAATACTCGTGGTTCATACGATTCATTTGTGCATTAAGGGTGGGGATTGCTGGGCAATGTATTTATGCGTTTAATACTGGTTTTTTAGGTATTCCAGAAAGTAAAAGTATACCAAAATTTTCATTCTTATTGTCTGATCCATTTAAGAATTTCGGTATGCCTTTCCGTTTTGATGGAAACCATATAATATCCTGCAGAATTGTGAACCAGGGCATCGAGAGGGATGTGATTTTCTCCAGGCTGAAATTGCATTTCTATAGATTGAACCTTTCCGCAAAGATCCGAGACAATTATTTTTGCGTTAACTTCTTTTTCGGCTTGAACGATTAGATGAGAAGATTCGTTGGAGGGATTTGGGCGAATATCTATGCGGAGATAGTTTTTTTCATAATCCTCAGTGGAAACCGGTTTAGTCGATACTTCAATTTTAACTTTGCGGGTATCACTCTTAAAAACTTTAACTTTTGATATGACAACAAGTGCATCTGATTGAACTGTGGTGGTACCATTTTGCAACAGTTGATTCGTGCCCGAGTCCACGACTTGCCAAAACAATGTAGTTCCACTGGTCGGTTTGAATTGTTGTGGTTTTCGGATGGCGACGTCGGTAGTCAGAAAATCACTTGGACAGTTGTCATTGTCATAATCTGCTTTTGATTCTATCCAGGCGGTGGTTCGCCAACCGGTTGAATTCTCTTGTGTATTCTCCCATCGGTGATAACCACCCCAGGTGCCCCAATCATCGCCAACCCCAAGAGGACCAGTACCAGGCGTACCATCACCGGGATCATTGTTTTGCACATCCAGATGATGATTAAAAAATGCAGGAAATGAAATGTTAGATTGAAAGTCTTCCTGAAAAGAAAGGTTGTCCAATAGGGTCTGTTGGTTAGATGCAAATCCTTTTAGCCAATGATAATTTGCATTTTGATACGTATGGGGCCGTTCATCCCAGTTAATTTGAGTACCCCATCCGAGTGAATCAGCTAATCGAAGCTGGACTACCATATCGGCAGCCCAGTACATCCGATCGTTGATATCATTTTTTCCAACCCAAAGTCTGACCAAAGGAAAATCACGGGATGGAGAGAGTCTCGAATTGAGGTCAAAGACATCATTGATGTGCTTGGTTTCACCAGAAAATCCCTTTAAACTTGTGGGCAGATTCATGGCAATCGAACCGACAATGGCCTGACTGGTAGGATCAACCCCGCTTCTTAAACCACAGTTAAACAAACATGCAGTAGAGAATTTTTCAGGATAGGTTTTTGCCAGCGCAGTGGCTCCACCACTCCCCATGCTATATCCCATGACGGCTACATGATCAGGATGAATGGGAAATTGTTTTATTAGCCAGTCATTAATCCAAACTATTCGTCGTTGGGTATAATTGATTACTGTATCTCCGGGACCTGCTTTGAAATGGTAATCAAACGGATCATGTCTTTTTGTCCAACCAAACCAAAGCGTTCTTCCACTGGTGAAAACGGAATCACCTGTTTCAATAATTGTTTTCAAACCAAAATCATCGTTGTGTGACACGGATATGCCTTGAATTGGTTCGATATTAAAAATATCGAAATCATTTGCCAGAAACTGATTGGCTAACATACCACCGCCATGCAGGAAGTGTGTCATTGGAAATTTCTTTCCACCAGCAGTGTCAAGGGACAAGGATTGACTGATGATGAACATAGAAGGCATACCATTTTTAGCCGCATTTGCCAATACAGGAAAATCAGGACGGCCTGCATTTTCATCTTGCCGACCCATTGCCCACATAGAAAACCATAAGGATTTATGGCCAGTAGGTAATATATCGATCAGTTGAAGATGACAGTTTACGGGTTGGTTGATGGGGTCATAGTTAAACTGCACAAGGTTTTGAGTCATGTTTACTCCTGGAGTCACTGCAGTATTTCCCCATGCAGCAACGGCATAATAAGCAGCGCCTGAATGGGTTACAGTTTCAACAAAAAGCGCTTCGCCTGAAGCTAATTGATACGTCCCTCCTCCCGGACCTGGAATCCGGTAAGTGAAGGTGGTATCTCCTGTTTGCTCCCAATATGTACCCGGAAGATATTCATAGTGAAAAGGTCTGCCGATGAGTGTAGCATCAGCAGTTTGGTTAAATGGCGTTGATCTTTTATATATTCCGTAAGTTTCAGGATTAGGCTTATCGATTTGCCATACAATCCACACTTGTCCCTGGGCATACCAGGCACGAACATTGGTTTGTGCAAAGATGGCACTGCAAACGAACAGCCAAACAAGCAGTACTTGAAAATATTTCATTGTATTAAAATAGTCTTTTAAATTTCTTAAATTATTTTGGATTCGCTTTCTATGGCTTTAGGCATCTTCAACATCTTAGATTAAGAAAAAATGTAATTTATATTGTTCAGAAATGATTTTCTGGAAACGTTTACAGGGCTTAAAAATAGTAAAAAATACAGTACACTTTCAATAGGGACAATTTTAAACAATTGACGAAATCAAACAGAAGATTTACTTTTTTTAATGAATAAATAATAGTAAAAATTGGATCCTCTTATTTTTCGCGAACTCTTTTGATTCCAATTGTGATAAATATTATCTTGACTAAATAAATTCAATTTTTGTATTTCAAGTTGGATATTTTCAGTTATCGATTTCCGTGAGCACGAATGTAAATGTTCAGGGTTTAAGAAGTCCTAGTCCTTGACCTTTAAAATTTTTTCCATTTTTCGACCTTTGGCCAATTCATCAACCAATTTGTCTAAATACCTGGCTTGTTTTGTAATTGGATTGTCTATTTCTTCAATCCGGTATCCACATATAATTCCTTTTATCAAGTGTGCATTAGGATGGAGTGATGCCCTGCTAAAAAATGTTTTAAAATTCACTTTCTCATTGATCAACTCCTGGATCATTTTTTCATCAAAGCCAGTAAGCCATTGGATAATTTGCTGCAATTCCTCTTTTGTCCTCCCCTTTTTTTCGATTTTTGCAATATAATGGGGATATACGCTTGCAAATATTAGGTTCGCAATTCGCTCGTCGTGCTCTGGGGTTGCTTTCATGCATCAATATTTTTAAACCATTTTTTGGCACTTGGCCTGCGATGCGGGCATCCTGGCCAACAGCAGGGTTGCTTCTTCCCTTCCTTTAAATCTTCAATCATGCGAGCAAGATGCTCCATTCTGGTTTCTGTTTTTTTGACCAGGGTGACCCAGCAAATCCATTCATTGCGTTGTATTGGCGTAAGCTTATTCCATCTTTCAGGAAGATCGGCTGTGGACAACAAAGCTTCTTTTATATCAGGGGGAACTTCATGAAATATACCATTGGAAATATTGTGTGTCATGGATCTGTTTTAATATTGAATTTATCCCATAATAATTTTCTTCAAATTTGATTTTGGCAAATGTGATAATGTTACCAAAGTACTGAATAAATTATTGTTCAAAAGATTCATAGAGTATAAATTTATTTCGCTTCCATTCCATAGATCATGCCATTTAATATTTATCGATCGCTTGAAGAAATCACTACGTTTTTTTGTATCCGGAAATCATCCGCATGAGCGATAAAGCAATATATACCGGCTGATTGCTTTTGTAAATTAATTTCGATGGAATGATTTCCGGAACTGTACAATTGACGGAATGATTGATAAACGGGTTTACCGCTCAGATCATAAAGCGAAAAAGTAAGTTCTTTTGAATGCGATAAGAAAATTTTAGCCACTAAATTTTGCCTTATTGGATGCGGAGCAATAGTCAGCGAAAATAATGCTTCATCATTAAAATCTGTGCCAGTTGTTTCGGGAACTATATATCTCCAGACTTTTCCATCTCGCGTTGCAAAAAATACCATGTTGCTATCTACCGCAAGTGAACCTTGGGAAAGATGGTCATTCAGTCCCGTTATGCCTGTATTGAACGGACTCCAATGGATTCCATCCATGGAAGTATAAATACCGACTTCGGGTGCATTCGTGCTGCCACCAGAATGTAAAAACATTTGTCCATTACTCGCGGTTACAATACTCGTCACCTGTTGACCAACCGTTACCAGATATTGTGGAATTCCTATTAAGGGCCTCGTGGTATGATTCTTTAAGTCTGCAAACCCAAGTGTATTTGGCCAATTGAGACCCCACATGTTCGCACCATTCCAAACGAGATTGTTTTCTCTGGTAAAACCAATAGCACCAGCATTTCCACTGAGACTAAGGGCTTTCATCAAGCTGCTGCTATCTTTTAAAGCTGAATTATTGTCCTGACAAGGATGGTAATCCACAGGATGCCAGCTAGCACCTTCGTCTTCAGTATAGACAATGCCCCCTGTTTCCGTTCCTACAAAGATTTTACCTTGGTGATCCGCGTTGATGCTAAAAATAGCGCCATCATACAAGGAGCCATTCCACGTTGGATAATAACAAGGATAAGCAGCGGCAATGCTCGAATCTTCACAGATGCGCTTAAAATGAAGTCCATCATCTGTGGATTTGTATACACAAGACCAACGCGCGCCAATCCAAATGGTTCCTTTCTTCGTGCGAACACCACATTGTCCACCAAGATTTGGAGGAATATCCGTATTCACCGGAAACCATTGCAAATCATTTGCATCCAATCGGAACAACCAGGGTTCTGCTAAATCATTTCGATAAAGTCCGGCTATGGGTTCATTCTTTTGATTGGTTACAACAAACATTACATTGTTTACCCAACTAAGCGGACCAGGAATCGGTGGCAAACTGATAAAATCTCCCGAACTTTTTTGGGTATTGGATTTGTAAACCAGACCTCTTGGTGGTGGAGCTCCCAATAAGGAATAATAAATGTCATGGTTGGGTGCTACCGTCATGCGGGGATATACACCTTGTTGTAAGCCTTCGGCCCAAAGTTGCCAGGTGGCAGACTGCGGCATTGCATGAACTCCAACAAATAGCAAAAGCAATAAAGTAAGATAACGTATATACATGCGAGTATTTTGGCGATTTGAATAAAAGGTCTTCATTTCTCCTACAACATACCGATAAAAATTGGGCATACGAACTGGATTTCAATATAAATGAAATTCAGGCAGACGGTGAGCATTTTTATAAGGCAAAGTTATCAATGACTTTTGACTAACCGGTTGTTGTTAGATGAAAAGACTAGAACATGATTATTGTTTTCGCGCATCATAATCAACCATCCATTCAATTCCATACTGATCTCTGAACATGCCAAAGTAAGTCCCCCAAGGGCTGTCAGCGATAGGCATTTCAATTTTTCCTCCTTTAGAAAGTCCGTTAAACAAATGGTCTGCTTCTTCTTTGCTTTCTGCACTGATAGAAATTTTTGACCTGTTTTCATTTTCGTTGACTGTTCCCAACATATCCGGAACATCGCTGGCCATAAGAATATTATGATTTCCAATCGGTAGAGCGATGTGCATAATTTTATTGGCCTCTGATTCGGAAACCGGGAATTCAGGATTTGCGAAATCTCTAAATCGCGCAATTACGGCAAATTCGCCGCCAAAAACCGATTTGTAAAATGAAAATGCTTCTTCTGCATTCCCATTGAAGTGGATGTAAGGATTGATTTGTGCCATTTTATTTTAATTATTTTGAATGAAATATTTTAGGCATCAGGAATATTGGGTTCTACCAAATGTTTCAATTTGTCTAATGATTCCTGCCAGCCCAGGTAACACATTTCTATGGGAATTACTTCAGGAATTCCTTGTTGTGTTATATGGAGTTCAGTACCACATAAAACTGTCTTCATTTGTATGGTGGTGATCATTACTCCCGGTAGATTTGGGTCGTCGAATTGATCAGTGTACTTCAATAATTCATTGGGTATGATTTCTAAATATTGACCACCAAATGAATGACTGCTGCCAGTAGTAAAATTTGTAAAGGACATTTTATAATGTCCACCTACTTCAAAATTCATACTGTGAACTTTGCAAATAAAGCCATAAGGAGGAAGCCAGGACGCCATTGAATCGGCATCGGAAAATGCTTTGAAAACTTTATCTGTTGGTGCAGCTAAAATCCGATACAGTTTAACTTGATTGACTGACATAGACTTGTAAAGTTAGATGGACAAATATAGCCTTAAATAATTACTTACTTATACAAGTGTAGAAATCAAATTCCCATAAATGGGATGTACCAAATTGCTTTTTTATTTATACTTCCAACGAATCCTCTCAGGTTTTAGACAATTGGATGAATTTAAGAGTATAAAATACTTTGGCCCTTCCAAAAAATTGATTAGCTTTTAAGTTTTGTGCAAAATAATGGTCAAGTTATTGAACTGACTATTTACCGGAAATGGACGAAATGAAATAGTGAATAAGTTGATGACAGGCAAATGCGATCAGGACAGCAAAAATCATTCTGAGTATTGTTCCAAACCACCCAAATGAAAATACTTTCTTTAAGGAAATGAATAACGAACAAAATAAAAAGATAAGATTGATGAATAATAAAATAAGTAATAAGGATTTACTTAATCCTGCTAACCAAAGAATTTGTAATAGGGTTATTGAAAGTATTATCATAATAAGACTGGTAAAGTGAATCGAAAAAAGCAAGGTGTCGTAAAAGAGTAATCCTTTATGGTAGAAAAAAATTAACAAAATGAAAGCATTCACAGGAATAAGAATCAGGTATAGCCATTTTAGGATTGAAGATACCATAATCGTTGCTTCGGGTACGGTCATATTGCGACTGATGCGTAGTTTTTTATTCAAAGCATAAAACCTTGTAAGTGAATTATCCGCATAGCCATAATGCGTCAACCAGACACCTACACTATCAGCAGGGTATTTTTTTAATATTCTTAAATCTTTATTGGTGACCGATGGATTTTTCATGAACCAGGAAAAGGGAGGCACCAGTATATTGTCTTTAATACTGTCTTCAGATATGTCAAAAATCTCTCCCACTGTCATATTTTTTTCAATGGCAGTTTGAGAATTGGTTCCAAAATATCCCCAATTGGCCAATCGCTTTTCAAAAAAATTGGCTATAATGAGAAAAATAACGGAAAGAAAGATAAAGAGTCTTGCAGGGGGGGTATAACGGCCTCTGATGTTGTGAATGTAATCATAGGTTATTTTACCAGGTCTGAACAAAAGTATTTTAACTGAATAGAAAAATTTGGTATCGACATGTATTAAACTTTCTATGATTTCATATACATAATGAAAAAGCGGAAATCTGGGATTATGATTTTCCTGACCGCAATTGGGGCAATAGTTTATATGTTCGCTATTGGCAGAAAATTCAAATCCGCAATTCGCACATGAATGTTGTTTAACTTTTTTGCGTCGCAATTGAATAGGATTTATGGGTTGAGAGGCCTCAATATCCGAATATTTTGATAGTTTGGTATAATTTTTATTTCAGTAAATTATTGAAAATTACCTTTGATCAAGAAGGTGTGTTGAAGGATATAAATTTTGAGGCAGTATTATTTCAGCAATTCATGGAATAGAGATGTAGGGATTATTCAATGAATTGATTAAGATCTGAAAAATTATGGGTTTGTCAGGATTTTCCTTGCTTATGAATGAAGATCAAACTCATGTCAGGCAAGCGTGGTTTCGATGAAATCCCAAAACAGATTAAGGGTTTACATATTTTGGGCTTCACAAATTTCTTTCAATTTTTGCAATGCCTTTGGCCAGGTCTCTCTAAAGTAGGATTCAAATTGATCATTGGAGTCCATTTCGACGGAAAGACGCGTTTGAGGCCCTTCCTGATGGAAATAATAACATTCTTTGCTACCGGTCCATAGCTCTATTTCAGGTCCCGATAGGATTTCAATGCCATTTTGAAACATTCCCAAATGTTCAATGATCACCTTTTTGCCAGGCACATTTTCTGCAATCCTACTGACCATACCACCTTCATTGCCGTGCTCGTCGGTTCCAATAAACAAAATTTTAGAATCGGTTTCCCAATTTCCCTTGTAATGTGAAGTTGGATTGAACACGGAGGTCCATTGACGATAGCTTGAATCTTCCAGCATGCAAGAGTAAACCCTCTCCACAGGTGCAGTGATAAGAATAGAAAACGAAAGTTTGTGAGTGGCAAAATTTTCCGCAAATCGTTTAAAATTATCCAGAATCGCCTGCCAGCCTTGCTGTTGAAGGTCATGTGGGTTTTCGTTTTCGGGATCAAAGGATTCCAGGATTCTGGTGTGATCATTTTCCTGAATTAATTCAACCCTGGCCTTGCGTCCATCTTCCATGGTATATTCAATGTATTGATTTTCAACTATCTGGTCATAAACACCGGCAAAATCAAATCCCATACTACCGTCTTTGGCTTCCATTCTAAAACTAAATCGACCTCCTGGCCTTAACTCATGATCAGCACGAGGACAACACCAGTCTTCGTTGGCGGCATTCCATTGGGTTATGTGATATGGTATTGTCCAGTATTTCCAAACTTTTTGAAGAGGACTTTTGACCAGAGTGGTAACGGTAAGCATAGGCACAATTTGTGTGTCGACAAATGTAATAAATTTACGTGAAGGCCAAAGCCATTTTCATTGAATGTGAGTATTGCCATGTATTATGAAATTACCTACGAACGTTATTTATCATATAAAGGTTATTCACTGGATTCTCAGGAAGAAATTCTCGATATCGGTTATCCAATTGTGCATCGGTAATCACTTACACTATATTCATTGCAAGTTCCGGCAAATAGATATCTGCACAACATTTCTACTTAATTGTATGTCATTCAATGATAGGTATTTAAGTAATCTTCATTAATTTTTAGGATATTTTTGGAAAGTACCCATAATCCTTGTTCTGTAACCATTAAATGATGAAAGTCATATTTGCCTCCTTCAAAAAAAGACTCCCCTAGATAATTAAAATTTTGATTAAATAACATAATTGACCATGTTCGATCCAAATATTCAGGTACCATTTCTGTCTGTTGATCTATATCATTTTTATGTGCAACTAACCTGCAGTAATAGTTTCGATATTTATCGAAAAAGAAATCAGAATAGTACCCAATAGTTGCCGCATATCCAAAAACGTATTTTGAATCATTAGACATTGAATCAATGTAATATTCTGGAGGAAATGACATTAAATATTTACTTGTTTTAATTTTTTCCAATTTAATTTTAGAATTTCGAATTGTAAGGAGTGGTTGGAAGACTGAAAATGAGTGTACAATTTCCCCATTATGGCCCAAACATTTTGCATTGCTTCTGCCAATTCCGCCCCATTCACGACCAACTATGTAATTATCTGGAAATTTTAAGTGATGTGAAAGAATCTTTTGAGTAATCAAATCAAATTGAATTTCGATAGGAAAATTATAAAAATCATTCAAGCTGACCACTGGAAAAACAGTTAAATAAAGTATGTGGTTATGGTAAATAATATTATGGCTTGAATTGTAATAAATTGAGAAGGGGGTATTATTGATTATAAGCGGAACTAAAAAACTATCGACTAAATGACCATCGATACCAATAATTCTAAAACGACCAGTGCGTTTATGAAAAATAAAAATGGAGTCAGCATTATGATAGTAAACTTTATTGAATTCATGCGGGATGTTAATCGCTTTTTTTAATGTGAATGTATCGGAGTTGAAATTGTTGAATATTTCACATTTACTTAATGGAGCATTAAAAATAAATAATTCACCGTTTTCAGTATTATGAATCAGCATTGGGTTTAATAATTCTTTTGTACGTATAACTTTTATGCTTTTGGTTGGAGATAAGATTAATTCTTTTGGTTCATTGCAGGAGTATAATGAAATTAAAAAAAAGCCACTAATACAGATAATGTAATTTACGAAAAATATACTAGCGGCTTTCGGGTTAAAATTAATGGAGGGCATATTTGTCGGGATTGCTAGCGGCTGTCACCTTGACAAAATCTCTGTTACCGTTGATCAAGTCGGAATATGCGGTAATACTTAATTGCATAAAATATTGACCATTACCATATTGGTAGAAGTCATCAGCTGTTCCTGATGCAACTGCTGAAATAAACTGGCTATAGTATTGGTTTGCGGATCTTGTTCCACAGATCACAACACAATTGGTTGCAGGAGGAGCGCAATCATGGTTAATGTCACCATCCCAAGTTTCATCGTCACATCCACCATCAAAATCATAGCCTGAACGTGTACTGATGACTTTGTTTTTTTGATCAGTTACGCCAATAAATTCTTCCTTTTGACATGAGTTCAAGCAAAAAGCAATTAATGGAATTAAAAGACTTAAATTTTTCATGATATAAATATTAAAAATGATTCTTCTATTTTGAGTTTCCAATTGGGCGCGCTATTAAATTCCAATATAGAAAATCTGGCAAGAAGAAATGTCCAATAAATTTTGTAGCTTTTGATTGAAAGCCATTAATTCGAGAGAACTGACTGAGCTATAAATATAAATATAAATAAATTAGAAATTATTCAGATAATTTAACAAATATTTAACATGATCAACGGTAATGATCAAGTGATTTAAAATTTAATATTTCGTGGAACATGTAGATTGGGATCAATGTTACAAGGAGACGTTTGAGCTATTCTTAAATATTCGGTATCTATCGTTCAATATACATTATCGTATTGGAACTATTGTGTAGTAGGTTTGCCAAATACACATACCAAAATGCAAGAATTGTAATACTCCATCGTGACTTAAAGGGAAATTGAAATGTTAAGAAATGAATTAATTAACCTTAAAGAGGATATATTCTAGGCATGTATATAATCATTATTAATAACATGCTTAAATATTGCAGTAAAGGTTCATATTTGTGTGCTTTCTGGTAAAAATTCAGCTTTCAGCAAATCACTTGTCCATCCACTTTTGAGGAATCCAGAGGGCTGATATTGCGCTTACATCAATTTTAAGTCACCAACCCAAGAACGTAAACATGATCTAACCGAAAACGCATCCCCCTCTTGAAGATTTGGAAAAGAGGTCAACGTGAAAACACCAATGTTGGAATGCCAACCCAAGAACGTAAACATGATCTAACCGAAAACGCATCCCTCTCTTGAAGATTTGGAAAAGAGGTCAACGTGAAAACACCAATGTTGGAATGCCAACCCAAGAACGTAAACATGATCTAACCGAAAACGCATCCCTCTCTTGAAGATTTGGAAAAGAGGTCAACGTGAAAACACCAATGTTGGATTGCCGACTCAAGAACGTAAACATGATCTAACCAAAAACACCTCCCCCTCTCGAGGGGGCCAGGGGGAGGTAATTACGCTAATCCAAATCAAAAGATCGCAGATCAATAGAAAATTAATCTTAACTTTACTTAACACAGAACACAAGCTACTCATTACATCCTAAATTTATGACAATGGACATTGCACCAGCAAACCCCTCCAATTTTTATCACTACAATAAGAAGTATAAAAATTATGCAAACTATCTTCGAAATCATATGACAAAAAGCGAAGTGTATGTTTGGAAGTACCTCTTGCGAAGCAGCACATTCCGAGGGTTTAAATTCCGGAGACAAAGGCCTATATTAAATTATATTGTCGATTTCTGTTGCTTTGAATTGATGTTGGTAATCGAAATTGATGGAATTCACCATGAAACAGAAATCGGAAAAATGAAAGATAGAAATAGAGATATTAATTTGAAATCAATTGGTTTTGATGTACTGAGATTTAAAGCATTTGACGTTTTGGAGGATATACATTTTATTGAAAGGTCATTGTCAGATTGGCTGGTTGGTAAAAAACAGACAGAGACCTCCCCTTTGCCCCCTCAAGAGGGGGATGGGTTTAAGTTAAAGGATTGGATTCAGGAATAATATTTCAAAATTGTGTTGGAAAAAAATCATGGTATGAAACTGGCAGAGACCTCCCCCTGGCCCCCTCAAGAGGGGGATGGGTTTAAGTTAAAGGATTGGAGTCAGGATTAATATTTCAAAATTGAATGGATAAAAATAAACCATTGTAGAAAACAGACAATTACCTCCCCCTGGCCCCCTCAAGAGGGGGATGGGTTTAAGTTAAAGGATTGGAGTCAGGATTAATATTTCAAAATTGAATGGATAAAAATAAACCATTGTAGAAAACAGACAATTACCTCCCCTTGGCCCCCTCAAGAGGGGGATGGGTTTAAGTTAAAGGATTGGAGTCAGGATTAATATTTCAAAATTGTGTGGATAAAAATAAACCATTGCAGAAAACAGACAGAGACCTCCCCTTTGCCCCCTCAAGAGGGGGATGGCTTACGTTGAGGAATTAAAATTTGTTCCACTTTTCAAAAGCTCAAAGCATGGATAGAATAATAAAATTATGTGTACGCATTGATACAAGTTATTTTCAATTTAATGAACTAACATTAGTTAGTATTAAAGAAGTTTTACATACTGCTTCCGTACAACAGGTATGTACCGCTGCGGGAGATCAACTCCCCATCGGCAACGATTTCCCCTCCATTTCTCATATCCGTGATTGTATCCCAATGATTGATATTACCCACGGTGCATCCACTTTCGAGGAAACATGAAGGCTGTTATTGCGCTTTTATGAATATTAATTTACTTACCCAAGAACGCAAACATGACATTACCCAGATTTCATCTTCCACTTTAGGCGTTCGAATAGAGATAGACTGGCAAACACTGATGTTGAATTGTAAACCCAGAAACGTAAGCATGATTCTACCCAAAATCCTTCCCCCTCTTGAGGGGGCCAGGGGGAGGTAATTACGCTAATCTGAAACATGCAAGCACAGTTCAATAGAAAATGATTCTCAACTTTACTTAACACCATGTCTTTTAAAATTTAAGACAAAGTCTGCAAAAACAATCAAAGCATTCTTTTAAAGCAAAGGGGACAACATGGTCCGGAATCTACAGCATCTTTTCCAACAGAAATTCACCGTTTCGGTAGATCAACTCCCCATCCGCAAAGATCTCCCCTCCATTACGCATATCCGTAATCATATCCCAGTGTATGGGTGAATGATTTTTTCCACCGCTTTGCAAATAGGATTGTCCTATGGCCATGTGCACCGTACCTCCGATTTTTTCGTCAAAGAGTATATTTTTTGTGGGGCGTTGAATATTTTTATTCGTTGCGATAGCAACTTCACCAAATCTTCGGCTTCCTTCAATTTGAAATATGCGATCCAGTAATTCCTGTCCAACTTCAGCCTTCCATTCGACCACTTCTCCAGACTTCACGATAAGACGGATGCCTTGAACGTCATGGTCCTGATAGATACTGGGAAAATTGAAATAAATCTCTCCTTCGACGCTGTCTTCTATCGGACTGGTAAACACCTCACCTGAGGGCATGTTGGCTTTGCCGTCGGAGTTTATCCATTTGCGCCCTTTTACAGAAAAGGAAATTTCGAATTGTGAACTTCGGTAAATAATGTGCTCACAGGTATTGAGATAATCTACGATGTTTTGTTGATAAACCGAAAGTTCTTTCCATTTTGCAGTCGGGTCATCTTCACTTAAAAAACAGGCGTTCTGAATGAATTGGGTGTATTCATCTAAAGACATCCCAGCATGGTGGGCACCATAAGCTGTTGGATATTGGCACAAACTTCTTTTCAGATTCCCCTTGCCCAACCGCTCAAAGTAGAGTTGATCGTAAGGTTGAATGGCCAGCATTCTTATTTTTCTGTTCTCTGGTAATATGTCAAACGATTGAGTGCTTAAATAGGGAGCCCTGATGACCATCACCGCATCGAATTCTGTCATAGCTTGCTTGAATGAAGCCGAAACATGTTGAAGTTGCTCAGACCTTCCTTGGGACAACAAAATCTGTTCCTGATGTTCAAATGCTATTTCGGTCTCGACGATAGCTCCAACTCTTGTTGCTTTTTCATAAAATGCTTTCAGCAATGGCTCAGCCAGAGTCGTGGTCCTTACGAACACCCGTTCGCCTTCTTTCAGATATAAAGAATAATGAACCAGTAAATCTGCATATTTATCAATCCAGGACATCACCAGGTTTTTGCTTTGTAGGGATAACGGATCATGTATTGTTTGATAATTTCTTCCTTTAGGAAATTGCGAAGCTTTTCAATGTTTTCCATAGACTTTGCGGAAATGAAGATAACCGGATAAGGATAATTCGTTTCCATTTGACGATATAATTCCTGTTCTAAATCTTTTTTAACTTCGGGTTCCAGAAATTTATCAAAATGTTGCTCCCGATAAGCGTCCATTTTATTGCATACCAAAATGACAGGTTTGTCCCCAGCGCCCAACTCTTTTAAAGTTTCCATAACCGTTTGGATATGATCTTTGTATTGAGGGTGGGAGATGTCAACCACGTGAATCAGAATATCTGACTCGCGTACTTCATCGAGCGTCGATTTAAAACTTTCGATGAGGTGATGAGGGAGTTTGCGAATAAAACCAACGGTATCCGAAAGCAGAAAAGGCATAGCATCCCATACCACTTTGCGCACGGTTGTATCGAGCGTTGCAAAAAGCTTGTTTTCGGCAAATACGGTGGACTTACTCAGCAGATTCATTAAGGTAGATTTGCCAACATTGGTATAACCCACCAATGCTACGCGTATCATTTCGTCCCTGTTCTTTCTTTGCGTAATATTTTGTTGGTCAATTTTTTCCAGACGTTTTTTGAGCAAAGAAATTTTTTCCTTGACGATTCGTCGGTCTGTTTCTATTTCCTGTTCGCCGGGACCACGCATCCCGATTCCACCTCTTTGTCGTTCAAGATGTGACCACATCCCCCGCAACTTTGGATAGATATATTGCAACTGTGCAAGCTCGACCTGGGTTTTGGCCTGTGCTGTTTGAGCACGGCTTGCGAAAATGTCGAGGATCAAAAAGCTCCGATCAATGATTTTGACTTTGAGTTCTGCTTCAAGTATGTTTTGTTGCTTTCCGGAAAGGTCGTCGTCAAAAATGACCATATCTGCAGGAAAAAATTCCATATATGCGGCGATCTCTTTTATTTTTCCCGGACCAATAAATGAATGGCTGTTGATTGCGGGAAGGCGCTGGGTAAATCGTTTAATGACAGTAGCCCCTGCGGTTTGCGCAAGAAACTCCAATTCGTCAAGGTGTTCTTCTACAATCCTGTCATTCTGATCCGGAAGGATGACGCCTACTAAAATGGCTTTCTCAGACTCGCCGGAAGGACTTTTGTAATCAATTACATCAAAAGAACTTTTGGGCATCCTGGATTATTTCAGGTTTTTGACGCGGTCATACCCGCCAAGATTGTAAACATTTTTAAATCCGTTTTTCTTTAAATATTCAACGGCTTCTCCGCTCCGTCCACCGGCAGCGCAATGCAGGTAATAGGTTTTACTTTTATCCCAACCGGCCGATTTTTTTCTGAAATCATCGCTAAGACAGTCTGCGTGTATGGCTTTTGGATGATGTCCGCTGTTCCACTCGTCCAATGTACGAACATCTACGATGGTTCCGGGTTGTTTTTTCATTTGTGCTGCAGGGTCTTTTACAAAATCTTGACCACTCACTTGACATGAGATGAATAGAATGAAAGATGCGAAAAAGCTTAATTTGGTAAACATATATATGAAAATTTTTATTAAAAACGCAATGCAGGATTAATTGGTTCATTGACTGATTGTTTCCTGGTACAACCTGAAAAATTATCCTAAGAATTCAAAAAGGATCATAAAAACGGCAACAAAGATAAGCAATATACCAAAAGCTGGTTTAAGCTGTTGGGCATTCACCCTTGAAGAAATATAAATCCCGGCTAAGCTTGAAAGGATCGTAATGGAAGTAAAAAGTAGCAACAAGGACCATGGCAAGGATTCAAGTATTTTTACATTGGAGACTAAACCTACGGCAGTATTTAAAAAAATAATACACAACGAACTCGAAGCTGCGGTTTTAAAATCAAGGCCCAGATATAAAACCAGGACCGGTACAATGAGGAACCCTCCGCCAGCCCCGAGCAGCCCAGTAAGGGCGCCTACAAAAACACCCCACCCGATGAAAGTCAGCCAATTGGGTGCAGGCATATTCATTGGATCTTTATTAACTTGTTCTTTTGATTGGGGTTTCAACATGTTAAAAGCTGAAAACAGCATCAGTAGCGCAAAGAGCATCAGTAATCCACTGGATTTAGAAAGAGAATAGTGTTCAATTTTCATAAGAGGATCAGGAATTCGAGGAAATACCAAAAACCTGAAAATCCAAACGGAGACAATGCTGGGAATACCAAAATAGAGAACTGCCATTCCGTTGACTTGTTTATTCATATAATAACGGATTCCGGCCGAAAGACTGGTAAGACACACGACAAACAACGAACAGCTGATCGAATCTTGCGTAGGAACTCGCAGCAAATAAACGAAAACCGGAATGGTTAGGACGGCTCCTCCTGCGCCCAATATTCCAAGTGTTAGGCCTATAAGTGCTGCGCAAATTAAGGCTATTGTGGATTCAAGCATTGCGCAAAGCTAATCGCTTAGAATATTAAATGAAAATTAATCATGATTTTGAAACTAAAGAATTAAGCTGATAAAATTCAAGAAAATTTTGAAGGATATTCCATCACTCCAGAATTTGATCTAATATCTCTTTCTTATTTTTTGACATCAAGTCTTTGATTTCCGTGTTATGCAGTAATTCAATCAATTGATTTTTGACTGGGACGACCTGATGATGTAAAGGACAGGGTCTTTTGGAATTGCACTTTTTCCATTTCAATATGCAATGATTGAAAGGATCCAGAGGATCAGTAACCATAAGCACTTCCCATAATGAAGTGTGCAGGGTCTTTTCATTGGCACGAAACCCGCCTTTTGGGCCTTTGACAGAATCAACGAGATCTGCTTCAGCCAGTTTTCGAAAAATCTTGGCAAGAAAGTGTTTTGGAGCATTAATGTTCCTGGATATACTTTCTAAAAGTATGTATTTACTATGATTGTTTTGCAGTGTAAGAAACAATAAGCCCCTCACCGCATAACCAAAGGATTTGGAGTTCAGCATATTTTTAAGGTTTCCAAAATTACAACATTGTTTCAGCTTGGCATTGACCAGAATCATGATCAAGAGTGATTGTAATCATCTCATTCTGTGAATAGAAGCCTCAAATTTGTCGGGAATAAAAGACAACCATGTCGTTAAATAGAAAAGTAAATCAAATCAATATGAAAAATAGAATCTTAAATCTTTTCGGATTAGCACTATTGGGCCTGATGCTCTTGCAATGTAAAGGCGGAGTAAAAGAAGACCAGCCCACCGTCGACTTTGAAGACCTTCAAAAAAATCAGCCTGAAGTTCATGGAACGGAAATTAAGGCAGAGGAAATTAACATGGCGACACCCCTTAATGCAGATTGGGTGAAGAATGGAGAAAGCATTTACAATCTCAAGTGTCTTGCATGCCACAAATTAACAGAGGAGAAACTCGTTGGACCCGGATGGAAAGGAGTCACCAAAAAACGCGAACCAGCGTGGATCATGAACATGATTACCAATGTGGATATGATGTTAGAGAAGGATCCCGAAGCACAGAAACTGCTTGAGCAATGTTTGGTCAGGATGCCTAACCAAAATGTCAGCAAAGAAGAGGCACGTTCATTACTGGAATTCATGCGCAAGAACGACGGTGAAATGTAAAAAAACGAAATATCATTTATAAATTAAATTTCTATCAACTATGAATATTCAATTTAAAAAATGCATGGCAGCACTGTTCATGCTCGGTTTTATTTTCGTCATTTCGCAGTCTTGCAAACCCAAAGGTATGCAATCTGCTGTGGGTGGAAATTCGGCCGTAAAATCGTATGTGGCTCCGGGTAAATATGACGAGTTTTATAATTTCGTCTCCGGAGGTTTCAGCGGACAAATGTCTGTGTATGGCTTACCTTCCGGTAGGCTTTTCAGGGTTATTCCTGTTTTCTCTGTAGATCCTGAAAAAGGTTATGGTTTTTCCGAGGAATCCAAACCTATGTTGAATACTTCTCACGGTTTTGTTCCCTGGGATGATTTACACCATCCTGCATTGTCCACCTCAGCCGGTATACACGACGGACGTTGGGCTTTTGGCAATGCCAACAATACACCGCGTATTGCACGAATTGATTTGAAAACTTTCCGGACCGCAGAAATTATCGAGATACCAAACAGTGGCGGAAATCACTCCTCTCCTTTTATCACCGAAAATACGGAGTATGTGGTAGCCGGTACTCGTTTCAGCGTCCCCATGGGTGATAAAGTAGACGTTCCAATCAATACGTATAAAGATAACTTCCGCGGGACGGTTAGTTTTATTTCAGTGGATCCTAACAATGGAGGTTTAAAAATAGCTTTCCAGATCTTACTCCCTGGAATAAATTTTGACCTTGCCCGTGCCGGTAAAGGAAAATCGCATGGATGGTTTTTCTTTAGCTGTTACAACTCAGAACGAGCCAACACCCTATTGGAGGTCAATGCAAGTCAAAAGGACAAAGACTTTATCATGGCAGTCAACTGGAAAAAGGCAGAAGAATACCTGGCAAGCGGTAAGGCTATGAAAAAATCAGTTCGTTATGCTCACAATGTGTACAATGAATCCACGCACACAGCAACCTCAAAAATTGAAACAGAGGTGATGGTGTTGGATCCTAAGGATTGTCCGGACATGGTATATTTCATGCCTTGTCCAAAATCTCCACACGGTTGTGATACGGATCCTACGGGTGAATACATTGTTGGTAGTGGAAAACTTGCTGCCTTGATACCGGTTTTTTCATTTACAAAAATTCAAGAAGCCATTGCAGCTAAAAATTATGACGGTGACTATGAAGGCATACCGGTATTAAAATACGATGCTGTGTTACACGGAGAAGTGAAGAAACCAGGCTTGGGTCCTCTTCATACTGAATTTGATGATAAAGGAAATGCATACACGTCATTTTTTGTCTCTTCAGAAATTGTGAAATGGAGGGTTAGCGACTTACAAGTGTTAGACAGAGTGCCAACCTATTATTCAATTGGTCACTTATGTGTTCCTGGAGGTCCAACCAAAAAACCTTGGGGAAAGTATGTCATAGCCTACAACAAAATTACCAAAGACCGTTATTTGCCTACAGGCCCTGAATTGACTCAGAGTGCTCAAATTTATTCTATTGATGGTGAGAAAATGCAACTCTTGCTTGATTTTCCAACCATTGGAGAACCGCACTATGCTGAAGCCATTCCTGCAGACCTATTGATGAAGAATTCCACTAAAATTTATAAACTCGAAGAGAATAAAAATGCATACGTAGCCTTGGGTGAAAAAGAAAGTAAAGTCGTTCGTAAAGGAAATGAGGTACATGTTTACATGACTTCCATTCGTTCGCATTTTACTCCAGATAATATTGAAGGTGTTAAAATGGGGGATGTGGTTTATTTCCATGTAACTAACCTCGAACAAGACTGGGATGTTCCTCATGGATTTGCCATAAAAGGGGCAAACAATGCAGAGTTGCTGATCATGCCAGGTGAAACCCAAACTTTGATGTGGAAACCTGATCGAATAGGTGTATTTCCAATGTATTGTACGGACTTTTGTTCAGCACTTCATCAGGAAATGCAAGGATACATCAGGGTAAGTCCTGCAGGAGCAAATGTGCCTTTGACATTTACAACAGGCGACCAAGTAGCTCAATAAAACGTATAACATTTAAAATCTAGAAAAATGAAAACATTAATTCAAAATATACTTTTCGTCCTTTTCGTAATGTTGTTTGGCTGTCAGGGTGGAAACCAACCGGCAACTGAAGCCTCTACAGACAATGCTGCTGCTACAACCAATGACATGGGACAGGCAGGTGTTGCAGATGATGTCTCTCAAAAGGATATCGTAAAAGTTGCGGTTGGATCTAAGGATCACACCACACTGGTTGCGGCTTTGAAACAAGCTGAATATGTAAACGATCTGGCCAACGCAGGACCTTTTACAGTTTTTGCTCCGACAAATGCAGCTTTTGACAAATTGCCTGCAGGTACGGTCGATGGATTGATGAAACCGGATCAAAAAGCAGCCTTGCAAAACATTTTGGAATACCATGTAGCAGTGGGCGTTTACCGTGAAAACATGTTTCGCGATGGTATGACCATTAACATGGCCAATGCCCAAAATGTGACGGTTCAGGTAAAGGATGGAAAAGTGATGCTCAATAATTCTGCAAACATAGTGGCTTCGGTTCCGGCATCAAACGGAATTATTTACATTGTTGATGCGGTATTGTTACCTCCTCAATAGATTGCATAAGTAAGAAAGTTTGTAAAAACTTAAATACAATCATTTGATTTGATCTGAGGGCGCGGCTGCTCAGCGGTCGCGCTCTTTTTTTAACTTATAAATAATGCTTGCATTTGATTTAATTTAATTTTAATACAGTATTGTATGAGTACCGTTCAAATAAGCAAAATTTCACGATGGATAATTCTTGGGACTTCATTGTTGTTGTTTCTTACCTATATTCTTCCTGTATGGCGAATCGATTTGTTTGCTCCACAATATCCCGAAGGTTTAACCATGTATATCTGGTTGAACAACATTTCTGGTGATGTCGAAATCATCAATGGATTAAATCACTACATTGGTATGCGCCATATTTCTGTAGAGATGTTTCCAGAATTTTCTTTTTTGATTTATATCGTTGCTTTTTATATCCTGCTCGGCATATTGGTGGCATACATTGGACGATTAAATATATTGTTCTGGTATTTAGTGTTCACTGCTTTTGGTGGGGTGTTTGCCATGTTTGATTTTTACCGGTGGGGTTACGAATATGGTCATAATCTGGATCCCACGGCAGCGATCAAGGTGCCCGGGCTTTCTTATCAACCACCCATCCTCGGACATAAGAGACTTTTGAATTTTGATGCTTATTCGCAGCCGGAAGTCGGTGGATGGATAGTCATCGGTGCAGCAGTGATCATGGGTTTGGTGTGGTTTTATGAATGGAACAAACAACGCAGAAAACCTATGCCCCATGTTCTGACGCTCATAGGGACAATCGTAGTGTTTAGTTTTTTTTCCTGTCAGGCAAAACCTGAACCCTTTCGCTATGGTGTGGACCTTTGCCACACTTGTAAAATGGGCATCGTCGATCGAAAATTTGGATCGGAATTGGTAACGAAAACGGGCAAAGTTTACAAATTTGACGATATAGGATGTATGGTTCGCCTTATGAAATCAGGTGCCTTAGATCAAAATGAGCTGGTGCATATTCTGGTGATCGATTTTGAACGCGAAACGCAGTTGGTGGATGTAAATGAATGTAAATTTGTTTTTGGAGAAGACATCCGTACTCCCATGAATTTCAATACTGCCGCATTTAAAAATGAAAATGTTGCATTGGAATTTAAATCTCAGGGCAATAATCGTCAAATAGTCAATTGGGATTATATTTATAACAAGATTGAATAAATGATCATAGGACAGTGTAGATATTTATTGAGTTTTGGACTTGCACTATTTATTCTAACTGCACTGCAAGCAAAATCCTGGAAGGTAAGCGAATCCAATGGTATCGCTGCACTTAAACATTACATACAACAGGCGGCATCCGGAGATACTATTTTCATTGAAGGTGGTGTATATCGCACAGGAAATCTGGTCATCGACAAATCCATACATTTAATTGGAATCGGCTTACCAGTTTTTGATGGTGAAGACAAATTTGAGATCTTAACCCTCAGTGGTCATCAAATCAGTGTTAAAGGAATTCACTTCAAGAACAGCGGATATTCTTCAATGAATGATTTTGCTGCAATCAAATGCATTGATGCATCAGATGTTTGCATCGAACAGAATGAGATCAGCTTTGCCTATTTTGCTATTCACGTATCAAATTCAAAAAGAATTACCATCCGGCAAAATAAGATCACTGGCAAACCGGGATCCGAACAAAACACGGGAAATGGAATCCATTTGTGGAAATGTTCCTTTGCACAAATTGATAACAATGTAATTACCGGTCACCGGGATGGAATTTATTTTGAGTTTGTATCCGATTCGAAAATTGAGTGTAATTTGAGTAGAGGCAACATCCGTTATGGTTTGCATTTTATGTTTTCCCACAGGGATCGGTATGAGGACAACCAGTTTATAACCAATGGAGCCGGAGTAGCCGTAATGTACTCAAGAGAAGTCCATATGCATCGAAATGAATTCCTGAATAATTGGGGAAGTGCTTCTTATGGCATCTTATTGAAAGACATAACGGATAGTGAAATCTCTAGAAATGCGTTTCTTCAAAACACCGTTGGCATCTATATGGAAGGCTCAAGCCGAATGACCATTGAAGCTAACCAATTCAGCAAAAATGGTTGGGCGATGAAGGTGCAGGCCAGTTGCAATGACAACGAAATCATGGGCAATAATTTTCAAGGAAATAGCTTTGATATGGCCACAAACGGAACCTTGGTATTGAATAATTTTGATCGGAATTATTGGGATAAGTATGACGGTTATGATCTTTCCCGTGATGGAATTGGTGATATTCCTTATCGTCCTGTCAGCATGTATTCCATGATTGTTGAACAAAATCCATTTACATTAATTTTACTTCGCAGCATATTGATCGGATTTTTAGATAAGGCGGAGAAAGCTATTCCAGGTTTAACACCGGAATTATTAATTGACAAAAGCCCACTCATGAAACCTGTAATATTATGATTGCAGCAACCAATCTATCAAAGCAGTTTAAACGATTAAAAGCATTGGATGGTGTCAGCTTTGAATGGACCTCAAATCAGGTAGTTTCTTTAATAGGCCCAAATGGATCGGGTAAAACCACTTTGATTAAATGCCTTCTAGGTCTCGTTAAACCGGACCAGGGAAACATACAGGTGATGGGACAAAGTATTTTACAAAACGAACAATATCGTCACTGCATCGGGTACATGCCGCAAATTGGAAGGTATCCGGATCATATGAAAGTCGGACAATTGTTTGACTTGTTAATGGAACTCCGAAATCTACCCGAAAATATACTCGATAAAGAGCTGATGCAAGTATATAAATTGGATCAACTGTCTCATCAGAGTATGAGAACCTTGTCTGGAGGTACCAGGCAAAAAGTAAGTGCTGCAATTGCTTTTTTGTTTAATCCATCCATTTACATATTGGACGAGCCAACAGCCGGATTGGATCCACTATCTGCTGAAATTTTGAAAGAAAAAATTAAATCTGAGAAAAGTAAAGATAAATTGATTGTAATCACCTCACACGTATTGAGTGATTTTGATGATCTGACAACAGAAGTCTTGTACTTACAAGATGGCAGGGTTCGCTTTCAAGACTGTATGGATGTATTAAAAAGTAAGACCGGAGAACAGAAATTTGTTAAAGCCATTGCGCACATCATGCAACATCCTGAAGAATTGAATTGACATGTTGAAACTCACCAAGTATATAATATCTGATATCATCCGTAACAAGATCATTTTGTTATATATGGGTTTGCAGTTTCTGTCAGGTGCACTGCTGTTTACCTTAGAAGAGAATCCGGATAAGGCCTTGCTGAGCATATTGAATATCGAACTCATACTGATTCCATTGGTCAGTATGATTTTTGCCACCATCCACTATTACAATTCCTATGAATTTATTGAAATGTTGCTGGCGCAACCGGTTGGCCGTAAACAGGTTTTCCTCAGTGAATACATTGCAACAGCACTTTCGTTGGTCATTGCATTTTGGCTAGGTTTGGGTGTACCGGTATTTTGTTTTGTGCAGAACTCACTGGCCCTTACGTTTGTTTTGACAGGTACCGGACTGACCATGGCCTGTACGTCGATCGCATTTTTGGCTGCTGTATTGGCAAGAGACAAGGCAAGAGGCATTGGTGTGGTGCTTATGGTGTGGTTTTATTTTGCTCTGGTGTATGATGGATTGATTTTAGTCATCCTGTTCAGTTTTAGCGACTATCCCCTGGAAAAGATAACCCTCCTATTGACAGCATTGAACCCTATTGACCTTGCCCGCGTTTCCATGATGCTACAAATGGATGTCAGTGCACTGATGGGCTATACTGGAGCATTGTTTAAAGAGTTTTTTGGCAGCATTCGGGGTAGTTTGTATACAAGTATAGTGATGTTACTTTGGATCACTGTTCCGCTCGGCCTGGCATTGCGGCTGTTTATGCGAAAGGATTTGTAATTAAAGTACTTACGAATGTTAGTTTGTTTTGTAATTTTGATTCACCATCAGTGACTTAAACAGGAATATACAGCCAGTTAAATACCTTCAGAATCAAAAATACAGACACTAAAATATGGAGGACTGAAAGGCTTTTGGAAAAAAATTTATCAGAAGTGTCTCTTTGAATTTCTTACGTTATGCAGAAAATCCCTCACCGCATTAAAACTGATCTTGTGAGTGGCAAAATGGAGTTCTGCCTTTTGGGTTTCATCAGGGTCAGCTTTTAATTGCAAAAGAATGTTTTTCAAATGCATTTTCATATGCCCGTATTGAATTCCCGTTGTCACTAACGATCGTATGGCTGCAAAATTTTGAGCCAGTCCCGTTGAGGCAGCAATCATCATCAGTTCTTTTGCATCAGGATTCCCCAACAACTCCAATGATCGTTTGGCCATGGGATGTAGAGAAGTTAAACCTCCAATTGTTCCCAGAGCTAGTGGTAATTCGAGACTAAAATGAAAGGTATCGTCACTTACCCAACATTGACTCAAACTCCGGTATTGTCCGTCTCGACAGGCAAATGCATGGCCGCAAGCTTCTACTGCCCTGAAATCATTTGCCGTAGCCAGCACCACAGCATCCACTCCGTTGAAAATTCCTTTGTTGTGAGTCACTGCCCGGTAAACATCCTGATGGGCAATGTCTACCGCCAGTCGAAACTTTTCTGCAAATTCATGTGCTTGCAACATGCCACCAACAGACCCTAAATCATTGATTGGGCATTCCACCCATACTTTTACCACACATTCTGGAGTATAGTTGGATAAAATGGCCATGATGCATTCCACTTCCCGTTGGTCGTCATTTAGCTCCTCAGTATGTGTGATGAATTTTTCAAGACTGCTGCTAAAACTTTCCAAACAGGAATTGATGAAGTTGGCACCCATCGAATCACAAGTTTCAAATGAAACTAACAATTGGTAGTAATTATTAATTGATTCAAAAGATCTGATTTTAATATCCCCTATTCCACCTCCGCGATTTTGCATGTTCCTGATCAAAGCTTCCGCATCTTGCAACATTAATTTTTTCAAAGAAGGCAAAAGCAATTCGAGTTTTTCTAATGAACCATTCCATTTGAAATGTATTTGACCCAGCTTTACCGTACCAAGCACTTTCGCTTGTATGCCTCCGCGTTCCATCCAAAACTTAGCACCTGCAGATGCAGCAGCCACTACCGAACTTTCTTCGGTCACCATGGGCACACAATAGGTTCTTCCGTTGATCAGAAAATTTGGTGCGACACCATAGGGCAGAATGTAATTGCTGATGGTATTTTCACTGAATGTATCAATTAATTTTTGTTGATCTTCATTGCGATGCCAATAACTCATGAGTTCGTGCATCACATTCTCAGGGTCTTTAAAAAAATTTTCCACAATCCACTTAATCTTTCCTCTTTTGGAAAGTTTAGAGAATCCGGAAATGGTTTTATTTTTCAATGTGTACTTGAAATTCAAAATTTATTTTACCTTAAGAAATGCATGTGCTAATTGCAAGCCACGCAATTGTGTCCTTATATATTGCTGAAGATCTTTGTAGTCCTCTTGTGCATGAAGTAAAAATCCCGAAGCTTGTCCATATATAGCGGGAATTTTGCTTTTTTGTATCAGGTAATAGCCATCCAAAAAGCTGCGAATACCTCCACTGATGATGAGGTGTTGGCAAAGAACTTTGGTGCAATCTACAAGGTTATTGCAATATTCTACCATTTCAACGGCCGTATGTCCAATACGTGTCAGCGGCAACAATTCCTCCGCACGAGCAGGATCTTGTCGTTGGATTTCGAGCATGCTGAAATTCGTTCCGCCAAAGGCCCCAAACTCAATCGCCAGTAAAGGTAGTTCCAGCAAAGCTTTAAGTGAAGCAGGCCCCATTCCTTGTCCAACCTCTTTTACAATAACCGGGTATTCAAATTGTTCGAGGAAGCGTTTAATCGTATGAATAGGCTTTTCTTTGATCACATCACCTTCCGGTTGTAAAAATTCCTGCAAAGGATTGAGATGTATGATCAATCCATCTGCCTGCAATTGTTGAATGACATAGTGAATCTTGTCGGCTTTCCCCTGAGACAACCATTCTTCAATTTGAGCAACTCCCAAATTTGCAAAAAAAGGCAAAGAGCTTCCGATAATTTCCCTCATGTCAAAATCCGGAAAGCATTCCGGATGTGTAATGACTTTTCGGCAAGAACCCAAGCCAAAGCCAAGACCAAACTCCCTGCTGGCCTTAGCTAAATTTTGATTGATTAGACGGGCTTTTGCAGTACCACCCGTCATACTCGATACCCAAAGAGGAAAAGATAAAGTTTTAGCTCCAAAATTAAACGGAATGAGCTGCTCGGGCTTCGGGTGTTCGCTCAATGCAGGCTCATAATAAAACCTATCATCCTGCCAATTGGCAAGGGTTTGAGCTGAAAAAGCCAGATCAATATGATCTTGTTTGCGGTCAGTCGATGAAGTTGGGTTGTTTTTGGACATGCAGCAATACAACAAAATAAATCAAAAATGGCTTAGGACAGGCCTTAAATTATTGAATTAATGGCTCAGGATGTTAAAATATGTGATAATTCCAATGGAATTTTTCAACATTAAAGGGAATGCCACTAATTTTGCAATGAAAATCAAGGAAGCTATTGCCGTATTTTCCTGGATTTTTCCTACCTGAACGAACGTTTTCGATTAATCCTCGTTTTATTTATAGACAGTTTAATAAATTGATAAAAGTCAATCGGATGAATAAATCATTGTGGTGTTTGTTGTTGTTTTGCCAGACCTTAACCGCCCAGGTGAGTCCTATGTTACTGGCTAAAATGGAAAGTAGTGACCGACTACCTGTTTTGGTAGTCTTCCGCCAACAGGCCAATTTGGACAAATGGCAGAGTTCTTGGACTAAGGAGCAAAAGGCTCTGTTCGTTTACCGCAGTTTACGGCAAAATGCCGATGAACAGCAACAGCGGGTCATACAATACCTTCGGAAGGCTCAGGTGCCTTTCAGAAGCTTTGCCGTGGCCAATTGTATACAAGCGGAACTGTCCAAAGATTTAATCCTTCAATTGGCTGATTTTCAAGAAATCGAAAAAATTTGCTACGATTCACCCCAGAGATTTCTTTTTCCAACAAACGATAACAGTCTCGTGATTCAATCACGCGGACCTGACTTTAGTTGGGGACTTGACAAAATGCAAGTACCAGCAGTCTGGGACTTAGGTTTTAAAGGGAAAGGCGTCATTGTTGCTGGTGAAGATACCGGTGTCAAATGGGATCTTGGACCCATTAAAGAAAAATACAAAGGTTACCAGAATGGCACGGTAAACCATAATTATCATTGGCATGATGCAATTCATAGCATAAGTCCACTGAGCGGTTCGCCGGACAACCCTTGCGGCCTGAATACAAAGGAACCTTGTGATGATCATTCACATGGAAGTCATACCGTAGGTACAAT
>WBZV01000078.1_pt1 | contig 27785 bp, 16 predicted proteins | sample 5204221 | NCBI WGS metagenome assembly WBZV01 (sample SAMN12344360, study PRJNA552823) | activated sludge metagenome | biome: Activated sludge suspended growth; feature: Nitrification reactor; material: Wastewater; isolation source: activated sludge from nitrification reactor of wastewater...
GGTCATCGGTGTGACCAAAGAGCTTACGCCGGGCGAGCGCCGTGTCGCGCTTGTTCCGGACGTTGCCAAGAAATATCAAGGACTTGGGGCGGCATTGCTGCTTCAGGTCGGTGCCGGCGAGACGGCTTACTACCGGGACGAAGATTTCGGAGTGGCCGAGCTTTCGACCGAGCCCCTGGCGGTCCTGCAGAGGGCCGACGTGATCCTGCAGGTTCAGCCGCTCGGGCTCGAAGCCTTGGCCCAGCTCAAGCCGGATACGGTATTGGTTGGCCTGCAGCAACCGTGGTCGAATCGCGAGCGCGTCGAGCTACTGCTCCAGAAGCGTATCACCTGTTTCGCTTTGGAACTGTTGCCGCGCATCAGCCGTGCCCAGAGCATGGACGTGCTGTCGAGCCAGGCGGCCGTGTCGGGCTATGAATGCGCGCTGATTGCTGCCGATCACAGCCCCAAGTTCTTCCCCATGCTCACCTACGCCGCCGGTACCATCCGTCCGGCCAAGGTGCTGGTGATCGGTGCCGGTGTCGCGGGCCTGCAGGCCATCGCCACCGCCAAGCGCCTGGGGGCCATGGTCTCCGGTTATGACGTGCGCCCCGAGACTCGTGAGCAGATCGAGTCGCTCGGGGCCAAGTTTGTCGACACGGGTGTGTCGGCAGCGGGTACGGGGGGCTACGCCCGCGAGCTCACCGACGACGAGAAGCGCCAGCAGGCCGATAAGCTTGGCAAGGCCATTGCCGAGTGCGACGCGCTGATCACCACCGCGGCGATTCCCGGCAAGAAGGCGCCGGTCATCGTCACCGCGGAAATGGTGGCGCGCATGAAGCCCGGTTCCGTCGTGGTGGACATGGCAGCCGAGACCGGTGGCAACGTGGCCGGCACGGTGGCAGGTGAGAAGACCTGGGTGGGGGACGTGCTGATCATCGGCCCGACCCACATTGCCAGTCGCATGCCTGTACATGCCTCCGAGATGTACGCCAAGAACCTGTTCAATTTCATCTCGCCCTTCATTAAGGACGGGGCCCTGGCCCTGGACTGGGAGGACGAGGTGCTGTCCGGTGCATGCCTGACCCACGCGGGCGAACTCCGCCACGCGGGTGTCAAGGCTGCGCTGGGCCTTTAAGGAGGGCTTCCCATGGATGGAATGCTTGCACTCTACATCTTCATGTTGGCGGCCTTTACCGGCTACGAAGTCATCTCCCGTGTGCCGGTGATCCTGCACACGCCCTTGATGTCGGGCTCCAACTTTGTACACGGCGTGGTGCTGGTGGGCGGCATGATCGCCCTCGGCCAGGCCGAAACCCCGCTTGAGCAGGCCATCGGCTTTGTCGCCGTGCTGCTCGGGGCTGCCAATGCGGCGGGCGGCTACGTGGTGACCGAACGCATGCTGGCCATGTTCAAGGCAAAGGAGAAGAAGTAATGGCGATCAAGTGGTTGATTGACGCGAGCTACTTCGTCGCCGCGATCCTGTTCATTCTCGGCCTCAAGGGCATGAGCTCGCCGGTGTCGGCCCGCAAGGGCATCGTGTGGGCCGGTGTCGGCATGGTGCTGGCCACCGTCGTTACCTTCCTCACCCCGGGCATGAACAACTTCGCCCTGATGGTCATTGCCATTGCCCTGGGTGGTGCGGTGGCGTGGATTTCCGGCAAGAAGGTCGCCATGACCGACATGCCGCAGATGGTGGCCATCTACAACGGCATGGGTGGCGGTGCGGCTGCCGCGATTGCCGCGGTCGAATTCGCCCGTGGCGAAATGCATGGCACCGTGGTCACCCTCCTGGCCACCCTGGGTGCGCTGATCGGCGCCGTGTCCTTCTCGGGTTCGGTGGTGGCCTGGGCCAAGCTTCAGGGGGTCATGAAGAAGGCCTTCCGGCTGCCGGCCCAGAACGCGGTGAACATCGTGCTGGCACTGGTGACGGTGGCCGTTGGTGGCGCCATCGTGATCGCGCCGACGATTGACCCGTTGCTGGTGGGTGCCTTCTTCGTGCTCGCGTTGCTGCTGGGTGTCATCATCACCCTGCCCATCGGCGGGGCCGACATGCCGGTGGTGATCTCCCTTTTCAACGCCTTCACGGGGCTGGCGGTCGGCTTCGAAGGTTTCGTGATGGGCATCCCGGCGTTGATCATCGCCGGCATCGTGGTCGGCGCGGCCGGTACGTTGTTGACCCAGTTGATGGCCAAGGCCATGAACCGGCCGATCAGCAACATTCTGTTCACGCCCATGACGGGTGCGGCCAGTGGTGGCGAGGCCGTGGAAGGCGAGCAGAAGGAGATCGGCGCCATGGATGCGGCAGCCCTGATGCGCTACGCCAGCAAGGTCATCATCGTGCCGGGCTACGGCATGGCGGTGGCCGGCGCCCAGCACAAGGTGTGGGAGATGACCGAGCTGCTGGAAGAGGCGGGCGTCGAGGTGGTGTTTGCGATCCACCCGGTGGCGGGGCGTATGCCGGGCCACATGAACGTGCTGCTGGCCGAGGCCGGGGTGCCCTATGACAAGATCTTCGACTTGGAAGAGATCAACGGCGACTTTGCCCAGGCCGACGTGGCCCTGGTGATCGGTGCCAACGACGTGGTGAACCCCTCTGCCCGCACGGACAAGTCCAGCCCGATCTACGGCATGCCCATTCTCAATGCGGACATGGCCCAGAACGTCATCGTGGTGAAGCGCGGCAAGGGCACCGGCTACTCCGGTATCGAGAACGCCCTGTTCTACAAGGACAACACCCGTCTGCTCTATGGCTCTGCCCAGCAGGCCATCGGCGAGGTGATCCAGCACGTCAAGGCGCTGTCCGTCTGATTGTCCGGACGCTGCCCTGAAACGGGAAACGGCCTGCAGGCGGTGCTTGCAGGCCGTTTTGCGGTGGTGTAGCGGGCGTTCGTATGTGCCCTATGCTTCGGGATGAGCGCTCAAGAAGGCCCGCAGCCGCAAGGCCTTGATGGGCTTCTGCAGCACCGTGAGGCCGAGTTTCCTTGCCTCGGCAAGGTGAGGTCCTTCCAATTCGCCGGTAAGGAGCATGATGCTCTCCGGTCTGACGGCACGCTCTAGGAGTGCCACGGCCAGTTGCAGACCATTCATGCCGTCTCCCAAGCGGTAATCCAGAATGAAATGCTGCCAGCGCCCGGGGGTTTCGGCGATGGCATCCAGGCCTTCCTCGGCTGTGCTGAAGAAGGTGGCCTCAACGTTCCAGTCGTCGAATACCAGCTCCATCGCATCGCGGATGGCTGGGTCATCGTCAACCAGAAGCACGCTGCCACCGATTTCCGGCACGGGGGCCGTCGCCGCTTGCCTCTGCCCGTCGTCCATTCGGTCCTGCAGCGTGGCGATGGGAATGTCGATGGAAAAGCAGCTACCGATACCGGGTTTGGATATGACGGTGAGGCGGTATGCCATAGTGTCGCAGAGGCGTTTGACGATGGATAACCCCAGCCCCAGTCCCTGGCTCCGACCATTGGAGGTGCGCTCCACTTGGTAGAACTCGTCGAAGATGCGGTTCAGTTTATCCGTCGGAATTCCGACCCCGGTATCGATCACCCGGATCTGCGCATGCTTGCCGTGTCGGCGCATGCCGATGACGATTCCACCCGTGTGCGTGTTGCGGATGGCATTGGAAACGAGGTTGCTGAGGATCCGCTCTAGTACGGCCCGATTGCAGCGCAGGGCCAGACTGCTGCGGACGTTGCGCAGGGCAAGGCCCTTGGCCTCCGCTGCCGGCGAGTTCTGGACGAGAATCCTGTCGATCACGCTCTGTGCCTTGACGGAAGTAACGACGGGTTGATGGTCGGTGGATTCCGCGTGGGAGACGTCGAGAATCGTCGCGAACAACTCGTCAAGGCTGTCAACGCAACTCGAAATGCGTGCCGCCAGACCCTGGCTCAATACGGGTAACACCTGCTGGCGCAGTAAGGAAGCATAGAGGCCCAAGGCATGCAGCGGCTGGCGCAGATCGTGGCTGGCTGCGGCAAAGAACCTCGTCTTTTCGGTATTTGCCTCGTTTAGCGCGATCGCCTGGCGTTGAAGCTGGCTGACGAGTTCCCAGTTTTCGTGGCGCAGCCGGATGCTGGTCTGGATAGTCCTGGCTTGCTGGCTTCCGGCAATCGACATATACACTATGTAGATGATCAGACCGCTGGCAGTGTAGAGGGCCACCGGGGTAGCCTGATTGAACTGATAGACGGCATAGGGCCCGATGCTCAGGGTGATGAAGGCATACATTGCCGGTGGGTGGAAGGCGTTGATGGTCAGACTTCCGGCGGAGAAGCCGCCCAATACGAACAGAATGAATATCTGGTCCGGAACAGATGAGTCACGACTGAACCAGATCGCCCCCAGGCTGAGGACCAAACCCAGGCATACCGACAGGACCGTGGCGGCAATGCCCCAGTTGCGGGTCTCCTCCGGCGATCTCTCGCGGCGTCGAAATCCGAGGCTGAGTAAAAGGCGGACGATCTGCAGCCCGATCAGTGAGCCGACCCACAGGCCCACCTCATCGTGGGGAGCAATTGCCCAAAGACGCAGTGACACCATCGTGGAGACAATGCTGACCATCAGTGCCGTAGCAGGCCCCTGGCGAAAGTAGTCGTGCAGCGCGTCGCTGCGGACCAGCTGCTCGCCGATGGTCTGTGTTCTGGGCACTTTACTCGATCAGTCCGTATTGCAGGGCCAGGGAAACGGCTTGAGTCCGGTTGGATGCCGATAGCTGGGCCAGTATTTGCGACCAGTGATCCTTGATTGTGCGCTCTGTGACGTTCAGTTGCCGGGCGATTTCTTTGTTCGAGTTTCCATAGGCTGCGAGGCGGAGGATCTCCAATCGTCGATCCGAGAGCCGGACATCGCCAAGGTGGAGGTGGTCTGGAAGATCATCGAAAACACAGCCCCCGTCAAAGACGATAGTGATTGCTTCAACGAGAGACGGTACATCCCGGTTCTTTGACAGCAAAGCCACGGCACCGCATTCACGGGCCTGCCGGGAGAGCTGCGGGGTGATGTCCGCGCACAGGATGCCGCAGGCAATGCTCGGAAACTTCAGCCTGATCCGTCGAATGGCGTCAATGCCATCACCCATCTCGAGGCGGTAATCCGACAGGACAAGATCGATCTCGTGACGATCAAGTACGCCCAGTGCTTCTTCCAGCGATCCGACATCACGAATCGCCATATCCGGGATTGCTGCACCAAGCGCAAAGACCAGACCTTGGCGGAAAAGCGGGTGGTCGTCGATGAACAGCAGCGAGCAGTTTGTCATTGGCAGTGATTCTCCCGCCCAGGTAGACGGCATACAACTGTACTACGGTACGGTTGTGGGGTGCAGTGCCGTGCGACTAGCATCGCCTTGGATTCTCCGGCATTTCGTCCGGACGGACATTCACCGCGGGCTCCCTCAGGCGAGGGTCTGTCTTGCCGCCTCTTAGCATCGGACCCAATCAGGAAGCCCTCATGACTGAATCATCGCAACATGTCAAGGTGGTATGCGGTGCATGTCTTGTCACGTCTGTGCTGGCCATGCCGTTGGCCGGACAAGCTCAGGTGCCACTGCCGGGCGACGTCAACCAGGCGATCCAGGAGGGAGCCCGGATACTGCGCGAGCAGGAACAATACGAACGTCAGCGCCGCGGGAGCGAGGCGTTGAAACGCCAGCGTCCCGGCGGCGAAGCGCCGATGTTGATTCCTCCCTCCGGGGACGAGGACCAAAGGGACTCCCGCTGCGTGGACGTAGGTTCGTTGATGTTGACAGGCGCAACCCGTCTCTCGGAAGCCGAGCTTGCCGACGTGCGCCAAGCGGTCGTCGGCAAGTGCGTCACGTCCACGATGATCAATGGCGTTCTTGCCAAGCTCACCAATCTGTATGCCGCTCGGGGCTACATTACCACCCGGGCGTACGTTCCACCCCAGGATGTTGCCGAGGGTGTGCTGAGGATAGTGGTCCTGGAAGGGCTGGTTGCAAGGATCGATGTCCAGCCTCCGGGCAGCGCTTCCGCGGCTACGGCGTTTCCGGGGCTGACCGGGGCCATCTTGAACCTGCGGGATTTCGAGCAGGGCATCGACCAGATCAATCGGCTTTCTTCTAATTCGGCACGGATCGACATCCGCCCGGGTAGTTCCCCGGGCGATTCGATCGTGGTGGTCAACAACGAGGCGAGGAAGCGCTGGTCGGGATACGCCTCCCTCGACAATAGCGGGTCCGAGGCGACCGGTCGTTACCAGGGATCAGTCAGCCTCGGTCTTGACGATCTGGTCGGCATCAATGACGGTCTGAGTCTGTCCCACAGGCAAAGCATCGGAGAAGATCGCGGCAGCAAGATGAGTCGCTCCGACGGCTTCAGTGTGTCCGTGCCCTATGGGTACTGGCTGGGAACCCTGAGTTACACCGACTTTTCCTATCGAACCCTGGTGCGAGGGCAGGTGACATCCTTTGTCAGCAAGGGAGACAGTCAGACGGCCCTGTTCAGGCTGGATCGGGTCGCATATCGGGATCAATCCGACAAGCTCACCGTGTCGGCCACGCTGGCACGCAAGGAGAATCATAATTACATCGCTGATCTGCTGATTGCCACCAGCAGTCGCGTCCTCAGTGTTCTGGACCTGGACGTTAACCTGAGCCGGGTCAGCGACGGCCGGCTGATCAGCCTTGATGCCGGCGTCTCCCGAGGCGTGCCGGTGCTTGGAGGAATGTCGGATCCGGCGCACAGCGCCGACTCGGCTCCTCGCGCGGAGTTCACCAAGTTCAAGTTTGGCCTAGGTGTGTTTGGCAGCGACCGGCTGGGTGGGCGCGATTTCAATTGGTCCAGCTCGCTCAACGCGCAGCATGCGGCTGAAGTGCTGTTCCCCGGTGAGCAGATTCTGGTGACCGGGCCCTACGCCGTGCGGGGTTTCACGCGCGCCAGCCTGGCCGGCGACAGTGGCTACTACTGGCGTAACGAGATCGGTCTTCCGATGACGGGGCGTCTGGGGGCGATGCCGGTTTCATTCAGGCCACATGTGGGCCTCGATTTCGGCTCTGTCATCAATAAACACAGTGTGCCCGGTGGACGCGCGTGGGGCATGACCTTGGGCTGCTCCGCGACGCTGGGGGCGGCCAGCCTCCAGACCTTTTTTTCGAGAGGCTACCTCAAGTCCGACGACAAGACGTCCTCCAAAGACCATCTGTTCTCGGTCAGGCTGGTCCTGCCCTTTTGACGGTCGCCCGTACTGGAAGCCGCAATGATCAGTTCAGACCTTTCCCTGTCCCGCCGCATCACCGCCTGCGTCCTCGCTGTCCTGATACCGCTCCAGAGCCTGGCGCAGATCGCGCCGGTCAATGGCCGCACCACGACCGGTCAGTCGACTGCGGGGACGACAGTGGTCAATATCGCCGCACCCAATGCGGCGGGTGTTTCCCACAACCAGTACCAGCAATTCAACGTCGGGTCCGCGGGGCTGATCCTGAACAATGCGCAGCGCGATAGTGCTGCCCGGCTGGGTGGCACTGTCGCGGGCAATGCCAATCTGGGCGGCGGGATGGCGAACCTGATCGTCAACGAGGTTGTCGGTGTCGGCCGCTCCCAACTGAGCGGTTACACGGAAGTGCTTGGCGCGGCCGCCGACGTGGTTGTCGCCAATCCGAACGGCATCACCTGTAACGGCTGCGGCTTCGTGAATACCCCCCGCGTCACCCTCAGTACCGGAACGCCGGGATTCTCCGCTGGTGGAGCGCTGGTCGGCTTCAGCGTTCGGGATGGCGACATTCTGATTTCTGGAAAGGGGCTCGACGCCTCGCGTCAGACTGCGTTCGACATCCTTGCCCGGCGCGTGCGCATTGACGGCCAGATCAACGTCGGTGATGCGTCCACGGGTACTGTCGGTGATCTGCTGATCGTCGGCGGTCAGCAGAATTTCGAATATGCGTCACGGACCGCCGGGGTGCCGGTCAACAGCAGCGGCCAAGTTGGTGCGTCGGAATTTCTCATTGACAGCAGCGTATTGGGGGGCATCTACGCCGATCGCATTCGCCTGATCGCCAACGCGCAGGGGGCAGGTGTGCGCGTTGCCGGCAACATGGCGGCCCTCGGGTCCGACCTCACCATCACGGCCGCTGGCCGGATTGAATTGAGTGCGGGCCTTAGTGCCCAGCGAGACCTCGTCGCAAATGGCGGCAGCCTGATGATCGACCTGGCCGACAGCAGCAAGTGGTTGCATGCCGGGCGCGACATCGCCTTGACGGCTTCGGGTGACGTCCAGCTAGGCGGAGGAAGCCTGGATGCCCGTGGAAACCTTGTGCTGCGTGCTTTCAGGCTGCTGGACACGGGCACGGCAGACGGGCAGAGGGTCGGTGCGGCCGGTGTCGATGCGCAGACGACTGGAGCGATGGCTTTTGCCGATGCGCTGTGGGGAGGCGCCAGTCTGAAGTTTTCGGCGAATTCCATCGAGGCGAACGGTGCAACTTTCCAGGCCGACGATGCGGCCGGGAGCCTGGTGCTGCAATCGAGTGGCGTCCTGTGGCTGCGCGACAGCCAGGTTTATGGCAACGGCAATGTGGGCATTGGTGGTGCGAGTCTGATGTTAGGCGAAAGAGGCGTGATCGCCGCGGGCAAGACACTGCAGGCCGACTTCGGCAGCAATCTCGACAACGCGGGGCTGATCCATGCCAACGGTCCTCTCCGCCTGATGGGGGCCTCCCCGGCGGCCACTCTGCTCAATCGGGAGAGTGGTGCGCTTGTCAGCAAGGGCGCGCTGGGCATTGGCGCCGCTGGCGGCAAGTTGGCCAGCGTCCGCAATGACGGGAGCCTTTCGGGTAGCCCGCTGACCATTGATGCGCTGAGTCTGATCAACCACGGTACAACGGCGGCTCAACTCACGCTGGCGACCGGGGATGGGAGCATCAGCCTATCGGGCAATGGAACAAAGGTTGTCAATATTGCTGCGCCCAACGGCGCAGGCGTGTCGCACAACCGCTTCCTGGATTTCAACGTTGATGGCAATGGCCTGGTGCTCAACAACAGCAGGATCGATGCCGTGTCCCTTCTGGGGGGCGGGGTCGTTGCCAACCGTCAGTTGGGCGGGAGTGCCGCCGGCCTGATTCTGAATGAGGTCGTGTCTTCCAACCGCTCCCAGCTAAACGGCTATACCGAGGTGCTCGGGCCGGCGGCCGAGGTCGTCATCGCCAATCCGAACGGGATCACCTGCAGCGGTTGCGGATTTCTGAACACGCCGCGGGTCAGCATCGTCGCCGGCACGCCGGATTGGATGGGCGGCGGCCTGAATGGCTTTACCGTACTGGGTGGAGATGTGACGATCGGTGGGCGGGGGCTCGACGCGACCGGGCAATCCACTTTCGACATTCTTGCCCGCACAGTGGCGGTGGACGGGCAGATCAATGTCGGCCGTCCGGCTGCGTCCGGGAGTGCCGGGTCCGGGGCGGTCTTCGGCAATCTAGGGATTGTCGGTGGGGCGGAGCGCTTCGACTACCTTACGCGCAGTGCCCAGGCGCTCGCGGGGGCAGGCCCCGCACCCGGCTTCGTCATCGATACTGGCAGGCTCGGGGGCATCTATGCGGACCGGATCGGACTCGTCGCTACGGAGCAAGGAACCGGCGTGCGCACGGCCGGTGACCTCGGTGCCAGTGGAGACGACTTGAGGATCGCCGCGTCCGGCAGGATCGAAGTGTCGGGTCAGGCAAGCGCAGCCCGCGATATCCGCCTGAGCGGCGGGCAGATCGCCATTGACCAGAATTCCAGCGCCAAGTGGGTCTATGCCGGGCGGGATCTCCAGATTGTTACGCCGGGCGGCGTGTTCTTAGGCAAAGGGAACGTGGCGGCGGGCGGTGCGCTCGCCATCCAAGCCGGAAGCCTGGAGGACATTGGCAGCGCTTCGGACGCCCGCTTCGCAACGGGTGCGACGTCAGTGACGGTGGCCGGTTCAGCCACCTTTGATCGGGCTGTATGGGGCGGTGGCAGCTTTTCACTGTTGGCTGACACCCTCGATTCGCGGGGGGCGTCCTTCTATGCGTCTGACGCCGCGGCCATGCTCGACATGACCGCTTCCGGGGTGCTTGGCCTCGGCGGCAGTGCTCTGTCGGCAAGGGGAGCGATCAATCTTGCGGGGGAGCACATTGCCTTTGGCGCGCAGGGTGCCGTCGTGACCGATGGCGACGTGCGCTTGCGCTTTGCCTCCGCCGTGGACAATGCCGGTACGATCCAGGCAAAGGGTGGTGTCGGGCTCCGTTCCGCCAGCGCAGGGGGTATCACCAATCGCGCGGGTGCGGCGATCATCAGCGGAGGCAGTTTGAGTGTGGCCTCTGGTGGCGGGAACCTGGATCTCGTCAACCAGGGTTTGATGGCCGGCGAGACGGTGAGCGTCGTCGCCAACGAGGTGGTCAACCGGGATGGCGGCGTGCTGCAGGGGGGCAGCAGCTTCAACATCGTCGCTAACCGGTTGAGCAATCTGGGCAGGGATGCCTTCATCCTGGGAACGACGTCGAGCACCGGCGGCACGGTAATGAATGTGCCGACAGTGGTCAACGAAGGACAAATCCACACCAGGGGCGATCTCTACTTTCCCCAGCTGACCAGCCTCACCCAGCGATGGGCTACGGGCGCCGTAGAGGCACCAATGATCGGTGCAGCCCGTGACCTCGACTTCAATTTCATGTCGCCGACCGTGCTGGGCGTGGGCAGCCTTCAGGCTGGGCGCAATCTGCGCATCGCAGCACCGGCCCTGAGCGACAACGGTGATTTCGTCAGCGTCCAGACGAGCACCTGCGATCCCAACTTCGGCCTGTGCGCGCCACCGACGGTCGTGACCCGGGAGTGGGCCACCCGCACCGCGGGCGGCACTTTGAGCGTCGTGGTAGGCGGCGATCTCCACCTGGGTGGAGGGCAATATGTCGCCGACGGTGATCTGTCACTCTCGGCGGCGATGATCTCCCTGGGGCAACAGGCCAACGGGCAGTCGACGGCCAACCGGGTTGGCATCTACGGGGCGCTGGGCAGCGGCATCGTCTCCGTGCAAAGTCAGGACTGGATAAAGCTTGGCAATGTCGATCTTTACAGCGGTCACGCCCTGTCCCTAAGTACCCCCCGGCCCTTACTGGTGGAGCAGGAGGCCTCCGTGCAATCCGGTACCGACATGGCCCTGAGTTTCGGGCCGGCGACCGGCATTTTCCACCAGGGCCAGATAGAAACCCGCAGTTACCTCAACAATGCGGGAACCCTTTTCGCGGGAGGCCGTACCACCCTGTCGTCCAGTGCGGGCTTGCCCATCAGCGTCGACAACAGTGGAATCTTGGGCGGGGTGAGTGCCCTGGTCCTGGGATCGGTGGCGCAGCCCGCCGATATCCTCAATCAAGCCACCGGCCAAGTCCTCGGGGGTGATTTTTCCCTGGTCCTGCGGGATCTCACGAACTTTGGGCTGGTTCAGGACGTCAGCTCTCACCTGTCGAGCCTTTCCGCCCAGAACCTGGTGAATCAGTCGGGTGGTCGCATCCTGAGCTATGACGCTGTGGGGGGTAACGGAAAGCTTGATCTGGCTGCGGACAGTCTCGAGAACCATGGGCTGATTTATTCCGGGCGCAGTCTGGCGGAGATATCGGCGGGGCGGCTCATCAACCATGAAGGTGCCGGCATCGGCACCGGAGGTTCCCTATTCCTGACCAGCAAGGCGGGTGATACACCCATCGTGCCGGCCGCACCCACCCTGCTCAATCTCGGCGACATCTTCGGCCTGAATCTCTTCTTCAGCTACGGCTATGTCGTCAATGGTGTTGATCCGGGGCTGACGGCAAATCAAGGCCGCCAGCGTGCTGCCATCCGCGCCGTGGGCCGGATTGCCGGAACAGCGCTTGCCCGGATGGACAACTTTGGTGAAATGTCGTCCCAAACCGACGACATCTTCCTGAGTCTTTACGGCGACTTCAACAACCGCATGAGTGCACCGCCCACCTCCTTTGGCGCGGCAAGTCCCTATTTCGGTTCCACGCGGGGCGACTATGGCAACACGAGCGACTCTGGCGCCAAGATCAGCTACACGAAATCGGGAACGAGCGAGGACTACTACGTATGGACCGTTGCCGTTTCGACCCGGGCGTACCAGGATGTCATCCAGTATTTCACCCAGGACGAGCACTTCGACTTTACGCCCCTGGCACCGAATGTCTTTGCAGGGCGCGATCTGGTGATTCGTACCCAGGGCAATGTGAACAATATCGGCGGTAGCCTGGCAGCCTCGCGGGATGCAAACATTACCGCCAACCAGTTCACCAATCAGTCCCTGGACCTTACCCGGAAGACCTTCAAGCGCCTCAGTACTGACAAGCTATCCTGCTTCACTTTCGGCCCGTCGGGCGAGAAGATCAACGATCCAGGTTGTACTCCGAAGTCCATTGAGCAGTACGACATCGCCTCGTCCGGTCTTAACGAGTCGACCACTCTCGATTCCACGACCACTCTCCCTGCCGCCAACAGCTTGAGGGCGGTTGCCTTTGCGGGAAACAGCTTCACCTTCAATGGCAACAGCTTCAGCAATATCGGCAGCGCAACGGCTCCTGGCACGGCCCTTCCTCCCGCCGCGCTTCAGGTTGCGGGCCCTGGCGCCAAGTCCTCGCCCGTAGTCACCATCAATGGCAGCACATCAATCACCGTGAACGGAGCGACGGTGATCCTGCCCACGACTCAGAACGGGCAGTTTGTCCCGGTTCAAAACTCCCGGAGTCGCTACCTGGTGGAGACGAATCCGGTATTCGGGCTTGAGGCGCCCACGCTTGGCTCAGATTTTTTGGCTGGCAAGCTTGGCCTTGACCCCGAAACCCTGGTCAAGCGCTTGGCGGATGCCAACTACGAAAACTATCTGATCCAGCAGCAGATCCTTGCCCAGACCGGTGCCAGCCTGCTTGCCAGCGCCTACGACAGCTACGATATGGCGCAGTTGCTGTTCACCAATGCGGCCGATGCAGCCAAGGATTTCAAGCTGACCTACGGCAAGGCGCTGACCAGCGAGCAAGTCGCTGCGCTCAAGGAAGACATCGTCTGGATGGTGGAGTCGGAAGTTCAAGGCCAGAAGGTACTGGTCCCGGTGGTCTATCTCAGCGATGCCACGCGCCAGAGCATTGGCAGTGGCGCCCAGGTCGTCTCCGGCAACGGCATCAACATCGATGCGGGCACCATCAGGAATGCGGGGGCATCGATCAGCGCGGGCGGTCTGGTCAATCTCAAGAGCCGCGGGGATATCGAGAACATCAGCGGGCGTATCTCCGGCAGCACGGTTGTTCTTGATGCACGGGGGAACGTCGTCAATCGCACCCTCACCGCGTATCGCGGCGATGCTGACAACGGCCGTACCGAGATCGGGGAGATCGCCGCCATTACCGCGGCGAAACTGCTGTATGCCAAGGCCGGAAAAGACATCTCCAGCCAAGGCGGGCGCCTCGACTCGGGTGGCGATCTGGCGCTCGATGCCGCCGGCAAGGTGAACCTTGAATCGCTGGTCCTCGAGAATCGCCGCACTTTTGGGCGCAACGGCAGCGAGAACTTCAGTGCCCGAACAAGCCAGACTGCACTGGAGCAGACGGTCAGCGCCCGGGGCAACATCGTTGTGCGTGGTGGTGGTGACGTCAACATCGTGGGCGCCAGCGTGCGCAGCGACGAGGGCACCACACTACTTCGTTCCGAGCGCGGCAACGTGAACATCGGGGTGCTGGAATTGAAGAGCACGCAGCGCTCGGCGGAAAGCCTCAATGGCGTCGGAAGCGAAGGCGGTGCAGACGGAAGAAGCCGGACCATTGCCACCGTCACCGGCGCAGAGGAGCAGAAGAGCAGCCGAGAGGTCCGGGAGACCACGGGCTACGGTTCCAGGGTCTCCGGCAAGGGGGTCGTGGTGACGACGGGTGCCGGTGATGTCAACGTGATCGGCTCCGATCTCCGATCCGGCAAGGATGGCACGGTCATCGACAGTGCCCGGGATGTGAATGTCACGGCTTACTACGATCAGCGCAGTGACACCCGCCGCGACGAACTCCATCGCCAGGGGATTGCCACGGATGTCAATGCCGACGGGGTGCATATCGGGTTGCGGGAGAAGGGGCAGATCGAGGAAACCACTGTCAGCAGTCGCGAGGCGCGGACCAGCTCGCTCTCGAGCGATGGCGGGGTCAGCATTTCGGCCGGGCGCACGCTGACGAACGAAGGTACGAAGATCCACGCCGCGGGTGACATTGTTCTCGAAGCCGAGGACATCATCAACAAGGCCGCGCGCAACGAGTATGCGACCACCACCGCGCGCACGGATTACGACCTGCGCCAGCAGGCGGGACTGAGTGCCAATGGTTCCGGGCAAAGCATCTCCGATGCCGTCGATGGCAGGAGCAAGCAGGTCAATATCGGCACCCCGGAGGCGCAGCTACGAGTAAAGGTGGATGTGACCCAGTCCACCGACACGACAGCGCAGAGCAATGCGGTGGTCACCGATCTGCGGGCGGGTGGCAACATCGTTGTGAAGGCGCGCAATACGGCCAGTGACGAAGGTTCCCGCTACGATGCGCAGCAGAATGTCGTCATCGATGCCGCCGCTTACGAAAGCAGGGCGGCTGCCAATACCAGCGCCTCGGCGCATGGCGACACCCAGACCTCGTCGACAGCCACCGGCGGCGTCAATCTTTCTGCCCAGGCCACTTTCAACGCCAACAGTTCGGGCAGCAGTACCCAGTCGAGCAGCACCCGGTCGAAGGCCGTGGTCGGCACCATTAAGGGTGGCGGTGCAGTGCGTATCCGCACGGACAAGGATCTCACCCTGGAGGGTACGAACGTGTCCGGCGAGAAGGGTGTAGGCCTGACCGCGGGGGGAGATCTGAAGCTCCTCCAAGCCCAGGACAGCAGCGACACCCGCAGTGCAACCCAGTCGGGGGATGCCCGCGTGTCGGTTGCCGTCTCCCTGGTCGGCACCAGCGGGTCGGTGGGCGTGGGCGCACACGGCCGTGAGGAGGAGAGCCGGGATCGGCAGACCACGGGTATCGCCGGCAACATCAAGTCGGGCAGCGGCAACGTTGATCTCGTTGCCGGACGCGACATGACCTTGCAGGGCACCAATATAGGTGCCAAGGGCGATGTCGGTCTCGACGCCAAGGGCAAGATCGACTATCAGGCGGCCGTCAGCACCCGGGAGAAGACAGGGCGCATCGATGGCGGTGGCGGTAGCGTCGATGTTTCGTATGGGGCTTCCGGCGGCAACAAGAGCATGGGCGCCAACGTATCTGCCGATTTCGACAGGGGCCGCACCGACTACCGCGAGCGCACGGAGACTGGCGGGAGAGTCAATGCCGGCGGCACCTTCACTCTCAAATCGGGGGGGGATGCACGCCTGCAGGGTAGCGAGGTCAAGGCAGCCACCGCTGACGTCACTGTGGGCGGCAATCTGACCATGGAGTCGGCGCGTCGTACCGTCAAGGAGGATTCATCGAGGGTATCGGGCATTGTCAATGTGGGCGGTTCCAAGGGGGGCGGCGCTCAGATGGCCAATACTGGTGGTCAGGCTGGCAGCTCCGGCAACTCCTTCGGTGCAGATGCCCAGGTCAAGGTCGATATCAGCAAGCAGGACATCGAAAGGAACAGCAACGCCTCGATCACCACATCCGGGCGGACCACCTTGAACGTCAAAGGCAATGCCACGTTGGCTGGTGCCAACGTGGAAGCCGGGGGCGGAGTCAAAGCCGATATCGGTGGCGATCTCAAGGTGGAGAGCCGCGTTGATAGGGAGCGGGTGGACAAGACCAAGGTGACGGCCTACGCGGGCATGGCACAGACTGAAGCGCCCAAGAAGGGGCGCAATGCAGGCCAGGGCAGTTTCGACAAGGTGCAGGACAAGGGCGGTCAGGCTCTCAATCAGGTCGGCACTACGGGTGCCTTCACCAGCGGAGAGGTGACGAAGAAGGATAATCTCTCCGTGGGTCGGGCCAGCGGCTTCTCGGGTGGCAGCGGTGGTCTGGATGTCAGTGTCGGTGGCAATACCACGCTGGTCGGTGCGGCCAACCAGGGGACTGACTTCAAGACGGTCGGTAGCACCATCAGCAGCGCGGTCGAGACACGAAGCAAGGAGTCCCATCAGCAGTTCCGCGTTGCGGGCACCGTGGCCAGCATTGCGGGCTCGGATGAGGGCAAGGGAGGAACTTACTCGGCCAACGTCCGTACCCCCGCCCGGCGTGCCGCGCCCGGTGATTCGGCGGCGCCGGGCCGTGGCGCCCCAGGCGAGGCACCCGTTCGCCCGTCCCGCCGCAGGGTGGAAGACCGCGCCATCGCCGATGATGGCGGTGGCCGCGTTGCTGCACCGCGCGGCGCGCCGCAAGTTCGCGGTATGGCGTCTGTTGATCTTCCGGGTGCGCGCGATTCCAACGGGCTACCGGCACGCCCCAATGCCCCTCGGGTGGGCGAGGGCGAAGGGCTGGGGCGGCGCAGTGCGCCGGACATGCCGTCCCCGCCTGTTCGTAGTCTCAGTGAACCGGCTCTGCCGCTTCGGGGCATGGGGGGACCGACGGTCGACCGGCCGTCGCCGCTGAGCGCGTCGCTGGATGCGAGGCGTCGCGACGCTGTTGCGGATCCGCAGGGCGCACGGCCGCAAGGGCCGATGGCCGATTCGGGGGCGATGCCGGCCCGGCAACCCGGGTCCGATTACGGCAATGCTCCCGGCAGCGTCCGGCAGGAGCCTCCCGTCAACCCGCGCAATCAAGTGGACGGAAACTATGGAAACGCGCCAATCGGTCGCCCACCTGTTGCCGATGGCGATGGGGTGCCGCGGCGCCCCGCATCCGATGCGATGGACCGCGGTGTTCCCCACAATCCGGTGGCAGACACTTACGCCAACGATGCGGGGCGCCTTCGCCCGACGGTGATAGGCAATGCCGTGGCAGTGAGGTCGATACCGGAGGCGCCCGCCGAGGGCAATCCCCCGCGCATTCCGGATGGGAATGATCGGGAAGGGGTGGCCGCGCCCCTCGCAAGACAGCCCATGGGGGATGAGGTCGCGTTGCAGCCGCGGCCTGCCCCACGCATCGATCCGGAAGAAATGGTCGCCGCGGCCGTTCGGCACAGTGAGCAATCAGCCGCGCACCGTCGAGCGTTGGATAGCGGCAAATCGGCTGCCGAAATCGGCGCGGAATTGGAGCCCGTCCTGCGTGCCCGTAACGACAACAGCGGCGAGGACAAGGACCGCGCGGTCATCCGCAGCAACGTGGCATCCATCACCCGGTATGCGGAGCAGGCGGAGGGGGAGGGTGGACGGCAGCTCGCTGTGGCTCGTGATCTGATGCTGCGTCTGCAGGAGTCGTTGGCCGGACCCCGTGTAGATGATGAGGGCAATCACATCATTCCCCTGCAGCCGAAGTACGTGGGGGAGAACGTTCCCGGGCTGGACAACTGGTTGAAGCAGGCCATCAAGGATAGGGGCCGGGAGCCGGACGAGCGGAAGGCAATTTCCTATTTCGATTCCCCTGAAGATCGAATGCGTAACCGCCTGGTGATGTCCGACGGGCGCCTGCTCGATGCGAACGGGAATAGCCTGGGGGATCGGCATCTGATCTTCGTGGTGGATCGCAATGGCAATCTCTATGCGACCGAATCCAGGCCCGAGGTGATTCACCATAGTAGTCTGCTGGGAGGGGAGCCGGTTTCCATGGCCGGGGAGCTGCTTTTCCGCAATGGCAAACTGAGCGAGATCAGCAGCCAGAGTGGACACTATCGGCCCAGCGAGGCAGCGTTCAACGCCTTTCTGAAGCGTCTTGCAGGCACTGGCATGGATCTCGAAGGGGTTGGCGCCTATCACGTGCAGGTTACTACCAATGCGATCAATGGCCGCTTCGACTCGTCTATCGACCGCACACGCAATCTGCTGGACGCCCACCGCGCAGCACCTGCCATCGAAGCAGGCGAGCATCTCGAGCGCAGTCGCGCCGCGTCGCAGGGGGTATCCCGCATCCGACCGGCATCGGAAGTGCAGGTCGCTCCTGGCGATGATCGGCAGCCCGCGGCGGACAGCTATGGCAACGCGCCTAACGTCCTGGGCCAGGCGGCGGAGGGCGCTTCAAATCGCCCACCGATGCGTGCCTTTGTCGGCCAGCATCGCGCCATCCCCCCGGTGGGCAACGAAGATGCATACGTCGGCATTCGCGAAGGCGCTGAGGCTTCGGTGCCCATTCCCCGGGCCCAGGGAAATGCGGCTGTCGGTTTGGGCGACGAAGCGACAGGCGCTCGACCCCGGGCGCCGTCACGCGATGACGGCGCTCCGGCTGGCGACACCCTGCCCGCCGCACTGATCGAAAAGAGCCGAAGCCATCAGCGCAATGGATTTGGTGCGGAAGACCGGGAAATGGCAAGGGACAACATCGACCGGATCGACCGCTTGGCCGACGGGGAAGCCCGCGCCGCTTTGCTCGGGCGGCTCTCCCGCTCCATGGAAACACAGCCCCGGGACAAGAACGGCGTGCCGATGACACCGATCATGCCCCAGTATATCGGAGAGGATCTGCCTGGCTTCGATAGCTGGTACAAGCGCAATATCGAGAAGACCTCGGTGCCGGGCAGTGCGCGGCCGGAGGGCTGGCAGGCACGGTCGGTGAAGTATCTGACGCCCGACGAGCGCGGCGCTTACGAGGTCAAGGTGGATCGCTCGGGTAAGCTCGTCTATGCGAACGGGGTGCGGGCAGGCCGCTCTCCGGACGGCAGAGGGCCGCTGATGTTCGTCGTGGACGGGGACGGAAGGATGTACGCCGGCGCAATGGAGGTCGGCGCCTTCCATCATTCTTCCTTCCTGGCGGGTGAGCCCGTCTCCATGGCTGGCGAGCTCGTCCTGAACCGCAATGGTGTCATTACCGAGATGACCAACAAGAGCGGTCACTATCGGCCGACCACCGAACAGTACGTCGCCTTTGTGAGTACCTTGGTCAATGTCCATGGCGTGGCGCCGCGCTTTGCCGCCAAGCACGTGGATATTTCGACCAATGAGCGGGGCCAGATGGTCTCCGGTGACGGAACCGATATCTACGGTACGGTGGCGCATGCCACCGGTGACATGACCGAGGTTACGGCACGGGTCAGAAACGTGCTCGATATCATGGCGGAAGTCCGGGCACCAGCCCGTGCGCGGCAGCCCCGTCCGGCCTCGAACGTCTATGAAAGTGTGCGGGAAGACAAGGCCTTGCCGGACGGTTATCGCGGTGGGCGGCCCGCGAAGGCGCGTCCCCGTGAGGAGGAGGAAATCCCGCTGCGTCGGGGTGGTGCCCGCACCGAGCCGCTGGCTCCGGCGCCAACGGGTTTGGCGGAGGGGAGCGCGGAGGTCCGGAGGAAGCCGTCCAATTCGGCTTATGCAGAGGTGCCTGATATTCGCCGCGGATGGCGGGAGTCGCGGCCAGGAAGCGATTCTTATGGCGAACACCCCCTTTCCCTGCGTTCAGTTGATGGCCGCAGAGGGTCGAACCCGGCCTTGGGAGGAGACGTGCCTGGGGGCGAGGGCGCCGTGATGGGCAACAGGTCTTCCGGCAATGGCTACGCGGAAGTACCTGCGTTGCGCCGGTCGCGGAGCACTTCCCTGTCCGGCAGCGAGAGCGAGGGCGAAGACGTCGGGGCTTTGACCGGCAGGCGCACGGGGCCGACAGGCGCACGCGTGGTGCGTGCGGCGGACGGCTATGCCGATCCGGACCCGTCGCGCGATCGCAGCGGCGGGGAGAGTGAAGCATATTCGGATGGGCCAGGTTCGCCTCGAGCCTCCAGATCACCGAGTATTTCGGACACGGACGACTCCGGCGATGAAGGCCGTCCGCGCCATCTGCCTGACTACGACTGGGCGCGGGGCACGCCTGATTCGCCCGCGTACATCCGGCAGCAGATAAGCCGCTTTTCCCGTGTCGGTTTTGCCGAGGACGACAGGCGCCTGACCGACGCCACGATCCAGCGTGTCGAGTCCATGACCGACCGTAGCGATCAGGCGGTATTGCTCACCCGCCTGTCGGAGACCTTGGCCCCTCCACCCCTGGATCGGCACGGGCGTCCGATGGTTCGTCTGATGCCCCAGCATGTTGGCGAAGACGTCGATGGCTTTGACAACTGGTTTCAGCGCAACATGGCAGAAACCGATCCGGCCGGTACTGCCCTGGGCAACTGGAAGAACTCGGTAGTGAAGTATCTGACCGTGGAAGAGCGGGCCGAAGCTGAAGTGGCCATGGACAGAAGTGGACGTCTGGTCTTTGTTCGGGGTGATCGGCAGGGCGAACCGCCGATCATCGGTGGCAAGGCGATATTTGTTGTAGATGCCGAGGGGCGTATCTATGCGGGTGAACCGTGGGCTGGAAAGTTCCATCACTCCAGCTTCCTGGCGGGCGAGCCGGTATCGATGGCAGGGGAGTTCGTGCTCGACACTCAGGGGCGGCTGGTGGAAATCACCAACCAGAGCGGGCACTATCGGCCGACGCTCGAACAATACGTCAGCTTCCTGCGGGATCTGGCGCCGAACCTGGAGGGTAGGCCGGGGGTCGTGGCCAGAGCCGTCACCCTCACCACGAATGCGCAGGGGCGTTTTGCCATCCGCTCGATGGGCGATATTCTGCCGGATGTCCGCCGCCAGGAGGGCAGTGTCGAGGAGGTGGCGGCGGCGCTGAGCAAGGCCAGCGCAGCCGAGCGGGAGCCCGGAAAGCCCCTGCCCGTGCCCCAAGGTTCGCTTGATCCGAAAGAGCCGAGACCGTTGCGACCCCGTGCCGGAACGGACTACAGTGAAATCCCCGACAGGCCACCAGAGATTATGCCGGAGCCGCCGAAACAGGCCCCGTCAAACGGCCGCTTGCTTGACGAAGAGGCGTGGGCTCCGCGCGTGGGCACAATGCGGTTCGCAGATGGCGAACCGATACGCAAGCGGGCTTACTCAAGCCTTGGAGGCCACGCTCTTCCTGTCCTGTTGCCCCATTTTTTGGTCAGCACTGCGGCAGTGCATCGGGCGATGCGGGTTTGATGTGCGAATAGCGATTCGACGGCAGGGATTGGGCGAGCGCTCACGGGGTCTTGCTCACGCCGAGCGTTTCCGGGCGTGGTCAGCGCGGCGAGTGCCCGAGCCCTTTTAAACCAAATCAGCCGGCATCACCGCGCGCAGCACGGTCTGGGTTTCGTCGTCGCGGACGCGGTTGGAGAACCACCACAGGGCGCCCTTCTTGATGGTCCAGTCGGCTTCCTGGCCGGAGAGGAGGAGGGAGGCGAGGCGGCCGAGTTCGGGCTGATGGCCGACGATGAGGACCGCGCCGCCGCCGTCAGGCCAACCACAGGCGCCGAGGATATCGGCGATGTCGTTTCCGGGGGCGAGTGCGGGTACGACTTCAAAGCTCTGGGTGAAGGCGCTGGCCGTCTGGCGGGTGCGGGTGGTGGGGCTGACGAGTACCCTGAGTTTCTTGGGTCGGCGGCTGTCCAGCCACTCCGCCACCTTGTGGGCCTGGCGCAAGCCCCTTTCTGTCAGTTCCCGTGTGTTGTCGGGTATTCCGTCCACGGCTTCGGCGTGGCGCCATAGCAGCAGGTCCATTGTCTTTCTCCCCTCGTTCTTTTTATCAAGAGGCCGGGAGTCTGGGGCCGGCATGTTACCGGACGATGAATCCATCAGCGCCGCCATGGTGCCTTGCCCCACAGGATGGGCTCAAGTGCGGGCAGGATGTTCCTGCGCAGGCGGGCTATCCGCGGGGCGTGCCAGCCTGCGACGAAGGCTGCGCCGCTGCGCAGTTCCGGGTCTTTTCCGGCCCAAGCCTTGAGACGGGTGCGGGCAACCGCTTCGTCATTGAGGTAGCCGAGGGTCTCCTGGATGTCGGCAATGTCATTGGCGAAGCGCACGGTGGCTTTCTCGGGGAGCAGGGGCAGCAGAAACTCGATGCCGTAGCGGAGGCGCTTCAGGGACACGCGCAGTTCGTGGAGCTTGTCGGGGTGCAGGTCGGCTGCCGCGCCATAGCGCTTGCGGGCGCGCTTGCGTAGCTGGGTGAGCTGGAGGCGGGCGAAGGTGGTGAGGTTGGCGGACTTGACCAGTGAGTCGCTCTGCAGGGCGTAGAGGTCGGAGGCGAGGGCCAGCATCTGGCGACCATGGCTGGCGGCCAGCAGCTGCTCGCGTGCGGCGGTCTTTTCCCGGTCGCGACGGTCGACAGCCATGGCAATGAGGCGTTGGGTGGCTTCATCGGCGAGGCCGGATTCGGCCACCGGGCTGAGCACTTCGGCCAGCATCACGTCCAGGTCCCGGGCGGCGCCGAGTCCATCGGCGGCCTCCTTGAGCCCGTCAGACCAGCGTTCCACGAACTCGGCCGGCAGGGCCGGGCCGAACAGGCGCAGGGCCGAGCGCAGACGGCGCAGGGCAACACGCAGTTGGTGGATGAATTCCGGATCGTCGCTTTCCCGGGCGCCCGATTCGTTGGCTTGCCACAGGGACAGGCAGTCGAAACCGATGATGCGGAAGGCGTCCACCGGGGACTGCTCGGCGCTCAGGCGCGACGGGCGGGCCTTGGCGGGGCGCAGGGCGTGGTTGGAGAACAGCCGGTAGCCGCGTTCGGCCTTGCTGACGTTCTCGGGGGTGAGGGGCAGGTTTTCGGCGAGCTGGAGCGCGAGCGCATAAAGCTCCCGGGGGTCGCCTTCAACAAGCTCGAGCTCCAATTCGCACAGGGGGCGTGACTGGCCGTTGGCCTCAATGCTGCCGTTGTCGATCATGGCCAGCACGCGCACACCCTCGCGGGGGGAGAGGACGCAGGTCTCGCGCTTGAAACGGGTGGTGAAAACGGGCACCAGGCGGGGCAGCAGGCTTTCGAGACGGCTGCGCACGTCGTCCCGGTCAATGGCCGAGAAGTCGAAGCTGCCATTGGCAAAGGGCTGTTCCCATTCAGGGCGTGAGGACAGGCCGCCGGTGGATTCGGCGGCGCATTTCACGGTTTGCAGCCATCGGTTGCCTGCCTTACGGGTGCGTACGGCCATGCGGCGTTCGCGCAGTTCGAGTTCCGGGGTGTCGAAATAGGTGTTTTCGAGGGTGCAGGTGCGCCCTTCACGAGGGGCGTCCGCTATCAGCGGGTGGCGGCGCAGGGCAGCGAGGGACTTTTGCGGGAGGGTGAGCTTGAGTTCGATTTCGTGGCTCATGGGGGCCGTCGGCGGAAGTGGAGACATGACCACCGCCGGGAAGACGGTGATTGCGCCCGATTCTAGCCCCGTGGCGCGCCCCTGTCTTGCGCGCCCGCGTTACATCGCCACGGGCGTTGTCAGGGGGCTGCTCAACCCGCTGCGAAAGCCGCTTCGGCGTTGCCCTTTTGTCCCTTGTTGTCGAGCCAGGCAATGCTGACCTTGTCGCCGGCCTTGACGCCCTGCAACTGGAAGGCGAACAGCGGGTTGGTGGAGACGGCGGTACCCAGTGCGCCCTCAATGATGGGGCGGCCGTTGAGACTGAGCGTGATGGACGTGATGAAGTGTGCCGGCAGGACCTGCCCGGCCGGGTCACGCCGCTGCCCGCTCTCCATGGGGTGGGGCATGAGTACGCGGACTTCGCCCTCGGTCCCTTTGACGGTGGCGCGGATCTTGATGGGTTCAGACATGGGGTGTGCTTCCTTTAGTCGCCGCAGCCGCCAACAGTGACCTTCACCTCGCGGAACACGGTGTAGTGCTTGCCACCCGCGGTTGCCACCACGCGCAGGCGGGAGCTCTCCGCCATGCGCAGCTTGGCCTGGAAGCGGGCGGTGGCTTCTGCTGTGAAGTTGAACTGCAGGGCCAGGGGCAGGGGGTTTTTCTCGATGAGAATCGAGAGCCTTGTTGTGCCCGGGATGCTGCTGGCAACCTCGATGGGTACGGCGGCACCGTTCTCGGCCACCTCTGGTGCCTTGAGCTGGATGTCGCGGCTGGTTTCGGCGCCGGCAGCGCCGATCAGGCGCAGGGCATCGGCGGCCGTCCTGGCCTCGAAGGCCGCGCGGTTGAAGCTTACCGCCAAAGCGCGTGTCGGGCTGAGGAGGCCGGCGACGACCAGGGGGGCGAGCGCCGTGGCGCTACCAAAGGCTTGCAGGAAGTCACGTCGTTGCATGGGGTCAGGCCTCCGCTTTCCAGTGCCCTGATTTGCCGCCTTCCTTCTCCAGCAGGCGGATGCCGGTCATGGTCATGCCGCGATCGACGGCCTTGCACATGTCGTAGATGGTGAGCAGGCCGATCTGAACGGCGGCGAGGGCTTCCATCTCGACGCCCGTGCGGCCGACAGTCTCGGCTGTGACAGTACAGTGGATAGTGTCGTCGCCCTCGGCGGTGAAGTCGGCTGCGACGCGGGTCAGGGGAATCGGGTGGCACAGGGGGATCAGGTCGGCGGTGCGCTTGGCCCCCTGGATGGCCGCAATGCGGGCAATGCCGATGACGTCGCCCTTGCGATTGTCGCCCGCCAGGATGCGGGTGAGGGTGTCGGGCTGCATCACGATACGTCCTTCGGCACGGGCGACTCGGCGGGTCTCGGACTTTGCCGAGACATCGACCATGTGGGCCTGGCCGTGGGCGTCGAAGTGGGTGAGGGCGTCAGTCATGGGGCTGCGGGAACCGTTCGCGGGGGTCGCGTATCATAGCACCGTGAAAAAACGTCTGATCGCCACCTTGCTGTGCCTGGCCCTGGTGCCGCGCACCTATTCCCAGAGCCTGCCCGATCTCGGAGACAGCGCGTCCGTCGATCTGTCGCCGTTGGCCGAGCAGAAGATCGGGATGCAGATCATGCGTGATATCCGCTGGCACGATCCGGCCTATCTGCGCGATGCGGAGATCGAGGACTACCTCAATACCCTGGGCGATCGCCTGGTGTCGGCGGGCGCGGGTGCCGGGCTGTCCTTTGAGTTCTTCGGGGTCAACGACGCCTCGCTCAACGCCTTTGCCATGCCGGGGGGCAAGATCGGTGTGCATGCCGGTCTGATCCTGGCAGCCCAGGCCGAGTCCGAGCTGGCGGGTGTGCTGTCCCACGAGATCGCCCATGTCACCCAGCGCCACATTGCGCGAATGGTCGGGCAGCAGGGGCGGACGGGCATGCTGATGCTGGCTTCCCTGCTAGTGGCCGTGCTGGCGGCCAAGTCCAGCGCCCAGGTCAGTCAGGCGGCAATCATGGCAGGGCAGGCCGCGGGAATCAGTTCCCAGTTGGCCTATTCGCGGGATTTCGAGAACGAGGCCGACCGGCTGGGGGTGCAGAACCTCTCAGCGGCGGGCTTTGATGTGCGCGGCATGGCCAGCTTCTTCGAGCGCCTGCAGAAGAACAGCCGTCTTTATGAGAACAGCGCACCTGCCTATCTCCGCACCCACCCGCTGACTGCCGACCGGATCACCGAAATGGAGGGGCGGGTGATGCAGATGCCCTATCGGCAGGTGCCGGACTCCCTCGATTTTCAGCTCGTCCGGGCCAAGTTGCGGGTGGGCAAACAGGTTTCCCCCGAATTACTCGGCGAGCTTGAGGCCAGCGTGAAGCGGGAGGGGGCATCGGCGGCAGCCCACTACGCGCTGGTGAGAGCCTATCTCGGGGCACGGCGGATGGGCGAAGCGGAACGCGCGATGGGGGCCTTGCGCAAGCTGGCGCCCTCGTCGGCAATGATCGAGGGGCTGGAAGCCGATCTTCTGTTGGCACGGGGTGACCATGCGGGCGCCGCGAGGGCTTTTCGTGAGGGGCGGGGGCGCTTTCCCCAGTCCCTGCGCCTGCTCTATGGCGAGGCCACGGCCCTGATCGACGCCGGTCGTCCTGCGGAGGCGCTGGCGCTGGTCAAGGCGGAGATCCTGACAACGCCTGACAATGGCTTCCTCTGGGAAGTACGGTCGCGGGCGGAGTCCGTGCTTGGTCTGCGTTTGGCCCAGCACCGCTCGCTGGGCGAGCTGTATGCCATTCAGGGCAATTACGCCGCGGCTGCCGAGCAGTTCTCCCTCGCCCAGGCAGCAAAGGATGGGGATTTCTTTGAACACTCGGCTGTCGATTCGCGGCTGAGGGAAGTGCGGGCGCTGTTGGCCGAGCAGCTCCGGGAGCGACGCGAGCAGCGTTGATGGTGGCCTCGGGGCCTGTGTGACGTTTGTCTCCGGCGGTCGGAGTCCGCTCCGGGATGCGCTCCCGTACAGGGCGCACGGCCTGTATCACGGAGGTGTGGGTTGGTCAGGGCCGCGAAGTTGCATGCAAAATCAGACTTTGCCGTAGCGGACATAGAGCGCCCATACGAGCTCTGCGAAGGCGCGCTGGTTGAAGCGTGGTCGCCCGCTCACCGTGAGGGCAAGGCGTGTCCGGCCGATATGTATCGGCCAGAAGCTCAGGCCGCTGATGCCGGCCGCATCCACGTTGCCCCAACCATCCAGGAGATGTTCTCCCAGGCGTGACAAGGCCTGGGCCTGGCGCTCGGCAACGGACAGGATGTCCGCACCGACGGCGGCGAGGGCCTCGCCGGTGTCACTGGGGTAGCCGGCGATGGCGAGGCAGAATCCCATCCGGTCTGCGAGCACCGCCTGCCCCGTGTCGCTGAGGGCAGCCAGAAGGCCCGGAAGGGTGGACTCAAGGGTGCCGATGGGCGCCATCCGGGGGCTTGGCCAGGCTTCGAGGCAGGCTTCCTCCTGGAGCTTGAGCAACACTTCGAAGGCCTCGTCGCGCGTCGCTCCCGGGGTCCATGCCCGCAGGGCTTCCATGCTCAGCAAGGGACTCATGGCTTCCTGGAGGACGCCGAGCAGGATGCCTCGATCCATGCCCGGATCACTGCGGGACACGGCACGCCACGCGCCGTAAGGGGTAACGGTCAGGTATGAGCCGGGAACAATTTCAAGCATCGCTCAATCCGGGGTTGAGGGTATACAAGAGCGCCTTGACCAGCATGGCCACGTCCTCCCGCTTGCGGGCGTCGGCACGGAATACGGCAGGCAGCGGTGTGATTCCGAGCGCGATCAGGTGACTGCGGTAGGCATCCAGGCCGGGCTCGGGTGCCCGGTCCATGTGCGTGATGCCGATGGCCACGGCCGTGCCGGATATGAACTGTTTGAATGCCGCCAGATAGCCTTCCAGATCCTTCAGGGGGGCAGTATTGGCGTTGTTGATCAACAGGATCAGGCCGATCCCGCCTTCAGACAGGATGTCCCACATGAAGCTGAAGCGCTCCTGACCAGGAGTGCCGTAGAGCATGACCTTCTCGCCCCCGGGCAGATTGAGGACGCCGTAGTCCATGGCAACGGTGGTGGTGCGCTTGAGGCGGGCGGTGTCGTCGCTGGCCACCGCTTCGGTGCTGACCGTCGGAATGTCGCTGAGGGCGTTGATCGCAGTGCTCTTTCCTGCGCCAACGGTGCCGGAGAAGATGATCTTGTTGTGGCGGGCACGTTCAGACCGCATCGCGGAGCTTTCTGAGGATTCGGGAAAGGATTGAGGGGCGTGCCTGGCGTTCGGCCATGGGCGGAGCGGGGGGCGACGCGGCAGCAGTCTGCTCGGGCTGGAAACTTGTGTCGAGCAGATTGGCAAAATGGGCTGCCGAATATACCGAGAAAACGTAGCGATGCGGGATGCCAAGGCGTGTCGCGATGTCCACCGGACTGGCCGGCACCCGGGTCCATAGGGCGACGATTCGCAGGGCGTGGGGCGAAACGCACGCGCTTGTGAAGTTCGGCCAGGCCCGGAGTCGGACCGGCAGATAGGGATTGGTGCCGCTGGGCAGGCGTCCCCGGGCGGCCCAGGCCGCGGCGTTCCAGAGAAAGTCCTCCGCGGCGAAATGGACCAGGGTGTTTGCGGCATCGTCGATGATCGGTGTGCTGACAATGCGCCCGGTCGCCTCGGGGAGCTGCGTCATCGCCAGTGGGCGCAACTGGTTCTCGCGGAAGGCTGTGACG
>WBZV01000374.1_pt1 | contig 27773 bp, 27 predicted proteins | sample 5204221 | NCBI WGS metagenome assembly WBZV01 (sample SAMN12344360, study PRJNA552823) | activated sludge metagenome | biome: Activated sludge suspended growth; feature: Nitrification reactor; material: Wastewater; isolation source: activated sludge from nitrification reactor of wastewater...
CCTGCACCATGCGCAGGATCTGCAGCGCGGAGCTCTCGGTGTCGCGGATGTGGCCGGTGCCGTTGCAGCGCGGGCAGGTGATGTGGCTGCCTTCGCTGAGCGCGGGGCGCAGGCGCTGGCGGCTCAGTTCGAGCAGGCCGAACTTGGAGATCGAGCTGAACTGCACGCGCGCGCGATCCTGGCGCAGCGCATCGCGCAGGCGGGTTTCCACTTCGCGGCGGTTCTTGCTCTCCTCCATGTCGATGAAGTCGACGACGATCAGGCCGCCGAGGTCACGCAGGCGCATCTGGCGCGCGATCTCGTCGGCCGCCTCGAGGTTGGTGCGGGTCGCGGTTTCCTCGATGTCGCCGCCGCGCGTGGCGCGCGCCGAGTTCACGTCCACCGAGACCAGCGCCTCGGTGTGGTCGATCACGATGGCGCCGCCCGAGGGCAGGTTGACCGTGCGGCTGAAGGCCGTCTCGATCTGGTGCTCGATCTGGAAGCGGCTGAACAGCGGGGCGTCGTCGCGGTAGCGCTTGACCTTGTGAGCCGTCTCCGGCATCACGTGGTTCATGAACTGCTGCGCCTGCTCGTAGATGTCGTCGGTGTCGATCAGGATCTCGCCGATGTCCGCGGTGAAGTAGTCGCGGATCGCGCGGATCACCAGGCTCGACTCCTGGTAGATCAGGAAGGCACCCTTGCCGGCCTTGGAGGCGCCGTCGATGGCGTCCCACAGCTTGAGCATGTAGTTCAGGTCCCACTGCAGCTCGGCGGCGGAGCGGCCGATGCCGGCGGTGCGGGCGATCAGGCTCATGCCCTTAGGGTAGTCGAGCGACTCGAGGTTCTCCTTCAGCTCCTCGCGGTCCTCGCCCTCGATGCGCCGGCTCACGCCGCCGCCGCGCGGGTTGTTGGGCATCAGCACCAGGTAGCGGCCGGCCAGCGAGACGAAGGTGGTGAGCGCCGCGCCCTTGTTGCCGCGCTCTTCCTTCTCGACCTGCACCAGCAGTTCCTGGCCGTTCGCGATCACGTCCTGGATCTTCGCGTCGCGGACGGAGACGCCCTGCTTGAAGTACTCCTTGGCGATTTCCTTGAAGGGCAGGAAGCCGTGGCGGTCTTCGCCGTAGTCGACGAAGCAGGCCTCCAGCGAGGGCTCGACGCGCGTCACGACGGCCTTGTAGATGTTGCCCTTGCGCTGCTCGCGCCCTTCGATCTCGGTCTCGAAGTCGAGCAGCTTCTGGCCGTCGACGATCGCGAGGCGACGCTCTTCCTGCTGCGTCGCGTTGATCAGCATGCGTTTCATGTGCACTCCTTGCGCGCCGCTCTTGTTCGGCGGCGTGACACCAACAGTCACCGCCCGCGGATGCGGGAGGCGACGCTTCGATGCACGAGAAAACGCGTGGGAACCGGAAGGAATCGCCCTGGACTGCGGTGCATGCCGATCAGCAGATCGGCGGCAGGTGCAGCGTTGGCGCGTGCGTGTCAGTGGGGGAGGCGGTGCAACGGGTGCGCGCGGGCCTCATGGGCCGGCGCAGTGCCGCATGCGCGTGACCGGGCATTCGCCTCAGGGCGCCTTGCTCGCGCGACTCGGGGAACACCGGAATCAACATCCGCCTGGGATCACTGGACGCGGTACAGAAGCTCAGGCCGCTGCGGCGGGGCCGAGGGGCTTGTCTCCTGTGCCGAAAACCTTGGATTGGGTTCGTTCTTCGTTTGCTCTGCCGCGCCGCCCCTGCCGCCGCGCCGTCGCTTCGGGACGGCACCTGCGGTGGTCAACGGTGCGTTGCATCACCTTGTGAGCCGCTCTCCTGAGCGGCCCGCCACACTGGCTTGCCGAGGCTAAACTCCGAAGAATCAAGCACTTAGAGCTCAGCGTGGACCGGCCGATTATAGGTGGGAAAAGTTCGCCGGCCGCGCCGGGCCGCAACGCGCCATCCGTGCTGCGGATCACGGTCGACGAAGGCGGCCAGGGCCAGCGGCTCGACAACTTCCTCATCCGCCTGCTCAAGGGCGTGCCCAAGACGCACGTCTACCGCGTGATCCGCTCCGGCGAGGTGCGCGTCAACAAGGGCCGCGCCGCCGCCGACACCCGGCTCGAGATCGGCGACGTGGTGCGCGTGCCGCCGGTGCGCGTGGCCGAGCGCGCGCAAGACGCCCCGGCGCCGGCACGCGAGTTCCCGGTGATCTTCGAGGACGATCACCTGATCGCCGTGAACAAGCCCGCCGGCGTGGCCGTGCACGGCGGCAGCGGCGTGAGCTTCGGCGTGATCGAGCAGCTGCGCCGCTCGCGCCCGCAGGCGAAGTTCCTCGAGCTCGTGCACCGCCTCGACAAGGAGACCTCGGGCCTGCTGCTGATCGCCAAGAAGCGCTCGGCGCTGACCGCGCTGCAGGATCAGCTGCGCGCCCGGGAGACCGGCAAGAGCTACGCCGCGCTGGTGACCGGCGCCTGGCCGGCGAGCCGCAAGGTCATCGACGTGCCGCTGCACAAGTTCCTCACCGGCGAAGGCGAGCGCCGCGTGCGCGCCGTCGAGGCCGGCCACGAGGAGGCCAAGCGCTCGATCACGCTCGTCAAGATCGCACGCCGCTACCGCGATTTCACGCTGCTGGACGTGACCATCAAGACCGGCCGCACCCACCAGATCCGCGTGCACCTCGCGCACGAGGGTCACCCCATCGTCGGCGACGCCAAGTACGGCGACTTCACGCTCAACAAGTCGCTGGCGCGCGGCGAGGCGCATTTCGAGCGCATGTTCCTGCACGCGCAGCGCCTGCGCTTCCAGCACCCCGCCAGCGGCGAGGTGATCGAACTCGAGGCACCGTTGCCGCCAGAATGCGAGGCTTTCCTCGCCACGCTCCCGACATGACCCGACCCCGCCAGTTCGACCTGATCGTCTTCGACTGGGACGGCACGCTGTTCGACTCCACCGCGCTGATCACGCGCTGCATCCAGGCCGCCTGCGCCGACGTGGGCGTGGCCGTGCCGAGCGACCGCGACGCCAGCTACGTGATCGGCATGGGCCTGGTGGAGGCGCTCACGCATGCCGCGCCCGACCTGCCGCGCGAGCGCTACAAGGAGCTCGCCGATCGCTACCGCCACCACTACTTCGCCAAGCAGCACGAGATCGTGATGTTCGAGGGCACGCTGGCCATGCTGAACGACCTGAAGGCGCGCCACCACTGGCTGGGCGTGGCCACCGGCAAGTCGCGCCGCGGCCTCGACGAGGCGCTGCGCACGGTCGAACTGCAGGGCCTGTTCGACGCCACGCGCACCGCCGACGAGACGGCCTCCAAGCCCGATCCGCGCATGCTGCTCGAGCTGATGCGCGAGTTCGGCGTCGACGGCGCGCGCACGCTGATGATCGGCGACACCACGCACGACCTGCAGCTCGCCGCCAACGCCGGCGCGGCGGCCATCGGCGTGAGCTACGGCGCGCACGAGCACGAGGCCTTCGAGGAGTTCGAGACGCGCTTCGTGGCGCACTCCACCGCCGAGCTGCACCGCTGGCTGCTGGCTCATGCCTGATTCGCGTGGCGCGCCGCAGCGCCTGTGCGCCTCGGCCGAGCTGGCCGAGCGCGGCGATGCGGTGCTGTTCGACGTGCTGCAATGGGGCCAGCCGGCGCGCGCCTTCGCGCTGCGCATCGAAGGCCGCGTGGTCGCCTACCTGAACCGCTGCGCGCACGTGCCGACCGAGATGGACTGGCAGCCCGGCCAGTTTCTCGACAGCGAGCGCCAGTTCATCGTCTGCTCCATCCACGGCGCGACCTACCAGCCCGAAACCGGTCGCTGCGTCGGCGGGCCCTGCGGGCGCGGCCGCCTCGTCGTCATCGAGGTCGAGGAGCGCGACGGCGAGGTGTATTGGTATCCTTCCCGCGACACCCAACCCGTTTTCTCATGAGCACACCCGACGAACCCGGCTCCGCGAACCGCGTCGAGCCCGCCTTCGGCCAGCCGCCCGCGGCGCCCGCGGCCGCCCCGAGCCCGAGCGCGGCCGCTGCGGCACCGGCCTGGAGCGCCAAGCTCGAGCAGCTCGCGCAGGACATGCTGCGCGAACGCCGCAGCGAGCGCCGCTGGCGCATCTTCTTCCGCCTCAGCTGGCTGCTGCTGGCGCTGGTGGTGATCACGCTCACGGTGTCCTCGCCGGTCGGCGGCAGCTCCAAGAGCGCGCCGCACACCGCGCTGATCGAGGTGCGCGGCGAGATCGCCGCCGACACCGAAGCGAGCGCCGAGAACCTGGTGGCGGCGCTCAAGTCGGCCTTCGAGGACCACGGCGCTCAGGCGGTGGTGCTGCGCATCAACTCGCCGGGCGGCAGCCCGGTGCAGGCCGGCATCGTCAACGACGAGATCCACCGCCTCAAGGCGCTGCACAACAAGCCGGTGTACGCGGTGGTCGAGGAGATGTGCGCCTCGGGCGCCTACTACATCGCGGTGGCGGCCGACGAGATCTACGTCGACAAGGCCAGCCTGGTGGGCAGCATCGGCGTGCTGATGGACGGCTTCGGCTTCACCGGCACGATGGAGAAGCTGGGCGTCGAGCGCCGCCTGCTCACCGCCGGCGAGAACAAGGGCATGCTCGATCCGTTCTCGCCGCAGAACGAGAAGCACAAGGCCTATGCCAAGGCGATGATCGACCAGATCCACCAGCAGTTCATCGCGGTGGTGAAGCAGGGCCGCGGCCAGCGCCTCAAGGAGACGCCCGAGACCTTCTCCGGCCTGTTCTGGAACGGCGAGGAGGCGATCAAGCTGGGCCTGGCCGACAAGACCGGCAACCTCGACTTCGTCGCGCGCGAGGTGGTCAAGGCCGAGGACATCATCGACTACACGCCGCACGAGAACGTGGCCGAGCGCCTGGCCAAGCGCTTCGGCGCCGGCGTGGGCACGGGCGCGGTGCGCGCCCTGCGCGAGTTCGCGCCGCAGCTGCGCTGAGCGGCGGCTCGCGGACGCTGCGGGCTTGCAGGCCCGCAGCGCGTCGAGCCTACCGACCGTGCGCAGGCACGGTCGGCTTCACGGCTCTCCGTCCCAGTAGTCCAGCGCCTCGCCGGGGCGCTGGATGATGCGCAGGCCGCGGATGTACCCAGCCACCTTGCCCGAATCCGGGTACTCGCAGAGTTCCGGCCGCTCCTGCGTGCTGATGCCGAGGTAGCGCATCGGCGCATCCGAGGTGTTGATGAACTGGTGCGGGTACTCCGGCCCGGGCGGGATGAACACCACGTCGCCGGCGCGCACCGGCACCATCTCGCCGGCCACGCGCAGCGTGCCTTCGCCCTCGAGGATCACGAACATCTCCTCCTGCGCGTGGTGCAGGTGGTAGGGGCAGCTGCGCTTGCCCGGCGCGAGCACGTCGTAGCCGGCGCCGAGCTTGCGTGCCGCCGTGCCGTCGGAGACACCGCCGCAGCGCGTGTCGTAGAGCGGCTCGCGCTGCTGGCGTTCGAGCTTCACCTCGTCGAGGTTGCGCACCAGCAGCCGGCGCAGTTCGGCGGCGCGTTCGTTCATGGCTTGAGCATCCCCCGTGTTTCGATGAAGTCGATCACCTGCTGCAGGCCGGCCTGCGTCTTCAGGTTGGTCATCACGTAGGGCCGCTTGCCCTGGTGATCGGGCCGCATGCGCTTCGTGTCGGCTTCCATCACGGCCAGATCCGCGCCCACGTGGGGTGCGAGATCGGTCTTGTTGATGACGAACAGGTCGCTCTTGGTGATGCCCGGCCCGCCCTTGCGCGGGATCTTCTCGCCGGCGGCGACGTCGATCACGTAGATCGTCAGGTCCGACAGCTCGGGGCTGAAGGTGGCGGCGAGGTTGTCGCCGCCCGACTCGATGAAGACGATGTCGGCGTCCGGGAATTTCTCCAGCATGCGGTCGACCGCCTCGAGATTGATCGACGCATCCTCGCGGATCGCGGTGTGCGGGCAGCCGCCGGTCTCGACGCCGACGATGCGCTCGGGTTCGAGCGCGCCGGCCACCGTCAGCAGGCGCTGGTCTTCCTTGGTGTAGATGTCGTTGGTGACGACGACCAGATCCCAGCGCTCGCGCATGGTCTTGCACAGCATCTCGACCAGCGTGGTCTTGCCGGAGCCGACCGGCCCGCCGACGCCGACGCGCAGCGGCGGAAGTTTTTTGCTGCGGCCGGGGATGTGGTGCAGGGTGCTCATGGGGCGAGGCGGGGAGGTCGTCGAGGTCAGGAACGGAACAGGCGCGAGTACTGCGTCTCGTGCTGCGCGGAGAGGATGGCCAGCATCGGTGCGAAGGCCTGGCGGGATTCGTCGTCCATCGTGAGAGCGTGCTCCACCGTGGGCGGAATCGCCTCGACCAGCGCGGCGAGGATGCGCTGGCCGGCGCTCTGGCCGAGCGGCACGGCCTTCAGCGCCGCCTGCACCATGTTCTCGGCCCAGCCGAAGGCGAAGGCGAGCAAGGCTTCGCGCGGCGGTGCATCGCTCTGCGCCGCGGCGAGCGCGAAGGCCAGCGGCCAGCTCGGCGCCGGCGCCAGTGCGGCGAGGGTGGCGAGGCGCGCGTCGTCGCGCGTGCCGCGGTTCTTCAGCCACTCGAGCATGGAGCGGCCCATCTGCTCGGCCTGCGCACGCAGCTCGCGCGATTCACGCGTGGCCAGCACCCAGTCGTTGAGCGCGCGCACGCGCGCCGCGTCGCCGTTGCGCCAGGCCGCGATCGCCTGCGCCAGCAGCGGCAGCTCGCTGCGGCCGAGCGCGAGCTGCAGCTGCTCGCCCAGCCAGCGCGCGGCCTCGGCTTCGTTGCCGACGCGGCCGCTGTCCACCGCCGCTTCCAGTGCTTCGGAGTAGCTGAAGCCGCCCACCGGCAGCGCCGGCGAGGCCAGCCACATCAGCTGCAGCAGCGCGGCGGGCGAGGCCTCAGTGCCCGTGGTGATCGTGACCGTGGCCATGCGAGTGCGTGTGGCCGTGACCATGCGCGTGGTCATGGTCGTGATCGTGATCGTGACGGCAGCCCGGCCCGTGCACATGGCCCTTCGTCGCCGTCGCTGCTGCCGCCGCCGGCACCGTCGCGTAGGCACCCGACTCCGGCTCGAAGGGCGCATCGACCGCGTTCACGATCAGGTGCATCTGGTCGAGCATCCCGGCCAGCACGTGGTCGGGTTCGAGCTGCAGGTGATCGGGCCGCAGCTCCAGCGGCACATGGCGGTTGCCGAGGTGATAGGCGGCGCGCAGCAGATCGAAGGGCGTGCCGTGCTGCGGGCAGTGCGTGACGCGCAGCACCGGCTGCGGCGCCGCCAGCACGCGCACCAGCGAGCCGTCCTCGGCCACCAGCACGTCGCCGCCGCGCAGCACCGTGCCGCGCGGCAGGAACACGCCGAGCGCGCGGCCCTGCGAGTCGGTGGCGTCGAAGCGGCTCTTCTGCCGCACGTCCCAGTCGAGTTCGACCGTGGGCGCGCGCTTGAGCAGCACGCCGGCGAGGCCGCGGCCAGCGGGGATGAGCTTGTTGAGGGTCAGCATGACGGCATTGTGACGCCGGCCGCGCTGTGGCGGGCGCGGAACGCCCCGGTGCACCTTCCGGGGGAGGCATGCGAAGCCCGCCCCCGCGAATCGCGCCGCCGGCCTCGCCCGCGCCGCGCGCTCTTCCTAGGCTCGCACCTGTCCTCGCTCTCATGCATGGGACGCGTTCCTCTCCCCAGTCCAACCATCCTCCGAAGGAAGAGCATGAAGAAGATCGTCATCCTGGCAGCGCTGGCTGCCGCCGCGGGCGCGGCCTCCGCCCAATCTTCCGTCACGCTGTTCGGCGTGGTCGATGCCGCCGTGCGCCAGGTGAAGAACGGCGACACCTCGCTGAGCTCGCTGGCCAGCGGCGGCATCAACAGCAGCCGACTCGGCGTGCGCGGCGTCGAGGATCTCGGCGACGGCCTGGCCGCCGGCTTCTGGCTGGAGCACGGCTTGAACGTCGACACCGGCTCGCAGACCGATGCCGCGCGCTTCTGGAACCGCCGCGCCACCGTGAGCCTGACGAGCAGCAGCCTGGGCGAAGTGCGCCTCGGCCGCGACTTCACGCCCACCTACACCGGCTATGCCGACTACGACCCGTTCGGCGACAACGGCGTCGGCGCGTCGAGCAAGTTCGATTCCTCGCTGGGCACCGCGCGCGACACCGGCACGCGTGCCGACAACCAGGTCACCTACCTGACCCCGGGCAACCTGGGCGGCCTGTACGCACGCCTGTCGGTGGCCGCCGGCGAAGGCACGGTGGGCAAGAAGTACATCGGCGGCCGCCTCGGCTACGCCGCGGGCCCGCTGGACGTGTCGGCCGCCTACGCGCAGACCGACGTCGCGGCCGTGGCCGGCGAGGACAAGTTCAAGACCACCGACCTCGGCGCCGCCTACGACTTCGGCATCGCCAAGGCGCTCTTCTACTATCGCCAGTCGAAGATCGCCAACAACAAGCTGGGTGTCTACGGCCTCGGCGCGCTGGTGCCGGTCGGCGCGGCGGGCCAGCTGCGCCTCGGCTACACGCACGCCAACGCCTCGGGCACGAACGCGGCCGGCGCGAGCGTCGACGCGAACGATGCCAACCAGTTCGCGCTCGGCTACGTGCACAACCTGTCCAAGCGCACCGCGCTGTACGGCACGGCGGCCTACGTGAAGAACAAGGGCGCCGCGACCTTCGCGGTCGCGACCACGCCGGCCTTGGTGGCCGGACAGAAGTCCACCGGCTACGAACTGGGCCTGCGCCACAGCTTCTGATCGCCGAAGCGATGGGCCGGATTACAGATTCGTAATCCGGCCGCAATCCGCTTGTCGCGGCCGGGCGCCTATCGTGCCCGGCATGCGACGACAAGACATCCAGTTGCTGGCGCTGGCGCGCCAGGGCGACTCGGCGGCTCGCTGTGAAGCGGGCCGCCGCTACCTGCTCGGCGTGGACGGTTTCCCCCAGCACACCGCCAGCGGGCTCGATCACCTGAACCGCGTCGACGCGGCCCTGCGGGCGCAGGCGGCGCGCATCATCGCCGAGAGCCTCGCGCTCGAAGAGCTGGTGGCGCTGCAGCAGGAAGACGCGCTGGCGCGCGCGGCGGCCGACGGCAGCGCCGCGGCGCAGGTCAAGCTCGGCGCGTGGCTCGTTCTGCGCCGCGGCCGCGTCGAAGAAGGCGTGCGCTGGGTCGACCGCGCCGCCGCGGCCGGGCACGAGGCCGCGCGGCAGGCCGTGGCGGCGCTGCGCCGGCCCGACGCCGAGGAGCCGATGGCCGCCTTCCTGCAGGTGCTGGCCGAAGCCGGCGTGCTCGATGCGACGCCGCTCGCGCTGCTGGCCGCGCGCCAGGCGCGCGCCGAGGGCGACCTGCGGCAGCTCGCCGCGAGCCTGCGCATCGTGCTCGCGCTGCGTGCGCCGGTGGAGGCGGAGATCGCCGAACTGCTGGCCGCCGCGGTGCAGATGGCCGAGGCCCGGGGCCGGCCGCTGCTGGGCCTGCCGGTCGAGGCCATCGAACTCGCGCTCGAGCTGCGCAGCCATCGCGGCGACCGCGATGCCGCGCATGCGCTCGGGCGTGCGCTGTGCGGCATCGCCTGCGGCGTGCTCGCGCCCGAGGCGCTGGCGGGCGGGCAGAACATGCGCAAGGGCGTGGCGCTGCTGCTGCGCGCCGCCGATGCCGGCTGCGACGCCGCCTGGATGCAGCTGTACCGCGTGCACGGCGACCATCGCCTCTCGGTGGCCAACCCGCAGATGGCGCGCTTCTGCCTGGAGAAATCGGCGCTGGCCGGCGACACCGAGGCCCAGCGCAAGCTCGGCGCGCTGATGCTGCGCGCCGCCACCACGCTGGCCGACACCGAAGCGGCCATCACCTGGCTGCACCAGGCCGCCGCCAAGGATGACGCGCACGCGCTGGCGCTGCTGCACTCGCTGGTGCTGCCGCTCCCGGGCGACGACGCCGCGGCAGAAGCCGCCATCGAGCGCGTGCGCGAGGACGACCCCTGGGTGGCGCTGCGCATGGCGCTGGCGCGCCACTACGGGCTCACCAAGCTCGAAGCGCTGTGCGTCGATCCGGCCGACGGCCTGCGGCCCTGGGGCCTGGTGGTCGGCCGCAATCCGTTCATCTCGCAGATCCGGCTCTCGGCCGCGCGCGCCATCCCTGCGCTCGACGAGGCCGCGCTCGACGCGCTGCGGCGTGCCGCCGCCTTCTACGCCCACGCGCAGCGCGAGGCGCCGCTCTTCGAAGGCGACCTGCGCCGCCGCACGCGGCGCCTGCGGCGTGCCTTCGAGCGCCACGGCGTGGCCGAGGCGATGTTCTTCGCGCAGGCCAGCGCGACCACGCTGGAAGCGCTGCGCCTGGGCTCGAAGTGGGCCTTCCGCGCACGCGAGCCGCTGCAGTCGGCGCTGGCCGATTGAGCGGCTGCCGCGCATGCGCATCCTCATCGTCGAAGATGAACCCAAGACCGCGGCCTACGTGCGCCGCGGCCTGACCGAGCAGTCCTACGCCGTCGACGTGGCGCACGACGGCATCGAGGGCCTGCACCTGGCCACCAGCGGCGACTACGACCTGGTGCTGCTCGACGTCATGCTGCCCGGCGCCGACGGCTGGAGCGTGCTGCGCGCGCTGCGCCGCGAGCGCCAGACGCCGGTGCTGTTCCTGAGCGCGCGCGACGCGGTGAGCGACCGCGTCAAGGGCCTGGAGCTCGGCGCCGACGACTACCTCGTCAAGCCCTTCGCCTTCTCCGAGCTGCTGGCGCGCATCCGCACGCTGCTGCGGCGCGGCAGCGCGCAGGTGCCGCAGCGCGTGGTGGTGGCCGATCTCGAGGTCGACCTGCTGCGCCGGCGCGTCACGCGCGGCGGCGAGCGCATCGACCTGACGGCGCGCGAGTACGCGCTGCTCGACTACTTCGTCCACCACCTCGGCGAGGTGGTGTCGCGCACGCTGATCGCCGAGCACGTGTGGGACATGAATTTCGACAGCGACACCAACGTCGTCGAGGTGGCGGTGCGCCGGCTGCGCGCCAAGATCGACGACGCGCATGCCGTCAAGCTGATCCACACCCTGCGCGGCGTCGGCTACGTGTTCGAGGCGCGCGTCGAGTGACGACGACGTGAAGCGCGACTGGATGCGCGCCCTGCGGCGCTCGCTGACGGCGCAGATCAGCCTGGCCATCGCCGGCGTGGCCATCGTGCTCGTGGCCGGCAGCGGCGTGGCGGTGAGCCTGCTGGCGGCGCGCGAGCTGCGCGAGGGCGCCGAGATGGTGATGATCGCCAACCTCGCGCTGCTGCGCGACGACCTGGAGCAGGCGCACTTCGACCTCGGCCGCGAGCCGCTGCGCCTGGTGCGGCGCGTCGGCCTGCAGCTCGGCATCCTGCACCTGGCCTTGCTCGACGAGGAGCGCCGCGTCATCGCCGCCTCCGAGCACTTCGAGCTGCCCCTGGCCGCGCTGCCGGCGCGGCCCGTCGAGGTCGACGCGCTGCCGGCGGGCATCAACGACGAGGACGTGCAGCAGCTCACGAGCGCGCTCGGGCCGCTGACCCGCGCGTGGACGGCGCCCGACGGCCGCCACCTGCGCCTGCTGTTCGCGCGCATCCCGGTGCCGGCCGGTTCGCTCGCCGGCCCCGGCACGCGCGCCGTGCTCGCGGTGTTCGCGCTCGACCAGACCAAGACGCGCCAGATCGTGCACAACGAGCTGAAGGTGTTCGCCATCACGCTGCTGGTCGGCGCGATCGCCTCGGCGCTGCTGGGCGTGCTGATCGCGCGGCGCATCGTCGCCGCGCCGCGGGCCCTGGCCGCGGCGGCCGGGCAGATCAGCGCGCGGCCGCCCAAGGAGAGGCTGTCGATCGCGGCCACGCCCACCGAGCTGATCGAATCGACGCAGGCCTTCAACCGCATGCTCGACCGGCTCGAGGCCGCCTTCGAGCGCCTGTCGGCCTTCTCCTCCGACCTGGCGCACGACCTGCGCACGCCGATCAACAACCTGCTCGGCGAGGCGCAGGTGGCGCTGTCGCGGCCGCGCAGCGCCGACGAGTACCGCGCCGTGCTCGAATCGGCCGTCGAGGAGTACGAACGCCTGTCGCGGCTGATCGAGGCGATGCTGTTCCTGGCGCGCGCCGACGATCCGCAGGCGGCGATCGAGCGGCGCTGGGTCGAGCTGTCGCGCCTGCTCGAATGCAGTTGCGGCTACTTCGAGATGCTCGCCGAGGAGAAGGGCGTCGCGCTGCAGGTCTCGCAGCAGGGGCCGGAGCCGGCGCGCCAGCAGGTGTGGGCCGACGGCGCGCTGTTCGTGCGCGCGCTCGGCAACCTGATCAGCAATGCGCTGCGCTACGCACCGCGCGGCAGCACGGTGATGGTGTCGACGCAGCGCCTCGAAGCCGACGGCAGCGTGCTGCTCGAAGTGTCCAACGAAGGCCCGGCGATCGCGCCCGAGCACCACGAGCAGCTCTTCGAGCGCAGCTTCCGCGTCGACGGCTCACGCGCCGGTTCGGCCCTCAACTCCGGGCTGGGGCTGGCGATCGTCAAGTCCATCATGGACTTGCACGGTGGGCGCGTGGGTGTGCGCAGCGCGCCGGGGGAGCGCACCGTATTCAGCCTGTACTACCCGGGCGCTCAGAACAGGAAGTAGCGCTGCGCCATCGGCAGCACGCTCGCCGGCTCGCAGCTGAGCAATCGGCCGTCGGCGCGCACGCCTCGCCGAGCCGCTGCTCGACTGGCTGCAGGCCCAGGCGGTGCTGCACTTCGGCGGCGGCGCGGTGCAGCCGCTCGTGCTGGCGCGGCACGGCCGGCGCCTCGTCGTCAAGCTGCACGAGGCCAGCGCGGCCAGCGGCGGCGAGAGCGGCGGCGAGGACGAATGGCTGCTGGTGATGAGCGAGTCGTCCGACGAATCGATCATCGAAGCGCTCGGTCTGGCCTTCAAGCTCACCGCGCGCGAAGCCGAAGTGCTCTATTGGGTGGTGCAGGGCAAGACCAACCGCGACATCGGCGAGATCCTCGGCACCAGCCCGCGCACGGTGCACAAGCACCTGGAGCATGTCTTCGGCAAGCTCGGCGTGGAGACGCGCACCGCGGCCGCCGGCCTGGCCGTGAGGCGCGTCAAGCAGCTCGTCGCCGGGCGCTGAATCGGCTCAAGTTCCGGCCGCTGCGGCCGATCACACGGCGTCACCAACTCTCATCCGCGGTGGAAGTGCTGTGCCGCGTCCATGTCCCCATGCGAAACAATCAGCCAGTGACCCAGCGCGAGCGTGAATTTCCTGACGGATTGACGCTTGTCTCCACCACCGATCCTCAAGGCCGCATCACCCATTGCAATGCCGCCTTCGTGCAGGTGAGCGGCTATTCGTACGAGGAGTTGCTCGGCCAGCCGCACAACCTGGTGCGCCACCCGGACATGCCGCCGGAGGCGTTCAAGGACTTGTGGTCCACCATCGGCCACGGCCGACCCTGGTCGGGCGTGGTGAAGAACCGCTGCAAGAACGGTGACCACTACTGGGTGTTTGCCAACGTCACGCCGGTGATGGAGAACGGCAAGCCGGTCGGCTACATGTCGGTGCGCCTGAAGCCGACGCGCGAGCAGATTCAGGATGCCGAAGCGCTCTATGCCCGCGTGCGCGCCGAGCGCGACAGCGCGCGCAAGACCATCCGCCTGCACGCCGGCGGCGTGCGCCGGGTGGGCTGGATCGACTGGCCCTTCATGGTGTACCGCCTCACGCTCAGCCAGCGTTTCGCCATCGCGCTGGCGATGCTGTTCGCCATCGTCACCCTGCCGGGTTGGGCGGGCTGGCTCGGCCGGCCGCTCGGCTGGCTGGAGGCCGGGCTGCTGGCCGGCGGGCTGACCTGGTTCTCCACCTGGTTCCACTTCTCGGTGGCGCGGCGGCTCGACGAGTGCACCGAGATCGCCGGGCAGATCGCCGGCTGCAACCTGAGCGGGCGCATGGATTACGAACCGCGCCACCCGCTGGGCAAACTGGTGCGCAACATCTGGCTGGCCAGCCTGAACATGCAGGCCATCGTCGACGACGTGCGTGCCGAGGTGCGCGGCATCACCGCCGCGGCCGGCGAGATCGCCCAGGGCAGCCGCGACCTCGCGGCGCGCACCGAGGAGCAGTCGGCCAACGTCGAGCAGACCGCCTCGGCGATGGAACAGATCAGCGCCTCGGTGCGCGAGACCGCGAGCGGCGCGCAGCAGGTCAAGAGCACCAGCGACGCCGCGGCCGGCATGGCCGAGCGCGGCGATGCGGCCGTGCTCGAGCTGGTCAAGACCATGCAGAGCATCGAGGAGTCGTCGCGCCGCGTCGGCGAGGTGATCCAGGTGATCGAGGGCATCGCCTTCCAGACCAACATCCTGGCGCTCAATGCCGCGGTGGAGTCGGCACGCGCCGGCGAGCACGGCAAGGGCTTCGCGGTGGTGGCCGCCGAGGTGCGCGCGCTGGCGCATCGCTCGGCCGCCGCGGCCAAGGAGATCGGCGCGCTGATCGGCAGCTCGATCGACCAGGTCGGCGACGGCGCGCAACGCGTGCGCGCCGCCGAGGAGGTGATCCGCACCGTCGTGACCTCGGTCGGCCACATCAGCGAACTGGTGCGCGGCATCAGCCACGCCACCGGCGAGCAGTCGCAGGGCGTGGGCGAGATCAACGAGGCGATGGGCCAGATCGACGAGACCACGCAGCGCAACGCCGCGCTGGCCGAGCAGGCCTCGGCCGCCTGCGACACGCTCGAGATGCGCGCCGGCACGCTGGTGCGCGCCGTGCAGATCTTCAAGATGCGCTAGGGCTCGTCGGGCCCCAAGGCCTCCAGCGGACGCCGCCACCCCGAACGCACCGGCGCGCTGATCTGGCGCAATGCCGGCGCGCGGCGACGCGGTATCAAGCCGGGAAGGAGCCGCCAGCGATGAAGTCCTTGAGTGGGGTGGATGGGGTATTTCTCCACCTGGAGACGGCGCAGACGCCGATGCATGTCGCGTCGCTGCACCTGTTCGATCTGCCGGCCGGCGTCACGGCCGATGACTTTCTCGCCGAGGTGCGCCGGCAGATGCGCCGGCGCGTGCGCATCGCCCCGGTGCTGACGCGCAAGCTCGCGCCCATGCCGCTGCAGTTCGCCAACCCGGCGTGGGTGGAGGAAGACCGGCTTGAGTGGGCCTACCACGTGCAGCACATCCGCCTCGAGCCGCCGGGCACGCAGGCGCAGCTGGAGGAACTCGCCGGGCGGCTGCACTCCGAACTGCTCGACCGCCGGCGCCCGCTGTGGCGCATGGCGGTGATCGACGGGCTCGCGTCGGGCCAGGTGGCCTACTATTTCCAGATCCACCACGCGGTGCTCGACGGGCAGGCCGGCGTGCTGCTCGCGCAGGCGTTGTTCGACGTGACGCCGAAGCCGCGCGCCCTGCCGCGTGCCAGGGCGACGGCGGTGGAGCACCCCGGCGTCGTCGAACTCGCCGCCGCCGCGCTGCGCCACGACGCGGCCCAGTACGTCAAGGTGCTGCGCCACCTGCCCGACGTGGCGCGCACGCTCGCCGGGCTGATCGGCGGCCCGCCCGGCGCGAAGAAGGCAGAGGCGCCCGGAGGGCTTGGGCAGAACTTCAGCTTCGGCCCGAAGACGGCGCTGAACGTGCCGGTCACCGGCGAGCGCGGTTTCGCCGCCGTGACGCTGCCGCTGGTCGCGCTCAAGGCGCTGGCCGAGGCTCACGAGGCCAAGCTCAACGACATCGTGCTGGCGCTGTGCGGCGGCGCGCTGCGGCGCTACCTGGCCGCGCACGGCGGCGTGCCCGACAAGCCGCTGATCGCGACCATGCCGATCTCGCTGCGCGCCAGCGGCAACACCGATTTCTCGGTGCAGGCCACGCTCAGCCTCGTGAACCTGAATACGCACATCGCCGACCCGGTGCAGCGGCTGCGCGCCATCCGCGATGCGGCCGGCGCGATGAAGTCGCTGGCGCGGCGCGCCCGTGGCGTCATCCCCACCGACTTCCCCTCGTTCGGCACGCCCTGGCTGCTGCACGGGCTGGCGGAGCTGTACGCGCGCTCGGGCCTCGTCGAGGCGATGCCGCCCATCGCCAACCTGGTGATCTCCAACGTGCCCGGGCCGCCGGTGCCGCTGTACGCCGCCGGGGCGCGCATGACGGCCTACTGGCCGCTGTCGATCGTCGAACACGGCGTCGGCCTGAACATCACCGTGATGAGCTACGCTGGCGACATGGGATTCGGCTTCACCACGGCGCGCAACGCGGTGCCCGACGCGCGCGAGCTCTCGATCGCGCTGCTCGCGGCGTTCGACGAACTGCTCGCGCGCAGCCCGCGCCGCACTCCTCGCGCCACCCCTCGCTGATCGACCGGGACCCTGCATGCGCCAACTGAGCGGACACGACGCCAGCTTCCTCGACGCCGACACGCTGCACGCCAACGCCAACGTCACCTTCGTCCAGATCTACGACCAGAGCACGGTGCCGGGCGGCGTGCTGCGCTTCAAGACCATCCTGGCGCACATCCAGGGGCGGCTGCACCGCTCGCCGGTCTTTCGCAGCAAGCTGCTGCGCGTGCCGCTGGAGCTCGACGAACCCTACTGGGTGGAAGACGAGCAGTTCGACCTCGAGTACCACGTGCGCCACATCGCGCTGCCCAAGCCGGGCGACTGGCGCCAGTTCTGCATCCAGGCCTCGCGCATCCACGCGCGTGCGCTCGACCTGCACCGGCCGCTGTGGGAGATCTACGTCATCGAGGGGCTGGACAGCATCACCGAGCTGCCCGCCGGCAGCTTCGCGCTGCTGACCAAGATCCACCACGCCGCGATCGACGTCGAGAGCCGCAACGAGTTCATCGAGGTGCTGCACGACGCTACGCGCCGGCCGCCCAAGCCCGAGCCGGCCGAGCCCTGGTTTCCGGAGCGGCCGCCCGGGCCGGTGTCGCTGCTGCGCCGCGCCGCGCTGCACTGCCTGACCGCGCCGACGCGGCTGCTGCGGCCGCTGCGCCGCGCCGCGCCGGCCACGCTGGCCTTCGCGCGCGACCTGCTGCACCCCGAGCGCCACCTCACGGCCACACGCTTCAACGCCGTGGTCACGCCGCATCGCGTATTCGACACGCGGCGCTTCCTGGTGGAGGAGTTCGAGGCGATCCGCGCCCTGGTGGACGACGCCGGCATCGACGACGCCGTGCTCGCCGTGTGCGCCGGCGGCCTGCGGCGCTACCTCGCCGCGCATGCGGAGCTGCCCAAGGCCGAGCTCTGCGCCAACGTGCCGTGGACCATCGGCCTCGGCACGGACATCGAGGATCCGGTGCAACGCCTGGCGCGCATCCACGCCCAGACGGCGCAGGCGCAGCGGCCGGCGCCCGGGCGTGCGCAGCCGCTGCCGTGCTGCACCATCACCCACGTCACCGCGCCGAGCAAGACGGCCTGGCTGCACGGCGCGCGCATGAGCTACTTCTCCGCCATCCTGCCGATCAGCGACGGCATGGGCCTGGTCTTCGCGGTCACCTGCTACGACGGCCGCATCGTCGTCTCGCCCACCTCATGCCGCGAGCTGATGCCCGACCCGCAGTTCTTCACGCAGTGCCTGCGCGACAGCTTCCAGGAGTACCTGGCGCTGGCGCGGGCCGACGGACGGCCCGCTAGAACCGCAGCCGCTCGTGCGTCAGCATCCGATAGGGCCAGGCCATCGGCCCGGACGGCTGGAAGCGCCGCCACGCGCCCTCGGGCTGCGCCAGCCGGTCGGCAACGATCCACAGCACCACGGCGTTGAAGCCCAGGCCCACGTGGCTGCCTGGCACGCGGATGTTCTCGTGCCAGGCCGGATCGCCCTCGATGGTGGCTTCCTGCGGCGGCACCACGCCGTCGCCGAGCGAATAGAGGCAACTCAGCGGCACGGGCAGCTGCTTGTGCTCGCGCAGCTTCTTGGCGCGCGGCTGCATGGCGTGCGCGGCCGGGCCCATCGGGTGGGCGATCAGCCGGTACATCGCTTTGACCAGTGGCGGCGAGGCGCTGCCTTCCGGATCGACGCTGATCGGGCTGCCCATGGTGATGACGCAGCGCACGCATTCCGGCGCCTGGTGCGCGCCGTACATCGCGAACACGCCGCCCAGGCTCCAGCCCACCAGGCTGACCTTGCGGCCGGTCTTGTGGTGCAGGTAGCGGATCTTCTGTTCGAGCGCGGTGGCGTGTCGGGCGTGGAAGCCGATGTTGCGCCCCAGGCCCCAGGTCTCGACGGCATAGCCGCGGTTGCGCAGGAACAGCTCGAGCGCGATCAGCGTGGCCTCGCTGCCCATGAAGCCGGGCAGCAGCAGCACCGGGTGGCCGTCGCCGCGCGGTGCCGTGGCCAGCGCCGGCAGTGACCAGGGCAGCGCCGCGGCCTCGAACAACGCGCGTGCCTCGAGCAGCGAGTAGGCCGTCTTGGGCCGGCCGGTGTGGGGGTATCGCTTGACCATGCCCCGCATGGTGCACGAAGCGCTGCGCCTACGCCACCTTGCGTATTGGGCGAACGCGAGGGCGCACCTAACCTGCGGGCAGCCCGGGATCCACCCGGAACAACCGCCAGGAGCCTCGCCCATGAAGACCACCCGCCGCAACGCCTCGAAGTCGCTCACCGCGCTGGCCGCCATCGCCTGCACGATGGGCCTGCCCAGCATCGCCCGCGCGGCCGACACCATCAAGGTCGGCATCCTGCATTCGCTCTCGGGCACCATGGCCATCTCCGAGACCGTGCTCAAGGACGTGGCCCTGATGACGATCGAGGAGATCAACGCCAAGGGCGGCGTGATGGGCAAGAAGCTCGAGCCCGTCGTCGTCGACCCGGCCTCGAACTGGCCGCTGTTCGCCGAGAAGGCCAAGCAGCTGATCGACCAGGACAAGGTGGCCGTGACCTTCGGCTGCTGGACCAGCGTGAGCCGCAAGTCGGTGCTGCCGGTGTTCGAGGAGAAGAACGCGCTGCTGTTCTACCCGGTGCAGTACGAGGGCGAGGAGCTCAGCAAGAACGTCTTCTACACCGGCGCCGCGCCCAACCAGCAGGCGATTCCCGCCGTCGAGTACCTGATGAGCAAGGACGGCGGCTCGGCCAAGCGCTTCGTGCTGCTCGGCACCGACTACGTCTACCCGCGCACCACCAACAAGATCTTGCGCGCCTTCCTCAAGAGCAAGGGCGTCGCCGAGGCCGACATCATGGAGGACTACACGCCCTTCGGCCACAGCGACTACCAGAGCATCATCGCCAAGATCAAGAAGTTCGCCTCCGAGGGCAAGAAGACCGCGGTGGTGTCGACCATCAACGGCGACTCCAACGTGCCCTTCTACAAGGAGCTCGGCAACCAGGGCCTGAAGGCCACCGACGTGCCGGTGGTGGCCTTCTCGGTGGGCGAGGAGGAGCTGCGCGGCGTCGACACCAAGCCGCTGGTGGGCCACCTGGCGGCGTGGAACTACTTCATGTCGATCAAGAGCCCGGCCAACACCGCGTTCGTCAAGCAGTGGAGCGATTACGCCAAGGCCAAGGGCATCCCCGGCCACAAGGACAAGCCGCTGACCAACGACCCGATGGAAGCCACCTACCTCGGCATCCACATGTGGAAGCAGGCGGTGGAGAAGGCCAAGAGCACCGACAGCGACAAGGTGATCGCGGCGATGGCCGGCCAGACCTGGCCCGCGCCGGGCGGCTTCATGTCGACCATGGACAAGGAGAACCACCACCTGCACAAGCCGGTGTTCATCGGCGAGATCAAGGCCGACGGCCAGTTCAACGTGGTGTGGAAGACCAAGGGCCCGGTGGTGGCCGACCCGTGGAGCGACTACATCCCCGAGAACAAGGGCAAGAAGAACGTCCCCGAGAAGAAGTGAAGTGAGCCTGCGTAGCGGTTTTGTCCGGCTCGCTGCCGCGGCGCTGCTCGGCGTGCTGGCGCCCGCATGGGCCCTCACGCCCGAGCAGGCGCGCGGCATCGCCAGCGGCGACGGCGACGAGCGCATCGAGGCCTTGAACCACGCGGTGGCCGCCGGCGCCGAAGGGCTCGCGCCCTTCGTGCAGGCGCTGCTCGACGATGCGGTGAAGGTGGCGGGCGAGCAGGTGTTCGTGCTGCAGGGCGACAAGGCGGTGGATGCCGCCACCGGTGCGCCGGCCACGCTGCCGGCCGAGGCCGAAGACGTGGTCGTCAACAACCGCGTGCGCGGCGCGCTGCAGGCCGCGCTCGCCTCGCTGCAACTGCTCTCGCCCGAGCTCGCGCTGCGGCGCGCAGCGGTGGCCGAGCTGCTCGAGCAGTCGCTCGACGAGGCGCAGCTGCCCTTGCTCGACAAGGCGCTGGCCGCCGAGAGCGACGCCGCGCTGAAGGAATCGCTGGAGCGCATGCGCGCCACCATCCTCGTGGCCTCGCCCGACAAGGCCAAGCGCCTCGCCGCCATCGCCGCGCTCGCGGGCAGCCGCCAGAGCGCGGTGGCGAGCCTGCTGCAGGAGCGTCTTGCCCCGAATTCGCCGGATGCAGAGACCGATGCCGAGGTGCGCGCCGCGCTCGGCAGCGCGCTCGATGCAGTGCGCTCGCGCCTGGCCTGGGGCGAGCGCATCGGCGTGATCTTCACCGGCATCAGCCTCGGCTCCATTCTGCTGCTGGCGGCGCTGGGCCTGGCCATCACCTACGGGCTGATGGGCGTGATCAACATGGCGCACGGCGAGCTGCTGATGATCGGCGCCTACGCCACCTACCTGGTGCAGAACCTCTTTCGCCAGTTCCTGCCGGGCGCCTTCGACGCGTACATCGTGGCGGCGATTCCCGCGGCCTTCCTGGCCTCGGCGCTGGTCGGCGCGGCGATGGAGCGCAGCGTCATCCGCTGGCTCTACGGCCGGCCGCTGGAGACGCTGCTGGCCACCTGGGGCATCAGCCTGGTGCTGATGCAGGGCGTGCGCTCGCTGTTCGGCGCGCAGAACGTGCCGGTGGAGAACCCGGCCTGGCTGTCGGGCGGCATCGCGGTAATGAGCAACCTCACGCTGCCCTGGAACCGCATCGCCATCATTGCCTTCGCGGCGCTGGTGCTGGCGGCCGTGGCGCTGCTGATCGCGCGCACGCGGCTGGGCCTGTTCGTGCGCGGCGTGACGCAGAACCGCCGCATGGCCTCCTGCGTGGGCGTCGACACCGCGCGCGTCGACACCTACGCCTTCGCGCTCGGTTCGGGCATCGCCGGCCTGGGCGGCTGCGCGCTCTCGCAGATCGGCAACGTCGGGCCCGATCTGGGCCAGAGCTACATCGTCGACAGCTTCCTGGTCGTCGTGCTCGGCGGTGTCGGCCAGCTCGCCGGCACCGTCTACGCCGCGCTCGGCCTGGGCGTGCTCAACAAGCTGCTCGAAGGCTGGGCCGGCGCGGTGCTGGCCAAGATCATGGTGCTCGTCTTCATCGTGATCTTCATCCAGAAGCGGCCGCAGGGCATCTTCGCGATGAAGGGCCGGAGTGCCGAGGCATGACGTATGGATTCCGTTCGGGCTGAGCTTGTCGAAGCCCGCCGCGTGCCCCACCAGGCCTTCGACAGGCTCAGGCCGAACGGATATGGCCGTCAGGCTGCCGCCGCGAACCCCGCGCTGACGGCCGCGAGCGACTTGCGCACACGCTCCACGATCGGTGAACGGCCGTGCGCCGCGAGCACCAGTTCGCGGGTCGATCGGGTCATGGCGACGTAGAGCAGCCGCACCGCCTCTTCGAGCGACTCGTCGCGCATGGGCAATGCCTGCAACCCCGCGACGATCACGACGGGAAACTCCAGGCCCTTGGCGCTGTGCATGGTCAGCAGCTTGACGCTGGGGAAAGACCAGTCGAAGCGCTTGAACGCCTGGGCGTTCATCGACTGGTATGCGATGCCACGCTCGGCCAGGGTGGCCTCGACGGCCTTCATCAGATACTTGGCGCGCAGCAGAATGGCGATATCGCTCGGGGCGTGGCCCGCCGCGAGCGCAGCGGCCACGCGGTCGGCAACGAGTGTTGCCTCTTCGCGTTCATGGCGCGCCTCGATCAACACCGGCAGCGGCCCGCGCCGCCCGGCCGTCGCCGGCGTCACGCGCTGGATCTCGTCTTCGCCCCGCTCTTCGGCCTGCAGCAAAGATTCGGCACAGTGCATCGCCAGCGCCAGAACCTCCGCCGTATTGCGATAGTTCAGCTTCAGGATGCTGGTGCGCCCGCTCGCCTTGATGCCGACGCTGGCGAAGCTGAAGCGGCGGCGCTGCTTCTGGTAGATCGATTGCGCGTCGTCGTAGAGCACGAGCAGGCTCTGCGTGGCGGGTGAAACCATGCGCGCCGCCATGCGCAGCCAGGCTTCCTCGAAATCGTGTGCCTCGTCGATCAGCAGGGCGCTGTACTGGCCCGCCGGCACGCGGCCGGTGTCGACGGCGCGGCAGGTCGAGTCGGCCAGCGCTGCGAAGTAGGCATCGCCCTTCAGGTCGCGCGGCACATCCAGTTGGTAGCTGCGCACCATGTCCTGGCACCAGGAGTGGAAGGTGCGAACCTGCACGCGCTCGTCCACCCCGCGCTCGCGCAGCAGGGCGTCGATGCGATCGGCCAGCGTGCGGTTGAAGCACAAGACCAGGATGGGCTGGTCGGGCCGCACGGCCTTCGCCAACTGCTCGGCGCGGTAGATCAAGATCATCGTCTTGCCCGAGCCGGCGGCGCCGTGGATGACGCGGTGACCCTCACCGAGCGTGCGTGCGATCTGCTCCTGCTGCAGATCCATCACCTGCAACAGGTCGGGGAGCACAGGGGCAGACGCCGCGGCGTCGGGCTCGTCGAGTCCGAGCGCACGCTGCACGGGCACGCGGATCTCCGGGAAGAGATGCCAGCGGACACGATCGCGCTGCGGCAGCGTCAGCGTGTGCGGGTAGTGCACGGTGAACATGCCCCACAGGCGCTGCTGGAACACATCCGGCGCGACCTCATCGCCGAGGTCGTCGCGCAGCAGCGACTGGTGCGGCGCGAACACATCGGCGAAATCGGTGTCCTGGAGTTCAGCGCCGCGGAGATTCGAGAACACCACGCCCCAGCCGTAAGGGAAGAGCAGCTTTCCTCGGAACGGCCCCTCCGCATGCACGAGGGTCGGGTCGGTCGACATCAGATCGACCAGTTCCAGGGCGTAGTCGCGCGCCTGGCGCAGCGGATTGCCCTCGGTCACCATGCCGCGCTCGGTGGCCAGCGTCACGCTGTCGCGGGTCGCGCCCTGCAGGGTCGAACGCTTCCAGTGCTTGACCTCGAGCAACAACACGCCCCAGCGCGGGCTCAGCACCACGAAGTCGGGCTGCCGGGCGCGCGGGCCGATGGGCACGTTGTGCCAGACGATGTAGTCGTCTTCCAGGCAGCGCTTGAGTTGTCGCAGCACGGCGCGCTCGCCGGCATTGGCGCAACGCTGGTCGATGTGGGTCAGTCCCTGCGGAAAGAGAGCCATCGCTTGTTCTTCGATTCTTCTCGGACGACTGTAGCCCATGCGTCTACGCCAACTTGCGTATGGCTTGCGCGGCAGTGTGAACCTAGTCTCGACCCTCGATGAGTGTCGTCCTGCCCGCCTCCGCGCCACTGCCGCCGCCAACGCGGCTGCTCTCCCCGCCCGCCTGGGGTGGCGTCATCGCCGCGCTGCTCGCCGTCGCCGTGCTGGCGCCGCTGCTCAACCTCGTCGTGCCCGAGGGCAGCGTGTTCCACCTGAGTGACTTCGCCGTGGCGCTGCTGGGCAAGATCATGTGCTACGCGATCTGCGCGCTGGCGTTGGACCTGATCTGGGGCTACACCGGCATCCTCTCGCTCGGCCACGGCCTGTTCTTCGCGCTCGGCGGCTACGCGATGGGCATGTACCTGATGCGCGAGATCGGGCGCGACGGCCAGTACCGCGCCGACATGCCCGACTTCATGGTGTTCCTCAACTGGAAGGAATACCCCTGGCACTGGGCCTTGAGCGACAGCTTCGCCTTCCAGATGGCGATGGTGCTGCTGGTGCCCGCGCTGCTGGCCTTCGTTTTCGGCTTCTTCGCCTTCCGCTCGCGCATCAAGGGCGTGTACTTCTCCATCATCACGCAGGCGATGACCTACGCGGCGATGCTGCTCTTCTTCCGCAACGAGACGGGCTTCGGCGGCAACAACGGCTTCACCGACTTCAAGCGGCTGCTCGGCATCCCGATCGCCACGCCGGCCACGCGCATGGCGCTGTTCGTGATCACCGGCCTGGTGCTGATCGGCTTCTACCTGCTCGCGCGCTTGCTCGTGGCCAGCAAGTTCGGCCGCGTGCTGCAGGCCATCTGCGATGCCGAGAGCCGCGTGATGTTCACCGGCTACGACCCCATCCGCTACAAGCTGACGATCTGGGTGATCTCGGCGGTGATGTGCGGCATCGCCGGCGCGCTCTACGTGCCGCAGGTGGGCATCATCAACCCGGGCGAGATGAGCCCGGCCGCCTCCATCGAGATGGCAATCTGGGCCGCGGTGGGCGGGCGCGGCACGCTGATCGGCCCCATCGTCGGCGCCTTCTTCGTCAACGGCGGCAAGAGCGTGTTCACGCAGTACTTCCCCGAGTTCTGGCTCTACGTGCTGGGCGCGCTGTTCATCGCGGTGACGCTGTTCCTGCCGCAGGGCATCGTCGGCCTGTTCCGGCGCGCGAACAAGGAGGAGGGATCGTGACCCCGGAGCTGATGCAGGCGGGCGCGAAGATCCGCGAGGAACACCAGAAAGTCGTCGAGGCCAGGGCAGTGTCGGGTGCGGCGAGCTATGGCCGCGTGGTCCGGCCCGGCGAGGTGGATACCGCGCACGGCGCCATCCTCTACCTCGACGACATCACGGTCAGCTTCGACGGCTTCAAGGCGCTCAACGCGCTGTCGCTCTCGATCAGCGCCGGCGAACTGCGCTGCATCATCGGCCCGAACGGCGCCGGCAAGACGACGATGATGGACGTCATCACCGGCAAGACGCGCCCCGACGCCGGCCGCGCCTTCTTCGGCTCGACCATCGATCTGCTGCGCCTGCGCGAGAACGACATCGCCGCCATCGGCATCGGCCGCAAGTTCCAGAAGCCGACGGTGTTCGAGCAGCTCTCGGTGTTCGAGAACCTCGAGCTGGCGCTCAAGACCGACCACGGCGTGCGCGCCTCGATGTTCTTCCGCCTGAGCGGCGCGCAGCTCGACCGCATCGGCGAGGTGCTGGCGCTGATCCACCTGAAGGCGAGCGCGCAGCGCAGCGCCGGGCTGCTCAGCCACGGCCAGAAGCAGTGGCTGGAGATCGGCATGCTGCTGATGCAGGATCCGAAGCTGCTGCTGCTCGACGAGCCCGTCGCCGGCATGACCGACGAGGAGACCGAGCGCACCGCCGAGCTCTTCCTCTCGCTGGAAGGCAGCCACTCGCTGGTGGTGGTGGAGCACGACATGAGCTTCATCGGCGCGCTGACGCAGGGCCGCGCCGACAAGAAGGTGACGGTGCTGCACGAGGGCAGCGTGCTGGCCGAGGGTTCGCTGAAGGACGTGCAGGCGAACGAGAAGGTCGTCGAGGTCTACCTCGGCCGATGAGCGAGCACACCATGCTGAAGGTCGACGGCATCCACCAGTACTACGGCGGCTCGCACATCCTGCGCGGCGTCGGCTTCGAGGCGAAGGCCGGCGAGGTGACCGTGGTGCTGGGCCGCAACGGCGTGGGCAAGACCACGCTGCTCAAGGCGCTGATGGGCGTGGTGCCGGTGAAGGCCGGCACGATCCGCCTGGACGGCCAGGACATCACGCGCGACAGCCCCTTCGCGCGCGTGCGCAAGGGCGTGGGCTACGTGCCGCAGGGGCGCGAGATCTTCGGCCGCCTCACGGTGGAGGAGAACCTGCGCATGGGCCTGGCCTGCAAGCCGGGCGGCACGCCCATTCCGGCCGAGCTGTTCGAGCTCTTCCCGGTGCTCGAGCAGATGATCGGCCGGCGCGGCGGCGATCTCTCCGGCGGCCAGCAGCAGCAGCTCGCCATCGCGCGCGCGCTCGCCGCCGCGCCCAGGCTGCTGATCCTCGACGAGCCGACCGAGGGCATCCAGCCCAGCATCATCAAGGACATCGGCCGCGTGATCCGCATGCTGGCCGCGCGCAAGACCATGGCCATCGTGCTGGTCGAGCAGTACTACGACTTCGCCGCCGAGCTGGCCGACCAGTACCTGCTGATGGAGCGCGGCGAGATCGTGCAGCGCGGCCGCGGCGCGACGATGGAGCGCGAGGGCGTGCGCGAGCGCATGGCGATCTGAGCGGGGCAGCCGCGTCAGCGCGAGCCGAGATGCAGGGCCACGACGGCGAGGATCACCAACAGCAGCCAGCCGACGACGAAGCGGCGCCACACGGCCGGCGCGCCGCGCAGCTCCATGAAATCGAGCGCGATGGCCAGGCCCTTGAACAGCGACAGGCCGAAGACCGTGAGCAGCGGCCAGAGCGGCACCGTCCACAGCCCCGTCTCGCCGATCCACCAGGAAGCCGCGGTGGCCGCCAGCATGGCCCACCACAGCCTGTCGATGCGCTGCGCGGCACTCATCGCAGCACGTACACCAGCGGGAACAGCACGACCCAGAGCAGGTCGACCATGTGCCAGAACGCCGTCACGGTTTCCGGCGCGTGCGTGTTGCCGCCCTTCCACCCGCGCCGCGGCGCCAGCCAGGCGATGCCCGACAGCAGCAGCACGGCGGCCAGCACGTGCATGAAGTGGAAGCCCGTCAGCAGGTAGTAGAAGGTCCAGAAGGTGTCGGTATCCAGGTCGTAGCCGGCGCGCACCTTGGCCCGGTATTCGAGGCTCTTGAGCAGCAGGAATCCGACGCCGAAGCCTGCCGCGCCCCACAGCCAGCGGGCGCCGCGGCGCGCCGTGCCGCCGCGCAGCGCCTGCACCCCGCGCGCCGCGCACCAGCTGCCGGTGAGCAGCAGCGCGGTGTTCGCGGCGCCGAGATGCAGATCCAGCGTCGCCTGCCCGGCGTGGAAGACCGAGGGCTCGCGCATCCGGGCGAACGAGAAGACGATGAACATCAGGCCGAAGGTCAGCATCTCGATGCCGATGATCAGCCACATCGCGAGGTCGCCGGCGAGGCGGGTGTCCGCGCGCGCCGATGCCGGCCAGGCGGCCGATGCGGTGGTGGTGTCTGCGGACATCTCGGCGGGCCCAGGCTGCGGCGGCCCTGCAAGCGTGTTCAAAGAAGCATTATGAATGCTTATTCAAGGGGCGGGCTTGCGCAGGAGCAAGCCGCCGGGCGGATGCACCAGCACGTGGTGGCAGATGGCTGGCCCTTCGGGAGTAGAGACAGCGCAGCACGCGCAGCGGGCCGTCGTGGCGGTGGTGGGCTTGCGTGCTGTCGCCGTCGCGGGGGTGGTCGAGTTCGAGTCGGCCGTGCCAGCCCATGGATGCGCGAAAGAGTCTGCCGGGCAGTGTAGCCAGGCGCGGGGCATGTACTCACTGGCATCTGCCGGGCGCGGGCACGGCGATCTGCTGCCAGCCGCCGTCGGCGCCGACCACCTTGACCCACTGGCCGGCGGCCGCGGCCGTGGCCACGCAGGCGTTGAGCAGGGCGCTGCACTGGCCGGCGGCATCGCAGCGCGCGGGGCAGCCGGTCGACAGCGCCGTGCCGCAGACCTGCGCACCGACCCTGCACTGGTTGCCGGTGTGCACCGTGTAGCCGGTGGCGGCGGCGCCGGCGCGCCAGCGCGCCGTGTAGGTGTAGCTGCCCGTGCGCGCCGTATCGCAGGTGCTGCCGCTCGTGGCCAGGCCGAGCGCGGCGCGGTGCAGCTTGGCGAGAACGGGCCAGGCGGCGCCGAGCGCGAGGCACAGCGCGAGCAGGGCAACGGGCAGCCGCAGCGTCATGGGTGCCTTTCGCGCGGGGGGGGGGCCTCAGGCGGAGCGCATCTGCCGGTAGGCGATCACGAGGCGCAGCGCGCTGAGCAGCGAGATGCCCACGCCGTACAGCGCTCCCAGCGTC
>WBZV01000377.1_pt1 | contig 27701 bp, 21 predicted proteins | sample 5204221 | NCBI WGS metagenome assembly WBZV01 (sample SAMN12344360, study PRJNA552823) | activated sludge metagenome | biome: Activated sludge suspended growth; feature: Nitrification reactor; material: Wastewater; isolation source: activated sludge from nitrification reactor of wastewater...
CGCTATCAAGCAATTGGGCAAGCTGCCAGAACGGTGATCCGTACCGTGAGTTGAACGGCTCCTTTGCAACAGGGGGCTGCCGTTCAGGTTTAAAATCCCAATGACTGCAGTCGGCCCAGAGTGTGTCAAAACCAACTGTTGGTTTTCAATCGTGGGAAATGGCGCATGAAAGCATACGCTGCTGATTCGATTTGTGTTGATTGATGGTGTACATGTCCAATAAATAGGTATTCCGGTGGGGAAATTTTTTGTGAAACTGAAACTTTCAGCGTTTTGACACAGCCTCGGCCAGGTGCAGACGTAGCGCCCCCTAGAAATCGAGTGGTGCGAACGGCAGGTAACTCATCGGATAACTGCCGTTCGACTCTTTAGGTACTCGGCTGGCTTATTGGCCAAAACGGTCGGTGGATCATGGTGTAAACGCTATATGTCAGCCGTGGCATACCGGACCAGGCCATCACTTGTTAACGGCCAAAAAGCATCTTCGAACACTGATAGACAAACGTTCAGAGCCCTTCGATGATGCGGATGTCTCGTTCGGCCGCATTGCCAAGGGCTGCCAATGCGGCTTGGTAAGCAGGGCTGTCATGGGTAGCAATCGCTTGTTCCACGCTGTCGAACTCGATAAGTACGATTCGCTGCATCAAGCCGTTTTCGTACACCTCGGCTGGCTCGCCACGTACCAAAAATCGCCCGCCCCCAGCAGTAATAGCCGGGCCGGCAAGCTTCGCGTATACGGCAAGTTTGTCTGCGTCATTTATCGCCCGATAAGCGTTTACCCAATAGACTTTTGGCATGATATTCCTTCATTTTCAATAAATGTCTTTGGCCAAAGATAGTACTCAGCACTTGTCTGCCTAGCGTCCTTAGCGGCCATCAACGACAGTTAGCGCTGTCATATTCACAATGCGACGAACAGTGGCGGTGGGGGTCAGCACATTCACCGGCTTGGCTGTGCCCAGCAGGATGGGGCCGATGGTCAGATTGTCGCCGGCCGCCACCTTTAACAAGTTGAAGGAGATATTTGCGGCGTCCAGGCTCGGCATGATGAGCAAGTTGGCCTGGCCCTTGAGTTGCGAATTCGGGAAAGCGGCCTTGCGGATCTGCTCATCGAGTGCCGCATCGCCGTGCATTTCACCCTCGACTTCAAGATCAGGCGCTCTCGTTTTCAAGGCGGCGAGAACCTCGCGCATCTTGATTGAAGTCGGTGTGTCCTGCGTACCGAAGGTTGAGTGCGACAGCAGCGCCACTTTGGGTTGAATGCCGAAATTGCGAACCTCCTCGGCCGCCAGCAAGGCCATGTCGGCCAGTTGCTCGGCGCTTGGATCGTAATTGACGTAGGTGTCACCGACAAACACAGTACGCCCGGGCAACATCAGCAAATTCATGGCGTAGTAGCGATCATGGCCGGCACGGGTGCCAATAACGTTCTCAACGTACTCGCGGTGCATTTCGTGACGACCAAACGTACCGCAGATGAGGCCATCGGCGTAGCCCAGATGCACCATCAACGCACCACACAGCGTTGGACGGCGACGAACCTCGCGCCGTGCATAGTCCGGCGAGATCCCCTTGCGTTCAGTCAGGCCATGATAGGTCTGCCAAAATTCGTCGAAATGCGCTTCAAAGAACGGGCAATTTTCAGAATGAACGATTTCAAAATCCCGGCCTTCGCGAATGCGTAACCCAGCCGCTTCGATTTGATGTTTGATCTCGGTATGACGGCCAACCAGAATCGGCTTGGCAATTCCCTCATCGACAACCACCTGAATCGCACGCAGCACGCGCTCATCCTCACCTTCAGCAAAGACAATCCGCTTGGGCGCCATCCTCGCCTGCGAGAAGACCGGCTTCATGATCATGCCGGAGTGGTAAACGAATTCGTTCAAGCCCTGGACATAAGCATCCCAGTCTTTAATCGGGCGAGTAGCGACACCGGAATCCATCCCTGCTTTGGCCACGGCCGGCGCAATCTTGACGATCAGGCGCGGATCAAACGGGTTGGGAATCAGATATTCCGGACCAAAGCTGGCGATCTTTTCACCATAGGCACGGGCGGCGACTTCGGACTGCTCTGCACGAGCCAGTTCGGCAATCGCTTTGACCGCCGCCATCTTCATCTCTTCAGTAATTGTCGTCGCACCCACATCAAGTGCACCACGGAAGATAAAAGGGAAACAAAGCACGTTATTGACCTGATTCGGATAATCCGAACGACCGGTACAGATAATCGCGTCGTTACGTACGCTCTTGACCAGTTCCGGCGTGATTTCCGGCGTTGGATTGGCCAGCGCCATGATCAGCGGGCTTGGCGCCATTTTGGTGACCATCTCCGGCTTCAGGACACCACCGGCGGACAAGCCGAGGAAGACATCGGACATCGGCGCCTTCAATGACTTCGCCCAGCGTGCGGGCATCAGTCTTTTTAACGTAACGCGCCTTGATCTCGTCCATTTCCTCGACGCGACCTTGGTAAACCAGACCCTTGATGTCGGTAACCCATATATTGGAAGGCGGCGCACCGAGCATGACGAGCAAATCAAGGCAGGCGAGCGCCGCGGCACCAGCACCCGAGGTCACGATTTTGACTTTGGAGAGATCCTTGCCGATCAGATGCAGGCCATTGAGTACGGCAGCACCGACGACGATCGCCGTGCCATGCTGATCATCATGGAATACGGGGATCTTCATCCGCTCGCGCAGTTTGCGTTCGATGTAGAAGCATTCCGGCGCTTTGATATCTTCGAGGTTGATGCCGCCGAAAGTCGGCTCAAGGGAAGCGATGGTGTTGATCAGTTTGTCTGGATCACGTTCGTCGATTTCGATGTCGAAGACGTCGATGTTGGCGAATTTCTTGAACAGCACGCCCTTGCCTTCCATCACCGGCTTGGCAGCGAGCGGGCCAATGGCTCCCAGGCCGAGGACGGCCGTACCGTTGGTGATGACGCCGACCAGATTGGCGCGGGAGGTCAGCGTACTGGCCTCGCGCGGATCGGCAACGATTTCCTCGCAGGCAAAAGCAACACCGGGCGAGTACGCCATCGACAAATCGTACTGGTTGGTTAACTGCTTGATCGGGGTTACCGCAATTTTGCCCGGCTTCGGGTGGCGGTGGTAATACAGCGCGGCTTCGCGCAATTGTCTTGGATTGTCTCTCGTCAGCGCTGCCATCAGCAACGCTGATCCCGTGCTTCCCGTTTCATGTCGCGGGCGTGTCGCTTCGTCGCTGGCGCTTGCACGGCCGGCTTCACCGTCCGCTAATGGCACCCGCCCCGATCTCTCGGGCATCTGACGCAAGGCTTCACACATCGACATGGCGTAAAACACTCCTTCTCGTTTGGCCCTTCGCTCCATACCGGCAGCTACTATGGCCGCTGCTGACTTCTCGCTCCGTGTCACCACGTCGCCCTTTCAGGCACAAGGCGAGATCTCCCCAGGTAAGAACGCACTCCTTCTCTGCACAACCGCCGGATTTACGCCACTTCGCCTTGATCACAAGAGCTTCGCGGTCATGGGCCCGCTCGCCCTGCTCGGCAGCGCCTTCTATCCGATTCTTGTTCATCGGCTCGCAGATTACGCTCCACGCTTCCTTCCCACACTCAGTCACCCTCATGCAGTTGCGCTTCACTTCGTTCGTCGTGATCAACTTACGGCGGGACTTCCACCCGCAGGAGTGCGCCCATGCTGGGCGCACCCATGAAAAAGGAGAAGCCGCGGCTTCTCCTTTTGCTTTTCCGGGCCGAACGGCCCGGTGGGTATAGTTGATTAGTCCAGCGACAACGGCTCGCCAGCCAGGCCGCTATCGCCAGCCATGACGATCTCGGCGTACGACGCTGCCTGCGGCAACATCTGGTCGGCGTAGAAACGGGCCGACGTGATCTTGGCGCGATAGAACGGCAGGTCGCCCTCACCCTTGTCCAGGTAGCCGGCTGCAGCCAGTGCGGACTTGGCCATCAACCAGCCGCCGGTCACGGTAACCGCCAGGTGCAGGTAAGGCACGGCAGCGGTCATGACACCGGACAGGTTGCTACGGACGTTGGCGGCCAGCCATTCGGTGGCGCCGGTCCAGGCTTTCAGGGCATTGCCCAGTTTCTGGCCCATCGCCATCAGTTCCGGCTTGCCGGAAGCGCCGAGGGCCTTGGCGGTGGCATAAACCTCGCCGAAAACGACTTTGGCGGTGGCGCCCTGGTCGCGCATCAGCTTGCGGAACAGCAGGTCGTTGGCCTGGATACCGGTGGTGCCCTCGTAGATGGTGGTGATGCGGGAATCGCGCCAGTGCTGGGCAGCACCGGTTTCCTCGATGAAGCCCATGCCGCCATGCACCTGAACACCGAGCGAGGTGACGTCGATGGACATTTCGGTGCCGCCACCCTTGACCAGCGGAATCATGAATTCGGCCATGAAAAGGTCACGCTTCTGCTGCTCGGCATCGGCGCCGCCGACATGGACGCGGTCGAGCAGGCTGGCGGTGTAGTAGGCCATGGCGCGGCAGGCTTCGACGCGCGACTTCATCAACAGCAGCATGCGGCGCACGTCCGGGTGCTTGTCGATGGTGACCAGGGCTTCACCGGTCAGCGCATCGCGTCCCTGCTTGCGATCCTTGGCGTAGGCCAGGGCGCGCTGGTAGGCGCGTTCGCCGAGGGCGATGCCCTGCACGCCAACGCCGAGACGGGCGGCGTTCATCATGATGAACATGTACTCCAGGCCGCGGTTCGGCTCGCCGAGCAGGTAGCCAACGGCACCACCGTTGTCACCATAGGCCATGACGCAGGTGGCGCTGGCGTGGATGCCGACCTTGTGTTCGATGGAGACGCAGTGGGCGTCGTTACGGGCGCCCAGCGAACCATCGGCATTGACCATGAACTTCGGCACCAGGAACATCGAGATGCCCTTCACGCCGGCCGGGGCGTCCGGCAGGCGGGCGAGGACGAGATGCACGATGTTGTCGGTCATGTCGTGGTCGCCGTAGCTGATGAAGATCTTCTGGCCAAAGACCTTGTAGCTGCCATCGGCCTGCGGCTCGGCGCGCGAGCGGATGAGGGCGAGGTCGGAGCCGGCTTGCGGCTCGGTCAGGTTCATGGTGCCGGTCCATTCGCCGGTGACCATCTTTTCCAGGTAGGTCGCCTTCAGTTCATCGCTTGCACAGGTGAGCAGGGCTTCAACGGCACCCGAGGTGAGCAAGGGACCGAGCGAGAAGCCGAGGTTGGCCGAACACACCATTTCCTGCACCGCGATGCCGAGCGCGCTGGGCAGGCCCTGGCCGCCGTATTCGGTGGGCAGCGTGATGCCGCTCCAGCCGGCCTCGCGGAAGGCGTTATAGGCCTCCTTCCAGCCGTCCGGGGTAGTGACGCCTTCCGGCGTCCAGGTGCAACCCTGGGTGTCGCCGACGCGGTTGAGCGGGGCAAGCACTTCGCGGGTGAATTTGGCAGCTTCGTCGAGGATGGCATCGGCCATGTCCGGGGTTGCATCGGCGTAGGCCGGAAGCTGGCTGAGTTGCTGGAAGCCGGCAATCTCATCCATCACGAAGCGCATGTCCTTGATCGGGGCGCGGTAGTCGCTCATTGATGTGTCTCCTTGTGTCTTGTTGAAATATTCAGAACGGGTTGTTGCACAGCGCCGTCTTCGCGCTGCGGTATTCCTGCTTGAGGCGGGTGATCAGTTCACCGGCCGGCAGCACGTCGTCGATGGTGCCGACGCCCTGCCCGGCGCCCCAGATGTCCTTCCAGGCCTTGGCGTCGCGGGCGCCGCCGAAGCTCATCGCGGTTTTGTCCTTGACCGGCAGATTGGCCGGATCGAGGCCGGCAGCGACGATGCTCCTGGTCAGGTAGTTGCCATGCACGCCGGTGAAATACGGCGTATAGACCACATCCTTGGCGGCGGAATCGACAATGGCCTGCTTGTAAGCCTCGACCGCATTGGCTTCCTGCGTGGCGATGAAGCGGGTGCCGATGTAGGCGAAATCCGCCCCCATGGCCTGCGCCGCCAGGATGGCCTGGCCATTGGTGATCGAACCGGACAGCGCGATCGGGCCGTCATAGAACTTGCGGATTTCACCGACCAGCGCGAAGGGGCTGAGGGTTCCGGCATGGCCGCCAGCCCCGGCACAGACCAGGATCAGGCCATCGACACCGGCCTCCAGCGCCTTTTCGGCATGGCGCACGCTGATCACGTCGTGGAAGACCTTGCCGCCGTAGGCATGAACGTGCGGCACGATCTGCGTCGGCGCCGACAGGCTGGTGATGATGAGGGGCACCTCATGCTTCACGCACAGCGCCATGTCGTGTTCAAGGCGCTCGTTGGACGGGTGGATGATCTGATTGACGGCGAACGGCGCGGCATTCGGGTCAGCCGCCAGCTCGGCCTTGATGCGTGTCAGCCATTCGTCGAGCAGATCCTTCGGCCGGGCGTTGAGCGCCGGGAAGGAACCGATGACGCCGCCCCTGCACTGGGCAATGACCAGATCCGGGTTGGAGATGATGAACATCGGTGCGCAGATGACCGGCAACGCGAGGTTCTGGTTCAGCGAGGCGGGAATGCCCATTTATGCTCCTTCCTTGAGAGCGCGACGGAGGATCTTGCCGACGTTGGTACGCGGCAGGTCGTCGCGGAATTCGACGTGCTTGGGAACCTTGTAGCCGGTCAGCTGGCCGCGGCAATGCTCGATCAACATGCGTTCGTTGACCAGTGGATCCTTGCGGACGACGAAGATCTTCACGGCCTCGCCGGAATGCTCGTCGGGCACGCCGATGGCGGCCACTTCGAGAACGCCCGGATGCATGGCAACGGCCTCTTCCACCTCGTTCGGATACACATTGAAGCCGGAGACCAGGATCATGTCCTTCTTGCGGTCGACCAGGAAAACGAAGCCATCCTTGTCGATGTAGCCCATGTCGCCAGTGCGCAGGAAGCGGTCGGGATAGAACACCAGCTCGGTTTCATCCGGACGCTGCCAGTAGCCCTTCATGACCTGCGGGCCACGAATGCAGATTTCACCTACCTGCCCCTGCGTCACCTCGTGGCCGTAGTCGTCGCGAATCGACACTTCGGTCGAGGAAATCGGCAAGCCGATGGCACCGTTGAACTCATGCATGTCGAGCGGGTTGATGGTCGCTGCCGGCGACGTTTCGGTCAGGCCGTAAGCCTGCAGCAGCGGAGTTCCCGTCACCTTGAGCCATTTTTCGGCAACCGGCCCCTGCACCGCCATGCCGCCGCCCAGCGTCACATTCATGGTCGAGAAATCGAGCTTGGCAAAATCGGGGTGGTTGAGCAGCGCATTGAACAGGGTGTTGACGCCGGTCACCACGGTAACCGGATACTTGCCCCACTCCTTGATGAAGTTCGGAATGTCGCGCGGGTTGGCAATCAGCAGGTTGCGCGCACCGATCATCAGGAAGGTCAGGCAGTTCGCAGTCAGCGCGAAGATGTGATACAGCGGCAACGCGGTGATGATGAATTCCTCACCTTCACGCACCACCGGACGAATCCAGCTATAGGCCTGCGTCACATTGGAGGCGATGTTGGCGTGGGTGAGCATGGCCCCTTTCGAAACGCCAGTCGTACCGCCGGTGTATTGCAGGAAAGCCAGGTCATCCTGCACCAAGGCAACGGGCTTGAAGCCGTTTTTCCGCCCCTGCGCCAGGGCCGCCTTGAAACTGATGGCTCCCGGCACGTGCCAGGCCGGCACCATTTTCTTGACCCGGCGCACCACGAAATTGACGATCGCCCCCTTCAGGCCACCCAGTTTTTCGCCCATCGAGGTCACCACCACATGCTTGATGGCGGTATGGGCGATGACCTGTTCGAGCGTATTGGCGAAGTTCTCGACAATCACGATGGCCGTTGCGCCGGAATCCTTGAGCTGATGCTCCAGTTCGCGCGGCGTGTAGAGCGGGTTGCAATTGACCACCACGCAGCCGGCACGCAGGGTGCCGAACAGGGCGACCGGGTATTGCAAAATGTTGGGCATCATCAGGGCGACGCGGTCGCCCTTCTTCATGCCCTTGGCCTGCAGCCAGCCGGCGAATTCGGTCGCCTCGGCATCGAGCTGGCGGTAGGTGATTTCCCGCCCCATGCTGATGTAAGCCACCTTGTCGGCGAAGGTCTTGCAGGCTTTTTCGAACAGCGCGACCAGCGATGGTATGTGGTCGATGTCGATGTCTGCCGGAACACCGCTCGGGTAGCTCTTGAGCCAGATCTTTTCCATTCTTGTCTCCTCCTGGTTTATCGGCCTTAGCTGCCGAGCAACGCTTTCTTCAGCGACGCATCGGCCGGCTTGTCGCCCAGCCAGACCTTGAGCAGCGCCTTCGCAAAGTTGGCCCCGGCCACCTTGCCGCGGACTTCGCCGTTCTGGCTGACGACCACACCTTCGGCCGAGAAGTCGATACTAACGGTATCCCCTTCGCGCACCTTGCCGATAGCCTTCATGATGCCGGCCAGCTGGTCGGCCTGGGCTTGCATGTCTGACAGCTCGGCGGGCGAATGGTTGTTGCGCAAGCCTTCGTCGAGGGCGGAGTGCAGGGAATCCGCATCGAGGTCGCGCAACAGGCGGAGCACCATGCGGCGGGGCGTGGCGCTGTCGTAGATGGCCGCCGGCGTCGCTGCCTTCTGGCCCACGTACAGCGCGCCGACATAAACCTTGATGAACAGCTTGCTGCGCAGGCCGGCACCGTTGAGCACCAGTTCGCTGTTGCCGACCTTGATGCTGTCGGCCACCCTGACACCGGCCACCTCAGCCGCATGCAGGCCGGGAACGGCCACCAGTGCGGCAATCAACGCTGCGCGCCGGACGCTTGTGGAAGTAATCATGAGTTATCTCCTCCACCGCTTTTCTGTCGGTAGTAATTTTTTTCTGCGATATAAACCGTGCGCTCGACGACGGTATGCACGACGTCTTCGGCGTCCTTGATGTCGATCTGGAAGGTCCAGTCGACCTCATGCTGTTTGGCCAATGCCCCGCGAATGCCCGCCATCTCTTCCGGCGTCACCCGGAAATCGGCATACAGCGTGGTGTAGCCCGGCTTGCGGTAGCGGATGCTGGCCGCCTTGTCCCAGATGATGTAATCCTCGCCCAGCGCCGCCATCAGCATGGCCGGATGTGCACCGTCGGTGATGGCGAACAGCGAGCCACCGTAGAGCGAACCGACGATGTTCTTCGTCTTCCAGGTCAGCGGCAGGCGAACACGGATATGACGCAGATCGGGCGCCACATGTACGACACGCCCGCCGGTACTGCGAAAGGCGGGATGGAGATTGAACCCCATCCGCACCAGTCGCGCCCCCCAGGGCCGGGGCAGCTTGGCGAGCCAGGCCGGTTTCATAACGAGCTACCCCCCACCGCCAGGACGCAGAGGCGCAAAGATTTCGAAAAGGAAAACCAGGATTCTCTTTGCGTACCCTTTGCGCCTTCGCGCCTTTGCGGTGGATTTTTCTGGATCATCAAACCCGCTCGAAGATACCCGCAGCACCCATGCCGGTGCCGATGCACATCGACACCATGCCGTACTTGCCGCCGGTGCGCTGCATGCCATGCACGATGGTTGCCGTACGGATGGCACCGGTTGCACCGAGCGGGTGGCCGAGGGCGATGGCGCCGCCGAGCGGGTTGATCCTGCTCGGGTCGAGGCCGAGTTCCTTGACCACGGCGAGCGACTGGGCAGCGAAGGCTTCGTTCAGTTCGATCCAGTCCAGGTCTTCCTGGCGGATGCCGGCCTGGGCCAGCGCCTTGGGGATCGCAGCGATCGGGCCGATGCCCATGATCTCCGGCGCCACCCCGCCGACGGCGAAGCTGGCGAAACGGGCGAGCGGCGTCAGGTTGTGTTCCTTGAGCACCTTTTCCGAGACCAGCATGACGGCGGCGGCACCGTCCGACATCTGCGAGGAGTTGCCAGCGGTGACTGAACCACGGGCATGGAAGACCGGGCGCAGCTTGCCCAGCTTTTCCAGGGAGGCGTCGGCACGCGGGCCTTCGTCGAATTCGACACTGCGCTCGCGCACCTTGATCTGGCCGGTCCTGAGATCGGGCAGGCTCTCGCGGATCAGGTAGGGCGAGGTTTCCGCCTTGAAATGACCGGCCGCGATGGCGGCGCAGGCTTTCTGGTTGGAGGCCAGCGCGAAGGCATCCTGCTCTTCGCGGCTGATCTGCCACTGGTTGGCAACCTTCTCGGCAGTCAGGCCCATGCCGTAGGCGATGCCGATGTTTTCATCGGTGAAGATGGCCGGGTTCATGGCCATCTTGTTGCCCATGATCTGCGGCATGATCGACATCGACTCGGTGCCGGCGGCGATCATCACGTCGGCCAGGCCGAGGCGGATCTGGTTGGCCGCATCGGCTACGGCCTGCAGGCCGGAGGAGCAGAAGCGGTTGATGGTGATGCCCGGCACGGTGATCGGCAGGCCGGCCAGCAGGGCGCCGATGCGGGCGACGTTCATGCCCTGCTCGGCTTCCGGCATGGCGCAACCGACGATCACGTCGCCGATGCGCGCCGGGTCGATGCCCGGCACCTGGGCGACGACCGACTTGATGGCGTGGGCCAGCATGTCGTCCGGGCGAACGTTGCGGAACATCCCGCCCTTCTTGGCCACCGGCAGACGGGTGGCGGCGACGATGTAGGCTTCTTGAATCTGTTTGCTCATTTGGTTTGTCTCCTTGACCCGATTAATTGCGCAACGGCTTGCCGGTTTCCAGCATGTGCTTGATGCGGGCCTGGGTCAGCGGGTTCTTCAGCAGTTCGACGAACAGGCGACGTTCGACGGTGATCAGCCATTCCTCGTCCACCACGCTGCCGGTTTCGACCTCGCCACCGCACAGGGCGACGGCAGCCGAGCGGGCGACCACGTAGTCGTGCGCCGAGATCATGCCGCCCTCCTTCATGTTCACCAGCATCATCTCCAGCGTGGCGATGCCGTTCTTGCCGGCGACGATCACGCCGCGCGCCATCGGCGGCGGGGCATAGCCGGCGTCGGCCATGGCCCGCGCTTCCTTGATGGCGACCCAGAGCAGTTCGTTGGCGTTGAACAGGATGGTGTCCGACGGCTTGGCGAAGCCCATGTCGATGGCCTCGACCGCGCTCTTGGCCACCTTGGCCATGGCGATGGTCTGGAACACCGGCTGCAGGAAGTTGAATACCTCGCCCGGCGTCGCCGACTGGGCGGCCCACTCGGCAGCGCGTACGGCGAACTCCTTGCAACCGCCGCCGGCCGGGATCAGGCCGACACCGGCCTCAACCAGGCCGACGTAGCTTTCCAGCGCCATGACGCGCTTACCGGCATGCATGACGAATTCGCAACCACCGCCCAGGGCCATGCCCTGCACCGCAGCGACGACCGGCACTTGGGCGTACTTGAGGGTTTGCGAAGCGCGCTGGAACTTCTCCACCGTTGCTTCCAGGATGTCGAACTGGCCGGCGGCACAGGCCTCACCGACCTGCTGCAGGTTGGCGCCGACCGCGAACGGTGCTTCGTGCCAGACCACTACGCCATCCAGCGTGCCTTCGGCCTGCTTGACGGCAGCGATCACGCCATCCAGCACCTCGTTGCCGATGGTGTGCATCTTGGACTTGACCGACAGGATGCCGATGCCGGCGTCGAGCGACGGCAAGCGCCACAGGCGGACGCCCTCGTTCTCGTACAGCGTTTCGCCGGATTTTTCCGGGGTGGCGGCCACTTCGCCCAGCACGCGCTCGGGGAAGAGCTGGCGCTGATAGACGGGCAGCGTCGAGCGCGGCACATAGGTATTCTTGCTCGCCGAGTAGGAGCCCTCGGCGGCATGCACACCGGTACGGCCGGCTTCCAGCGCCCAGGCCGGCAGCGGCACGCTGGCCATGGTCTTGCCGGCGGCGATATCGGCGGCAACGGCTTGGGCGATGTCGCTCCAGCCGGCAGCCTGCCAGGTTTCGAACGGGCCTTGCGCCCAGCCGAAGCCCCAGCGCATGGCGAGGTCGAGGTCGCGGGCATTGTCGGCAACGCTTTCCAGTTGCACGGCGGCGTAATGGAAGATGTCGCGGAAGATGGCCCACAGGAACTGGGCTTGCGGGTGGCTGGAAGCACGCAACGCGGCGAATTTCTCGGCCGGGTTGCGGGTTTTCAGGATGGCAGCGACTTCCGCGGCGATTTCGCCGGCCGACTTGCGGTAGTCCTGCGCCGCCAGGTCGAGCACCTGGATTTCCTTGCCCTGCTTGCGGAAGATGCCGCAACGGGTCTTCTGGCCGAGGGCGCCCTTGGCGATCAGGGCCTGCAACCAGGCCGGATTGGTGAAGTAGGCATGCCACGGGTCGTTGGGCAGCGTGTCCTGCATGGTCTTGACAACGTGGGCCAGGGTATCGAGGCCGACGACGTCGGCCGTGCGATAGGTGGCGCTCTTCGGGCGACCGATCTTCGGGCCAGTCAGCGCGTCGACTTCGTCAAAACCGAGGCCGAAGGCCTGGGTGTGGTGCATGACGGCGAGAATCGAGAAGACGCCGATGCGGTTGGCGACGAAGTTCGGCGTATCGAGAGCGCGGATGACGCCCTTGCCGAGGCGCGAGGTCAGCCAGGTTTCCAGCGCATCCAGCGTGCTGCCATCGGTCGTCTGGGTGCCGATGATCTCGACCAGATGCATGTAGCGCGGCGGGTTGAAGAAGTGGATGCCGCAGAAGCGCGGCCGGATCGACTCCGGCAGCCCCTGGGCCAACGCATTCATCGACAGGCCGGAAGTGTTGGAGGCAACAATGGCGTTCGGCGCGATGTGCGGCGCAATCTTCGCGTACAGATCGTTCTTCCAGTCCATGCGCTCGGCGATGGCCTCGATGATCAGATCGCACTCGGCGAGCAGCGGCAGGTGCTCGTCGTAGTTAGCGGCATCGATGAACTTCAGTTTGGACTTGCTGGCCAGCGGTGCCGGGTCCAGCTTCTTCAGGCCATCGAGGGCCTTCTTCACGATGCCGTTCTTGTCTCCTTCTTTTGCCGGCAGGTCAAACAGCACGACGGGCACATTGGCATTGGCGAGGTGCGCCGCAATCTGCGCCCCCATCACGCCGGCACCCAACACGGCAGCCTTCTTCACGATCAGCTTGTTCAAGCGATTCTCCTTTAGGTCTCTTTTTGCGGCTTCGTTAAAATAAAACGAACGTTTGAATTATAGACAAGATGACCCAGTGGTCAACGGTTTTTTGTAGGTCGGTTCAAAAAAATCCCCGGACTAGCCGGGGATCAAATTCACGCAAGGTTCTTCCGCAATCAGAAGGAATAGTTCAACTGGAGCGACAAATAATCGACCGAGGTTTCGAACTTGCCGCGGACAGTCTGAACAACTGTCGTTTCAGCCGCACTGCTGTAAACATTACGAGCGGTGCGAGCTTCCTTCACAAAAATATGGGCATAACCAACATCAAGGGAGGCCTTCGGTGTGATCTTCCATTTCGCACCGAGCGCTAGCCAAGTACGATCCTGATCCGGTACCGTCATCGTACGCGAGGCATCGTCAGGGACAGCCCCCTTGTCAAAGGCAACACCCAAACGCAGCATCCACTGGTCATTCAGTTGATATGTAGTACCCAGACCGACGCGGTAGGTATCCTTGAAGTTGTAGCGCAGCGGTGCTACAGCACGGCTTCCATCCGAATAGACCGGCTCAAGTTTCTGCAGCTTGCTCCAGCCCGTCCATGTGTAGTCGGCAAGGATCGCCCACTTGTCATTGAACTGGTGATGAAGTGCCAGGGAGGCGGTGTCCGGTGTCGTCAAGTCGGCATAGATGTTGCGGGTCGCTTGCCCAGTCTGAGTTTTATCGCCTTCAAGATCGAACTTGATCTTGGAACGATAGCTCAGGCCAACACGCGTATCCTTCGTAACCTGGTACATCGCACCCAGGTTATAACCCCAGCCGGTCGCATCGCCCTTCAAGGTACCTGAGCCATCTGGCTGACCGGCCCTCGGCACTGCCTGATTGAATTCGACATCAGCCTTGGCAAAATTGATGCCGAACGCGAGCGACAATGCATCATTCACCTTGTAAGCAACCGAGGGGTTGACATTGATAATCCGGATTTTGGTTTTCAAACCGGAATAACGGCCAGCAAAATCCTTGTCGTACTCGGTTTCATCCGCGAAGGTCGGATTGACCGCCAAACCAAGACGCCACTGCGGTGCAAGGGCATAGGAGTAATACAGAGCGGGAACTGCATTCAATCCACCACCATTACCACCATCCCCACCAACTGGTTTGCCAAATGCCGAGTTAAGGAGACCGCTTGTTCCTTGATCTGTGTAGTTAGTACTACGATCCAGCAGCGTCGTAGCGAAGCTGATGTTGTGCCCCTCAGACAGATAGGTCATCCCGGCCGGGTTGTAATACAGGGTGCTGGTGTCCTCCGCTGCGGCAGCAGCACCGGCGTTGGCGATACCGACGCCCGAAGCGCTCTGCCCGGTCAGCTGGAAAGCTGCAGCAAACGCGCCACCGGAAAAGGTGACGGCGAGCAAGGCCGGAATCAGGCGCAGGGTGATTTTTTTGTGCATCAATATCTCTCCTGTATGGATTGTTCTGGGAAGTTTCCCGGGTGCTACTGGTGCTTCGATTATATCTCAAACATGCGTTTGAAATTTCGTTTCAATTGCTGTTGCGTTGAAATATGTTGCACAAATGCAACATTATTAAACTGATTTACGATAATTTAATGGCCCACCGGTAAATGGTGCAAAGCCGGTGCCGAAGATCACGCCGGCGTCGGCCAATTCGGCATCGCCGATGATGCCCTCGGCAACGAGACGCTCAGTGCGGTCGATCAGGGGCTTGACCAGACGTTCGGCCAGGCCGGCCGGCACGCTGCCGGCGCTGCCTTTTTGCGGTTTGCCTTCAGACCAGGCGTAGAAGCCTTGCCCGCTCTTCTTGCCGAGCAGGTTTTTCTCCACCCGCTGCAGCAGGCATTTCGGCGCATCGGCGCCACTGGCCAGTTGCTTGCCGGCCGCCATGGCAATGTCGAGGCCAACGGTGTCGATCAGCTCAATCGGCCCCATCGGCATGCCGAAGGCGAGCATGGCTTCGTCGACAGTCTCCGGCGACACGCCCTCGTCCACCGCCCGCATGGCGGCCAGCATGTACGGCGCCAGCACGGCGTTGACCAGGAAGCCCGGTGCGCTCTTGACCGGCAGCGGCAGCTTGTCGATCTGCTTGACGAAGGCACAGGCGGCCTGCACGGCAGCCGGGTCGGCGCCTTCGGCTTCGACCACTTCGACCAGCGGCATCATCGATACCGGGTTGAAGAAGTGGATGCCGACCAAGCGCTCCGGTCGGTGCAGGACCGTGCGCAGATCTTCCAGCTTGAGGCTGGAGGTGTTGGTGGCGAGTACCGCCCCCGGCTTCATGCGCGGCTCCAGGGCGCGGAACAATGCATGCTTGGCCTCGACGTTCTCGAAGATGGCTTCGATGATCACGTCGGCGTGCGGCACGCCGTCGCCTTGCGGGTCGGGAATCAGGCGGTCGAAGGCGGCGCGGGCCTTGAGGGGATCGCGCAGTTTCTTGGTGAACAGGGCATGGGCGCGCTTCAGGGCGGGTGACATGCGCTCCAGCGTCTGATCCTGCAAGGTCACGGTCATGCCGCGCAAGGCACACCAGGCGGCGATATCGCCGCCCATCACGCCGGCGCCGATGACATGCACGCGCCGGGCCTTGAAATCGGAATCCTTGCCGAAGCCCTTCAGGCGCTCCTGCAGGCCGAAGACGCGCACCAGGTTGCGGGCGGTCGGCGATGAAATGATGCGATCCACCACCTCCGGCGCAGCCAGCGCGTTACCATCGTGCTTCTGCCACAGGTCGATGATCGCGTACGGGGCCGGATAGTGCTGCGGCCGCGCCTTTTTCGCCACCTGCTTGCGGGCGCCATTGGCGACGACGCTTTTCAGCGGACCATTCATCAGCTTCTGCATGAAGGGCAACGGGCGGCGCGACTGGCCGGAGACAAGCAGCTGGCGAGCGGCCATTTCCATGACGCGGGGCGGCACACAATCGTCGGCCAGGCCCATCTTCTTCGCCCGTTTGGCATCGAGCGTCTTGCCGGTCAGCATCATGTCCAGCGCGGCGGCCGGGCCGACCCGCTTGGGCAGGCGCAACATGCCGCCCCAGCCGGGGAAGATGCCGAGCATGACTTCCGGCAGACCCATCTTGGTGCCGGATTCATCGACCGCCAGCAGGTAGCGGCAGGCCAGCGCCAGTTCCAGGCCGCCGCCCAGGCAATGGCCACGCACCAGCGCCAGGGTCGGGTACTTGACGGCTTCCAGGCGGTTGAACAGCTTCCAGCCGCGCTCGACGAGCGCCCGGCTCTTTTCGGGCGTATCGAGTTGGGAAAACTCGCCGATGTCGGCACCCGCGATGAATCCAGCTTCCTTGCCGGAGCGGATGATCAGGCCCTTGGGCGGATAGACATCGAGTTGGTCAAGAAGCGAGGAGAATTCCCGCATAACCTCGGCCGACAGCGAATTGGCGGATTCCCCCGCCTTTTCCAGGGTGGCGGTGGCGATGCCTTGCGCATCGACGTCCAGCCGCCAGTGTTGCAGATTCACATTCATTGCATTGTCCTCAATGGGCCTGGTGGCCGCGTGCGGCAAAGGCCAGCGACAGGGCGCCCGGCCCGACATTGACGGCCGCCGTCTTGCTCATCGGCGACACGTGGATTTCCACGCCGTTGTCCTCGGCGGCCTTGGCCAGGCGGGCATAGCCCGACATGCGAGCGACCAGCGCCGGCTCACCGCCATAGCTGATGCAGATGCTCGGCGCATCCAGGCCATCGTTTATCCGTTGCACCGCCTTGTCGAACAACTGCTCGACACCGGCCGTGAAACCGCGCACCTTGTCGACCGTGGTCGTCACATCGCGATGGCAGTGCAGGATGGGCTTGACATCCAGCCAGGTACCCAGCGTGTAGGAACTCCAGCCCAGGCTGGTATCGCCCTTCTTCGAGGCCCGCTTGTAAATATGGAAGAGATCGGCCGGCACCAGGTAGGTATGGGTTTCGTCGATCAACTGTTTCAGGCGTGCACCGATTTCGCTGGGCAAGCCGCCCAGGCGGATCAGCCGTACAGCTTCGGCGACCGGCACAGCCTGGCCGGTGAACAGGTTGCGCGTGGAAAACACGGCCAGCCCGAAACGCTCTTCCATGCCGGCGTCGCGACGGATGGCCTTGTATTTGGTGAGAATCGCCCGCGAGGCCTGCATGGCGTGATCAAAAATCGGACTGCGCGTACTGGTGATGGTCAGGCAGAACACATAGTCATAATCGAGCACCAGGCGCTCAAGGAACAGGCGCTCGATCTGCGCCACCGAGTAGGGAATCGACTCGGCAAAATCCTCGCTCTTGCGATCCAGATGCCGGGCGTAGAAGGCCTGCGTTTCGTCCGGATGCCGACGGTCCTCGATCAGCGCGTCGCCGATGCGCAGGGTGATCGGCATGACCAGTACGCCATGTTTGTCGAGAAAATCCCGCGGCAGATCGCACGCCGAATCGACGACGATACCTATCCGCATGTCAGTTCACCGCCTCGACCAGCATGGCGCCGCCGAGGCCGCCACCGATACAGATAGTGGCAATGCCGCGCTTGGCCTGGTTGCGGCGCAGAACGTGCAACAGATGCAGCACGATGCGCGCTCCGGAAGCACCGACCGGGTGGCCAACCGACACCGCCCCGCCATCGACGTTCAGACGATCTTCCGGGATTTCGCCCAACGCCCCCGGCAGATCGAGCTGCTCGCGACAGTAGGCGTCGTCCTTCCAGGCCGCCTGGCAAGCCAGAACCTGCGCGGCAAAGGCTTCGTTCAGTTCCCAGTAATCGATGTCGGCCAGGCTCAGGCCGTGGCGCTGCAGGATGGGGGTTGATGCATGCACCGGGCCGAGACCCATCTGCTCCGGCTCCAGGCCGGCCCACTCGCTGTCGACGATCTTGCCAATCGGCTTGAGGCCCCATTTCTGCACGGCCTCTTCCGAAGCGAGCAGCACCCAGGCAGCGCCATCGGTAATCTGCGAACTATTGGCGGCGGTGATGTTGCCGTACTTCTTGTCGAAGAAGGGCTTCGGCTTGGCCATGCCGGCCAGCGTCGCATCGGCCCGCACGCCGTCATCTTCGGCATAGACATTCCCCTGCCCGTCGACCACCGGCACGATCTCGGCCAGATGCCCGGCTTGCCGGCCGGCGATGCTGCGCTGGTGGCTGCGCACGGCGAATTCGTCCATCTGCTGCCGGCTGATACCAAACTTCCACGCCAGGTTCTCGGCTGTCTGGCCCATGAGCAGGCCGACCACCGGGTCGGTCAGGCCCTTCATCAGGCCGATGACCGGCGTCAGCAACATGGCCGGACGCAGCTTCAGGAAGTGCTGCAGCTTCTGGCCGGCGGTGCGCAGCGACATCATGCCGGCGAACCAGCGCACCATCGCATCCGAGTACAGCAGCGGTGCCCGCGACAGGGCATCGACACCACCGGCCAAAACCAGCTCGGAACGCCCGCACTGGATATTGGCGATGGCCGAGTCGATGGCCTGCATGCCGGAGGCGCAGTTGCGCATCACCGTCCAGCCCGGCACCTTCTTGCCGCAGCCGAGGCGCAGCGCGACCATGCGGCCGATATTCGTTTCATCCGGCGACGGCGCGGCGCAGCCGAGGATCACCTCGCCCAGGTCGGACGGCTCGAACGGCTGGCGCAGCAACAGCGCCCGGCCAGCCTGGGTGGCCAAGTCGGAAGCCGCAAACGGTCCCGGCCCCTTCTGGGCTTTCAGGAACGGCGTGCGAGCGCCGTCGACTACATAGATCGTTTTCATGTCAAAACCTTTCACCGCAAAGACGCTGAGACGCAAAGGTTTCGCAAAGGAAATTCATCGAGCGAATCTCTTGGCGTCAACTTGGCGTCTTCGCACCTTTGCGTCGAATCGTTACCTCAAGCAGCCATGCGGCACTCGGCCGGCTTGTTGGCGGTGGCGACGTTGTAGTCGAACGGGAAATCATCGACATGCACCACGATGTCGCGCAGGTGGTTGCGATGCTTCATCACCTCATATTCCGCTGCCGAAATCACCCCAGCCTCGAAGGCAACGATGGCGATATCGCGCACGTTGGCCTGCGGGTTGTTGTCGAAACGGCCATCCTTTTCGGCGGCGCGAATCTTGGCCTCGATCGGCTCGGCTTCCAGCGTTGCCTTGAGCGCGAGTTCGATGGCGCCGACCGGCTCGTTCTCGACCAGCGGCAGGAAGCATTCGGCGGTCAGGCGATCGCGGGTGGCGGACGGCGCGATCAGTGACTTGGCAACCTGGTGGCCCACTTCGTCGGACGGCACGACATAAGGATGGCCCCACGGGAAGATGATGCGATTGACCACCCCGGCAATGACGCGCACCGGGAAGTTGGCGATGACACCATCGAAGGCTTGCTGCGCCTTGTACATGGCGTCCCAGATCGCCCAGTGCGCCAGCGCGGCATCTTCCTTCTTGCGGCCTTCGGCTTCGTAGCGCTTCAGGGTGCAGGAGATCAGGTACATCTGGGCCAGGATGTCGCCCAGGCGGGCAGACAGCTTCTCGCGGCGCTTGACGCTGCCGCCCAGCACCAGCAGCGACACGTCGGACAGGAAGGCAAAGGCGGCCGAGAAGCGGGTCAGTTGCTGGTAGTAGCGCTTCATTTCCGGCGCCACATCGGCATTGATGCCAACGAAGTGCGAGCCGGTCATGCCCAGCCAGAGGGCGCGCAGGCAATTCTTGATGGTGAAGCCGATGTGGCCGAACAATGCCTTGTCGAAATCGACCAGGCCCTTCTTCGCATCCGGATTCTGCGCTGCCTGCATTTCCGGCAGCAGGTAGGGATGGCAGCGAATGGCGCCCTGGCCGAAGATGATCAGCGAACGGGTCAGGATGTTGGCGCCTTCGACGGTGATCGCCACCGGCACCTGCTGGTAGGCACGGCCAAGGAAGTTGTTGGGGCCGAGGCAGATGCCCTTGCCGCCGATGACATCCATGCCGTCATTGACCACCTGGCGGGCGCGCTCGGTGACGTGGTACTTGGCGATGGCGGAAACGACCGACGGCTTCTCGCCCAGATCGACGGCACCGGCGGTCATCTTGCGCACGGCATCCATCATGTAGGTGTAGGCACCGATGCGGGTCAATGCTTCCTCGACGCCCTCGAACTTGCCGACGGCCATCTTGAATTGCGAACGGACGCGGGCGTAACCGCCGACGGCACGTGCCGTCATCTGCGCCATGCCGGTATTGGACGACGGCAGCGAGATGGAGCGACCGGCAGCCAGGCACTCCATCAGCATGCGCCAGCCCTGGCCGGCCATCTTCGGGCCGCCGATGATGAACTCCAGCGGCATGAACACTTCCTTGCCACGCGTCGGGCCGTTCATGAACATGGCGTTGAGCGGGAAGTGGCGGCGGCCGGTATCGACGCCCGGGTGGTCGTAGGGCACCAGCGCACAGGTGATGCCGATGTGCTTCTTGTCGCCCAACAGGCCGTCCGGATCGAACAGGTGGAAGGCCAGGCCGAACACCGTGCACACCGGGGCCAGCGTGATGTAGCGCTTGTCCCAGCTGACGCGCATGCCCAGAACTTCCTTGCCCTGGTACAAGCCCTTGCAGATCACGCCGGTATCGGGAATGGAGGCCGCGTCGGAACCGGCCCACGGGCTGGTCAGCGCGAAGGCCGGCACCTCGATGCCCTTGGCCAGGCGCGGCAGGTAGTGGTTCTTCTGCTCCTCGGTGCCGTAGTGCAGCAGCAGTTCGGCCGGGCCGAGCGAGTTGGGCACCATGACCGATACCGACAGCGCGGAGGAACGCGTCGACAGCTTGGTCACCACCTGCGAATGGGCGTAGGCCGAGAATTCCAGGCCGCCGTACTTCTTCGGGATGATCATGCCGAGGAAGCCCTTGTCCTTGATGTAGCGCCAGGCTTCGTGCGGCAGGTCGTAGAGTTCGTGCGTTACCTTCCAGTCATCGACCAGGCGGCAGGCTTCCTCGCATTCGTTATCGAGGAAGGACTGCTCGGCCGGTGTCAGCGTCGGCACCGGATAGGCGTGGAGCTTCTTCCAGTCCGGCTTGCCACGGAACAGTTCACCTTCCCACCAGACGGAACCGGCCTCGAGCGCATCGCGCTCGGTATCGGACATCTGCGGCAGCACCTTGCGGTAGGCTGAAAAAATGGGCCGGGTGATCACCGCCCGGCGCAGCGGCCGGATGGCGAACAGCCCGGCCAAAACCACCAGGATGGTGATGCCCAGCAGAGGGATCGGGTTGTCTAGCATTGCTATCTCCTTTTAAGGTCTTGTGTTTTTGGGCTGCTTATTTGCCGACAGCCTCGGCATCGGAAAACTGGGGCAAGGGGGCGCGCAGGCCGCCGAGCAGGAAGGACATCAGGCGCGGCACCAGGCGGTCGAGGCGATCGGTGGCATCGGCTTCCTCGATCTGCCAGTCGGTTACCACGCGCAGGGCGTCGGTACCGGCAATGGCGTACGAGGTGGCGCCGAGCATGAAATGAAAGCGCCAGACGATTTCGGCCTTCGGCACGTCGGGCAGCGCCTTGAACAGCGCTTCCTTGTAGCGATCAATGACCTCGCTGTATTCATGGGCGAAAAAGGCCCGGATGAATTCCGAGGGATCGGTCAGCATGCGACCAAGCAGGCGCAGGAAGGTGATGCCGCCGCGCCGCTCATCATCGGCCATGCGCAACAGGGTACCGAAGAAGCCATCGACGATTTGCGACGGCTTGAGCGGCTTGCCGTCTGCTTCGGCCTCCATGGCGTTGAGGACGCGCATTCGTTCGTCGTTGAGCCAATCCAGGCGGCGGCGGAACACTTCCTGGACCAGCGCCTTCTTGGAACCTAAGTGGTAATTCACCGCGGCAAGATTGACCCCAGCCTCACCGGTAATCTGGCGCATCGACGTGCCTTCGTAGCCGTGCGCCATGAACAGGCGCTCTGCGGCATCGAGAATGCGTTCGCGGGTATCGGGCGAGCGGACTTCCGCCATGGGGTTCTCCTATGATTCATACGTTCGTTTGAATCATAGGGAAAACAAAAACGCAATGCAAGCGTTTTCAGGAATTGTGCTGGCGAATGAAGGCGATGAGCTGATCGGCCGGTAATGGGCGGCTGAACAGATAGCCCTGCCCCATGTCGCAGCCGCAGCCAAGGCCGGTCGCGTGGTCGCGGAAGCCAGGATCGAGCTCGGCGAACGTGGACGCCGTTGGCGGGATGATGACGGCGATGAGAAGTACGCCGCCGGCTGGGCAGACTTCGAGGAATACCGTACGAACGGTTCTGGTTGAAACGTATTCTCGGGGCGCAGCGGCTTGCCCGTTTACGAGGGTCGGCCGGGAACCGTGCGAAATCCTCGGAAAAACCACTTAGCCGATTGTTCTAAAACAGAAATTACTTGGTCTATGCAAAGGCCGGTTTCCACCGGCCTGCCCTTATCAATTGAGACTTAGGCTCCGCAGGTCAGCGCCTTATTTGCGCTGACGAAAACGCTGTCGGGCTTGGATTTGTACTCGCCACTCGGCGTTCCATTGTGTGTTTTGCACATTGGCGCGATGAAATTGAGTTTTCGTAGCGATTCGTCTTTCATGTTCGGCAAAATGACGTGCGCCCCTACCTCAGCTTGGGATTCGCATCCCTGCACGTGGCATTTCGGTGTCGTGGAAGTCTTTGAAAACTTCTTCCAATGGCCCAGCCAAGAGCCGCAACTACAATCCTTGTCTGAGGTTCCATTCAGATTTTTCATCGTGATCGAACCACTGCCGGTCAGCGTCTTGCTCATGAACATCTCCCTAAAGTGGCCACGCACGTGCATGGCAATCCATGATATTGGGATTTCCTCCGAAAAATTCAATAGTCATTGATCTTGGCTTGTTGATTCGGACTCCAAAATTCGAAATCCCTCATCCAGTGTCTCGACCTTGCGTCGGAAATCCAGCACGTAATCGCCGAATCGATTGATGTGCTCAAGCCGGTATGGCGCCAGACCGGCCAAGACTTCCTGGTTGATCACAGCCCCTTCGGCTTGGAGTTGCTTCAGCACCCGGCTCATCCCAACCACGTTGTGCAAGATGACTAGGTTGGCGACCAGATGGTTGTATTTGATGATCTTGCGCTGTTCATGGCGCAGATTTTCGGCAATCACCCCTTCTCCGCCGAAAAACAGTTTTTTCTCGAAACCGTTGAATTGCTCCGACTTGTTGGTTTCCGCATGGATGAGCCGGCGTAGTTCGACGTTGCCAACGTATTTCAGCAGGAACATGGTTCGGATCACCTTGCCGAGTTCCTTGAAGGCGAAATACAGCTTGTTCTTTCGGCTGTAAGTACCCAGGCGGCGCAGGATAGCCGATGCTGAAATCTTTCCGAGCTTGATGGAGACGGCCACGCGCAGCATGTCTGGCAGATGAGTCTCAATCATCTGCCAGTTGATGTCGTCGCTGAAAAGCCGGTCGATATGTGTGAACTTCTTGTTGCTGTCGGGCCGATGGAACACCAGATCCTTGATGCCACGGATGCGCGGCATCAGTTTGATGCCCAAGAGGTGTGAAAGCGCGAACACCGTGTAGCTCTGGGCCTGGGTGTCGCCATGGATGGTGTCCGGCCGGATATCCGAGGTGTTGGTCATCAGCCCGTCGAGGATGTGAGTGCCCTCGTAGGTGCCACAGGAAATGAAGTGGCTGAACAGCGCGATGAACTTGTCGGAGACATGGTAGTAGCCGATACCGCCATAGCCACCGTAGCGGATGTGATGTTCGGAAATCAGGTTCTGCTCGTAGAGGTTCCATTTCGTGCCGTCGGCAGAGGCATGCTTGCCTGATCCCCAGTAGCCAGGCAATTCGAACTTGTTGTAGGCATTGATGACCTTGACGATGGCTTTTTCCAGCACCTCTTCCGTCACGTACTTGATGTTGAGCCAGGCGATCTGCTTGCGGCTCATCCCCCGAATTGAGCGCGCTGTCTGGGTCGGCCCGAGGTTGCAGCCATAACAGAACAAGGTGCTGATTACCCGTGGGCGCAATTCCTCGATCCGGCTTTCGGTTCCCATCAAAGGCCGAAAGGTGTTCACGTCAGCGAACTGGATGTCGGTCTGAAACCGGCGTCCGAAATGACGCGCACAATGGATGAGATTTCGGCGGACATTCGCGCCCGCCTGATCAACCTGCCGGCGGCGATTGCCATCGGCCAGCCGATTTCCCACCGGATCGACCACATGCTGTCCGGTGTGCGTTCGCAGATCGCCATCAAGATTTTTGGTGACGACCTGGACACGCTACGCGGTCAGGCCGACGCGTTGCGCGGCAGGCTGGCCGGAATTCCCGGGATTGCCGATCTGGAAATCGAGAAGCAGGTGCTGGCACCGCAGATCAAGGTCAGCGTCAACTATGCGACGGCCGCGCAATACGGCGTGCCGACGCCGCAGATTCTGGCGACGCTGCAAAGCCTGGTCGAAGGCGAAAAGGTAACCCAGGTGGTCGAGGGTGGCCGGCGCTTTGCACTGGTCGTGCGCTTGCCCGAATCATCACGCTCGTTGCAAGGGCTGGGGCAGATTTTGCTGGAGACGCCCGGCGGCCCGATTCCCTTGGCAAAAATCGCCACCATCGAGGACGGCGACGGGCCGAACCAGGTCAGCCGCGACGACGGCAAGCGGCGCATCGTGATTTCGGCCAACGCGCAAGGACGGGCGCTGTCCGAGATTGTCGAGGACATCCGCAAGGTGGTTGGCGAAAGCAAACTGCCTGAAGGCTACTTCATCACCCTGGGCGGCCAGTTCCAGGCGCAGGAAGAGGCTTCCCGTCTGGTCGGGCTACTCTCCATCGTCTCGCTGGTCCTGATGTTTGTGGTGCTGTTCAGTCGCTACCAGTCGGTCGTGCTGTCGGCGCTGATCATGGCCAACATTCCGCTGGCGCTGGTTGGCGCAGTGCTCGGCTTGTGGATTTCCGGGCAACCGCTGTCGGTCGCCGCGCTGCTCGGTTTCATCACGCTGGCCGGCATCTCGGTGCGCAACGGCATCCTCAAGGTCAGCCATTACATCAACCTGATGCGCATGGAGGGTGAAAGTTTCGACCACAAGATGATTCTGCGCGGCTCGCTGGAACGCCTCGCGCCAGTCTTGATGACGGCACTGGTGACGGCCTTCGCACTGGCGCCGTTGCTCTTCGAGGCCGAGCGACCGGGCACGGAAATCCTGCATCCGGTGGCGGTGGTCATTTTCTCGGGTCTGATCAGCTCGACCCTGCTCGACACCTTCCTGACGCCCGCCATGTTCTGGCTGTTTGGCCGCAAGGATGTGGAACGCCTGATGGCCGACCGCGATGCAGGTGCGCTTTAATTTTTTCAACGAAAGGAAACCCATGAAACCGATTCATCTTCTCGCCGCTGTTTCCCTCTCCATGTCCGGCCTTGCCTTCGCCGCCGGAGGCCACGAGCACGGCCACGAACACAAACCGCTGCACGGTGGCGTCGTCAGCGAGGTCAAGGATATGGACTACGAACTGGTTGCCAAACCGGACCAGGTCGAGTTGTTTGTACGAGACCATGGCAAGCCCGCCAACGTCTCCAAGGGATCGGCGAAACTGACCGTATTGACCGGCACCCAGAAGCAAGAGATCAAGTTGCTGCCGGACGGAGAACGTTTCGTCGCCAAGGGAGCGTTTGCTGTTTCGCCGGGCACCAAAGCCGTAGCACAGGTGAGCCTGGACGGACCTGCGGTTACGGTGCGATTCGTGCTGAAGTAATGCCGCTAGCGATACCTTGGCCCTCGGGGGTGCCCCCGAATGGCCGAGGTATCCAAGCCATGGGGTGGGTAGCGCAGTTAAGCGACTCCTCTCCAAGACCGCTGCCGACTGTTGCAGAATCGTAGCTCTGAAGGCTGCCATGACCCACAAACACTTGCCATCCGGACCATACACTAACCAACATACTTTTGGTCTGGATCGATGATCCTTGTGGTGTTCGCAGGCTTCTGGATTCTCAATCGTTACCTCAAGAAATGCCAAAAAAACAAGTCTTACTCCAGACAACTTGCGGACCGTTTGCAGAGACGCAAGAAACGTCGCGAATGAAATGATCTGCCGCCGTTGAGCACACCTCCGGCCAAGCACGGAAAAGAACGCCTGCGACATCGGCTTGAAGAACATGAGACTCATATCACCTCACGTGATACCACTTTGGTGCGCCGTGTGCTTCGTGCAATTTTTTGAGTGCTTTTGTGCGCAAAACATCTGGGTGTGACCATCGATTTCGTACCATTCCGGAATGATTTTTCCCCTCAATCACCCATCACAATCAATAATCAACCATTATCACGGATTAGTTAATCGGCTATTCGTACGCTTGCCCTTCCTAGATTTGGTATGTACTATCATAGTACGTACTACGGTACGAAATTTGAGGAAGCCATGGCCAGAGCCGGAATCTACAAATCTGAAGTCGTGAGAGCGCGTAACAACCTGTTGGCGATGGGGCGCTACCCTTCGATCGACGCCATCCGTAGCGAGCTGGGAAATACCGGCTCGAAGGGCACCATCCACCGCTATCTCAAGGAAATAGAGGAAGAGGAAGGCGGCTCGACGGGGACGCAAGTGGCCGTCAGCGAGGCTATCCAGGATCTCTCGGCCAGACTGGCGGAACGTCTGCACCAGGAAGCCGACCAGCGGGTGGCCGCACTGACCGAGAAGCACAAGGCGGAAATGGCGGCGCTGAACGAAGCCTTGGCCGCATTACGTAACGAAGTCGAGTCGTTCCGCGGGCAGGCGGAACGTCAGGCCATCGAACTGGCGGCAGAAAAAGCGGGGCATACCGACACCCAGGCCAAGCTTCAGGACGAGCGGATTGCCCGAGCCCAATTGGTCCAGCGCGTCGAGGACATGGAAGGACAACTGGCGCGGGAAGAAGCCCATCGAGTGTCGCTGGAGGAAAAGCACCAGCACGCGCGGGAAGCCTTGGAGCATTTCCGCTCTGCGGCGAGGGAGCAACGAGAACAGGACCAGCGGCAGTTCGAGCAGCAGATCCAGTTCCTGCAAGGGGAACTGCGCGCCGCCAAGGACACGCTGAATGCCAAGCAGCAGGAACTCATCCGCAGCCACGAAGACAATGCCCGGCTGTCGAGCGAACTGACCCAGGCTCGCAGTGAACTGCATCGCCTGGAAGGGGAGGCGCGATCGCTGCGCCCAGCCAAGGAGCAACTGGCTGTCGCCAACGAGAAACACCGGCAGCTGTCGGAACAGTTGGCGCAGTCAAATGAGCGAAGCGAAGGGCTGCGCAAGGAGAACGAGCGCGCTGCCCGAAAGCTTCAGGAGACCATCCAGGCGGAACATCGCCTCGAAGCCGACTTGGCTGCTGCCAAGGCCGTTCTAGCCACCCAGGAGCAGGTCATCGCGAAACTGACAGCAATTCCACCCGCCACGAAAAGTGGTCCTCCACGAAAGGGAAGTGCAGAGCCCCAGGAGTCCCTGTTCGATCGCGATCAGTGATCGAAGCTAGCAGAGGCCACCGGTCCGGGGAGCACGCCATTGGACCAGGCGGTTTTCTGAATAACCACTATAAATCAATCGACTGTAGCGAAAACGAGAAATTTCTCACGATTCCCGGCCGACCCTCCTGTAGCCGAAACCGTGGCGAACGACACATGCCGCGCCAAGCCCCGCGGGCAAGGCCGTGGGCGACCAGAAATGGCCGGTCTCTTCATCGCGCAGATAGATCGCCTCGCCGCCGGGGTCACCGAGGG
>WBZV01000379.1_pt1 | contig 27571 bp, 23 predicted proteins | sample 5204221 | NCBI WGS metagenome assembly WBZV01 (sample SAMN12344360, study PRJNA552823) | activated sludge metagenome | biome: Activated sludge suspended growth; feature: Nitrification reactor; material: Wastewater; isolation source: activated sludge from nitrification reactor of wastewater...
GAGGGAGGTGTCCACCATCTGCCCGCGGCCGGTGGCGTGGCGGGCATGCAAGGCGGAAACGATGCCGAGCGCGGCGAAGATGCCCGCGTTGATGTCCGCAATGGGCGAGCCGGACTTCACCGGGGCGCCGCCGGGCAGGCACAGGCTGCCGGTCACGGTCTGGAGTTGCTTCTCGGCTTCGAGTTCGGTCTCGGTGTCGAGCAGGCCCAGGCCGGCCACGCTGCCGGGTTTGCCTTCCAGCCCCAGCGGGTCGTGGAGCTGACGGCCGAGCATCTGGTAGCCGCCGCAGATGGCGACCACCTTGCCGCCGTAACGCAGGTGGCGTTTGATGGACTCTTCCCAGCCCTGCTGGCGCAGCCAGGCCAGGTCGGCCTGCACGGCCTTGGAGCCGGGCAGCACGATCAGGTCGGCCGGAGGCATGCTCTGGCCGGGGCCGACCCAGCTGAAGTCCACCTGCGGGTGCAGGCGCAGGGCGTCCAGGTCGGTGTGATTGGAAATGCGCGGATACACCGGCGCGACGACGCGCAGGCGGGCCTCGCCCTTTTCGGCGCGGGCATCGGCGAGGGCATCCTCGGCATCCAGGAAGAGGCCGTGCAGGTAGGGCACCACGCCCAGCACTGGACGGCCGGTGCGTGCTTCCAGCCAGTCGAGGCCCGATTGCAGCAAGCCGATGTCGCCCCGGAAGCGGTTGATCACGAAGCCTTTGACGCGGGCCTGCTCGGTGGGGGAGAGCAGGTCCAGGGTGCCGACCAGGTGGGCGAAGACGCCGCCTCGGTCGATGTCGGCCACCAGGATCACCGGGCAGTCCACTTCTTCGGCAAAGCCCATGTTGGCGATGTCGCGGTCACGCAGGTTGATTTCGGCGGGGCTGCCGGCGCCTTCCACCAGCACCGCCTCGTAGGCGTCGGCGAGGCGGCCGTAGCTCTCCAGCACGGCGGCCATGGCCCGGGGTTTGTAGTTGTGATAGTCCCGCGCCGACAGGTTGGCCACGGCGCGGCCGTGGATGATGACCTGGGCACCGATGTCCGTGGAGGGCTTGAGGAGCACCGGGTTCATGTCGGTGTGGGGCTCCAGGCCGGCGGCAATGGCCTGCAGGGCCTGGGCCCGGCCGATCTCGCCCCCGTCCACTGTCACCGCCGAGTTGAGGGCCATGTTCTGGGGCTTGAAGGGGGCGACCCGCACGCCACGCCGCCACAGCAGGCGGGCCAGGCCGGCGACCAGGGTGCTTTTGCCGGCATCGGAGGTGGTGCCCTGAACCATCAGGGTGCGGGCTTGACGCATGACTTACAATCCAGGGTGCAATAAGCCCTTGATTATCCCATGCTCGCCCTGCTCCTCGCCGCCCTGTTTCCCGTTGTCCTGCCCATGCTGCTGGGCCTTCTGCTCGACCGTCTCCTGGGGGAGGCGCGTCGCTTCCATCCCCTTGTCGGGTTCGGGCGCTACGCAGCGGCCGTCGAGCGCCTCCTGCGCCGGTTAGGCAATCACCGGGGTGTTGGTCTGTTGGCCTGGAGCGCAGCCGTGCTGCCCTGGGTGGCCCTCGCGGGCTCATTGCGGGAGGCGGATGCGTGGTTGGGATTGGCCCTCGACATCGGCTTGCTCTACTTTGCGTTGGGGGGGCGAAGCCTGGCCGAGCACGCGCGGGCGGTGGGGGCGCCCCTGGCGCGGGGCGATCTGGCGGGAGCCCGCCAGCGCCTGTCCTGGATCGTCTCCCGCGATACGGCGGAGCTGGATGAGTCCGGCGTGGCCAAGGCGACTGTGGAGTCCGTGCTCGAGAATGGCAATGACGCGGTCTTCGGTGCCCTGTTCTGGTTTGCCCTGCTGGGCGGGCCGGGCGCCTTGATGTTCCGTCTGGCCAATACTCTGGATGCCATGTGGGGCTACCGCACCGAGCGCTACCTGCGCTTCGGTTGGGCCGCCGCGCGTATCGACGATGTGCTCAACTTCATCCCGGCCCGGCTCACGGCCCTGAGCTACGCCCTGCTCGGGCACACTGCCAATGCCCTGCGCTGCTGGCGTACCCAGGCGCCGGCCTGGGACAGCCCCAATGCCGGCCCGGTGATGGCGGCGGGTGCCGGTGCCCTGGACCTGTGCCTTGGCGGTCCGGCGATCTACCATGGCCAGCTCGAAAGCCGTCCGCCCCTGGGGGTCGGCGCACCGGCCCGGGGCGCCGACATCGACAAGGCCCTGGCCCTGGTCAACAACAGTGTGTGGTTGTGGGTACTGGCCGTGGCGGGAGTGAGTGCCCTGATCCATGCTTGAACACGGCGGGCGTCTGCGCCAGGCCGCCCGGCGCCATGGCATCCCGCTGGCGGAGTGGGTGGATCTGTCCACCGGTATCAATCCGCATGCCTACCCTGTGCCGCTGCTGGCACCGGAGGTATGGCAGCGTCTGCCCGAGACGGACGACGGACTGGAGGCTGCCGCCGCTGCGTATTACGGTAGCCCCCATCTGCTGCCGGTGGCGGGCTCCCAGGCCGCCATCCAGGCGCTGCCGGCCTGCTTTGCACCGGGGCGGGTACTCACCCTGGCACCGACTTATGCGGAACATCCCCATGCCTGGCGTGGCCATCAGCTCCGGGCCGTCTCCGCCGAAGAGATCGCCGCCGCACTGGCTGAGGCCGACATCCTGCTGCTCGTCCAGCCCAACAATCCGGATGGTCAGCGTTTCCCCCGCGCCCGGCTACTCGCCTGGCACGCCGAGCTGGCGGCCCGAGGTGGCTGTCTGATCGTCGACGAAGCCTTCATTGATGTGGACCCGGCTGACAGCCTGGTGCCCCTCGCCGGCCTGCCCGGCCTGGTGGTGCTGCGCTCGGTGGGCAAGTTTTTCGGTCTGGCCGGGGCGCGCGTGGGCTTTGTCTTTGCCGAGACCGCCGTGCTGGATGCGCTGGCGGAACGGCTCGGACCGTGGGCTGTGTCGGGCCCGGCCCGTCAGGTGACGGCGGCGGCGTTGGCGGACACGGCCTGGCAGGCCGAAGCACGGCGCAGCCTGGCCCGCGACAGTCGCCGGCTTGCCCGTCTCCTTGATGAGAACGGTCTGGTCGGTGGCGCGGGAACTGCGCTGTTCCAGTGGCGTCCGACTCCTCGCGCGCGGGCCATCCACGAGGCCCTTGCTGCAAAGGGCATCCTGACCCGCCTGTTCGCGGCACCAACCGGCTTGCGCTTCGGCCTGCCGGCGTCCGAATCCCAATGGGCCCGCCTCGCCGCAGCCCTCGCCGAAACCTGATTCCACCGGGAGATCCGCCCCATGCAGCAAACCCTTCTGGCCTTTGGCCTCATGTTGGCAGCCGGCCTGATCGGCGCTGCCGGCGCTGCCGGCGCCGCCGTTGATGTCACCGACGACCAAGGGCAGAACATCCGCCTGGCCCAGCCCGCCCGCCGTATCGTCAGCCTGGCGCCCCACGTGACCGAGCTGCTGTATGCCGCCGGGGCCGGCGACAAGGTGGTGGGCGTCGTGCAGTACAGCGACTACCCGGAGGCGGCAAAGAAGGTGGCCCGTGTGGGCGGATATACCTCGGTGGATATGGAAAAGGTGGTGGCCCTCAAGCCTGACCTGGTGCTGGCCTGGAAGAGCGGTAATCGGGATGCCCACCTGGACAAGTTGCGTGGGCTGGGCATCCCGGTGTTCATCAACGAGCCGCGCAAAATCGAGGATGTGGCCCGCAGCCTGTCTCAGTTGGGCAAGCTGGCTGGCACCGAAGCGGTGGCGGAAGCTGCGGCCAAGGCCTTCCGTGAGCGCCATGCGGCTTTGCAGGCCCGCTATTCCACCCGGCCCAGGGTGCGTACCTTCTACGAGATCTGGAACCGCCCCCTGATGACCATCAACGGCGAACACCTGATCTCCGACGTGATCCGCCTGTGTGGCGGCGAGAATGTCTTTGCCCGTCTGCCGGTGCTGGCCCCCACCATCGATACCGAGGCCGTGCTGGCCGCCGCGCCGGAGGTGATCGTCGCCAGCGGCATGGGCGAGGCCCGGCCTGAATGGCTGGACGACTGGCGCCAATGGACCAAGCTGCAGGCGGTCAGTCGCGGCAACCTGTTCTTCATCCCGCCGGACCAGATCCAGCGCCACACGCCGCGCATCCTCGACGGCGCCGAGCGCCTGTGCGGCCAGCTTGAAGAGGCGCGGTCACGGCGATGAAACCCCTGTTTGCAGTCGTGCTTGCCCTTTCGACCGTGATGGTCCGGGCCGCCGAGCCCGGGCCCCTTCCCGGCGAGATCGTCACCCGCATCGGCCAGGTGGCAGCCATTCCGGCGGACGAGCGTGTGGTGCCGGGCCATGCCGGTGCCTGGCGCATGGCCGCAGCGCAGCGCCAGGTGCTCGACGCCATCCGCGCCCAGGAGGCCCGCGCCAAACCCCCGTGCCGGGACGTCACTGTCACCGATACGGTGCAGGCCGCGCCCGACCTCCTCGAAACCCGTTCCGGCAAGGTGCACCATGCCCTTGAGCGATGGACGGTGCGGGCCTGCGGGGCGCTACACCAATACGACGTGTGGTATCGCTTCGAGAAGGGGGCATCCCGGGTTATCGTGGCCGATGAAGCCGGGGCCGACTTCCAGAGCGAACTCGATCCACCCTACCGTCGTCTGCGCGAATTGGCCGCCGCACGCCGCCAGGAGGAGGCTGCCGGTGGCGTGCGCTGGCTCAATCTGCCCTTGCCCCCTGACACCTTGCCTGCGGCGAATGAAAGCTCTCCCAGGGGCTGGAGTGCCGACTTTGTTCCCCTGGGCGAGACACTCCGGGATTGGACTCAGCTCGTCTCCGTGCAGGGCCTGCCGCGCAGCAAGTCGAGTGGTCAGGCCCTGATGCTCCTGGAGGGCATGCAGCGCAGCCGGGCGACACGCTGTGGCGTGCCCGCCGGCGAGGTGAGCCTGCTGCCGCCGGGTGCCAACGCCCCCCATGGTGTGGTGGCCCAGACTTTCCTGGTGTGTCCCCGGGTACTCGACACCAACTATGCCGAGCTGGCCGTGGTGAAGGCCATCGAAGGGCCGGACTGGCTCTACGTGGTGCAGCGCGCCTGGCGCCTGCCGGCCGGGGATGCGGATACCGTGCTGGCGGCTGCGCGGGAGCCCAGGCTTGCAGCCGAGGCCTTCCTGGACGCAGTGCAGCTATGCAATCCGGCCCGGGACCGCCAGGCCTGCCCGTCCCCCTTTCCCCGCTGAACACCGCCGTTCACTTCCCGGAAACGCCCATGTCCCGTCTGCCCCAGCACATCGTCTGCCTGTCCACCGAAACCGTCGAGGTGCTCTACTTGCTGGGTGAGGAAGCCCGCATCGCCGGTATCTCCGGCTTCACCACCCATCCGCCCCGGGCGCGCAAGGAAAAGCCCAAGGTCAGCGGTTTCTCCAGCGCCAAGATCGAACGCATCCTGGCGGTGGAGCCCGATCTGGTGCTGGCCTTTTCCGATCTGCAGGGCGAGATCGCCCGTGACCTGGTGAAGGCCGGCGTGGCGGTGCATGTGTTCAATCACCGCAGCGTGGACGGCATCCTGGCGATGATCGAGACGGTGGGTCGCCTGGTGGGGGCCGAGGCCCGTGCCCTGGCGCTGGTGGCCGAACTGGAGCAGAGCATCGCGGCCATGCGTGCTGTGGGCGACGCCCGCGCAGCGCGGCTGGGTCGGCGGCCCAGGGTCTACTTCGAGGAGTGGAACGACCCGCTGATCACCGGTATCCGCTGGGTGTCGGAGCTGATCGGCATCGCCGGTGGTGAGGACTGTTTCGGGGAGCTGTCGGTGCATCCCAATGCCAAGGAACGCATCCTCGCGGATGCATCGGTGGTCATTCCACGGGCGCCGGACCTCATCATCGGGTCGTGGTGCGGCAAGCACTTCCAGCCCGGCCACGTGAGCTCCCGGCCCGGCTGGGATGCCATCCCGGCGGTGCGCAACGCCCAGGTGCATGAAATCAAGTCGGCCATCCTGCTGGCCCCCGGCCCGGCAGCCATCCGTGAAGGCCTGCCCGCCATCGCGGCATGCCTGGACAGGCTGGCAGGCTGATCCGGGGTGGGCCTGGTGGCGGCTTCAGCGGCGGATTCCCACCACCTTCTGGTATAGCCCGCCGAAGAAGGTTTCCTTGCGCCACTCGAAATCGGCCGTTTCCGGCACCAGGGTTTCGATGGACTCATCCAGCAGGGAGTTGGCAAACGGCTCCAGGTAGCGAAACACCAAGGCCATCACCGGCCCCATGGGATGCCACCAGCGCGGCTTGTGATAGTCCACGAAGACGATCTTGCCGCCCGGCTCCACGGCATTGAGAAGGTTGGCCACGATGCAGCGACGGGCGGTGGACGGAACCTCGTGGAGCAGGAAGAAACAACACACGCCGTCAAAGCGGCGCCCCACCGGTTCGGTGAGATCCGCCACCTGGGCGTGGGTGGTGAGCGGCCAGCGGGCCAGCTTGCGGCGGGTGTTGGCGATCTGGATGGGGGCGACATCGAGAACCAGCAGTTCTCCGCCCTCGCCCAGTTGGCGGGCCAGACGGGGTGAGAAGTCGCCATACACGGCGGCCGCCTGCAGCACCTGCTGACCGGGCTTGAACTCACTTACCGCCCGACTCATCAGCCGATCGGCATTGCCCCACAGGATCGCCGATACCACCACCGGTCGATCCAGCCAGGGGAGGGTGCGGTGATCGAGATAGGCCCAGGTGTAGGTATCCCGGAGGTAATCCGGCAATTCGCGGGGGACCGCAGAGGTGGATTCACGCATGGCTTGGCCTGGCTGAAGTCGGATCTGCCGCAGTGCCGGTTGGAGGCCCGAAAGCCGCGTCCGGTCTGCTTCTCGACCAGATGATACGGCGATGAGCGCCCGGCGGGGAGGTCTTCCGCGCAAAATTGTTGCGTCGCGGAAATATTTCCTCCCCAGCCTCAACCCGTCCGGACCCGGGCCGTAATGATGGGCTGTCCCGGCAAACCTGAACGATGAGGCAAGACATGGCGAACTGGAAAGGCATTGATTTCGCGGGTGATCTGGCGCGTGTGGTGCGCCACATGCCGGAGGTTGAGACCTATCGGGAATCCCTCCAGACGCTCCAGGCCGTCTGGGACAACCTCACCGTGCTGGGCCAAATGTCGGGTACCGGCACGGAAATCACTGGCATGCGTGCCGCGTTCGCCCAGCTCACCGGCACCTTGCTCAACAGCCTGGCCACCGAGTCACGACGGAAGGTGGCCGAAGACCTGTCGGCCCGTGCCCAGGTGAGCATCGACATCCTGGTGCGCAACCTCTTCGAACGTACCGCCGACATCGGCTTCCTGGCCACCGACAGTGACCTGTGCGCGTATGCGGAGGCGGCCAGCAGGGGCGGCGCCCAGGACGAGGGGGAGCACCGGCGCATCGTCGACCGTTTCAGGGAATACGTCGCAAAGTACTCGGTCTATGCCGACATCCTGCTGCTTGACCGGTGTGGCAAGGTTCTGTGTCAGCTGGATGAGACCCATCCCGTGGCACATTCGGCCGATCCCCTGCTGCACGATGCCCTGAGCAGTGAGGGTGCCTATGTGGAGTATTTCGGGCCGACAGATCTGCGGCCTGGCGGGCCGGCCCTGATCTACGCCTGGCGGGTTTGTCCTGCTGACCGGAGTGAAGCGGTGGGCGTGCTGTGTCTGGTTTTCCGCTTCCAGAACGAGTGTGAGCGCATTTTCCGCAACCTTTGTTCCGATGATGACTGGGCCGTCATCACCTTGCTGGATGCCGAGGGTGTCGTGATGGCCTCCAGCGATCCGTGGCAAGTGCCGGTTGGTGCGCCCCTGGATGCCGATGCCGCCGCCCCGTCGCGGCTGCTGCGCTTTGCCGGTCGGGAATACCTGGCGGCAACCCGTGCGACCCGGGGTTACCAGGGCTATTTCGGGCCGGGCTGGAAGGGGCACGTCATGATTCCCATCGAGTACGCCTTCGAGACACCGACGGCACGGGCCCTCGAGAACATCCCGCCGACGTTGCTCGGCCGGGTGATGGACAGCCCCGCCCTCTTCTCCGAAGCCCTGCAGCTCATTCCCCGTCAGGCCGAAGCCATCCAGCGCGAGCTCAACCGCGCCGTGTGGAACGGCAATGTGCGCCAGAGCTGCGGTCAGCGGCGGGCGGCCCAGGGGGTCAACGCATCCTTCTCGAAGACCCTGTTGTGGGAAATCAGCAACACCGGCGTCCGCACCAAGGACATCTTCGAGCGCTCCATCGCCAATCTGCATGAAACCGTGGTCTCCACCATCCTGCGTGACTGCGCCGCCCGCGCCGGACTGGCCATCGACATCATGGACCGCAATCTCTACGAGCGCGCCAACGACTGCCGCTGGTGGGCATTGAGCACGGCCATCCAGACTGTCCTGACCCAATCACCGGCCGAGGCCGCGGCCCGTCTTACGCCCATCCTGAGCACAATCAACGGGCTATACACGGTGTACTCCAACCTCATCCTGTTCGATGCAACCGGTCAGGTGGTGGCGGTGTCCGCCGCGGGGGATACCTCACTGGTCGGCCGTGTGCTTGGCGACGAGTGGGTGGCCCGCACGCTGGCTCTGGACGGCCCCCAGGCCTACTGCGTTTCGCCCTTCATGCCCACGCCCCTGTATGGAGGGCGTCCAACCTACATCTACTGTGCCGCAGTGCGTGATCCTGTGCGCAGCCATCGGGTGGTCGGTGGCATCGCCATCGTCTTCGATTCGGCCCCCCAACTGGCCACCATGCTGGCCGACTGCCTGCCCGAGACCACAGCCGGCGCTCCCCATGAGGGCGTCGCCGTATTCGTCGGGCCGGATGGACTGGTCATCGCCAGCGCCGGCGCAGATGCCCCTGCCGTGGGCAGCCGGCTTGAGCTGCCCACCGAGTACTTCGATCTGGCCCCCGGCGCTTCCTGTAGCGGCATCGTGGCCCACGCCGGGCGCCTGCATGCCGCGGCGGCCTGCATGTCGGCCGGCTATCGGGAATACAAGGGGCCTGGCGATGCCTATCGCAACGACGTGCTTGCGTTGGTCCTCGTGCCACTCACCGACGCCGGCGATGACACCATCGAGCGCGAACCCACGCCTGTCCGCAGTGGCGTGGTTCGCCACCTGGAGGGCGCGCCGGGCGAGGTGAGGGTGGAGCTCGCCACCTTCCACATCGGTGGCAGCTGGTACGGCATGCACTCCAGCGATATCGTCGAGTCGATCGATGTCCAGCGCGTCACCTCGCTGCCCGGGCTTCCGGCCCATGTGCGCGGCTGCGTGATGTATGAGGGGGATCCCATCATGGTGGTGGATCTGCGTGACTACGTACATGGCGAGCGTGCGGGTACGCCCAGTCAGATCGTCATCGTCCGCGGTGCCACCAACGGGCAGCGCCTCGGCCTGCTGGTGGATGAGCTGGGCGAGATTCCTGAAGTCCCGGTGTCCCTGATCCAGCCGGTGGCTGGCCTGTTCCAGGGCAGCGCCAGCCTGGTGGATAGCATCGTCAAGACCGACGGGGGCCAGGGTGGCGAGCTCCTGTTGCTGTTATCGGCCGACAAGCTGTCGGCGCGGCTCGGCGACACAAGCAGCGTCACGGCAGAATAAGGCGGCAGTTCCGGGCTGGCCGGCTACCGGCCGGCCCTGCCATCATGGCAGCTTCCCCCGACCGGCTTGCTCGCCATGCACTTCTCCACCCCCCTTCTCGAGGCGCGTCTGTTGCGCCGCTATCAGCGCTTTCTGGCAGATGTGGAGACCGCCGACGGGCGGGTGATCACGGCCCACTGCCCCAACACCGGGTCCATGCAAGGCTGCAAGGAGCCGGGCAGCCGGGTATGGCTGTCGCCGGCCAGCAATCCGGCCCGCAAGCTGGCTTGGACCTGGGAGCTGGTGGAAACCGCACCGGGGGTGCTCGTGGGTGTGCACACCGGGCGCAGCAACACTCTGGTCCGCGAGGCCATTGAGCTGGGCCGGGTGCCTGAGCTGAAGGGCTATGACGCCATCAGGCCGGAGGTGAAATACGGCGAGGGCAGTCGCATCGACTTCCTGCTGCAGGGGCCCGGGCGGCCCGACTGCTACGTGGAGGTGAAGAACGTCACCGCTGCCGTGGAGGGGCGCATTGGCTACTTCCCCGATGCGGTGACCACCCGTGGTGCCCGTCACCTGCGCGAGATGTCGGCCATGGTGGTGGCGGGGCACAGGGCCGTATTGGTGTTCTGTGTGCAGCGGGAGGATGTGGATGCCGTGCGTCCGGCCGATCACATTGATCCGGACTACGGCCGGGCCTTGCGGGCGGCCCTGGCTGCCGGGGTGGAGGTCCTGGCGCTGGGTGCCCGCATGGATCTCAGGGGTATCGAAATGGTGCGCCGGCTTGGCGTGGAGCTCCCTTCCAGGCCGGGTTGAGGGGGTCAAAGGCCGGACACCCGCCGGGCCGGCCTCTCGTCGTCAGCGTGCGCTCAGAAGTGGTATTCGGCGCGGATCATGGTGGTCTTGGCGAAGGCGCCATCGCCGGCCGGGCCGTTGTGGTTGTTGCCGAACTTGTTGCGCCAGTACTGGTATTCCAGGCCGACCTTGAAGGTCTTGGCGGCGGCACCGATGTGCGGGCTCACGTCATACATGACCTGCATGTCGATGTTGGTCTCGGCTGCAGTATTGGCGCCAAACTCGTTCTTGCCCTTGGCGGCAATGAAGTTGGCAAAGCCCTCGAAGGACAGGGGCACCGGGCCCAGATTGAAGGGGATGCCCCAGGCCAGGTTGAGCATGGGGTGCACGTCGTAGCTGTAGCGGTCGGTCTGGGTGTGGCTGAACTTGCTGTAGGGGGCGTTGCTTTCCCACAGGTAGAGCAGGCTCACGTTGAGGAAGCCCGGCACGTCCATCATCATCGTGGGGCCGGCCACGATCATGCGTTTCTTGGAGTTGTAGCCGGCATCGTTCTTGGTGTTCACGTCGAAACCACCGGTGAGGCCGAAGCCGCGGATCGGCCCGAACTTGAAGTCGCTACCGGTGACCTTGCCCAGGTCCAGGGTGTGGCGATAGACGATGTAGATCTCTTGCGCGCCGGACTTGGAGCCCGGGGCAGACGGATCCTTGCTGTCGGACATCAGAAGGTCGGCGTTGAAGAAGTTGGTGCCGTACTTGTAGCCGCTCACATGCGCCAGATTGACGATGCTCTTGGAGATGTCGGTCTTGCCGAAGGGCTCGGCAAAGTTGGCGCCCCAGCGATAGCCGACATAGGTGTCGCTCCAGTTGGCGGCACTGGCGGTGCCGGCGCAGGCGGCCAGCAGGGTTGCGGCAAGGCACTTCTTCTTCGAGAACTTCATGGTGAGCTCCTGATTCATGTTGGCAAGGATCGGTCGGTTGACCCGCCCAGCAAGGGACGGGCAAGTCCTGGGACTGAATCTAGCAGGGGAGCAGGGCTGCCTTGGCGATATCCTTCATCACCCGATGGATATACTTCGCATCACTATATCCATTTGAAAATAAACACTCTTTACGTATCCGTATATGGTTTTGGCATGCACGCGACGGGTGCATGAAATAGCCTCTTGCACCACGCCGGGGCGTGGTTTGAGCCCCATTCCGTGGGCTGAACCGGCCCTTCTTCTGAGGGGCTTCCGGGCTGTCAAAAAACTGTCATTAAAATCATGATCTTACGAGATGGCACGGAGGTTGCAGAGTGAGCCGGGTATGTCGCCCCCGCGTTCTCCCGCCTTTCACTTCCTGGAGTTGTCCGCCATGTCGCACCCTTTCAGCGCGTCCCGTCGCCTGCTGCTTGCTGCCGCCCTTGTTGCCCCCCTGATTGCCGCCCCGGCCTTCGCGGACGAGCCGGTCAAACTGAAGTTCACCCTCGACTGGCGCTTCGAAGGCCCCTCGGCACCCTTCCTGCTGGCCAAGAGCAAAGGCTACTTCGCAGCCGAAGGCCTGGACGTGACCATCGACGCCGGCAACGGCTCGGCGGGGGCGGTGACCCGCGTTGCCACCGGCGCCTACGAGATGGGTTTTGCCGACTTCAATGCCCTGGTCGAGTACGACGCCAAGACGCCGGGCTCCAAGATCCAGGCGGTGTACATGGTCTATAACGCCACCCCGGCGGCGGTCTTTACCCTGAAGAAGAGCGGCGTCAGCAAACCCGCCGACCTGGCCGGCAAGACCCTCGCTGCGCCGATCTTCGATGCCGGCCGCAAGGCCTGGCCGGCTTTTGCCAAGTCCAACGGGCTGGCGGTGGATGCGGTCAAGTGGCAGTCGGTGGACCCGGCCATCCGCGAAACCCTGCTGGCCCGGGGCGACGTGGACGGCATCACCGGCTTCTACTTCACCAGCCTGCTCAACCTGGAGGCCCGCGGGGTCAAGCCGGCCGACATCGTGGCCCTGCGCTACCCCGACTTCGGCGTGGAGCTCTACGGCAACGCCATCATCGCCAGTCCCAAGCTGATCGCCGAGAAGCCCAAGGCCATCGAAGCGTTCCTGCGCGCCTTCAACAAGGCGCTCAAGGAGACCATCGCCAAGCCCGACGCCGCCATTCCGGCCGTCAAGGAGCGCGACCCGTTGATCGATCTGGCCCTCGAAACCCGCCGCCTCAAGCTGGCCCTCGATACCAGCGTGGTGACGGCCGAAGTCAAGCAGAACGGCCTGGGTGCCGTCACCGCCGATCGTCTAAAGCGCTCCATCGCCGAGACCGCCGAGGCCTACGCCCTGCCCAAGGTGCCCACCGCCGCCGAGCTGTTCAACCCCGCCTTCCTGCCCGCCCGGGCCGACCGCAGCCTGTAAGGCAGCGTGTCCCGCGGGGTCGGATGCCAATTTGCCCCCGCGGTCGCTGCTTCCCTATCCGGAAAGTCCCCCATGTCTTTCGTCAAATTCGAGAACGTCGATCTCGCCTACGCGCCGGGCGGCGCCCTGGCCATCGAGGATGTCAGCCTGGAGGTGAAGGAGGGTGAGTTCGTCGCCGTGGTCGGCCCCTCCGGCTGCGGAAAATCCACCCTGATGAAGCTCATCTCCGGTCTGCGCATGCCCTCCGGCGGCTATGTGTATGTGGACGGTCGCCAGGTGGGCGGTCCCCTGAAGATCGTTGGCATGGCCTTCCAGAACTCCAATCTGCTGCCCTGGCGCACCACCCTGGACAATGTGATGCTGCCCCTGGAGATCGTCGAGCCCTACCGCTCCACCCTCAAAAAGGAGCGTGTCCGCTACGAGGCCGAGGCCCGCCAGTTGCTCGCCAAGGTGGGGCTGGCCGGTTTCGAGGACAAATTCCCCTGGGAGCTCTCCGGCGGCATGCAGCAGCGTGCCTCCATCTGCCGGGCACTCATCCACCAGCCCCGCCTGCTGATGCTCGACGAGCCCTTCGGTGCCCTCGACGCCTTCACCCGGGAGGAGCTGTGGTGCATGTTGCGTGACCTGTGGCAGCAGCAGCCCTTCACCGTCATCCTCGTCACCCACGACCTGCGCGAGGCGGTCTTCCTGGCCGACACCGTGTACGTGATGAGCAAGCGCCCCGGGCGCATCCTGGTGCGCCGCGAGATCGACCTGCCGCGCCCCCGTGACCTGGACGTGACCTACACCGACAGCTTTGCCGGCTATGTGCACGAACTGCGCGAGCACATCGGCCGCGTGCGCGCGTCCTGAAAGGAATCAGAGCATGAAAGTGAATCTCGTGAAGGCCGCGCCCTGGCTGGTGGTGGCCGGCATGTTCCTGCTGTGGGAGCTGATCTGCGTGGGCTTCGAGGTGCCCGAGTTCCTGCTGCCCGCACCCAGCGCCGTGTGGAAGGTGGGCGTCGAACAGTTCGAACCCATCATGATGCACGCCACCCAGACCTTCCTCACCACCCTGGCCGGTTTTGCCATCGCCGTGGCGGTGGGGCTGCTGATCGGCATGGCTGTGGGCTCTTCGCCCCTGCTCTATCGGGCCATGTACCCGCTGCTGGTGGGCTTCAACTCCATCCCCAAGGTGGCCTTTGTGCCGGTGCTGGTGGTGTGGTTCGGCATTGGCACCGTGCCGGCCATCCTCACCGCCTTCCTGATCTCCTTCTTCCCGGTGGTGGTCAACGTGGCCACCGGCCTGGCCACCCTGGAGCCGGAGCTGGAAGACGTGCTGCGCTCCCTTGGCGCTTCGCGCATCGACATCCTCGGCAAGGTTGGCCTGCCGCGGGCCATGCCCTACTTCTTCGCGTCCCTCAAGGTGGCCATCACCCTGGCCTTCGTGGGCTCGGTGATCGCCGAAACGGTGGCCTCCAACCTGGGCATCGGCTACCTGATGATGTCGGCCAGCTCGTCCATGAACATGCCCCTGGTCTTCGCCGGCCTGATTGTGATCGGCGTGATGGGGGTGGTGATGTACGAACTGTTCGCCTTTGTCGAGAAGCGCATGACCAGCTGGGCGCATCGCAAGCCCGACGGCGCCGCGTGACGCGGCCGGGAGAGGCCCGGTCAGGCCGGCGCGCCGAGCTTCTCCCGCAACAGGGGGGTGATCTCCGCCAGCCACGCATCCAGCCGCTCATTGGTCAGCATGCCCTGGGTACGTTCGTCGATCACCAGGCCGACGAAGCGGCCATCCTCGACCGAGGCGGAGTGCTCGAAGGTGTAGCCTTCGGTGCTCCAGTTCCCGACAATCTCTGCGCCGAAGCCCTTGAAGACCTCATACAGGCGGAACAGGGAGTTGGCGAAGCGCTCGGCGTAACGCTCCTGGGCACCCAGTCCGAAAAAAGCGATCCGCTTGCCCGAGAAGTCCGGCGTGCCCGCCTTGGCCAGGAATTCCTCCCAGCTCGCTTCCTGGCAGCCGGCACTGCGCCCCGGGATGGCGCCCACGCCATAGCTCGGGGTGCCGAGAATCAGCGCGTCGTACTGCAGCATGTCGTCCACGCTGATGCGATTCACGTTGAGGGGCTTGGCGGCAATCTCGTCGCCAAGCTTGCGCTGGATCTTCTTGGCGATCAGGCGGGTGGTACCGGTTTCGGTGCCGAAGAAAATGCCGATGGTTTTCATGGTGTGTGTCGCAAAGGCGACAGGGAGAGGGAAATGCCGGCAAATCAAGCAGAATGCGTGCCGCTGCCCCCGGCGGCGCGCGCACCGGGTTGACCTCTCCACTGACTCGGCTATAATCCGCCCCCTTCTGCGCCCTGGATTTCAGGGAAACGCGGCCTTCCAGCCAGGAAGCCGCCCACGCAGGGATGCCTTGGTGGTGAAATTGGTAGACACGCTATCTTGAGGGGGTAGTGACGCAAGTCGTGCGAGTTCGAGTCTCGCCCAAGGCACCAATAGCTGTTCCGAAGTAGTCCGATGCAGTATCAAAGCAGGCCGGCAAGCCCAGAGAAATCGAGGGTTCCGGCCTTTTTTGCGTCCCTTTTTTGCGTCCTTTCGCCGACGGGACCCCGACCCGGCGGCGGTTCCCGTCATTCCTCCAGCGTGGCCAGAAACCTCATCCGTGCCTGCTCCAGTTCGGCCTTGCCAAGGCCTTCCGTCAGGCGCAGGGCGGTGGCGTGATAGGCCTCGAAGGCGGCCAGTACCCGGGCTTCATCCAGTTGCCGGGTTGCGGTCGTTGCCGGCGGCGGGGTGCGGCCGTCCACCGGGCGCAGCACCGCATGGCGCGGGATCATGCGTTGGCCGCCCTTCTCGGCGGTCGCCGTGATGGGGCCGGTCTTGGTGTAGATCTGGCCCTCGTATTCGAAACGGGCGCCGATGGGCAGGTGGTTCAGTTTCATGGTGTGTGCGTCAGGGAAAGCCGGGATTTTACCGGGGTCTGGCCGGGGCGCTTGTGCAGGGCAAGGCCTTGAGGGGCCTGTCGCAGTGATGAACGATGGCCGACAGCAGGGTCGGGGCTGCCGCCATCCCACCAGGCATAACCCTGCTGATCCGGGTGCATGCCCTTGAAACGAGGGCGTGCCGGTCAGCTCTGATTCATGGTCACGGGGGGCTATGTATCCAGTCGTGCAGATGCGTCCGGTAGCGCTCTGCACTTTCCTGCAAGCCCGCCGTGTCGAGCCGGTTGGCCTCGTACATGTAAAAGGGCTTTGCCCATGGCAGCCCGCAGCGGCTGGCGGTTGCGATCAGGGGGCGCATCATGTCGTTGAGGGGAAACAGGTTGATGCCGTCAGCGCTGTAGGCCGCCTGCGTGTTTCCCGCGGTGGCCGCTACCAGCAGGGGGGTTCCCTCTAAACGGCTGCCTTCGGTTTCCGGGGCAATGTAGTACATATGCGTCAGGACAGCATCTTTCCAGGCTTGCAGTAGCGCCGGTGGCGCATACCATTGCACCGGGAACTGAAGAGCCACGCGCTTTGCATCCAGCAGACGCCGTATTTCCACCGGAGCGTCAATGGCTCCGTCTCCATACAAAGCGTACATGTCGACGACTTCCACGCCGGGAAGGGTGGCCGCGGCATTTGCCAGGGCTGCGTTTGCCTTCGACTTGGCAAGGCAGGGATGAAAGAGCAATACAAGCGTGTCTGTCATGGGAGCTCCCGGAGAAGGCTGCAGAAAGTGTCATGATCAAGGTACGTGAAATATCTGTCCAATGGATAATGATTATGTTTATATATTGATATGATCAATTTACGTTCCGTCGATCTCAATCTGCTTGTTGCCCTTGACGCCCTGCTGGACGAAGTGCATGTCTCCCGCGCGGCGGCCCGCATCGGCCTGTCGCAACCGGCCATGTCCAATGCCCTGGAGCGCTGTCGCCATGTTTTCGGGGATGCGTTGCTCGAACGGGGCGCGCGCGCCATGCGCCTGACGCCCCGGGCCGAAGCCCTGCGTGAGCCGCTCAAGAACGTGCTGGCGGACATGGAGGTATTGCTGCGCCCACGGGAGCAGGAGGTGGCCATGCTGAAGCAGACGGTTCGCGTGCTCCTGCCCGATGCACCCGCGCCATTGCTGTTGCATCCCCTGCTGATCCGGCTGGCGAGCACCGCTGCGCAGTTACAGATCGTGGCCAGGCCCTGGAACGGCGCCGGGGCGGCACTGGAGTCCTTGGCCAAGGGTGAGCTGGACCTGGCCATCTCTGTGTTTCCCGACGTGCCGGACACGATACGGAGGGTCGAGCTGTTCTTCGAGACCTACTGTGTGGTCATGCGCAAGGGCCATCCGGCGGTGGGCCGCTTCTGCTTGTCGGAGTGGTTGCGCTATCCGCATGTCCTGGTGTCGGGTCATGGCGAGACGAGCAGCCCGATCGATACCCGTCTGCATGAAATGGGGCTCGGGCGAACCGTGGGGTTGGTTGTTCCCACCTTCTTCGTGGTGCCTGCCGTGCTGCTGGCCGCCGACTACATCTCGTTGTTGCCCCGCCGCTGCCTGCCCGCAGACTGGCCTGAAAACTACGCTGTCTTCGACCCTCCGCTTGCCGTCGAGGGCTTTCCCCTGCATCTGGCATGGCACAAGCGGCGGGAGAGGGATGTGGCCGTCCAGCACGTGGCAGGGCTGGTGCGGGAGATCCTGGGGGGCAGCGAGAGGCCCGGACCGTGACGTGGGCCAAGGCTGCCGTCCTTCAGTAACCCAGCGCCCGCCCGATGAAGTTCTTCGGCACGCGGGCCTTGGGCACCTTCATGCCGAACCAGCTACGCACATCCTCGTCCAGGCCGATGCCGTGCATGTAGTTGTAGAGGGCCTTGTTGAGGGCCACGCCGAGGGCGTCGTGGTCCACCCCGGTGGGGTCGATGAAGCCCACGTCGTTCTTGGCGAAGCTGATCGGCGGCAGGGGCTTGAGCTTCACGCCGTATTCGTCGGGGTTCTGGCCCACGGGTGAGTGCACGGTGCATACGAAGCGGTGAAAGAAGCCCGACTGGATGCAGCCGGCGTCGAAGAGCTGGCGCACGTATTCCAGCGCATCCACGGTGTCCTGCACGGTCTGGGTGGGGAAGCCGTACATCAGGTAGGCGTGGACGAGGATGCCGGCGTCGCTGAAGCCCTTGGTGACCCGGGCCACCTGATCCACCGAGACACCCTTCTTCATCAGCGTCAGCAGCCGGTCGGAGGCCACCTCCAGCCCACCCGAGATGGCGATGCAGCCGCTGTCGGCGAGCTGCTGGCAGAGCTGGGGGGTGAAGGATTTCTCGAAGCGGATGTTGCCCCACCAGGAGATCGACTGATTGCGCCGTTGCAGCTCCTCGGCCAGGGCTTTCAGGGCCTTGGGTGGGGCGGCCTCGTCCACGAAGTGGAAGCCGGTCTGGCCGGTTTCGGCGACGATGGCCTCGATGCGGTCCACCAGCAGCTCGGCGCTGGCTCCGTCGTAGCGGCCGATGTAGTCCAGGCTCACGTCACAGAAACTGCACTTCTTCCAGTAGCAGCCGTGGGCCACGGTGAGCTTGTTCCAGCGCCCGTCCGACCACATGCGGTGCATGGGGTTGAGCATGTCGAGGATGGACAGGTAGCCGTCCAGGGGCAGGCCGTCCCAGGTGGGGGTGCCGACCTCGGCAAAGGGCACGTCCGGCTCCACCAGGTTGATGTAGCGCACCGCACCCTCCTCGCGCACATAGGTGCGCACCAGGCGTGAACGCCCGCGCCTGCCGTCCAGGTGCTCCAGCAGGGCCAGCAGGGGGCGCTCGCCGTCGTCCAGGGTGACGTAGTCGAAGTAGTCGAAGACGCGGGGCTCGCTGAGCTCGCGCAGCTCGGTATTGACGAAGCCCCCGCCCAGCACGGTGACGATGGCCGGGTGGGCGGCCTTGAGGGTCTGGGCGATGCGGAAGGCGGCGTACACCGAGCCCGGGAAGGGCACCGACAGCAGCACGATCTGGGGCTGGTGGCGGGCGACGGTCTCCAGGGTGAGGGCCTTCAACTGCGCATCCACCAGGGTCGGCGGGGCGGCCAGGGCTGCGGCCAGGGGGCCGAAGGTGGGCTGGGCCATGGCCAGGGATTCGGCGTAGCGCACGAACTCGAAACGCGGGTCGCCGGCTTCGCGCAGCACGTCGGCCAGATCGTTGAGGTAGAGGGTGGCCAGATGGCGGGCCTTGTCCTGCACGCCGAGGGCGCCGAAGGCCCAGGCCAGGGGGTCGCCGCCGTCCGGATCGTAGTAGGCATCCAGGGAGGCGAAGCGCGGCCCTTCGGGCAGAAAACTGCGGCTGGCGATGCGGTGGGCCAGGGTCGGGTCGCGGCCCTGCAGGAAGGCGATCACCGGCCCCACCGTGGCCCGGTAGCGGGCAAAGGCGGCGTCGAAGGTGGCCAGGGTGGCCGAGCGCTTCCTGCCCGGCAGGGCCTGCATCCCTTCGCGCAGGGCATCGAGGCCGGCCGGGGAGAACAGGGCCAGCACCAGTTTCAGGGCCAGGTCGTCCTGTACCGCGTCCACGCCGCGGCTGCGCAGGAAGCCGGTGAGATAGGCGGTGGACGGGTAGGGCGTGTTGAGCTGCGTCATCGGCGGGATGAGCGACAGCACGCGCAGGGCGGCCCGGGGTGTCGCCGGGGCGCCGGTGGTTTCGGTCATGGTGGGTGTCCGGCCCGCGGGCCTGCAGGGGTGAGGCCGGAATGATAGCGGGGATGGCCCGCCGGGCCGAGTCCCTGCGCTTGTCAGTCCGCCGTGCGGCGCCGGTAGGCCAGGCCCGCCGCCACGGTCAGCAGGCCGCACAGCACCAGGGTCGGGCGCACGCCGGCGGCATGGGCCAGGCTGCCCACCACAAAGCTGCCCAGGGGCGCCACGCCCAGAAAGGCCATGGTGAACAAGGCCATCACCCGGCCCCGGAAGGCATTGTCCACCCGGGTCTGGATCAGCGTATTGCTGCCCGCCACGGTGACGATGATAGTCAGGCCCAGGGCCAGCAGTACCGGCACAGCCATCCACAGGGCCGGGGACAGGGCGAACAGGGCCACGCAGACACCCACCGCCGGGGCCGCCAGGGCCACCTTGCGGGTCAGGCCGGTGGTGTCCTGGCGGCTGGCCAGGTAGGCGCTGCCGAGCAGGGAGCCGGCCCCCGAGCAGCCCAGCAGCAGCCCGTACAGGCGGGCGTCGCCGCCGAAGATCTCCCGGGCGAACAGCGGCATCAGCACCACGTAGGGCGCGGCCAGAAAGCTGGTGGTGGCCACCAGCAGCAGCGAGGCGCGGATCTCCGCCTGCCCGGCAGCGTAGGCCAGGCCCTCGCGCAGGGCCTGGAGGGGCGGCGCAGGGGGCTTGCGTGCCTCGCCGGCCGGCAGGCGGATGGCCAGCAGCGCAAGCAGCACCGCCAGGTAGGACAGCCCGTTGAGCAGGAAGCACACCGCCTCGCCGGCCAGCGCCACCACAAAGCCGGCCAGGCTCGGGCCGACAAAGCGCGCCGCGTTCATCAGAAAGGAGTTCAGGGCGATGGCGTTGGGCAGATCGGCCTTGTTGTCCACCAGCTGCACCGCAATGGCCTGGCGGGTCGGCACGTCCAGCGCATTGATCAGGCCCAGCCCGAAGGCCAGCGCAATCAGGTGCGCCGGGGTGGCGCTGCCCTGCCAGGCCAGCGCCGCCAGCCCGAGGGCCTGCACCATGGACAGGGCCTGGGTGGCCAGCAGCAGGCGCCGCTTATCGAAGCGGTCGGTGATCACCCCGCCGATGGCGCTGAACACCAGGATGGGGATCTGGCTCGCAAAACCCACCACACCCAGCACCAGCGCCGACCCGGTGAGGCGGTAGGCCAGCCACACCATGGCCACCTGCTGCATCCAGGTGCCCGCCAGGGAAATCAGCTGGCCGGCAAAGTAGATGCGGTAATTGCGGGATTCAAGGGCACGGAGGATGGGCGGCATGGAAGGCGGCTGAACGGGGTGGTGCCCGAAGGTAGCCCGGCTGGCGGACGAAGGAAAGCCCATCCGCCCCGGCAACCCGCCATCCGGGGCATGCTATCTTTCCCCCAGGCCCATCCTTTTGACATGCACAGGGAGATCTCCATGCAGTGGTATCTGAAAGCACTCAAGCAGTACGCCGATTTCAAGGGGCGTGCCCAGCGCAAGGAATACTGGATGTTCACCCTCTTCAACCTGATCATCATGGTCGTGCTGCAGCTGGTTGGCGGCGGTGGTGAGGGCGGCATGGGCGACGTGCTGTCGGGCATCTACAGCCTCGGCGTGCTGCTGCCCAGCGTCGGCGTAACGGTGCGCCGCCTCCACGACATCGGCAAATCCGGCTGGTGGGCCCTGCTGATGATCGTCCCCATCATCGGCGCGCTGGTGCTGATTTACTTTGCGGTGCAGGACAGCCAGGAGGGGAGCAACGAGTACGGGGCGAATCCGAAGGCACTCGCCGTTTGATAGACTGCGGCCGCTTTTCGGCAGATCGTGGGTATTCCCGTTCTCCGACGCTGAATGGTGCGCGTGGCCGGCGCCGATGCCGAGTCGGAGAGCGGGCACGCACCAGAATGAATGCATTCGTGGAAGATAGTGTGTGAGCCTGGAAGGACAACTCCTCGACCAGAAGTCCTTGCGGGCTGTGCTTGGCAAGACGGCTGACTGGAACGAAATCGCCAAGGATTGCATTGCTTTTGCCAATGCAAGCGGCGGTCGTCTGCTGCTGGGCATCGAGGATGGCCAGGACCTGCCGCCTGCTGGTCAACAAATCCCCAGCGACCTGCCCGACACGCTACGGCGCAAGCTGGCTGAGCGCACAGTAAACCTCGCTGTACTGCCGGACGTCGTCACCGCCCCGAATGGCGGCCAGTACATCGAATTGCGCATCCCGCGCGCCATGGCCATTGCCTCCACCACGGACGGCCGTTATTTCCTGCGTGTGGCAGACCAGAGCAAGCCCGTTACAGGTGATGACGTGATGCGGCTGGCCAGCGAGCGCTCCGCCCTGCCGTGGGAAACGCAGATCACCCTGCATGTTCCTCGCGCCGAGATCGATGCGGTCAAACGCGACAAGCTGCTGCCGGCCCTGCGGGCATCCGACCGGGTCAAGGCGTCAGTCAAGGAAAAGTCCGACGACGAATTGCTTGATCACTATCAGCTCGCACAAGGGCAGGTCCTCACCCACCTGGGTGTGCTCTGCCTGGGTCGCCAGCATCATCGCGCTCAACTGACCACTGCGCCGGTCATCCAGTTCATCAAGTACGACGAGCACGGCCAGAAGGTGAACAAGCTGGTGTGGGACGACCACACCCAAAGCCCGATGGAGCTGATCGAGGCGGTCTGGCTGGAGGTGCCCGACTTCCGCGAGCGTTACGAACTGCCCGATGGCCTGTACCGCCAGAACGTGCCCGCTTTCGACGAGATCGTGGTGCGCGAACTGCTGGTCAACGCGCTGGTGCACCGCCCCTATACCCAGCGCGGCGACATCTTCCTGAACCTGCATCCGGACCGGCTGGAGATGGTCAACCCCGGTCTGTTGCCCCTGGGTGTCACGCCACAGAACGTGCTGCACACCACCGTGCGCCGCAACGAGCATATGGCCCGCCTCTTTCACGACCTGAAGCTGATGGAGCGGGAAGGCAGCGGCTTCGACAAGATCTTCGAGGTGCTGCTCTCGCAAGGCCGCCCCGCGCCGGAGTTGATCGAGACCCACGACCGCGTTCAGGTCACGGTGTGCCGCCGCATCCTCAAGCCGGAAGTGATCGACTTCATTGCCAAGGCGGATCAGACCTATCAGCTCACCCAGCGCGAGCGGATCGTACTGGGCCTGTTGGCTCAGCATGACGCGCTGACCGCCCGCGAACTTGCCGGCACACTGGAGCTGCCCAGCGTCGAGGCACTTCAGTCCTGGCTCAAACGCCTGCTCGACTGGAACTTGGTGCAGAGCACCGGGCGCACCCAGGCCACGCGCTATTTTGTTGATCCGGGCCTGCTGCGCAGCCTGAACTTCGCTGTTGGAACCACGCTCAAGCGCATCGAGCCACATCGCTTGTCGGCATTGATCATTGAGGACGTTGGCCGCTATCCGGGCACCAGAATTGGCGACATTCACCAGCGGGTCGGGCTTGAGATCCCGCGCTCGCGTGTTCGCCGCGCTGTTGAACAGCTGGTGAAAGACGGCGGGTTGTTGCAGGAGGGGGTGCGCAGCGGCACACGCTACCGGTTGCCCTGATTTGGCTCAAAACGGTAGCTATCTGCCAAGATTGCATCAAAGCTACGCGCCAAGCCGAATGGGGCTTCGGATAACCCCTTGTCGGGAAATTGTTTTTTCTTTGGCTCCCCAGGTTTGCTTGAGCCAAGAGGTAGCCATGGAAGAGAGATCAATCTGAGTCTCGCAGCACTTGCGCTGGTATCCCCACCACGCTTGCGGGTGAACGTCCTGTCATGGAAATCCACGGCTAAGGTAGGGCCGTTGTATGTTCAACAAGGTCAGGACCTCAGCCCGGCCCCACCCTCTCCCCCATCACATGCGTCGCCAACACGCATCTCTCGTCCCCCAGAATCATCAACGCGAACAGCCTTTCCGCCAGGCTGTGGGTGTTGTCCATGCGCCAGGCGAGTTCGGGGGTGGCGGTCCAGTCGAGGACGGTGAAGTCGGCTTCGTGGCCGGGCTGGAAGTTGCCGATGTGGTCGTCCAGGTAGAGGGCGCGGGCGCCGCCCAGGGTGGCGAGATACCAGCCGCGCATGGCGGAGAGGGGCGTGCCGTGGATCTGGCTGGCCTCGTAGGCCTGGCCGAGGGTGCGGATCAGGCTGAAACTGGTGCCGCCGCCCACGTCGGTGGCGAGGCCCACGCGCAGGCCGGCGGCGGTGCTGGCGGCGTAGTCGAAGGCGCCGCTGCCGAGGAAGAAGTTGGAGGTGGGGCAGAAGGCGGCGGCGGCGCCGCTGGCGGCCATCTCGTGGCGCTCGGCGTCGGAGAGGTGGATGCAGTGGCCGTAGATCGTCCGCGGGGCGAGCAGGCCGTAGTGGGCGTAAACGTCCAGGTAGCTGCTGCGCTCCGGGAAGAGCTGCCTTACCCAGTCGATCTCGGCGCGGTTTTCGGCCAGGTGGGTCTGCAGGTGCAGGTCGGGGCGGGACGCAAAGAGTTCGCCGGTGGCCTGCAACTGCTCGCGGGTGGAGGTGGGGGCGAAGCGCGGGGTCAGGGTGTAGCCCAGGCGGCCCTTGCCGTGCCAGCGCTCGATCAGGGCCTGGCTGTCGGCGCGACCCGATTCGGCCGTGTCGCGCAGTGTGTCGGGGCAGTGGCGGTCCATCAGCACCTTGCCGCACAGCATGCGCAGCTTCTTGGCTTCGGCGGCCCGGAAGAAGGCGTCCACCGAGTGGGCATGCACGGTGGCGAACACCGAGGCGGTGGTGGTGCCGTGGGCGAGCAGGCGGTCCACCACGAAGGCGGCGGTCTTTTCGGCCACGGAATAGTCGGCAAAGCGGGCTTCGGCGGGGAAGGTGTAGTCGTTGAGCCAGTCCAGCAGCTGGCGCCCATAGGAGCCGATCACCCCGGCCTGGGGGTAGTGGATGTGGGTGTCCACCAGGCCGGGCAGCACCAGCTTGCCGCGGTGGTCGTGGAAGGTGGCGGCGTCGCGGATGGCCGGGGGCATGTTGGCGCGGAGGGCGGCCCAGGGGCCCACGGCGCGGATGTGGCCGTTGGCAATCCAAAGGGCGCCGTCATCGAAGAACTCCCAGGCGCTCGGGTCGTCCGCCGGGCCGGGGTCATTCAGGTAGTGGAGGATCTGGCCGCGGACCAGGACGTGGGTGTCGGACATGGGCATCAAAGGGCTTCGGCGAGCTGGCGGGCGAGGCGGTTATGGTGATGGACCACGCGCCCCAGGTCCACCGTCTGCAGGATGCCGTCCATCACCACCGGGCGGCCATTGATGAGGCTCATGTCCACGCGCTCGGGGGCGCAGAACACCAGGGCGGCCACCGGGTCGTGCACCGCGCCACCGGACAGGGCCAGGGTATCGGTGCGGAAGGCGATCAGATCGGCGCTCATGCCCGGGGCCAGGGCGCCGATGTCGTCCCGGCCCAGCACCTTGGCGCCGCCCAGGGTGGCCAGCTCCAGGGCCTGACGGGCGTTCATGGCCGCCGGGCCGTGGCCGACCCGGGCCAGCAGCATGGCCTGGCGGGCTTCGCCGAGCAGGTCCGCGCCGTCGTTGGAGGCAGAGCCGTCCACCCCCAGGCCCACCGCCACGCCGGCCGCCCGCATGGCCGGAATGGGGGCGACGCCCGAGGCCAGGCGCATGTTGGAGCAGGGGCAGTGGGCCACACCGGTGCCGGTGCGGGCAAACAGGGCGATGCCGGCGTCGTCCAGCTTCACACAGTGGGCATGCCACACATCGGGCCCCACCCAGCCCAGGCTCTCGGCGTACTCGGCGGGGGTCATGCCGAAGCGCGCGCGGCTGTAGGCCACGTCATTGTCGTTCTCGGCCAGGTGGGTGTGCAGCGACACCCCATAGCTGCGCGCCAGCACGGCCGATTCGCGCATCAGGTCGGTGCTCACCGAGAAGGGCGAACAGGGCGCCAGGGCCACCCGCAGCATGGCGTGGCGGGCCGGGTCGTGCCAGGTCTCGATGAGGCGGCGGCTGTCGGCCAGGATGGCGTCTTCGTCTTCCACCAGGTGATCCGGCGGCAGGCCTCCCGCCGAGCGCCCCACGCTCATGCTGCCGCGGCAGGCATGGAAGCGCATGCCGATCTCCCGGGCCGCCTCGATGCTGTCGTCCAGCCGGCTGCCGTTGGGATAGATGTAGAGGTGGTCGGAAGAGGTGGTGCACCCCGACAGGATCAGCTCGGCCATCGCAGTGAGGGTGGACGCGCGGATCATCTCGGGCGTCAGCCCGCCCCACAGGGGGTAGAGGGTCTGCAGCCAGCCGAACAGCTCGGCATCCTGGGCGCCGGGCACGGCGCGGGTCAGGCTCTGGTACATGTGGTGGTGGGTATTCACCAGGCCGGGCAGCACGATACGGCCGCGCAGGTCGATGATCTCGTTGGCGGTATCAGGGAGCTCGGCGGTGGGGCCGACGGCTTCGATGATGCCGTTGCGGATGAACACGGCGCCGTCGGGGATCTCGCGGCGCTGGGCGTCCATGGTGACGAGGACGTCGGCGTGGTGAAGGAGGAGGGTTTTGGTGTTCATGTGTTTCTTCGTTGGGGTTCTTGCGGGGGATTTCCCGGTTTTTACATCACATTGGCCGGGACTTTTCCACGGCCGGGTTTGCACACCCGGCCGGCTACGGCGGCGCAGAGCATGCTCCGCGAAACCCCGCCTTCGCCCCCGGCGGGCGACTGACTTTCTTGCGTCGCCAAGAAAGTCAGCAAAGAAGGCGACCCGGCCACCCCGGTCATTCGCTGCGCGAATGACTCCCCTGCGCTGCTCCCAGCAGGCGGCCGGCGCGGAACTCGCCCTTCGGGCTCAGACAGCCGCGCCGGACTTCCCCGCCTGCTGGTGCGCTGCTCGGCGGGTCGGAACGGGCTTTCCGGATGCACCGAGCCCCTGCGGAACTTGAGTCGGGCACTGGCCGTTGATCACCTGCACTTCCGGTCCCCTCTGGCGCGCCGACTGGAGGGTTCGGCAGGCGGAAAAAGGGCTGCGCATGTTTGAGCCCGCAGGGCGAGTTTGCGCAGACCCCGCCTGACGGGCCCGGAAGGAGGGCACCCCCGAAGGGGGCGCGACAGCGGGGTACGCTTTCTTGCCGACTTCTTTGTCGTACAACAAAGAAGTCGGTCGGCCGCCGGGCCGAGACCCGGCCAACGATACGCAAATCACCGGAAAGCCGACCAGTAACGGCACATCGCACCCAGGTCGAACGAACTCGACCCCCACCCCACGGTCCATCCTCATCTTCACGGCATCCACGGCTTCCCCAGCGAAGCCGGCAGGTTCAGCTGCAGCAGCCGCTTGTCCCGCGAAATCAGCACCAGCACCACCACCGTGGCCAGGTAGGGCAGGGCGGCGAGGAACTGGACCGGCAGGGCGATGCCCAGGCCCTGGGCGTGGAACTGCAGGATGGTCACGCCGCCGAAGAGCCAGGCGCCCAGCAGCAGGCGGGTGGGGTTCCAGGCGGCGAAGACCACCAGGGCGATGGCGATCCAGCCGCGGCCGGCGACCATGTTCTGCACCCACAGGGGGGTGTACACCGTGGACAGGTAGGCCCCGGCGATGCCCGCCATGGCGCCGCCAAACAGGGTGGCCCCGTAGCGGATGGCGATGACCGGATAGCCGATGGCATGGGCGGCGTCCGGGGCTTCGCCGACGGCCTTTAGCACCAGGCCCAGGCGGGTCTTCTTGAGTACCCACCACACACAGGCAAAGGTGACGAGGCCCAGGTAGGTGACGGCGTCCTGGTGGAAGAGGATGCGGCCGATCACCGGGATCTCCGACAGGCCGGGCACATCCAGCGGCGGCAGACCGGGCAGGCTGTAGCTGACGTAGTGCTGGCCGATGAAGGCCGACAGGCCGATGCCGAAGATGGTCAGGGCCAGGCCGCAGGCCGCTTGATTGGCGGCCATGGACAGGGACAGGATGGCGAAGATCAGCGCCGCCAGCATGCCGGCCACCGCGCCGGCGGGTAGCCCGGCGAGGGCGCCACCATCGGAGTGGGCGGCCGCGGCAAAGCCGGCCACGGCGCCGATCAGCATCATGCCCTCGACGCCCAGGTTGATGACGCCGGTGCGCTCGGCCACCAGCTCGCCGAGCCCGGCAAAGATCAGCGGCGTGGCGGCGGCCAGGGTGCCGGCGAGGACGGGAATCAGGTGTTCGATCATGAAGCCTCCTGGGGATACGGGTGTCGGGCTCTGCGGGGGGCGCCGTGCCGGCCCCTCATGCGTAGGCCGGCCGGGGCCGGGGCTTGAGGCGGTAATCGACGAACACATCGGCCCCCAGCAGGAAGAACA
>WBZV01000380.1_pt1 | contig 27553 bp, 25 predicted proteins | sample 5204221 | NCBI WGS metagenome assembly WBZV01 (sample SAMN12344360, study PRJNA552823) | activated sludge metagenome | biome: Activated sludge suspended growth; feature: Nitrification reactor; material: Wastewater; isolation source: activated sludge from nitrification reactor of wastewater...
ATCTGCAGGAAAAAAAGAATTAGCAACAACTATTTTTTCCCCTGAAAAAGTAGTTGCGGAAAGAGAAACACTCCATATCGCAGCTGCAGAAGAAACATTACCCCAACCTCCCAAAAAAGAAACAAAAGAAGAAGAAATACAACAAAATAAAATCAACAAGAATGATCTTATAAAAAAAATAGATGAATTAGTTGTACTACCTGCAGAAAAAAAAGATACTGCATGGATAAAAGAAATAAATAATTTAATTTTTGATCTCTCGACATACGACAGAGAAAGAGCAGAAAAATATATAACACAAATATATGTAATAGTTGAATCAAAAGCGAGAGACTTTGAAAAACAATCATCATCTCAACAACAAGCCCAACAAAAACAACAACAACAAGCCCAACAAAAACAACAGCAACAACAGAAAAAAACACCGCCCCCCCCGCCTCCGCCGCCTCCACCCCCATCAAAGTTTGATCAATCCAAACAATTAGATACACTCAAAGAAGCCAAACAGCAACAGCTGCCGCCAAAAAAACTGATTATTACCCTTGGGTCACTCAGAAAAATGGAAAATAAAGAAATTATGAATTTATTTGACAACCACCTCAAAGAATTGGACAAACACTGGAACGAACAGGCTGAAGAAAGAGTTGAAACTCCAACTAAATACGGGAAAAAAGTCGAAATTATACGCGGCACTCCCGATCTGCAGTGGGGAAACACAATGAATACCATAAAAAAAGTTGTTATTGAAAAGAAACTTATACCAGAAATAGAAGTTTCGGGAAAAATAGAAAATCACATTAAAGAAATAAGAGCTCAAAAGGTCGCGCAATCTACAAAAAAAGGTGTTAATGAAGAAGCAACTGAAACCATAACAGAAGAAGATTTAGAACGGCAACTGAAAACGCTCTTTAGTAATGCCAAAATAACAGAAATGTCATGGTTGGTTGGCGTAAAGAGCGCTATAAAAAAATTAGATGCTTTAAATCACAATAAAGCACTTGAATATCAGGAAAAATATATTGCGTTGCTACCAAAGGAAAAACGTTTTATAAAACCGTAAATAGTAATAATAAAGTGTGTGTTGCTTTGCTTTTTTAGATTTTATGCTATAATACTACCATTAGCTTTTGGCTTTTAATTGTGGGTTGCTAGCTCAATTGGCAGAGCAACAGACTCTTAATCTGTGGGTTCTTGGTTCGAGTCCAAGGCAGCCCACCAACAGTTTGAATATGCAAGAGTGGCGGAACTGGCAGACGCGCTGGACTTAGGATCCAGTGCCCGAGAGGGCGTGTGGGTTCAACTCCCGCCTCTTGCACCATATTCAACTGAAACAATTAAGGAGCTATCATGAAGCAAAAGGTCTTGTCTGAAAATAATTCTTTTTTTAGTATCGAGCACTCATATACACAACAAACACTCTGCTCTGCGACTGTTACTATCTCAAAAGATCTGGTTAATGTATTTTTTGAAGAAACTGCACACATGCTCCAAGACTTGGTCCAAGCACATGGATTTCCTCAGGGAGCAGTTCCTGTATCATATATTTGCAAACAATATAAAATGAATATCATTGATCACTTAAAAGAATTTTTTTTTAAATACGGTATTATCAATTTTCTTTTACAAGAAATTAGAGCACAAAAAATTTTAATTGCAGGTGAACCACGCTTAGTAGATATTTTTTTGGATTATGATCATGATGCGCGATTTATTTTTGAACTAACACTATTTCCTCATATTGAATTTTTAGAATGGAAATATTTTCCTTTTAAAGCACCAAATCGCAAAAATTATAAAGACTTAGATCGACAGGTTGATGGTTTTATAGACGAAGAAAGATCACGTTTAAATAATTACGTTACACATAGTCCAATTACAATAGGAGATTGGATAAATTTTGATATCACCGTACTCAACAAACAACATCAACCACTGTATAAAGACTTTGTACACAATTTTTGGCTAAAAATGGGTGATGAAGAAGTTGAAGGCCACTTAAGAACTCTATTTATTGGTAGATACAAGGGAGAAGAATTTGTAGTCAACGACAAAGGTCTACAAGATTATTTTAGCGACCAATTAAGAACTTGCTACAATTTTAAAATTACCATCATCGATGTTGTCCCCTATCATTTTTTTTGTTTTGATCAATTTAAGGATCATTTCAAAATCAAAACAAATAAAGATATGCACAAAAAATTAATTGAAGTGTTTTCTTATCGCAATGACATGTCTCAGCGTTTATCTATGGTTGAAGATGCATTCAAGCTACTGCTTTCTAAGCACCGCTTTTTTCCACCAAATCACTTAGTATTGCGACAACAAAAAATAATTTTGAGTGCAATTCAAAAAAATCCCGATTATAATGTGTATCGTAAACAAAAAGATTTTAATTTTTGGGTGCAACAATTAGCTGAAAAACAAACAAAAGAAACATTGCTCATTGATCAGCTTATTTATAGTGAAAATATTGTGGTGACACACCAAGATATTGTGAATTATCTTAATTTAGATAAACGGCCACGAATGCGAGAATTTATTTATTTTAATATACCAGATTCCAAACGCGATGGACAGGAAATACCGTTGCCTCGCAATGAAGTCGGACGTATGTGTGCACGTGAAAAAGCAATAAATTATGTCATTTATCATTTGACAAAAAAATAAACTTAAAATGACGAAAAACAATAAACAACATGCAAAACGATATCAATAAACTAATCATTATAGGATCTGGCCCTGCAGGTCTAACGGCAGCGGTATACGCTGCTCGAGCAAATCTTAACCCGGTCATTATAGATGGCAATGAACCAGGTGGACAGCTGATGAAAACATCATATGTGGAAAATTGGCCAGGAGAAAAAAGCATTCTTGGACCACAACTGATGGGGAACATGCGTGATCATGCAAAACATTTTGGAACACAATTCATAGCTGGAAAAGTAACAAGCGTCAACTTTTCACAAAAACCATTTTCAATAACGATAGATGACAAACAACAATTGCACACCCATGCAATCATTATTGCAACTGGCGCCACCCCTAAGCGTCTTAAAGTTCCTGGAGAGGATAAATATTGGGGCAAAGGCGTGACAACATGCGCAGTATGTGATGGTGCATTTTACCCTGACAAAGAAGTAGTTGTTATTGGTGGTGGTGATACGGCAATGGAAGATGCGTCATTTCTCAAAAAATTCACAAAAAAAATCACCATTGTGCACATTTTAGACAAACTTACCGCTTCACACGCAATGCAGCAACGCGTAATTAATGATCCTGACATTACCATTATATACAACAGCACAATAACAGAATTTAAAGGCAATGGGCAGCATCTTACTGCTGTTGAAGTAACACAACAACACACAAAAGAAAAAACAACACTCAAAATAGACGGCGCATTTATCGCCATCGGCCTTAGCCCAAATGTAACTCCTTTTAAAGATCACCTTGAATGCACAGATTATGGTTTTATTAAGGTGCACGATACTGTATTTACTTCAGTTGAGGGGGTATTTGCAGCAGGGGACGTTCATGATGCTCGCTATCGCCAAGCAATTACGTCAGCAGGGGCTGGATGTATGGCGGCACTAGAAGCAGAGCGTTATTTATCTTCTTTACTACCATGAATAACTATTATAACATGATGAAAGGTCAAGCAACAATGAAAAACAAACTATATGTAGCTGGGTTATTGTTCATCACACTACCCCTATGCGCTAGTCAACAACCAATACGAGCTGCATCTGGAAGTAACCCTATCGGCGCAGAACACCTCTTTCCCGGAGAGACGGGACTAGGAAGAAGCCCTAGTGAACGCGAGGAATTGAAAAGAAGTGATCCTATAGTTATTCGCGCTACGCAACAAAAATTATTATCCAGTTCTTCTTCTGGTAGTCCTGATGGCTATAGCCATATGTTGCCCTTTTATGGTGATATAGGCAAGGGGGGACAAGTAGGAGGCATTTGTTTTCGTGATATATAGTAATTTGTAATTATTACATTTTTGCTTTACACTAAAGATTATACGAACTATTAGGGAGAACACTTATGTCACTTACCATTGTAAAAAAGAGTATAAAAAAGCGCCGCAGAAAACATGGTTTTTTAAAAAGAATGAGCACCAAGGACGGGAGAAAGATCATCAATCGTCGCCGTGCATCAGGTCGCAAGCGCCTCGCTCCAAGTAAGTATTAATCTATACGCTGAGTTATATATGCCGAGCATTGCCCGTGAGATAACCCGATTTAGCAAAAAAGAAGTTGATTATCTGTTTAAGCATGCTCGGTCTGTTTTTAAAAGCCAATCATTTACCATTCTGAGCGCTCCTCGACAAGCACTATTTGCAAGAGTTTTAGTAGTTGCTTCCAAAAAAGTTGGCAATGCACCTGAGCGCAATAAAATCAAACGACAAATCAAGTCGATCTTTTATCAAGAAAAATTATTTGAATCATCCTATGATTACGTCTGTATTATCTACAAAAGCGCTCTAGCCCTCTCTTTTGATGAACTAAAAACTACCCTGACGTCGATTGTGCGCAAGCGCACTGCGAGCAAAAATCATGTTATTCCTGAATAAAATCATCTGGTACATGATTATTGGCTTGCGGCCATTGTTTGGAACCATTCAATGTAAATATTCTATTACTTGTACTGAATTTGCGCGACAGCAGCTACAAAACTATCCATTTTTTACCGCGGTATGGCGAATTACCAAGCGGTTTTTGTCGTGTAATCCCTTTTCGTAGGGGGTTTCTTGTCAAACCCCCTACTTACCCCGGACACAAACATCCTGTTTGATCTCTTTTCGGCGTAACTCAAACGTAGTCTATTAAGAAATAGCCTACATCTTCGTACGCCTGCTGAAGTACTTATATTTTTAAAACTCACAACGTGAGTTTTTTTGTAGGTACCCTGACAGGCATTCGACATGGGCTTAGGCTGTTTCTTAACAGACTGCGGCCCTGGGTATGCCGTTAAAACGATAAACCGGAACGGTTTTGTGAGGGGTTTGGGGGCTCACATAGCCCCCATGAAAAGATATTGTGGGGATTTTTAAGGGGCAAGAAACCCCTTAATTATAACAACTCCCCTGCCAATTTACTTAACTCACTTCTTTCACTGACCGGTAAAAACACAGAGCCAAAAATCTTTTGACCCTTGAATTTTTCACTTGCTGTCACGAGACCATTACTACTGAAATCTAAATATGGTGAATCAATCTGATACGGATCACCAGTTAAAATTATTTTGCTCCCCTCACCAGCCCGGGTAACCAATGTTTTAATTTCATGCGGATTAAGATTTTGAGCTTCATCAATGAGTATGTATTGATACGGTATAGTTCTTCCACGCATGTAGGTAATTGCTTCCATGCTTATTTTTCCCTGATGAAGAAGGTCATCAAAGGTTATCATACGCGGTTTTTTTTGATCCTGATGATTACCTTTTTTTTCTTTTTTCTTATGATTATGATTTTCTGCTTGTTGTTCCTGGTCATGTTTTTGTGATTTGTTGATGGTGTGCATAATATAGCTCATGTTGTCGTAAATAGGCATCATCCAGCTATGCAATTTTTCTGATACCGTCCCTGGCAAATAACCAATGTCGCGACCAAGAGGAATGACGGGGCGTGAAATAACCATATGCTCATACTGTTTGTTAATAAATACCTGATGCAGCCCAGCAAGAAGAGCTAAAAATGTTTTTCCTGTACCTGCAGGGCCAAAAAGACACATAAATTGTACATCTTTATCCAGCAGTAAATCGAGTGCCATATATTGTTGGGGATTGCGTGGCGCAAGTGGCCAGATGAGTTGCGGTATAGAAAGCGGCTTAAAAACTTCTCCTCCATAGTAGCGATAGATTCTATAATTATGTGGATTGTTTTGACTTTCTGCCAATACATATTCATTACGCTGAATTACACCCTTTTTTGCGAAACTAATCAGCTCTTTAGGAAATTCTCCTTTTAATTCTACTGCAGGAACAGCAACTTTAATCCAACCTTGATAAAATTCTTTCTCGCTCACATGCTCTTTGATGTAATCTTCTGTTGCAAGCCCTATCGCATCAGCTTTCACCCGCGCATTTAAATCTTTAGATATAAAGATAACTTCATTACCTTCTTTTTTTAAAGCGAGTGCTGTAAGCAATATTTTGTTATCAGCAAGTGTTGATGAAAGTGGAATTTTTTTGAGCCCTTCATCGTTGTAAAAAAGAACAGTTAATACACATCCATTGTCTAAGGTAACTCCATCATGCAAAGAACCCTTCTCTCGTAGTTTATCAAGAAATCTAATTGCTTCACGCGTGTTTCGTCCACGTTCAGTACCCTCACCTTTAAAGTGATCCAGTTCCTCTAAGACCGTTGCGGGAATACCAATTTGCACTCCTTCAAAATGAAATAATGATTTAGGATCATGAATGAGTACATTGGTATCGAGGACATAGATTTTTTTCTTTGCAGGCATCTTTTACTCCTGGTTTAAACGTTACTACTCTGAAAAAAAGCCTAGCACAGTGATGTAGTTGAAGCAATGAACTGCGATAATCGGCAAACCCATGTAATAGTAATTGTTTTTTTCAATAATAACTATATTCTATTACATTGAATATATTTATTATCTACATAAGGAGTACGCAATGTCTTACCTGTATTGTCAGGACAACAGACTACTACCGCATATTGTTAATATCTTCTTATTTTCTTGTCAAACGTGTACCCTTTGCACTATATACGGGTAAGCACATCTCTCTGCTTATCCAGCAATAATACTTTTCTTTTCTAGCTTTTTTACTGCAAATTCAACCTGTTTTTATGGAATATTGTATAAAGATACATAAGTTGAAAAGGATATTTTCATGAAAGAAAAAAATTTATCAGTGCTGCGACATTCGACAGCGCACTTACTTGCACATGCAGTAAAAGAATTATTTCCAGAAACATTGCTTACCATTGGCCCAGCAACAAAAGATGGATTTTTTTATGATTTTTTGCCAGTAACCAATTTTAAAGACGAAGATCTATCGCGCCTTGAAGAACGTATGCATGAAATTGCCAAACGTAACCTTCCGCTCACACATAAGCAAGAAAACAAAGACATTGCACAGCGTTTGTACGCAAACAATCCGTTTAAATTGGAACTCATTAACGACATTCCTGGTGACACGGTGGGCATCGCACAACAAGGTGATTTTTACGATCTATGCCGCGGCGGTCACGTTGATTCAACTGCTGACATTAAATATTTTAAATTACTTCATATTTCAGGATCATACTGGCGCGCTGATAAAAATAATACAGCGTTACAGCGCATCACGGGAACTGCGTTTTTTTCACAGAAAGATCTTGATGAATTTATTCAACAACGTGAAGATGCACTCAAATATGATCACCGTAAACTGGGAAAAGAATTAGATTTATTTTCATTCCATGAAGAAGGCGTTGGTTTTCCATTTTTTCACCCAAAAGGAAAAATTATATTAAACGTTTTGACACATCATTTACGCTCGCACATGATCCGAGCTGGCTACCAAGAAATTTCAACACCCATGATGTTGAGTGATGAGTTATGGCGACGTTCTGGGCATTATCAACATTATAAAGATAATATGTATTTTTCAATCATTGATGAAAAGTCGTATGCTATCAAACCTATGAATTGTCCTGGTGCAATTTTAATTTACAAAGAACGTCCACGCTCATACAGAGAATTACCATTGCGCTTGGCTGAATTTGGATTAGTTCATCGACATGAACTGTCTGGTGTGTTAAACGGATTATTCAGAGTGCGCTCATTCACTATCGACGATGCACATATTTTTTGCACAGAAGATCAGATGGCACAAGAAGTTGAAAATTTCATTGCACTCAATGATGCAGTCATTAAATCATTTGGATTTACTAACATTGTTATCGGTGTATCAACGCGCCCCGCAAAAGCAATGGGAAGTGATGAATTGTGGGACAAAGCAACGCAGGCCCTTGAAAATTCTCTTAAAAAACTAGGCAAATCATATACCATTTATCCAGGAGAAGGAGCATTTTATGGGCCTAAAATTGAGTTTGGTATAGAAGATTCACTAAAACGCGTGTGGCAGTGTGGCACCATGCAAATTGATTTTTTCCAGTCTGAAAATTTTGATCTTTCATATATTTCTTCTGAAGGAACCAAAGTCAAACCTGTTGTATTACATCGCGCAATTTACGGATCATTTGAACGTTTTTTTGGTATTTTAGTTGAACATTACAAAGGAAAATTCCCTTTCTGGTTAGCACCCGTGCAAGTAAAAATATTAACAATTACTGATGAACAAAAAGATTACGCTCAAGAAATAATGCAGCAGCTTGTTGAACATAATATTCGTGTTGAAATGGACGAAACGTCTGACCAAATTTCAGGAAAAATTAAACGAGCGCAGCTTGATAAAGTTCCATGGATGTTGGTCATTGGAAAGAAGGAAGAAGAGAATGGGACTGTTACTATAAGATATTTGGATGGTAAGCAGGAGTTTGGAGTGAAGATGGAGGAGGTTTTGAGTAAAGCGTTTTCCTCCCTCCGCTCGTCCTGAGCTTGTCGAAGGATGCAACATAAATATTTTTTTATGGGGGCTGTATGAGCCCCCAAACCCCACACACAAACGTGCCGTTTGATTGCTTTAGATCGTCGTACTCAGGGCCGCAGTCTGTTAAGAAACAGCCTAAGCCCGTGTCGGACTCCTGCTAAGGTATTTATCACCTAGCGCCGAAGCGGCGCATAAAAAGCGTTAATATTTTTAGCGTCTTCTTCAGCTTGCATAACTAATTCATCATGTTTTTGTTGTGTTATTTCTTTTTTACGCAGCTGTTCCGCCAGTACTGGTTTTTGTATGTCCGGATGATTTTTCAACATATACTGCAAGAAAGCCTTTTTAATTTCACCTTTGGATGCATTAGATCTAATGCCAAGTAATTGATACGGATTGTTTTGTTTAGGTTTGTACTGCTGCTGTGATGATTGTTGCTGCTGCCTTTGTTGTTGCTGTTGTTGGTATTGTCCAGCCCCTTGATTTGTTGTCCTACCTTGCTGTTTATTTTGTTGCTGCTGCCAATCATTATATTGTTGCTGAGATTGTTGTTGCCAATGACCATAATCATATTTTTGTTCGCCTTGCTGCTGTTGTTTGCTTTTTTGTTCTGTTTCAAATCTGTGCGCTCTATACGATTCATATACTTGCAATAAAGTATCATACAGATTATCAACACCAAAATTGTCTTTTCCATAGGCATTTATGAACCTTCTCAAAAAACCTGGCCCAATATGCACTGAGGTAGACCATTCTCCCTCAGCTAAATTATATCCCGTTATTTTGAAAAACAACGCCGACATCTCTTTAAATTCTGGATTGTTTTCAATTCTACCTGTATCCATACTCACCTTGGCGACTGGCATAAGGCTTGAAATGGCATCCGCAGCATAGCGCACAACAGAGCTATTTCGAACAGGAACCCACGTGTATTTACGCAAAAAGTTCCATATTGGAGATAATTTTCTTGCTGGTTTTGTTTGTTGTGTTTGTGATTGTGAAGAAGATTGATACAAACGAGAGGTTGCTGGCTGAACTGAAGGACGCTGAACACCAAGTCTAGGCAATTGTCTATATCCTTGCAAGGCCCTTTGTTGTTGCAAAACCCTTGTATACATACCAGATAATGAATGCGTCATACCAAAAAACAATGATATAACAACAATGATATGATACGACTTTAACCCTTTTTTACTCATGTTAGGCATCCTAAAAACCCTAAAAATTTACCGTCTGTACCCTTTCAAAGTAATAAAAGATAAAGTAAAAATACAAGATTTTACATTCACTCCTGTAAGTTTTGTGTAATATGAGCTCCCTAGTAGGCATTTGATGGGATTAGAATGCGCAGCATTCTATAGCCCTGAATATGCCGATAAAGGGATCAAAGGGAACGTTTGTGCGCGGTGGTGTTGGAGGGTTCGCACAACCCTCCAACGAAAAAAACTTTTTAACGCTTTTTTACCACCCCCCTCTGCTCACATACCGGCAACAAAGGACACTTTGAACAAAACGGAGAAATTGGCACACATATATTCTGCCCCCACATAACCATCAACCTACTGTACTCCGACCAATATTTTTTAGGTAACAGGTCTGTAAGTGCAGCCTCTGTTTCTTCCGGTGTAGCGGTGGTAACGATGCCCAATCTGTTAGAAACTCTGTGAACATGGGTATCAACACAAATAGCGGGTATATCAAAACCTTCACTTAAAACAAGATTTGCCGTCTTTAATCCCACTCCCGGCAGAGACATCAGTTCTTTTTTAGTGTTCGGCACCGTGCCGTTAAATTTTTCCTGCAAAATGGAGCATATATTCAAAATTTGTTTGGTTTTTTGGCGATAAAAGCCAACAGGATAAATAGTTTTTTCAATGGAAACAGGATCAAGAGAGAGAATTTTTTTAGGTGTTTTTGCGAGTGCAAATAAGCGATGAGAAGCGGCAAAAGAAACTGAATCACGGGTTCGCAGACTTAAAAGGCAGCTGATGAGGACTAAAAATGGATCTTTTCCGTATTTTTTAACAATAGTAACCGATGCAGGTTCAACCATATTGTGCGTTGCTGATCGCAACAAAGAAATGATGGCAACAGCTCGTTTTTTCTTATCCTTATCATATTGTGCCACATTACTACCTCCACACTATTACCAGCATTTGGTATAGTCCAAAAATTGTGCTAGGATGAAGATAATTGTTATTACCAAAACGGAGGACCATCCCCCAACAAACTTGCACTAAATATAGCAATGGATAATAACAATTCAGAGTATTGCAACAAAAACGTTGCTATTCTTTTACGTTTGTTCATGTTTTTCTCCAAACAGTTTTGATTTTAATAAGAAACAATGACAGTATAACTAAAGCCTATAAAAATCGCAATAAAATAATGTTTTTTATGCAATATTTAGAATTATTTTTTGGCAGTTATCAATTTATGTTTGCAGTTACCTGCGGATCATTGATACTAAAATTATGCATTCTATTTGTATTAGTACGTAGAATGGTAAATTTGAATAGAATAGAAAAGCCAATCTTTTTCTTGCTGACGATTCTTGTGAGCAATATATTTTCTGATATAGCATGGGTTTTAAAATTAACGAAAATCTTATTTTTTTCGAACTTAAAATATCAAATTGTTCTTTTGTTTATTCGTATAGCTTGGATTTTTTTTATCATTCAATATCAAGCGCTAGCTTTGTTTATTGAAAGCTTGATGCATCAAAAATATACTTTATTTTTTAGACAAAAATTTTTTTGTTTCATAAGTAGTATATTTTGTGGAATTTTTATAGTTATTACCATTATTGATCTTAATTTTATTGATGGCCATAATCGCCTTTATTTTGACGAAATAATGCAAAACATATCTACGTTCTATGTCTTATTCCCTCTTATTCTTCCTAGTTTATTTGTCGTTATCAAACACAGCAAATCTACCTTATTACCATCCATCCTGAAAAAACAGATAAATATTTTGACTCGTGGCCTTATCATTCCAATATTGATCGCTGATTTTATTCAACTATGTCCATTCAAAATTCGTTCTATAGAAATTATTGCACACAACTATATGGCCGTTAGTTTTACCACCATATTTTTAACCCTTGCCATCTACTTCTGTGCTCGCAAGATTTTCGGTCTGCGCTTTTTAAACTTAAAAACACATGTCCAGCGACCGATGAATATGAATTTTATTGAAGATTTTAAAGGAGTGTTAGAACAATTGAGTGCGGTGACAAGTTGCCGTGAGCTGGGTCATATAACACAGCATTTTTTTAAAGACATTTTTAATATTCCCATAACAAAAACACATTTATATTTTAAAAAGACTGAAGATCAATCAAAAGATCAGGTTGTTAATGTAGCAAATGAAACAACATTCTCGTTAGTAGAAACATTTTTAGCAACAAATGGTGCTGCTTTAGACCGTATGCTCAAAGAAGAAAAAGTCCTTATTTATGACGAAATTGATTTTACTCATTTTTATGATGCATGTGAAGAAAGCTCTCTGATATTGCAATTTTTACGCACTATCAACGCAGACATATTTTTACCTATTCATGAGCAGGGAAAACTGATTGCGTATATTATCATTGAACGACATGCGCGGGTGGGGCAATTTTATAGTAATGTAGAACGTGATGAGTTGTTGGTATTTAGTAGTTATTTAGGAAATATTATTAACTTGCTACAAAATAAACAGTTTGAGGTATTATTAGAACAGGAACAATATTTACGAAAAGAATTGTATAATAAACATCAAGAAATCAATCAGTATAAAGAAAGCATTAGATCCTTTGTTCGCAAGGGGAAATCTCGCCATATTGGAGTTATTTTTTACAAAAACAGACAATTTACTTTTGGTAACCAAGCTGCAAAAGAACTCGTTACTATTAATATCAATACTCATCAAGGACATCCCTTTGTTCAAACGTTAAAAAAAATAGTGCAACAAGTTGAGTCATTTAAAGCCGCACAATCAACGTTGGTAAAACTGCAAGAAAGCATCGTTGTGGTGTCTGCCGTACCACATTTAGAACAAAATACCGTCATTGTGACAATTTCATATCCTGATATTTCTGATACTATCAAGCATTCTATCGATTTGCTCAAAGATCCTACTGAATGGGATTATTTATTATATTTACAGACAACAGAGTCGGGTAAATTGATCAACCAATTAATTCCTGGCATGGGTCACCATTTATTGAATTTTAAGATCGAATTACTCAAAGCATCATTAAGCAAAAAAGCAATACTCCTTGATATGCCCGAGCAAGACCTTCGTCCTACTGCAGAAATTTTGCATCATATTAATTTACGAGAGATATTGCATACTATTAATATGCAGGGGCCAAGCAATAATTTTGATATAGCAGTTGCATTATTTGGCGTCAATCCTCTTTTTGGTTTACACGAAAAAAAAGAAAAACCATTATTAGAAACACTTGATACTGTCGGAACATTATTTATAAAAAATATTCATTTTTTAGACATGGAAACACAAGAGAGTCTGGCATCATACATTCGGTATGGTTACTATCGCCTTTTTAAAAGTGATCAAAAGATGATCAGCGATGTCAGAATTATCTGTTCAACCAATCAAAATTTATCATTACTTGTGCAAGCCGGTACCTTTAGCAAAGCGTTATTTCAGGAACTAAAAGCAACAGCACTGTCACTACCATCTTTGAGTACACTACCAGAAGAAGAATTATATACACTTGCAGAGGGCTTTACGCAGCAAGCACTAGTTTCTGATGAACTGCAGCATGTTTTGGAACTAACAGACAAAGAAAAGAATTTTTTGATGATAAACAGACCAATGAGTTTGCATGAATTAAAAAATCGTGTACAGCAACTGCTTGTTAAAAAATCAAAGAAAAATATGATTTATCAAGATGTTTCCTTTAATCCCTTACATGACACGGCCAATCCTGATCTTATTGCTGCAGCACGACTTGGAAAGCGTGCACTAAAAGATCAGCGTGTTATGACATTGTTGTGGAACAAGTTCAAAAATCAGAATAAAATATCATCTTTTTTAGGTGTTAATCGTTCTTCTGTTAATCGTCGTTGTAAAGAGTATAATTTAATATAAAATATATTTTTTGAAATGATTAAAGAATGAGGGGTGAGGCATGAAAAAAGAAGATTTTCAAGCACATATAGAAGCATTTTTTCTCTATTTAAAAGCGGAAAGAAATTTTTCAGAACATACACTGCGGGCATACCGTGGTGATTTGTATCAGTTTGTAGATTTTTGGGAAACGCTGCCCGAATACGATGCGCAGCATTTGGGTATACGCCAACTTGTTGAACGTTATCTTGTCAGTCTTTTTTATAAAAAAATCAGTAAAAGTTCTGTTGCTCGTAAATTTTCCTGCTTTACGTCATTTCAGAAATTCCTAGAAAGCCGTGGCGTTGAGCTCGATCTTAAATTAAAACGACCACGCGTTGATAAAAAATTACCCATCTACCTGAGTGTTGATGAAATTTTTCATCTTTTAGATAAAATTAATAATGAAGACCTTCCAACACGGCATCCCATTCGTGACAAAGCCATTTTGGAACTTTTATACGCTACTGGCGTGCGCTGTTCAGAGTTGGTTAATATTCGTATAAGCGACATAGATATAGAAGAAAAAATAATACGAATTTTAGGAAAAGGAAAAAAAGAACGACTTGTTCTTTTTGGCAACAAGGCACAGGAAAAAATGCGTGAATATATTACACACGAACGTCCAACAATAGAAAACCAACAAGAACCTTTATTTTTAAATTATCGTTATGAAAAATTAACACCACGCTCGGTGCAACGCATTATTAAAATGTTCCGATCTTTTTTGAATATAGATCGTCCACTCACTCCACACAAATTACGCCACTCTTTTGCAACACATTTGTTAAACCAAGGGGCTGATTTGCGTGCGGTACAAGAATTGTTGGGACACAAGATGCTTTCAAGCACAGAAAAATACACGCATGTATCACTTGAAAATCTTGCGCGTTTGTGTGAAGAGATTCATCCTATCAATAGTATGATGAAGAAGAAATGAGCGCAGTTAAAAAAAAAATTAGTATTATAGTATGTTGTATCGCCATATCTTTCAGCATTATCATTGCACGTCTGTTGTATCTTCAACTTTATTGCGTAGATTATTTTTTAGAAAAAAGCCAAAAAAATTTTATTCGCTACGAAACAAGTGATACACCGCGCGGCAATATTCTTGATGTTCATGGCAATCTTTTGGCAACCAACAAACCTATTACCTGTTTGATGTGGCAAGGAACTGGTCAACAATTCTTGTCCGATTCACAAAAAGAAGCATTAAAAACAATAGAAAACATAACCAAAAAAGAAATTTTTTCAGAAAATTTCTTGAAAAAAATCATGTTTGCCGAACGCAAAAAGCAAAAAATATCACTGTGTACTGACATTGATTTTTCTGTGCTGAGTAAATTGGCAGAATTGTTTCCTCAACATGAAAATGTTGTGATAAATACGCAATTTAAACGGTTTTACCCCTATAATGCATATTGCAGCCATATTGTTGGCTATTTGGGCAATGTTCACGTTTCTCCCAGCGGTCAATCCGGATTAGAAAAAGCATTGAATGAAGACTTGTCTGGCATAAAAAGCGCAACATGCCATATCGTTAATTCATCTGGCCAACGCCAGTCACACAAAAAAGTTGAAGATGGTTTATCTGGCACCGATGTACGCACAACAATAGACATTGCGCTGCAGGAATTATGCGAAAAAGTTTTTCCCGATGGCCGTGCTGGCAGCTTTATTTTACTCAATCCTGCTGATGGCGCGATCGTTGCACTTGTCTCTCGCCCTCATTATGATCCAAATATATTTTTGCAACCCATTTCACTGCAAAACTGGCAAGCACTACAAGAAGGTAACCCTTTTTTAAACAGAGCATTTGACGCAAGCTATCCATCTGGGTCTGTGTTTAAATTAGTCACCATCAGCGCAGCACTTGAGCATGACATAATTACTCCCGACATAACATGGGATTGTAAAGGGTACACGCTTTTCGGCAATAGAAAATATTGGTGTGGTCGTAAAAGTGGACATGGCGAAATTTCAATTTTACAAGCAGTTGCAACATCATGCAATACCCTCTTTTTTGAAATTGGAAAAAAAATAGATATTGATTTACTTGCCGAGTATGCGCGTAAATTTGGCCTTGGGGAAAAAACACATAGCATATTGCCAGAAAAATCAGGTCTTGTTCCTGATAGAGATTGGAAATACACCTGCAAAGGTGAGCCGTGGTGGCCTGGCGAGACACTTTCACTGACAATAGGACAAAGTTTTTTGCTCGTAACACCAATACAAATTGCTCGCATGATTGCAAGCATTTTTACCGGATATTTAGTTGCACCTCGACTTCTTGTTAACGAACCAGTCATCATTACCGATCTTGATATCAAACCAGAAACGCGAGCATTTTTAAAAAAATCTATGAAAATGGTAGTGCGTCAAGGAACTGGCAAGAGTGTTCATAAAGTAAAAGATATAAAAATTTATGGCAAAACAAGTACGGCACAAACAAGTGATTTAAAAAAACGCTCCTTAGATCCAAAATATTTAGAACATGGGTGGTTTGTAGGTCATTTTCACTATAAAGAACATGACCCACTCGTGTTAGTTGTAATGGTTGAGCGCGTAGGCGCCGCACAAGTTGCAACCATTATTGCAAAGAATTTTTTGGTTGAATATAAAAAGTACATGGATGGATAAAAAATTCTTTAATTATTAATCCATTTTTCAAATTCGTTTTTCGCCATATTCAAACCATATTTAGTTCTTTTATAGCAATATTTGGCAAACTTTTTGGGGTCCTTTGCTGCTTCTGGATTATCTTTATGCTCTTCTTGGTACGCTAACCACGCACCTGTCGTTGCTGCAACAGTTACAACCACTATGACAGCATTGGCAACCACTCCGCCTTGAAGCCGAGCTGGTTGCGCAGTACATAATGCAATTGTTAAAAGACATACAAGCTTTGTTTTATTCATGTTAGACCCTATAAATAACGTTGTACATTTATTTAGGGACAGTATAAACAGTTTTTGTATAATTTAAAATTTTTTACTGTAATTTTTTTACTTGAATGTTAAAAAAATATTTGGGCACAATAATTACAGAGTAAATAATCGCTATAGAAATAAAGGAGAAGACATGAAGAAAGTACCGTGTACACTAATCACCATGCTGTTATTTCTTACCATCACAACACGTGCAGAATGGGTACCACAAGATAACAGCAGAGAAAATTCAGAAAAACAGGAAATAAAAGAATCTAAAAAAACAAAACACAAACATGATTCTTTTATTCAATGCATGCCATCAACGGTGGTTAGTAGTGTTGCCGGAGTATTCACTGGTACATTAAATCGCTATTTAGAAAAAGAGTGCCAAATTGATAAATCGAAGGAATTTATCATTTGGCTTATGTTGGGTTGGTGGCTAGAGCATAAAGCGCGCCATTCAATTATTGGTAGATTAGCAGAAGATTTTGCAGAATCAGATGTTCCATTCCGAAAAAATTTTATGTACTTTTCTGCATGGATAAGTTCGTGGCTTGCATACCTGCATGGGTAGTAAATCTTATGTTTAATTAGATCGTTGACAATTTTTTGATTTTTTCTCAAAACCCGTTCGCGAAAATCTTCGACAAGCTCAGACCGAACGGGAATAATAACTCGATCAGGTCATTTACAACCGAAAACCCCTCTCCGTTCGCCCTGAGCTTGTCGAAGGGTCAATCGAACGGTTTTTTATTTTTCCTATGAAAGATATAAACACCAAGAAGCTACTTGAGCAGAAAGTGTTGTAATATCTTCATTGTGCTCTATTTCATACGTTTTACAGTCTTTTGTGTATGCGTTAACAATCCTGTGACGAGCATTCATCTCAAAAAGCATAAGCAGTAATTTTGTTAATAATGAAAATTCATATTTTTGCTCTAAATATTTTTGAAGATATCCTGTTGTTGCACCAATTGCTACACCAGGAACTATGCTTACAAAATATTTTTTAATAAGCTTCTTTTGTTCCCAATTTTTTCTTTACTGTAACATCGGTAGATTCAACGCTCTCTTCTGTTTCTTCAATAGTGGGAGTAGAACCAATCTGGATACTGTATGTTGTAGTTGTAGAACCTTCTGCCAAAACAGAATGTGCTGCGCATGTAGTAAGTAACGCTACAAATAAATTTTTCATTTTCATATATTTTCCCATTTTTTGATACCTTTTCACCTCTTATTATTATTCTATTTGAAACTAACAAAGTTATCAAAAGGCCCTTAAAATGGGCCTAACCATAAAAAAGGTGCCTATTTCTAGACACCCTCTTTTTTGTACGCTAACGTGATGTTAAATTTACTTAAACTGTTTTAACTTGATTGACTAATCCAATCCATGCAAAAAGACGCGCAAACGTTTTACCGCATTCTTCATTACATAAGCTTTCATCCATTACTTCTGTTAGGTGGTAATCAGAATTAGCATGCCAAGTATATGAATACATACTCTTAATATTGCCCTGTATCCAGTTTAAGAGTTTATTTCGCAATGGCTTTTCCCAGTACCATTTTGAACCAACTTGAGCTGCTAAACGAGCAAGCGCAGTTATAGGAGCCTTTTGACCCCCTAATGGACTTACTAAGGCATCAAATAATCTACCAGACATAAAACCAATACCAGCGCCAGTAATATAACCCACACTTACGCCTGGAATAATTGTTGTATAAAGATATTGAACATATTTATCGGCCCAACTTCTACCACTAAAAGGTGATGGATTCCAGAGTTGTTTTACTATAACTGGTGCATCTTCCCGTACAGTTGCCGCTTGTGCCGTTTCTAAAGATTGTGGACAATCTTGTTCAACAAACAATTGGTAATCTTTAATGATGGTTTCTGTATATGTTGTCCCTACTGACAATGCAAACATAGACAATAAAGCTAGTTTTTTGATATTCATAAAATATCCTCTTTGTTACATTTAAACACTCATATCCATATTTAAGATTATTACAAAATTGTCTGTTTGTAAATAGGGGGGGGGGCAAAGAGGACAAAATTGCCCCAGTTTATATTTTTTGTACCGATGCTACACCCGTTGATTTTACAGAAACACTCGGTATATTTTTATAATAAAGAGCAGAGCTGCCTGATACTTTTCCCGACAACTTTTCTGAAACATTACAATAGAGAGTTGAGCTTCCAGATCCGTGTATAGTAGCTGTTTTTCCCATAAGATCTTGACCATCAAATCGGGAAGCGCCAGAAACGTTAATGTTTTGTGTTGTTGCACTTCCAGATAATATAATTTTACTAGAACCACTAGCGTCTAGCATTAAAAATTGCACATCAATACTTCCTGATAGTCGCGATGCTCCTGATAAATCAATAGTCAATGAGTCAGTTTTAATAGAGTTCAATTCAGAACAAGTGGCGCCAGACAAAGTAAGATGAGAAAGTTTTTTCAGATTTGCCCGATAAACAATTCCCTTATTTTCTACTTGATATAAGGTGTTATTTTTAATCTTTAAACTTAATGTTTTATTACTGATTTGAGCTTCAATATAAGGCATTATTGCTTCGTCAGCTTCTATGATAAGACCTTCATTCTGTTTATCATTTTGAGTAATAACTAAATTACCTATGCCAGATAATTCTACTATTTCAATATCGTTAATTGCTATTTCTTTTGTTGTAACCGTTCCACTTGGAGTAATTGTGGTGTAGGAAGTCGATAATTTTTCACTCACAAAATCTATTGTTGATGTTATGCCTTCTTTGATATCTTGCGCTATATTACCCCAGTTTACCCACTTGCCAGCAAGGGCATTATGGGTCGCACAAAATAGAGATACGGATAAAAATAACTTCATTGTGCTATTCATAGCATAAACTCCTACAATATCATGATTTTAAGCATTTATTCTCATATTTAAGATTACTCTAAAGTTTTCTGTTTGTAAAAGGGCTCTGGACGGGGATGGGTTTGTGCTGTACAATGGATTATAGGGTAACTATTAATATAAAGGATAAAAGATCATGAAAAAAGCAATTTTTATACTTGCTATACTTTTTTATTTACAACCATCTCACGCTTGTTTTGCCTCGTTAAGTTCATGGTGGAATACTACCACATACAATGGATCGCGCACTCTCTCCAACCAAACATTCACCAATCTGACAATAAATGGTGCTTCTAAACTAAAAAATATCACGGTGAACGGAGATCTTGAAATTAATGGCGCAGCTACCATAAATAATACTGCCGTTGAGGGTAATGTGCAGGTTTCAGGGTCAACAAAATGGACTTCAGGAAATATTGAAGGAAACGTTGAAGTTTTTGGTAATTTAACAGTAAGTACTGTTACTTTTGCTGGTAATGTGGTGGCAAAAGGCGGCTTAGAGGTTGATGATGTATCAATAGCACGTCGCTTGACCGTAAAAGGTTCTATGACCGCACAAGACTCCACATTTAAAGATATTCTTATCAAAGGCAACAAAAACAGAACGGTACGCCTTGTTAAATCAAAAATTAACGATATAACGGTAGAAGGTTTAGGGGAACGTGCTGTTATATTGAATGATTCAACCGCTGACACAATAGCATTTGAAAGCAAGGGCGGCATTGTAAAACTTCTTAATGGTGCGACTGTTACAAAAGTAGTGAATGGTCAGATTGAAAACGAGTAGATCATAGTAAACATGTGAAACACAAAAAGGCATCTTTTTTTAAGATGCCTTTTTTATTGACTTGATAAATGAATTTATGCAGCCTGAGCTTTTGCTACCTTTTGAGCAAGACGGCTAATTTTACGAGCGGCGGCGTTTGCATGAAACACGCCTTTACCTTTTGCTCGAGCAAGCTTACTTTCAGCCTCCACAAAAAGTTTTTTTGCTGTTTCAATATCACGATTTTCGATAGCAACTAAAACTTTTTTAATAGCTGTTTTGATAGAGGATTTTCTTGCTTGATTGCGTAGTTGACGTTTTTCTGTTTGTAACACACGCTTTTTTGCAGATTTAATATTTGGCATAACCGTCTGATCCTATGGATTAAGAAATTAGATAACTTTTTTAATTTTGCCTGCTTTAACACATTGTGTGCAGACTTTTGAGCGATGTACATGCTTTTTTGCATCACCAGTGAGAGTGAAGCGCATTGTATGAACGTTAGGATATACCCAACGTTTTACTTTATTATTAGCATTACTTACTAAGTTTGCTACCTGAGGCCCTTTTGAGCACACTGAACAAATTCTTGACATGATGCATACCTTCCTTAAAGCCTATTTTTATATATTTAAACGTATCATAAATAGAAATTTTATCAATTTTTTATTCTAATCAAGTTTATGAGCCTCACGCGGAGTTATGCCCAATAATGGGTAAATTTCCTCTGCCTGGAGCGTTTCTTTTTCTATTAACGCTTGCGCTAAGGTATCAAGCTTATCTCTATTTTGCTCCAATAGTTCACGTGTTTTTGTGTGATAAAGCGCAGTCAAACGCTCAACTTCAGCATCAATTTTTTGTGCTGTACGCTCAGAGTAAGAATAATCACCATACTGCTGACCGTAAATTATTTGACCAACTTCAGGTGACATTCCATATTTGGTGACCATATTGCGAACAATGCGGTTTGCAGCCTGAAAATCACTGTATGCACCAGTGGTGAGCTTATTAAATATAATTTCTTCTGCAACACGCCCACCAAGCGCTGACATAACAGATGCCTCCATTTCTTCCTTTGAAGTGATATATTTTTCACGCTCAGGCAAGTAATGCGTCACGCCAAGCGCAGCACCACGGGGGATAATGGTAACTTTGTGCAATGGGTCAGTGTCTTCTGGTAATAAAAGACGAACCAACGCATGTCCCGCTTCATGATACGCAATAAGCTTTTTGTCTTCTTGAGTAAGTCGAATGCTTGGAGACTTTTTACCAAGCATTATTTTATCACGCGCTTCTTCAAAATCATGCGCGGTCACTGTTTTCTTATCTTCTTTAGATGCAATAATTGCTGCCTCATTAACCAAATTCATGAGATCTGCACCAGAAAAACCTGCAGTACCTTTTGCTAGCTTCTTAATATCAACGTTTTCGTCAACTATGATATTGTTGATATGAATAGCTAAAATCTCCTCTCTGCTTTGTTGATCAGGATATTGAACATGTACTTGACGATCAAATCTACCAGGACGTAATAACGCTTTGTCAAGCACATCAGCACGGTTGGTTGCCGCAATGACAATCACCGGAGTGTGCGATGCTTCAAAACCATCCATTTCTGCAAGTAACTGATTAAGCGTTTGTTCACGCTCATCATTACCGCCACCCATGCCACTGCCACGTTGACGGCCAACAGCATCGATTTCATCGATAAAAATGATACTTGGAGCATGTTTACGTGCTTGAGAAAAAAGATCACGCACGCGTGCAGCACCAACACCAACAAAAACTTCTATAAAATTTGATCCACTAATACTAAAAAATGGACAATTTGCCTCCCCTGCAACGGCACGCGCAAGAAGAGTTTTACCATTTCCTGGTTCACCAATCAACAGCACACCACACGGAATTTTTGCACCAAGACGTTGATATTTTTGTGGGTTTTTTAAAAAATCCACGACATCAGCAAGTTCTTCTTTTGCTTCCGCTGCACCTGCAACAGAAGAAAAATTCTCCTTAATGCTCGATGGTAAAAACATACGAGCGCCACTTTTACCCATGGTAAAAATATTAGGCCCCCCGCTACCGCCTGCATTGCTGCGAGACCTGACAAAATACCAGATTGCCCAAATAGCAGCAAGTAAACATGAAAACAAGAATAAATACCACATGCTCAGTTGATTGGAAGGAGAAATAACTGAAAATTCTATGCCATGCGAGCGTAACTTGTCCCAGTCATTAAAATGTGTACTTATAACAGTTTCAAAGCGTGATCCATCTTTTAAAACACCTTCCACATCTTGATGAGAAACATACACCTTTTTAACAAGGTTATGATCTACTTTTTCAAGAAATGTTGAAAAAGGAAGCACTTGGACATTTCTGCCCATATCGATCAGTCGGTTTAGAATAAAAAGGAGTCCAAGAATGATAAATAAAGCAAACAAGGCATTTTTGAAAGTTTTGGAATTAATATTCCAAAACCTATTTTTTTGAGGTTTTTTCATAATTATTTTATATAATTTTGAGGGTGTGTATTCTGTTACTTCTTTTTATAGTTTAGCAATAGTATGACAATCTGTCGATTGGTTTATAGTATTGTTGGAAAAATTTTATACTGTGGCGACCAGTGAGGATAGCTGCAATTGTCTTGTGCTGATGTCACATACTGTATTTTTTTAGTAGAAAGATTAAGCGCAGTTATCTGACTTTTACCGACATGTTCTGTTGCAAAAAGCAGATGTGTTCCGTCAGGGGACCAACTAACACCATGCTTATTTTCAGGTCCATGAGTTACTTGCGTGTGTGTTTTTGCAGCGCAGTCATACAATACAATCTGCATAACATTATTAACTTTCATATGATAGGCAATAGTATTTGTTTTTGAACTGTAACTGGGTGAAGTGCAATAGCCTCCTTTGGTTATGCGATGAATATGACCGGTTTGCAGATCACCGATATAAATTTGAGGACTATGCGTTTGAGCGTCTGACCCAAAACAGATACGATTGTTGTCCACAAAACTAGGGGAAAAATTATTTCCATTGTTGTTGGTAAGCGGTCGAAGTGAATCTTTTGTTTGACAATAAAGCTGACAATTTCCCTTTCCCATTGAAGCACAAAAAATACTTTTTTCTCCATCGGGTGAAAAATCAACAAGCATAGTGATGCCGTCCAAATTTGACGCCACCGTTTTATTTTTATGCAAATCGATCAACAACAACTGTACATTCGTATCAGTGTGTTCTGAATAAGAAATGCGAGGGTGGTGCGCATCTCTGTTCCAACGTGGCGCGGTGGTGTTAGAATCATTAACAAGACATTCTTGATGGCTGCCATCATAATCAGCAATGTAAAGATGTTTTATGTTTTTATTTTCATCTACTTTGTGTTCTTTACAAAACACAATGCGCGATGAAAAAAAGCCAGTATTTCCCGTTAATGTTTGCACTACATCATCTGCAATTGCGTGAGCCCATACTCGCGCGACATTCCCATGAGGAGTATATTTTTTTCCCTGTATCATAGTACCTTGCATGGTATCATACAAACGCCATTTTATTATGTTCTCTTTTTCTACTGTCACATGCAAAGCAAGTGGAGTGCCTTGCCCAGCAAGAGCTTTTGTTGTACGCGCTAAATCTTTTTTTGTTGTTGCTCCTGTTGTGTATGTTTTTGGCGCAAATTGATCAGTAAAATTCAGGTCTTTTTTTATGGTTTTTGCTAATTCGTGTGATGTTGGATTATTTTCTATCACGAGGGCGATAGGCATTTTTGCGCTGACTGCAGATGATACTGTTAAGTTGATTGAGTTTGCACTGATATGCACAATAAAAAAAATAAGAAATATATACAATTTTTTCATAAGCTTTTACTACGTAAAATTAATTGTTATTGTTTTTCCATGTGTCCACTGCGGCATTTTCATTGAAAATAATGCTTGTCGCGCTGAAATATCATACATAACAATACCAGAACTTTTTACCATAGTACTATTTTTAACAGCACCATTATTATCGACAAAAAAAGATATTTCACATGTCACGTTTGCTGGCATGCCAACAGGCGGTTTCCAATGACTTGTCAGTTCTTTTTGCAATAATGCATTACGTCGCAATATTTCAACTTCTTTATAATTATGTGATACGTGTGCGTTCTTTTGAATGGCTAGCGCCATTTTTTTAGACGCGTTAGATTTTGTCGGCGCATCAGCACCTACTGCTTTTGTTGGGATGTCTTTTTTCTGCACTGGCTCTTCGTATTTTATTGATTCTTCCTTTTTTACAGGTGTAACCACAGCAATTTTAGGTGGTGGCAACACCGCAACCGGCTTAATTGTCATTGCAGGAGTTTCTTTTATTTTTTCTGGTATTTTTTCTGTTGCACCGATAGACACAGATGTAATAGGTGCATGTGTTGTTTGCTGTGAAACGGGCACAAATAAAATAGGAGATGAATAATCAATATTTTTGTTTAACGATAACACAATGTCATTACAATCATTGTTGTATACAAAAAAGACCCATAGCAAAACAGTACAATGAAAAAAAAGACATATACTGAGTAATTTAAGCCACAACAGATGTCGTTTGTGAATGTTTTTGTGTTGCCAGAGCGACATATTTTATACCACCAATATATTTTATTTCATCCACTAGCTCAAGAACCGTGCCATACGATACACTTGTGTCCGCCTTGACATAGACGGTTTTTTCTTTGTCATCACCCACCGCTTTTTTCAGATGCGTGATAAGATCAGATTTTTGTATTTTCTGCGCATCAATAAAAAAATCACCATTTTTATCAATAAAAACAATAAGTTCGTGTTCATTATTGTCACTTTTGCTTTCTTGCGCCTGCCCACGCGGCAATGTCACCTTAATAGCATTATGAATGATTGGCGTTGCAACCATAAACATAATAAGAAGCGTAAGCGCAACATCAATCAATGGCGTCATTGACAAATCTGCAAGATGTTTTCTTTCAGAACGTCTTTTTTTACGAATGCTCATAACAATTACCCTTCTGAACGCAGTTGTTGCACAATAAAAATTATGCGATCTGCAAGAATGATAAGATTATGTTCTAAATGCCGTATTCTTGTTTGTAGATAATTGAACATAATCAGCGCTGGTATTGCAACAACTAAACCTGCCATGGTGGTCACTAATGCCTCTGCAATGCCGGGAGCTATGGTTGCAATATCTGCAACTTGCGTTTCACTCACGCGTATAAATGCATGAATAAGTCCCCACACCGTGCCAAAAAGACCAAGAAGGGGCGCAACGGCAGCGCTAGAAGATAAAAAAGACAGATATGATTCATTATGCAAAAGCATAGATTCCATGACGTTGTCGCAATTCTTTTCAAATAAACCCCACTCTTTTTCATTAATCTGCTTACCCAGGTCGCCTTTGAGTGTTTTTTTCAAAAACGAAAGATTTTTTATTAAAAAATACCCAGGGGCAGTATTTTTAACTAAATCAGTAAATGTTACTAAATCAGGCATGGTAACAACTGAGTCTATTTGTTTATTTACCCTTTTAAATTGATTATTTTGCAAACGAAAGATAACTATTTTTAAAAAAAAGAGCGCCCAGCAAACGATCGACATGGCAAGCAGTGTACACAGTACCATTTTACTGATTGTGTCTGCCTGTGATACTAAGTGCCACAATGGATTTCCAGAGAAAAAATTCATAATTAAGTTCCTTTTTTGTGTGATGATGTTTTTGCCGCAAGGTGATAAGAGCTTAGCAGATAGTAAGAATTTTTTGAAACAAAAAATAAAAGAGAAAAGCGAATGCATTGTTTTTTTTGCATTCGCTTTTCTCTTTTATTTTTTGCTTTTTTATAGCGATTATAATTTTTCTAGTGATAAATATATTGTTGGTAGATCTGGTGTATCCTCAAAAGTCATTTGTTTTGTCTTATTACCATTATCTTCAAGTGAAATTGTAAATAATCCTACTGCATCTTTATTATTATGACCAAGCCATATATTGCGTGAAGAAGGATTATGTTGAAGTATTTTTGCGCATAATTGAGCATAATTATATGGACTGTAACGCAACAAACTCATGCCATCTTGAATATCCGCTGTAGTAACAACATCCGCATAAGGGATATTATTTTTTTCTATATAAGAAATGTAATTGTCTTTTATGCTATGAATAGATAGTGAAATATTTGCACCTGGAAATGTATAGTGCAGCCATTTTATCAATTGTTGATATTTGATTGCATCGATCAAATTTGACTCTATGAGTTGCTTTTTAAGCTGCTCATCAGATTTATCTTTCACCTCATTGGGAGCTGTTGTTTTCAAATGATCTATATACTCTTGAATACGATTATTATCGGCACTGCTTTGATCATCTTTTATTTCGTGGCTATTGCCAAAAAAATCTTGACATGCAACATAGCTGGTATGGTTGCCATCTATTAAATGAATATGCACATGTGCGTCAGGTTTTTGCGCCAAGGTTTTTGTGACAATAACAAGATCAGAAAGTGCCCCCCCGCAAGCAAAATGAGCACTATGTACAACCCTACCCTGATTAAGTTGTATTTTTTCTAACAACAACGCACTTACTTTTGTTTCATATGCGGCTCTTAAATGTGGGTTATTACTTCTGGTAAATACACAATAACTTGTTGTACATTCTCCAACAAATAACAAAGGACATTTTTGTTCATATTTTTCGACCAAATTCCTCGTTTTTTGAGTCAAGATAGTCGTATCCATTTCCTTGTCAAGCCCCTGTGACAGCGCTTCATTTTTAAATAATTCACGCGTTTGATAGATTTGATCAAGAGCGCTTTGTGGGTTTGTCAGTAATACATCAAGTATATTCGGCTTGTGCAATATTTTTTGATAAAGATAGCTACCACAAAACACAGGAATAGCCACAACAAGGCTAGCCTTTAAAGAATCAGATGAAACTTCTTTTTGACTGCCTACGGTAAGCGCTGCCGCTACACCAGCGACCGCCAAAGATGTACCTATTTTTGTTGTTGTTGGATATTGCGCGCACATACCAGGCGTATATGGCTGCGTAACTTGCATGCTGTTGAGCGGTGCAATAAAGCTGAGAAGAAGTATGCTACTGCATATAAAAAAACTTAATTTTTTTGTTACCATAACGCGAGTTCGATCCTAAATAAATTGTTCAATTAACATATCAGATCGTACAATTGAAGGTTTACTTTCCTTAAAACAATATGCGGCTAACGTAGAAAAAATATGACAAAGAAAGTTGGAGGTGCT